>Ga0247827_10001198_pt1 | contig 11212 bp, 10 predicted proteins | sample 12C_Control_Day2_FD_194414 | JGI IMG/M metagenome (GOLD analysis project Ga0247827, IMG submission 194414) | Soil microbial communities from agricultural site in Penn Yan, New York, United States - 12C_Control_Day2 | ecosystem: Environmental > Terrestrial > Soil > Agricultural land | place...
TCCTCCGCCACCGCCACCCCCTCCCCCGGCAGCGCCCGCGGCGCGCGTTCAGCAATATTCGACGGATTCTGCGGCGCAGGACGTGGTCGTCAGCGGCTCGCGAATTCCGCAGCCTAACCTAGAGCGAGCGGCGCCTCTGAAGGCGATCGATTCCTATGGGAATTTCCTGTCGCGACTACAGGCGGCTCTGAAGGCGGACGATCGGCGCGCTGTTTCAGGGCTGGTCGGCTTTCCGCTATCGGTCAGGCGGGACGGCAAAGTCGAAACCTATCGCTCGCGCAGGGAGGTGGAGCGCGATTTCGAAGAGATCTTCACGTCCCGCGTGAAAAGCGACGTGCTCGAGCAGCGGCCTTATTCGCTGCGGACTCGCGACGACGGAAAGACCAAGGGCGCCACAAGGATCTGGTTCTCCCCCGCCTGTTTCAACGCGCAATGCGATCGGCCAGGGCCGATCCGCATCCGGGAAGTTACGCCCTAACGTCTACTGGAGCTGCCCGGCCGATAGTGCTCTCAGCCTGGCCGCGAGAGCTTCCGCGTCCGCGCCGCTTCGGCAGGCTACGAAGATGGTGTCGTCGCCGCAGATCGTGCCGACGATCTCTGGGATGGCGGATTCATCCAGCGCAACGCCAACGAGATGGGCCGAGCCAGGAGGAGTCCTGAGGACGGCCATGGTCGCAGCAATGTCGATCGAGCGGACCCAGTCGCGCAGGACTGAGCCGAGACGTGAGGGCGCAGCGCCGTTCGGGCTGAGCTGGTCCGGGAGAGCGTAGCTGATTCGGCCATCCCGCCGGACCTTGAGAGCGCCCAGCTGCTCAAGATCGCGGGAGACGGTCGCTTGGGTTACCTCGAAGCCAAGACCGGCGAGCCGCGTAGCGACCTCGTCCTGGCTGCCAAGCGCATTCGCGCGGATCAGTTCCGCGACCGCCTTCTGCCGTCGCTCCTTCAGCTCGCTCATGCTCATCCTTATGCACGAACTTGCATGTTTATGCAAATACGTGAATAGAGCTGACCGTGATTCGGACAGCCATCCTTGGAGCCTCGGGCTATGTGGGCGGTGAAGTGCTTCGCCTTCTCGCCGTGCATCCTAAGCTGCGCGCTACGAAATTGTTCGGCGAGAGCAAGGCGGGCCGGCCGGTCGCGGAAACGCATCCGCATCTAGCGCCGGTTTATGCAGGATCGTTCGAAAAGTTCGACGAATCCGCGCTGGCGGACGTGGATCTCGTCTTCGCCGCACTTCCGCACGGGCACAGCCAGGCTATCGCGCCCGCGATCCTCCGCCGCAGCATTCCGTTCGTCGACCTGGGGGCTGATTTCCGGCTCGACGACGCTGCAACCTACGAGCGCTGGTACGGGCAAGCGCACGAAGCCCCCGCGTTACTTGGCGAGTTCGTCTACGGCATTCCGGAGCTGAACCGCGCGGCAATCCGTGGCGCGAAAGCGGTGGCCGCCGCAGGCTGCTACGCCACGGCCGCGATCCTCGCGCTGAAGCCTTTGGTGGACAGCGGACTCGTCAATCCGAGCAGCCTGATCGTCGATGCCGCCTCGGGAGTCAGCGGCGCGGGCCGCGACGCGAAGGAAGCGACTGGTTTCAGCACGGTCGACGGAAGCTTCGCCGCCTACGGCCTTATCAATCACCGTCATACGGCCGAAATGGAAATGGCGTTGGAAGCGACGGTGCTGTTCACGCCCCACCTCGTCCCGATGAGCCGCGGCATTCTCGCGACCTGCTACGGCGAGGCGACGGGCGAAAGCGATCCGCTGAAGGCGCTGAAGGCCGCCTATGCGGACGAGCCGTTCGTGCATGTCACGGATGCTTCGCCCGCGACCAAATGGGTCTCGGGGTCGAACGGAGTCCAGGTTACTGCGCGCCTCGACGAGCGGACCGGGCGCGTGCTCGCGCTGTCAGCGATCGACAATCTCGGAAAGGGCGCCGCGGGCCAGATGGTCCAGTGCGCCAATCTCATGCTCGGCCTCGATGAGACCGCCGGGCTCACTGCAATCGGAGTATATCCATGAGCGTCACCGCGGCCGAAGGGTTCGTCGCGGCCGGCTGCCATGCCGGCATCAAGAAGCGGCGGTTCGACATGGCGCTGCTGGCTACGGAGGACCGCCAGCCGGTCGCCTGCGCGGCCGTCTTTACCCAGAACAAGTTCGCCGCCCCGCCGGTCGAGCTGGGCCGCAAGCTGCTCGCCGCGAACCGCGGGCGGGTGACGGCAGTCGTCGTCAATTCGGGCAATGCCAATGCAGGGACCGGCGCGGCGGGATATAAGGACGCGCAGCTCATGGGCGCGGCGGCGGGCGATGCGCTCGGCATCGACGCGAGCCAGGTTCTCGTCTGCTCGACCGGGATCATCGGCACGCCGCTGCCGATGGAGCCCATCCTTCACGCCACGCCGAAGCTTGCGAAGAAATTGTCGGCCGAGGGTGGGCACGACGCAGCCCGCGGCATCCTGACGACGGACCACAATCCGAAAGAAGTCCTGATCAAGGGCTCGACCTTCACGATCGGCGGGATGGCGAAGGGCTGCGGGATGATTGCGCCGAACATGGCGACCATGCTCGCCTTCCTCACGACCGACGCCGTCGTGCCGCGCGAGCTGATACAGAATGTGCTTCGCCAGGCGTCGGACGCAACGTTCAACACGCTGAACGTCGACGGCGCGACCTCCACCAACGACACGGCGATGGTCCTGGCGTCGGGCAGGCGCGGCCAGGCCGACGCGGAAGAGTTCGGCAATGCTTTGCTCGCGGCGTGCGAGGATCTGACGATGCAGATGGCGCGCGACGCGGAGGGCATGACCCGCATTGCACGGTTGATCGTCACCGGCGCCGCCAACGACAATGAAGCGAGGGTCGCCGCGAAGAACATCGTCGAGAACAATCTCGTCAAATGCAGCTGGTACGGCGGCGACCCCTACTGGGGACGACTCATGGCCGCCGCGGGCTCCGCGGGGGTGGACATGGACGTCGCCAAGTCGAGCGTGGCCTATGGCGGAATCATTGTCGCCAAGGGGGGCGCCGGGATCGAGCATGACGGCGTCGCGCTCGCCCGGCACATGATGGGCGACGAAGTCCACATCGAAGTCCATCTCGGCGCGGGCAAAGCGAGCGCGAAGATGATCGGGATCGATCTCGGCCCCGGCTACATCCGCGAGAACAGCAAGACGTCATGACCCCGATCGAGACCGCGCGCGTCCTCGTCGAGGCGCTTCCCTACATCCGGCAATGGCGCGGAAAATCGGTCGTCGTGAAGCTCGGCGGCGCGGCGATCGACCGCGAGTCCGACCTCGCGCTAGCGCAGGACGTGCTTCTGCTGCGGAGCGTCGGGGTGCGCTGCGTCCTGGTTCACGGCGGCGGCCCGCAAGTCGACCACATGCTCCGTCGCGTAGGCAAGGAGCCGGAGTTTCGCGACGGGCTCCGAGTGACGGACGCGGAGACGCTCGAGATCGTGCGCATGGTGCTGGTCGGGAAGATCAATCGCGATCTCGTCGCCACGATCAACAGCCAGGCCGGCGACGAACCGGTCGCGGTAGGCGTTTCGGGCGAGGATGCGGGACTGCTGACGGTCACGCCGGCGGATTCGGCTCTGGGGTTCGTCGGAAACGTCACCCACGTCCGCGCAGAGCTTCTTCATCGCCTGCTCGACGACGGCCTGACCCCTGTGGTTTCGACGGTCGGAGCCAATGCGGACGGCCAGCCGTATAACGTCAATGCCGACGAGGCGGCGCGGGCGATCGCGGTCGCCATGGAGGCGGAGAAGATCGTTTACCTGACAGCCGTTCCCGGCCTGCTTGAAGATGCCAAGGACGAGAGCTCGCTGGTCGAGCGTCTCACGTCGGCGGAGCTGCGCGAACGCATCGAGCATGAAAGCGTCGGCAAGGGCATGATTCCGAAGCTTCGGGCCTGCGCCGATGCGGTGGATCAGGGCGTCGGTTTTGCCCACATCATCGACGGACGAGTCCACCATTCCCTGCTGATCGAGCTTCTGACCGATCATGGCGTGGGCACGATGGTGAAGCGGGAGGCGAGCTGGTGAAGCATCTGCTCGCCATTCGCGACCTGTCGGCGGACGATCTTCAAACGATCCTTGCCTTGTCCGAGCAGAGCTACACGCTCGCCCTGCGCGGCAAGGGCGTTGCGCTCTATTTCGAGAAGCCGAGCGCCCGGACCCGTAATTCGATGGAGCTGGCGGCGGCCCAGCTTGGCGGTCACCCGGTCTATTTGCAGCCCAACGAGCTGGGGATCGGCGAACGCGAGAGCGTCGAGGACGTGACCCGCACGCTCGCCTGCTATCATGCGATCATTGCCGCGCGTGTGTTCGATCACGCCTTGCTGGAACAGATGGCGTCAGTGGACGCGGCGCCGATCCTCAACATGCTTTCGGCGACCGACCACCCCCTGCAGGCGCTCGCCGACCTGCTGACCATCAAGCAGCTGCTGGGCCGGATCGAGGGAGCGAAAATCGCCTTCATCGGTGAGGCGAACAACGTCTCCCGCTCGCTAGCGGAGGCCTGCGTCCTGCTCGGCGCTCAGCTCACCATTGCCAGCCCCATAGGCTTCGGGTTCGGAAGGCCGATGCTCGCAGTGAACCAGGTCGTCGATCCGGCCGAAGCCGTCGACGGCGCCGATATCGTCTATTCAGACGTCTGGGTCTCGATGGGCGACAAGGACAGCGCCGAGCGCCGCAAGACCTTCGCCCCGTACCGGGTGGATGGTGCCCTTATGGAGCGCGCGCCCAACGCGCATTTCCTTCACTGCCTGCCCGCGCGTCGCGGCGAGGAGGTCACTGCGGACGTCATCGACGGGCCGCGATCGGCGGTCTGGCGCCAGGCCGAGAACCGGATGCATACGGCGCGTGGGAGCATGCTCTGGCTGCTTGGCGCGACGGCCTGAATTTCGAGGAATAGGAATGACGAAGAAGAAGCTGAAGGTGGTGCTCGCCTATTCGGGCGGCCTCGACACCTCGATCATCCTGAAGTGGCTGCAGACCGAATATGACGCGGAGGTCGTTACCTTCACCGCTGACCTCGGCCAGGGCGAGGAGGTCGAGCCGGCGCGGCGCAAGGCCGAAATGCTGGGAGTGCGCCCCGAGAATATCTTCATCGAGGACCTTCGCGAGGAGTTCGTCCGCGACTTCGTCTTCCCAATGTTCCGTGCGAACACTGTTTACGAAGGGCAATATTTGCTTGGAACGAGCATTGCTCGTCCCTTGATCGCGAAGCGGCAGATCGAGATCGCTCGGCAAGTAGGCGCGGACGCCGTCTGTCACGGCGCGACCGGCAAGGGGAACGACCAGGTCCGCTTCGAGCTTGGCTATTACGCGCTGGAGCCGAACATCCGCGTGATCGCCCCGTGGCGCGAGTGGCAGTTCGCCAGCCGCGAGGCGCTGCTCGACTTCGCCGAGAAGCACCAGATCCCGATCGCCAAGGACAAGCGCGGAGAGGCGCCATTCTCGATCGACGCGAACCTTCTGCACAGCTCGTCAGAGGGCAAGGTGCTGGAGGACCCGGCTGCTGACGCACCCGAATATGTCCACCAGCGGACCATCTCGCCCGAAGACGCGCCGGACAAGGCGACGACCATAGCCATCGACTTCGATCGTGGCGACGCCGTTGCGCTCGATGGCGAGAAGCTCTCCCCCGCCACCCTGCTCGAACGGCTGAACAAGCTCGGCCATGACAACGGCATCGGCCGGCTCGATCTCGTCGAGAACCGCTTCGTCGGAATGAAGTCGCGCGGGGTTTACGAGACGCCCGGCGGTACGATCCTGCTCGCTGCGCACCGCGGAATAGAGAGCATCACCGTTGATGGAGGCGCGATGCACCTCAAGGACGAGCTGATGCCGCGTTATGCGAGCCTGATCTACAACGGCTTCTGGTTCGCGCCCGAGCGCGAGATGCTCCAGGCGGCGATCGACAAAAGCCAGGAGCATGTGACCGGCCGGGTCACGATGAAGCTCTACAAGGGCAATGCGACGGTGATTGGCCGGGAAAGCGAGCATTCGCTCTACGACCAGGACCTCGTCACCTTCGAGGAAGGCACCGGCGACTATGATCAGCGCGACGCTGCGGGCTTCATCCGCTTGAACGCACTGCGCCTGCGGACGCTCGGCCAGCGCGAGCGGCGGCTAAAGGCCTAGCTCGGTCTTCGCCTTTGCGACCTGCTCCCGGACCCGTTCGGGAGCGGTTCCGCCGTAGCTCGTGCGGCTGCGGACCGAGGCATCGACGCTGAGTACGCCGAACACGCGCTCGTCGATCCGTCCGTCGATTTGCTTGAGCACATCGAGCGGAAGCTGATCGAGGCCGCAGCCGCGGTCTTCGGCGGCCTTCACCGCCGCGCCGGTGATGTGATGCGCCTCGCGGAACGGCACCCCTGCTTCGCGGACCAGCCAGTCGGCGAGGTCGGTCGCTGTGGAGAAGCCCTGCTCCGCCGCGGCGCGCATCCGTTCGGGCACGAACTCGATGGTCTCGATCATCCCGCCGAGTGCCTCGATCGAGATTGCCAGCAGGTCGCAGGCCTCGAACACCGGCTCCTTGTCGTCCTGCATGTCCTTTGAATAAGCGAGGGGCAAACCCTTCATCGTCACCATCAGCGACGTGAGGCAGCCCATGATCCGGCCGCTATGCCCGCGCACCAGCTCGGCCGCGTCGGGGTTGCGCTTCTGCGGCATGATCGACGAGCCGGTCGAGAAAGCGTCCGACAGCTTCACGAACCCGAACTGCGGGCTCGCCCAGATGATCAGCTCTTCCGCCAGCCGCGAAAGGTGCAGGCTGCACTGGGCAGCCGCGCCCAGATAATCGAGCGCGAAGTCGCGGTCCGAGACGCTATCGAGGCTGTTCGCTGTCGGCCGGTCGAAACCGAGCGTCTTCGCCGTCGAATCGCGATCCAGCTGAAAGCCCGTCCCTGCCAATGCCGCGGCGCCGAGGGGGCTTTCGTTCATCCGTTCACCCGCATCCGCGAAGCGCGAAACGTCCCGCCGCAGCATCTCGTAATAGGCCAGCAGATGATGCCCGAGCGTCACGGGCTGTGCGACCTGCAGGTGCGTGAAGCCGGGCATGACGGTGTCGGCATGCCGGTCTGCGGCTTCGACCAAAGCGCGCTGGAGCTCACGGATGTTCGCCGCCGCCTGGGCGCAGGCATTTCGCACCCACATGCGGAAGTCGGTCGCGACCTGGTCATTGCGCGAGCGGGCCGTGTGCAGACGGCCGGCGGCCGGCCCGATGAGCTCGGTCAGCCGGTGCTCGACGGTCATGTGGATGTCCTCGAGCTCGACGCGTTCGGGAACGCCGTCGCGCTCGAACTCCTCCGCGATCCGGTCAAGGCCGTTCAGGATCGCCTGGGCATCCTCGGCCGCGATGATCCCCTGATCGCGAAGCATCGAAGCGTGAGCCTTCGATCCCGCAATGTCTTCGCGCCACAGCCTCTTGTCGAAGCGAATCGATGCGTTGATCCGCGTCATCAAGTCCGACGCGGCACCGCGGAAACGGCCGCCCCAGGTCTTCTGGCTGGCTGATTGATCGGACATGGCGGCGCGTTGCCACGCGCATGGTTGAGGGTCAAACGGACGCTGCCTGATCCTCGTCATCGCACCGTCATTGGAATCCTGTTACGGGCGCTTCGTCGCGACTCCGACGCGTTCGACGAGCCTGTATTTGCCCGCCCAATCGGCCGAGACACTGGCGCCGGTCCCGACGGCCGGTATCCCGCAGCTGGGAGCGCTCAATGAGCTTCATCACGACCAAAGACGGCACCGAGATCTTCTTCAAGGACTGGGGCCCCCGGGACGCCGAGACGATCGTGTTCCATCACGGCTGGCCGCTCAGCTCGGACGACTGGGACAACCAGCTGATGTTCTTCCTGGGCGAGGGCTTCAGGGTCGTCGCCCATGACCGGCGCGGTCACGGCCGGTCGACCCAGACCGATACGGGCAACGACATGGACACCTATGCGGCCGACCTGATCGAGCTGGCGGCCAAGCTGGACCTGCGCAATGCGGTCCACGTCGGTCATTCGACCGGCGGAGGAGAGGCCACTCACTATGTCGCTCGGGCGGAGCCCGGGCGGGTAGCGAAGCTGGTCCTCATCGGCGCGGTTCCGCCGGTCATGGTCAAGAAAGAGAGCAATCCTGGAGGCATGCCGATCGAAGCGTTCGACGGTTACCGCCAGGCGGTAGTGGCCAATCGAGCGCAGCTCTATCTCGATATCGCTTCGGGGCCTTTCTACGGGTACAACCGCCCGGGTGCGGTGGCGAGCGAAGGCATCATTCGCAATTGGTTCCGGCAAGCGATGATGGGCGGGATCAAGGCCCATTACGACTGCATCAAGGCCTTCTCGGAAACAGACTTCACCGACGACCTGACGCGGATCAACGTGCCTGTCCTGCTGATCCACGGTGAGGATGACCAGGTCGTTCCATACGCGGATTCGGCGCCGCTCGCGGTGAAGCTGCTGAAGAACGGCACTCTGAAGAACTATCCGGGGCTGCCGCATGGATGCATGACGACGCATCCGGAGCTCATCAACCGCGACATTCTGGAGTTCGTGCGAGGAGCGCCGGCCGAGGAGGCGCCGAAGCTGGCAGTCGAGATCTTCGAAGAGCCGCCAGTGGGTTGATTGTGGTACGGGGCGCCGGGCCGCATTGCGCGGCCCGGCCGGCCGAATTGGGCGAGAGACGGAGGCAGAAGATGAGTGTCGAGCAGCGCATGAACATCGCGCAGATTGCGCCGGAGGCCTATCGCCACCTTCTCCAAATGGAGCGGCTGATCGCCGACAAACTGGACCGCAAACTCATTCACCTGATCAAACTGCGCGCTTCGCAGATCAACGGATGCGCTTATTGCATCGTGATGCACACCGAAGAGGCGCTGGCCGACGGCGAGACTCCGCACCGCCTGACCCTGCTCGATGCCTGGGAGGAATCTTCGCTTTATACGGACAAGGAGCGAGCGGTTCTCCGCTGGGTGGAAGAGGTCACCCTCATCTCCCAAACGCACGCTTCGACCGAGGCGTTCGACGACCTGAAGGCTCACTTCACGACTGACGAGATCGGCTGGCTGACGCTAGCCAGCGTGCTCATCAATGCTTGGAACCGCATCGCCATTTCCTCGCGGCAGGAATTCCCGGTGAAGGCACCGGCGCCGAAGGCCGCTTCAGCTGAGCCTGTGCCGGCCGAATGAGCGACGGCCAGCGCAACCTGATCGCGACGCGCGGGGCGCAGATGTTCCCGCGCCTGACGGATGACGAGCTTGCCCGGCTTTCCAGGTTCGGAGAGCCGCGGAGCTTCCGTGCCGGTGAGTATGTGGCGCGGATCGGCGAGGTCGGGCCTGGGCTGATGCTGATCACGTCCGGCGAGGTCGAAGTCACGCAGCGCGACCATAAGGACGTCCGGACGCACATCGTCACCCACGAGCGCGGCAACTTCATGGGCGAGCTCGCGCAATTGTCCGGCCGCCCGGTGCTAGTCGACTCAAAAGCTCTCACCGACGTTGAGGCCGTCGCAATTCCCCCCGACCGACTGCGCGCCCTGCTGATTGCCGAAGCCGACCTCGGCGAGCGGATCATGCGCTCGCTGATTCTGAGGCGGATGGGCCTGATCGAATCCGGCGCTGGCCCGATCATCATCGGACACGAGGCCAATGCCGACGTGCTGAGGCTCGTGAATTTTCTCCGCCGCAACGGCCATCCGTATCTGCGGCTGGATTCGGACAATGACAGCTGCGCCCAAACATTGGTCAGCCGCTTTCAGGTGACCGACGAAGAGCTTCCGATCGTCCTTTGTCCCAATGGGAAGCTGCTTCGGAATCCGTCCGAGCACCAGCTGGCGCGCTGCGTCGGATTGGTGGGTCCGATCAACTCGGAAAAGCTCTACGACGTGGTCGTCATCGGCGCAGGCCCATCGGGCCTCGCGACGTCAGTCTATGCGGGTTCGGAGGGCCTGTCGGTCCTGACGATCGACTGCCGATCGTTCGGCGGCCAGGCGGGGGCATCCGCCAGGATTGAGAACTATCTCGGCTTCCCGACCGGTATTTCCGGCATGGCACTGATGGGCCGCGCGTTCAGCCAGGCACAGAAGTTCGGGGTCGAGCTGGCCATTCCCGACGAGGCCATCCGCCTGGAGTGCGGAAACGATCCTTGCCATCTTTCGCTCGCCACCGGAGAGCGGATCCAGGCGCGGTCGGTCGTCCTTGCCATGGGCGCCCGATATCGCCGGCTGGCGGTGGATCGCCTGGATGAGTTCGAAGGAGCGTCGGTTCATTATTGGGCGTCGCCGCTTGAGGCCGAGCTTGCGAGCGGCCAGCAGGTCACTTTGATCGGCGGCGGCAACAGCGCGGGCCAGGCGACGGTCTTTCTTGCCGGCCATGCGTCCCATGTCACACTCGTGGCCAGGCGGCCGCTCAGCGAAACCATGTCGCAATATCTGATCGAGCGGATCGAGAGTCTGCCGAACGTCAGCGTGGTGATTGGAGCGGAAGTTTCCGATCTGGAGGGAGCGGACGGAGCGCTAGAGGCTATCCGGCTCCGCTGCCGGACGACGGGCAGCGAAACGCGGACAGGATGCCGCTATCTCTTCTCCTTCATCGGCGCGGAACCCAACACCGACTGGCTGCAGAGCTCCGGCCTCAAGCTCGACGAGCGCGGGTTCGTGATGACTGGAGGAGATGACCGGCTGCCGCTGGAAACCAGCCGCCGTGGAATTTTCGCGGTCGGCGACGTTCGCTCCGGATCGGTGAAGCGCGTTGCCGCCTCTGTCGGGGATGGCGCTCAGGTTGTCGCGGCGATCCATCAATATTTGGCAGCTCAGGCCGAGCCGCCCGTGGTGATCGAACAGCAGATCCAGGTTACCGCAGCGGAGTAATTACTCCCACTCGATCGCGCCTTTCGGGAAGCCTTCGCGCTGCACGCGCACTACGCAGAAGCGCTGGCCGCTTGGTGCCTGCATGACGACCCAGCGCTCCATTTGCTTGTGGACCTTCGCGCCGAGCTTCTCGAGCCGGACAACTTCCGCGGGAATGTCGTCAGTTTCGATATCGAGGTGAATGCGGCTTTCATGATCCACCCGCTGGATCTGGACGCTGATCTCGTCCGGCCGGTTCTCCAGCATCACATACTCGCCGCGCGTGCCTGGATGGTCAGGATCGATCGGACGGCCCAGCGCCTCAGCCCAGAAACGCGCTGCGGCGTCGATGTCCTCGACGTTGCAGTCGATCAGGAT
>Ga0247827_10001202_pt1 | contig 11175 bp, 11 predicted proteins | sample 12C_Control_Day2_FD_194414 | JGI IMG/M metagenome (GOLD analysis project Ga0247827, IMG submission 194414) | Soil microbial communities from agricultural site in Penn Yan, New York, United States - 12C_Control_Day2 | ecosystem: Environmental > Terrestrial > Soil > Agricultural land | place...
GGTCAGCGGCTGAACCTGAAGATCGCCGATGCGGTGTCGCTGGACCTGCGTTCGGTCTGGTCGAACGGCCAGAACGACTTCGACGCCTTCAACGGCGACAGCCGCGAGTACGGCAAGACCAAGGAACTGGTCGGCTATGCCGGCCTCAACTTCGACCTGCTGGACGGCCGTTTCCGCAATCGCATCGGCTATGCCTATACCGACACCAACCGCCGTAACTACAACCCCGCGACACTGGTTCAGCCGCTGACCTTTGACGCGGCGGGCGAAAACCGTCGCTGGGAGTATCAGGGCACGTTCGCGGTCACCGAGGCGCTGAACACCACCTTCGGGATCGAGAGCGAGAGTTCGGAAATGCGCACCCGCTCGCCCTCAAGCTTCAACTTGAACCCGGCCTTCGCGCGCGGTCAGGCGGACCTCGACAGCGCCTATGCCCAGGTCCAGTGGACGGTGCTGGACGGCCTGACCCTGACCGGCGGCCTGCGTTACGACGACCACGCCCAGTACGGCGACAACCTGCTGGGTCAGGTCGCGGCGGCCTGGGCCCTGAACGACGGCGACACCGTCGTGCGGGCCAGCTGGGGCCAGGGCTTCCGCGCGCCGGGCCTGTATGAGCTCTACAGCGAGTACGGCAATCTGACGCTGCAGCCCGAAGAGTTCGACAGCTGGGAAGTCGGCGTCGAACAGCGCCTGTTCGACCGCGCCGTGGTCTCGGCGACCTACTTCAACCGGCAGGCAGATAACGAGATCCGCTACAACGGCTGCTCGACGCCCTCGACCGACCCGCTGTGCACCGTCAACGGCGTGGGCCGCTGGGGTTATTACCGCAACGTCCAGAAGACCGAGGCCCAGGGCGTAGAACTGATCGGCCGCGTGGATGTGACCGAGCGCCTCAAGGTCAGCGCCAACTACACCTGGACAGACGCCAAGAGCGCCTCGGGCGCGACGGACGGCAAGCGCCTGACGCGTCGTCCCGAGCATATGGGCAACCTCGCCGCCGACTACGACTGGGCCTTTGGACTGAAGACCGGCCTAGCCGTGCGCTACGTGGGCGAGACGTTCAACAACGATGCCAACACGGTCGTCGTGGGAGAATACACCCTGGTCGATCTCCGCGCCTCCTATCCGATCAACGACAACCTCGAGGTCTATGGCCGGGTCGAGAACGCCTTTGACGAGGACTATCAGACGGTCCTGAACTACGGCACGGCTGGTCGTGGCGTGTTCGGCGGCGTTCGCGTCAGGTTCTGATCCGATGCAGGACGCCGCGTTTCTGACGACGGCGACCCGACACGGCGGCGGTCTGCTGAAGGCCGCCGCCGCCTGTCCCCACGCGCCGCGACCCTGGCTGGACCTGTCCACCGGCATCAATCCCGAGCCGTGGCGCGGGCCGCGTGCAGCCGAGGCGGAACTGAACCGTCTGCCCGATCCCGACGCGCTGGTCGCGTTGGAAGCGGTTGCGGCGTCCGCGTTCGGCTGTGCGCCGGATCGGACGGCGGCGACCGCCGGGGCCGAGGCGGCGATTCGTCTTCTGCCCCTGTTGCTGGGCGTGCGCTCGGTCGAGATCGTCGGTCCGACCTATGGCGCTCACGCCGAGGCCTGGCGGACGGCGGGCGTGGCGACACGCCTGATCGCAACCGACCAGGCGGCGGCATCGCAAGCCGGGGTGCTGGTCATCGTCAATCCGAACAATCCCGACGGTCGCCTGACCCGGCGGGCCGACCTGATCGCCATGGCGCGTGCGCGCTCGGCGGCGGGGCGATGGCTGGTGGTGGACGAGTCCTTCATAGAATGCGCGCCCGGCGACAGCGTGTCGGACGTGGTCGAGCCGGGACTGATCGTCCTGCGCTCGTTTGGTAAGTTCTATGGACTGGCCGGGGTGCGGCTAGGCTTCATGCTGGCCGCGCCGGATCTGATGCTGCGGCTGCGCGCCCTGCTGGGAGACTGGCCGGTTGGCGCCGACGCCCTGACCATGGGGCGCGCAGCCTACGCCGATCTGAACTGGCGCACGCGGACCGAACGGGCTCTGGTCGAGCGCGCGGAACGGCTCGACGATCTGCTGGCGGGCTCGGGGTTCCAGATCGTCGGCGGGACAAGCCTGTTCCGCATGACGCGCACGCCGTGCGCCGCGCGCTGGTTCCAGCATCTTTGCGAGGAAGGCATCCTGACCCGCCCGTTTGACCATACGCCGGACGCTCTGCGTTTCGGCGTCCCGGCCGAGCGCGACTTCCCCCGCCTGCAGCGCGCGCTGGAGGCTTTCGCATGAAGGCGACACGGCGAGCAGCCTTGGCAGGCGTCGGGGCCGTGCTCATCGCCGCTCCGGCGGTGGCGAAGGCCGCGCCGCGCCGCGTGGTGTCGCTGAACGCCTGTCTCGACGCCATCCTGGTCCATATCGCCGACCGGGGGCAGATCGCGGCCCTTAGCCACTATGCGCGCGAACCGGTCGGCTCGACCATTTCCGAGGTGGCGAAGACCCTGCCTTTCACCTGGGAGACGGCCGAGGAAGTCATCGCCTTGCGTCCCGATCTGGTGCTGACCAGCCGTCACAGCGCCCTGGCCACCCGCAATGCCCTGGGCCGCATGAGCATCCCGACGGAGCTGTTCTCTGTGCCCGACAGCGTGGGGCGCAGCCTGGACCAGGTGCGCGAGGTCGCCCGTCTGGTGGGGCGCCCGGCGCGGGGCGAAGCCCTGATCGCTCGCATCGAGGAGGCCATCGCCGAGGCGGCCCCGCCGGCGGGATCAAGACCGCTGAAAGCCCTGATTTATCAGCCCAACGGCTTCGCCGCCGGGCGCGGCACCTTGATGGACGAGATGATGACCCGGGCGGGATTTGAGAATGTCGCCGGGCGATACGGCCTCGGCAAGTGGGGCAATGTCCCGGTCGAGCGCTTGCTGGCTGATCCGCCTCAGGTCCTGCTCAGCGGCACTCCCGCCTTGGGCTCGCGCACCTGGGCCGATCGGGTGATGGGTCACCCGGCGCTGGCCTCGCTGTCCGATCGAATGGTGCAGGCGCGGCTGGACGAGAAGCTGCTCTATTGCGGCGGCCCGGTGTTGATCCAGACCGCCGCCGCCCTGGCTCGGGCGCGCCGCACGGCGTTGGAGGCCCTGACATGACCCTGCCGCGTCCCCTGGTGATGATCGGGCTCCTGTTCCTGATCGCCGCCCTGTCCGTCGCCAGCATGAGCGCGGGCCGAGTCTGGATTCCGTGGAGTGACTGGGCGAGCCAGAAAGGCGATCCGGCTTGGGCCATCCTGTTCGAGCTGCGCCTGCCGCGCACGGTGCTGGCCCTGATGGTCGGGGCGGTGCTGGGCCTGACTGGGGCGGCGCTGCAAGGCTATACGCGTAATCCGCTGGCCGATCCGGGCATGCTGGGCGTCTCGACCATGGCGGCCCTGGGGGCGGTGCTGACCTTCTATCTGGGCACGGCGGCGAGCGCGCCCTGGGTGTTGCCGGTCGCGGCCATGGTCGGGGCGGGGATCGGCGTCCTGCTGTTGCTGGCCCTGGCGGGTGCGACCAGCAGTGTCGTCACCTTCATCCTGGCCGGGGTGGTGATCCAAACCATGGCCGGGGCGGGGGTCGCCCTGGCGCTGAACCTGGCGCCTAATCCGTGGGCGGTGAACGAGATCGTCAACTGGCTGATGGGATCGCTGGCCGACCGCAGCGTGGTCGAGTTGAAGCTGGCCGCGCCGGGGATGATCCTGGGCTGCCTGCTGCTGGTGACGCAAGGAAGGACGCTGGACGCCCTGACCATGGGCGAGGCGGGGGCGCGGTCCCTGGGCGTGCGGCTGGATGCCGGACGTCTGATGTTGGCGCTGGGCGCGGCCTTGGCGGTCGGGTCGGCGGTGGCGGTGACGGGGTCGATCGGCTTCGTCGGCCTGATCGTGCCGCATCTGCTGCGGCCCCTGATCGGCGCCCGGCCCAGTGGCCTGCTGCTGCCCTCGGCCTTGGGCGGGGCGGCGTTGACGCTGGCGGCGGACATCCTGGTGCGGCTGACGCCCGCCTCGACCGAGATCAAGCTGGGCGTGGCGATGGCGGCCCTGGGCGGCCCCTTCTTCCTGGCCTTGTTGATCGGCATGAGAAGGAAACTGGCGTGAGCCTTCTGAGCGCGAAGACCCTGTCCCTCCGTCTGGGCGACAAGGCGGTGTTGGACGGCGTCGGCGCGGCCTTTGCGCCGGGTCTGGTGACGGCGGTGGTCGGGCCGAACGGGGCGGGCAAGTCGACCCTGCTGGACTGTCTGGCGGCCCTGAGGAAGCCCGACACTGGGCAGGTGACGTTGGACGGGCGCGCCCTGCACGCTCTGCCGCCACGCGAGCGAGCGCGTCGGATCGCCTACCTGCCCCAAAACGCCGATATCGCCTGGGCGGTGGACGGCCGCACCTTCATCGGTCTGGGCCGCACCCCCTATGTCGGGGCCTGGGGGCTGACGACCGAGGATCGGGCGGCGGTGGCGCACGCCATGGCGGTGACGGGCGTGGAAGGCTTCGCCGATCGCGTCGTATCGACCCTGTCGGGTGGCGAGCGGGCACGGGTGCTGATCGCGCGGGCGCTGGCGGGCGATCCGCAATGGCTGTTGGCCGATGAGCCTCTGGCGGGGCTGGACCCCGGCCATGTGCTGGATGCTTGCGACCTGTTCCGGCGGCTGGCGGATGAAGAGGGGCGGGGCGTCGTCCTGACCCTGCACGATCTCGACGCGGCCCTGCGCGTGGCGGATCGGGTGATCGTTCTGGCCGAGGGGCGGGTGCTGGCCGACGCCGCCCCGGTCGAGGCCCTGTCGCCCGCCGTGCTGAAGGTGGCTTACGGTGTTGAAGCGCGGACGCTGGAGGGCGCGCGCGGCCCGGTGCTGGAGATGGTCGGTCGTGCCCGCTAGCGTCGCGACGCCCTGGATCGTCGCCGGGGCCCTGCTGGTTGAGGGGGCGATTGGTTGGCCGCGTCGTCTGAGCCATCCGGTCGTCTGGATCGGTGGTCTGATCGCGAGGCTGGAACGGCGTTGGAACCGCCCGGAACAATCGGCGAAGACTCGGCGCGCACTGGGTGTTCTGACTGTCCTGATCTTGCTCGGCGTGGCAGGCGGCGCGGGGTGGGGCATCGAGCGTCTGGCCGCCGCGGCGCCCTTCTGGCCGGGGTTGGCGCTGCTGTTGATCTGGGGCGCGACGGGCCTGGCGGCGCGCAGCCTGTTCGAGCACGTCCGCGCCGTTTCTCGTCCTCTGACGGCGGGCGACCTGCCAGCTGCGCGCTGCGCCGTTGGCATGATCGTTGGCCGCGATGTCGAGGCGATGGACGAGGGCGAGGTCGCGGCTGCCGCTCTGGAGAGCCTGGCCGAGAGTTTCTGCGACGGGGTGGTGGCGCCGGCCTTCTGGTTCGTGGTCGGCGGCCTGCCGGGGCTGTTCGCCTACAAGGCCATCAATACCGCCGACAGCATGATCGGCCACATGGAGCCGCGCTGGCGGGCCTTCGGATGGGCGGCGGCGCGGACTGATGATGCGATGAACTGGATTCCGGCCCGGATCGCGGGGGCGTTGATCGCGCTCGGCGGTTGGCAGGGCTGGCGGATCATGTGGCGCGATGCGCGCAAGCATGCCTCGCCCAACGCCGGATGGACCGAAGCAGCCATGGCTGGTGCGCTTCGGGTTCGGCTGGGCGGTCCGGTTCGCTATGAGGGCGTCATGACCTACCGACCTGACTTCGGCGATTGGGCGCGGCCCCGCGCGCATGATCTGCAACGAGGTCTGCGCGTCTATGGCGTCGCGTGCGCTGTGCTTTTGATTTCGCTGATCGCAGGAGGCTTCGCATGGCCGCGTTGATGATACAGGGGTGCGGCTCCGATGTCGGAAAGTCGGTTCTGGTCGCGGGGCTGTGCCGATTGTTCGCGAATCGCGGTCTGACGGTCCGGCCGTTCAAGCCGCAGAACATGTCCAACAACGCCGCCGTCACGGCTCCAGACGCCGAGGGGCGCGTCGGCGAAATCGGTCGGGCTCAGGCGCTTCAGGCTCTGGCCTGCCGCACGCCGCCGACGGTGGACATGAACCCGGTCTTGCTGAAACCGCAGAGCGATACGGGAGCTCAGTTGGTCGTGCGCGGGCGGGGCGAGGGCGTGTGGCAGGCGGCGGGCTATCAGGACCGCAAGGCTGCGCTTCTGGGCGTGGTTCTGGACAGCTTCCGGCGTCTTCAGGCCGAGGCTGATCTGGTGATCGTCGAGGGGGCGGGGAGTCCGGCCGAGGTCAATCTGCGCGCCGGTGACATCGCCAACATGGGCTTTGCGCGAGCCGCCGACGTGCCGGTGATCCTGGTTGGCGACATTGATCGGGGCCATGTGATCGCCGCCCTGGTTGGCGCCCGCGCCGTGCTGGACCAAGCGGATGGAGAAATGATCAAAGGATTTTTGATCAACAAGTTCCGGGGCGATCCTGAGCTATTTGATCAGGGGCGTGTCGAGATCGTGAAGCGCACCGGGTGGGCCGACCTGGGGATGGCGCCGTGGCTGGCCGACGCTCGCGCCTTGCCGGCCGAAGATGCGGTGGTGCTCGACCATGCGATGGCGCCGGGAGCGGGCCGGCGTGTCCGCATCGCCGTGCCCATGCTGTCGAGGATTGCCAATTTCGACGACTTCGACCCGTTGAGACATGAACCGGGCGTGGATTTTGGCTTCGTTCTGCCGGGACAAGCCCTGCCGGGCGACGCGGATCTGATCATTCTACCGGGCACCAAGGCGACGCTGGCGGATCTGGCCTTTTTGCGGGCGCAGGGCTGGGACGTGGACATCAATGCTCATGTGCGGCGCGGCGGGCGGGTGCTGGGCGTGTGCGGCGGCTATCAGATGCTGGGTCGGACGATCAGCGACCCCGACGGCGTCGAGGGCGTTGCGGGCTCGGCGCCGGGGCTTGGGCTGTTAGACGTCGAGACCGTGCTGGCCGGGGACAAGACCTTGCGACGCGTCGAAGGACAGATGGCGTCCTCGGGCGGCGCCTTCGACGGGTATGAAATCCATATCGGCCGCACTGATGGTCCCGATACTGCATGGCCGGTCGCTCGTATTGACGATCAGTCGCATGGCGCGACTTCGGCGGACGGCCGGATCGCGGGTCTCTATGTCCATGGCCTGTTCGACCGGCCAGAAGCGCGTGCGGCCCTGTTGGCCGAACTGGGAGCGGTGTCGGATGGCGTGGCTCAAACTGGTCGCGTCGATCAGGCCTTGGATCGTATCGCCGCCGTTCTGGAAACCCACTTCGACATCGCGGCGCTGAGCCGGATCGCAGGCGTGACATGAGTGATTTGACCGACCTTCTGACCGTGCCTGCTCTGGATGGGGCATTGCAAGGCGCGCTGAAACAGGCGCTGGACGGCAAGGCCAAGCCTCCAGGCGCGCTGGGTCGGGTCGAGGAACTGGCGGTGAGTCTGGGCCTGATCCAGGGACAGTTGCGTCCTTCGGCGGGGCGACCTGTGCTCCTGGTTTTCGCTGGGGATCATGGCCTGACGCGCTCAGGCGTGGCGGCCTTTCCATCGGGCGTGACCGTGGCCATGGTGGACACGCTTCTGGCGGGCAAGGCCAGCGCCAACGCCTTTGCGCGCGTGACCGGCGTCGAGGTGCGCGTAATCGATGCGGGCGTGGCGGCGGACCTGTCGGATAGGCAGGGTCTGGTTCACGCCAAGATCGCGCCGGGCACAAAGGACGCGTCGTTGGAACCGGCCATGACGTCTGCTCAGGCTGAGGCCGCGCTCTCGGCAGGGGCGCGGGTGGCTGCAGACGCCATCGCCGACGGCGCCGATCTGATCGCTCTTGGCGAAATGGGTATAGGCAACAGCGCTGCGGCCGCCTTGCTGATGCACCGACTGGCGCCAGCGCCGCTGGACGACTGCGTCGGGCAGGGCGCGGGCCACTCACTGGATGGCATGGCGAGGAAGCGTGCGGTCCTGGCAAGGGCGGCGGCGCGATCGGACGCCCAGGAGCCGCTCGAGGTTCTGACCCAGTTCGGCGGGTTCGAGATCGCCATGATGGCTGGCGCGCTGCTCGGGGCGGCGAGAGCGCGTGTGCCGGTGATGGTGGACGGCTTCATCGGCTCGGCGGCGGCTCTGCTGGCGGTGCGCCTGGCGCCAAATGCGCGCGATTATTGCCTGTTCGCTCACGCCTCGGCCGAGGCGGGGCATCGGTTGATGCTGGAGGCCCTGGACGCCCAACCTCTGATGCACCTGGACATGCGGCTGGGCGAGGGGACCGGCGCGCTTCTGGCTGTGCCTCTGGTCCGGGCCGCCTGCGTCCTTCTGGCCGAGGTGGCCGAACTGGCCGACGTCTTGGAGGCGGCGGGTTGATCCGGCGTGAGGCGCGTCTGTTTGTTTGTGCGGTGCAGTTCCTGACGCGAATTCCGACGCCGCAACTCGCCGGTTTTCAACTGGAATGGATACAGCAGAGCGCGCGCTACTATCCCTTGGTGGGCCAGATCGTCGGCGGGGCGTCGGCCCTGGTCCTCTATGGCGCTGCCCATATCTGGAGCCCATGGATCGCGGCGCTTCTGGCGATGGCCGTCGGGGTCGTCTTGACGGGCGGCTTCCATGAGGATGGCCTGGCCGATACGGCGGACGGGCTGGGCGGGGGGCTGACCCGCGAGCGGCGCCTGGAGATCATGAAGGACAGCCGGCTGGGCTCCTACGGCGCGCTGGCGCTGGGGCTGGTCTTGGCGCTGCGGGTGGCGGCCCTGGCTATGCTGGTGCAGTTCTCGCCCTTTTTTGCGGCCATCGCATTATTGGCCGCGCATGGTCTGGGACGCGCGGCGGCGGTGGGGGCGATGACGGTCATGCCCTACGGCGGCGACCCCGGCACCGCCAAGGAGGGCAGGCCGGACCGGGCCTCGCTGCTGGGCCTGACCGTGGCGGTCTTGATCGCTCTGTGGCCCCTGGTCTTCTTCTCGCCGGCTACGGGGGCCGGCGGCTTGGCCCTGGGCCTAGTGTTTGGCGTGGTTCCAGCCTGGCTGGCGTGGCGCCTGATCGGCGGGCGCACGGGGGACGTACTGGGCGCGGTGGAGCAGGCGTTCGAGGTCGGCTTCCTTCTGGCCGTCGCCGGGTTGGCGGCTGCAGGATGAAGCTGATCGTCGCGCCTCTGCACGAGGTCGCCGGGCTGGCGGCTCGGCATCAGCCGTCGCATCTGATCAGCCTGGCGTCGCCAGGCCAGGTCGATGCGACGCTGACAGATGCTTCGCCGCACCGACTGGACCTCAGGTTTAATGACATCGCCGAGTCACGCGCCGGGCTGACGCCGCCGACCGAGGCGGATGTCGCCGCTTTGCTGGCCTTTACCGCAAGCTGGGACGGAGCTCGACCCATGCTGATCCACTGCTGGGCGGGGGTCAGCCGCTCGACGGCGGCGGCCTATGTCATCGCCTGCGTCCGCTCCGCGCCGGGGCGCGAGGCCGTGTGGGCCGCGCGCCTGCGAGACGCCGCGCCGACCGCCACGCCCAACCCTCTGATCGTCGCGCTGGCCGACCGCGTGCTGGATCGCGACGGCGCCATGATCCGCGCCGTCGAGGCCATCGGCCGGGGCGCCGAGACCGACTGGGGCGTCCCCTTTGAACTGGACCTGACCGCTGAAGGAGACGACCGCCGATGACCGATCCGCACGACGCCGAACTGAACGCCCGCCACGCCGAGAAGATGAAGCGCATCCAGGCCGCCCGCGCCCGGATGATGCAGTCCAAGACGGTGGAGCGCGGTCTGGTCATCGTCCACACCGGCACGGGGAAGGGCAAGTCGACGGCGGCCATGGGCATGGTCTGCCGCATGATCGGGCACGGCATGAAGGCGTCGATTATCCAGTTCATTAAGGGAGCGATGGAAACGGGCGAACAGAACCTGTTCGACGCTTTTCCCGATCTGGTCGAGATGCGACCCATGGGCGAGGGCTTTACCTGGGACACCCAGGATCGCGCGGCCGACATCGCCAATGTCCGACGTGCCTGGGAGGCGGCCAGGACGCGGATTATGGACCCAGAGTGGAAGATGGTGGTCTGCGATGAGCTGAACATCGCCCTGCGCTACGATTATCTGCCGGTCGAAGAAGTGCTGCAGGTTCTGGCCGTCCGTCCCGTCGACACCCACGTCGTCATCACCGGCCGCAACGCCCCCGACGCCTTGATCGAGGCGGCGGACCTGGTCACCGACATGCAGATGGTGAAGCATCCCTTCCGTAGCGGGGTGAAGGCGCAGGCCGGGGTCGAGTTCTGATGGCCGCGCGTCTGGTCGTCTGCACGACCTGTCGTTTCTCTGCCGATGTGCCGACCGACGCCGCCGGTCTATCCGGAGGGCTCCACCTGCTGGATGCCGTCTCAGCGGCCGTGAAAGGCGTAGATGATTTGCGTATCGAGGAGCAGGCCTGTCTGTGGGCCTGCGTCAGTCATTGCGCCGTCTATCTGGCCGAAGCGGGCAAGCCGGCCTATCTGGCCGGACGTTTCGCACCAACGCAGGAAGCGGCTCAGGCCGTGATCGCCTTCGCCCGCCTCTATGCCGCCAGTCCGAACGGCGCGGTGGCCTATCGTGACTGGCCCGAGGGCATGAAGGGCCACTTCATCGCGCGTCTGCCGCCAGACCGGCTTGAAACCTAACTCCGTTCAGCGACTTTGGCGGCGTCCCACAGGGCGTCCATTTCGGCCAGATCGGACTGTTCGGGCGTGCGGCCATCCTTGGCTAGTTCGGCTTCGATGAAGCCGAAGCGACGCACGAACTTGGCGTTGGCGGCGCGCAGGGCGTCCTCGGGTTCGACCTCCAGCTTGCGGGCCAGATTGGCGACGACGAACAGCAGGTCGCCCAATTCCTCGCGCGCCTTGTCCTTGTCGCCGGCGGCGATCTCGACGCGCAGTTCCTCAACCTCTTCGGCCAACTTGTCGAAGACCTCGTCGGTCGAAGGCCAGTCGAAGCCGACACGACCGGCGCGCTTGGTCAGCTTGGCTGCGCGGGTCAGGGCAGGCAGGCCGACCGGCACGTCGTCCAGCACGCCGTGCTGGGCCTTGGCCTGACGCTCAGCGGCCTTGATGTCTTCCCAGCGCGCCTTCTGGGCCGAACCACTGAGCTTGGCGGCTTCCTCGCCGAAGACGTGCGGATGGCGGCGGACCAGCTTGTCGGCCATGGCGTCGGCTACGTCGTCAAAGGCGAAGTGCCCGGATTCCTCGGCCATGCGGGCGTGGAAGACGACCT
>Ga0247827_10001211_pt1 | contig 11114 bp, 8 predicted proteins | sample 12C_Control_Day2_FD_194414 | JGI IMG/M metagenome (GOLD analysis project Ga0247827, IMG submission 194414) | Soil microbial communities from agricultural site in Penn Yan, New York, United States - 12C_Control_Day2 | ecosystem: Environmental > Terrestrial > Soil > Agricultural land | place: USA...
CCGCGCGTCAACAGACGGTCGGCGTCTTTTCGTCCTTCATCCCGCGCGGCACGGCCCTCGTCCCTCGCGTCGGCGCAGGCAACCTGACCCGCGTGGTCAACGACGACGGGGCGGTCGTGCCCTACACCAATGCCGGCTTCGGCTATAACCGGTCCGCCGAACGTCAACTCTACGTCCCCGAAGAGCAGATCCGCTTCAACGGCCAGGCGACTTACGACATCAACGACAACCACCGCTTCTTCTCGGAGATGTCGGTCTTCCACGGCCGGACGTCGAGCGAGATCGAAGGCAATCCGGTAGGTTCCGAAGCCATCTATCAGGATCAGTTCGGCATCGACCAGTTGCCCGATTGCCGCGACTTCGACGGCGATGGCGACAACGAATGCCGCTATGGCGTGCCGATCACCAGCGCCATCGTGCCGACCGCCCTGGCCGCCGCCGTGCGCGCCCAGCATCCAGGCATCGCCGACGAGGATCTGGTGGTCGGCTTCCGCCGCCGCATCAACGACGTGGGCAACCGCGGCAATGAGTCCGAGCGCTCGATGGCCCGCCTGGTCGCCGGCTTCGAGGGCGATCTGACCCAGAACCTCAGCTACGAGTTCAGCCTCAACTACGGCCGCTCGGACTATGACCAACGCACGAACGGCGATGTCATGACCGGACGTTTCCGTCAGGCTCTGGACGCAGTGGTGGTCGGCGGCGAAACCGTCTGCCGCGACTCCGCCGCCCGCGCCCAGGGCTGCCGCCCCATCTTCATCTTCGAAGAAGGCGGCATCTCAAAGGAAGCAGCCGCCTATTTCGCCGCCGCCACCGGACTGGACGCCTTCCAGGAGCAGTACATCGTCAACGGCTTCGTCAGCGGCTCCTTGCCGAACGTCTCTCCGGCCGGCGACATCGGCTTCGTCATCGGTGCGGAGTATCGTGAGGAATCGGCCCGCTCGACACCGGACCCCCTGACCCAACTGGGACTGGCCACCGGCAACATCACGCCTGAGACTCGCGGCGCCTTCGACGTCCGCGAAGCCTTTGCCGAACTCAGGGTTCCGCTGCTGTCGGATCTGCCCCTTGCCCAGGCCCTGGACCTGAACCTGGCGGGTCGCGTTTCGGACTACAGCACCGTCGGTTCGACCACGGCCTGGGCCGCTTCCGTCGAATACCTGCCGACCAGCTGGCTCAAGTTGCGCTCGCAATATGCGGTCGCGGTGCGCGCGCCCAATATCAACGAACTGTTCAACCCCGGCTCCCAGACCTTCCCGCAGGTCAGCGACCCCTGCGAAGGCGTCACCCTCAGCGGCGGACAGGCGGCCTTCCTTAACACCCGATCCAACATCGCTGATCCGGATGCAGTGCTGAACAGCGGCGTCGATGTTTCGACCATAGGCGATGCCGTGGCTCAGGCCTGCATGCTCGATTCAGCAGTCGCCGCTCGCGTCGCGCGCGACGGCGGCTTCGCCCTGACCCAGCCGGAGTTCCAGGGCGTGTCAGGCTTCAACACCGGCAACCCGGATCTGACGCCGGAAACCTCCAAGACCTTCACCCTGGGCGTGCTTTTCAACCCGCGCTGGAACGACTGGTGGTCCCGTCTGTCGGTGTCGGCCGACTACTATGACATCTCGATCGAGGACGGGGTCGGCACCTATGGCCGCCAGGTCTCGGTGGACCGCTGCTATGAAAACTCCGCCTCGTTTGACCCGACCTCGCCCTTCTGCGGCGGCATCCAGCGCTTCAGCGGCGGCGCTTCGGTCGGCGCCCTGCAGTATGTCAATATCCGCAACCTGAACCTGGCCGAGATCAATGTCGAAGGCCTGGACCTCAAGGCCAGTTACAGCCTGGGCCTCAACGACGCCTTCTCGGCGCCGTCGAAGGACCTGGGCAGCCTTTCCGCCTCTCTGACCTACAGCCACCTGATCGACTTCAGCTCGACCGCCTTCCCGGGCGCCGCGCCGCAGACCTTCGCCGGCACGGTCGGCTCGCCGGATCATGAGGCCATGCTGAACCTGCTCTATGCTCGCGGCCCGCTGCAGGTGACCATGGGCGTCCAGTATGTCGGTGAGGCGGACGTGGGCTTCTTTGACCCGGATCTGGAGTCTCTGCTGCCCTCGATGACCTTCGTCAACGCCCAGGTCCGCTACGACCTGAACGACCGAGCCAGCATTTACGCCGGCGTCGACAACCTGTTCGACGAATACATGTTCGTCGCCGGCACCAACGGCGACATCGGCCAGGCCACCGGCTGGACCACCTTCCCTGACGTCTACGACGGCCTGGGACGGCGCTTCTACGGCGGCTTCCGCTTCAGCTTCTAAGGCTGAGCTCCGACGACAACCAGGGGCCGAGCTCCAGCTCGGCCCCATCTGGACGACGCATCCCAATGCGGCGCCAGACATCCAGTGGCGGCGCAGCCGTAGCATCAGAACCTGTAGCGCACCCCCACGCCATAGGTCGCCGGAGCCCCGACCAGACGCGAGGCGCCGCTCAGCTCCGGGAAGTACACCTCGTCGGTGATGTTGCGGCCATAGGCGTAGACCGCCCAGTCCGCCGCCGTCTGCAGCTCCACGCGGGCGTTCAGCAGGGTGTAGGCGTCCGCCGTATTGCCCGGCGCCGCGTTCAGGCGGTTGCTCTCCTCGCCGTGGTGCGAGACCGACAGGCGGCTGTCCACGCGCCAGCCGTTGTCCAGCACCAGGCCGTGGTTCAGCGAAACCGTCGCCGTCACGTCCGGCGCGCCCGGCAGGGGGTCGCCGACGGTCGACAGCACCTCGGCCACGCGCGCCGAGCTGAACGAGATGATCTCCGTGTCCAGGAAGGCGGCGGCGACGTCCAGATCCAGGCTCTGGTTCGCGCTTTCGAACAGCACGGCGTTGATCGCGAACTCGATGCCCTTGCTCTCGGCTTCGCCGACGTTGGCGCGGCCGTTGGTGTCGTTGGCCAGCCGGGTCGTCGCCTGCAGCTCCTTGAACTCATAGGAGAAGACGTCCACCGACAGGCGAAGACGGTTCGTCGTCCAGCGCAGCCCGGCCTCATAGGCGGTGACGGTCTCTGAATCGAACGGCAGGGTCTCGGCCTGGGTGAAGATGGAGGTGCCGTCGAAGCCGCCGCCGCGATAGCCGGTCCCCGCCGAGACGAAGACGTTCAGGTTCGGCGTGAAGGCGTACTTAGCCGTGACCCGACCCGAGACGTTGTCATCCTCGAAGGCGCGGTCCCAGATGAAGGGGTTGGTCGTGGCGAAGGTGGTGGTGAAGGTCGAGATGCCCCACGGGTCCAGGTCGTCGTTGCGCCCGCTGAAGGTCGCCTCGTCGCGGGTGTAGCGCAGGCCGCCCGACAGGGTCAGCTTGTCGGTCAGATCATAGTCGACCTGGCCGAAGACGGCGAAGCTGTTGCGCGTCTGGCTGTGCAGGTTGTCGTACTGGGTCCGAGCCGTATAGCTAGTCCAGTGGGTGTCGAAGTCGATGTCGTCCGAGACGTAGAAGGCGCCCACGATCCAGTACAGACGACCGCCCGTGTCGTCGCTCAGGCGCACCTCCAGCGAGGTCTGGCTCAGCGTTTCATCCGCATCGAAGCGCGAGGCGGGATAGGGCGAGCCGTCGCCGTTGCCCTGCACCGAGCGGGTCGTGCCCTGGACATTGCCGATCACCGCCAGGTTCAGGTTGTCGCCCAGGCGGTGCTGCAACGCCGCCGACACGCCATAGATGTCGATGCTGTGGGTCGGATACTCCGACGAATAGAACTCGTACGGGTCGTCGTTCTCGCCCGCGTTGGCGATGCTGCTGTCCAGCGCCGCCGAGATGCGGTCGTACTGGCGCGTGTCGCCCCGGTCGCGGCTGCCGAACAGCTTCACCGTCAGGCTGGTGTCCGGCGCGAAGTCGAAGGCGACCGTGGCCCGGCCGGCGAACAGATCCTTGTCGCCGAAGCCTTCACGGCGGCCCGGATCGACGATGGGCGGAACCTGGGTCTGGGTCACGCCGCCGATGACCGGCTGGAAGCCCGCCAGATCGCCCGCGCCCGCCCCGGTCATGAAGCCGCCGCCCTGCTCGGCCAGCACGGCCAGGCGCACGCCGACCTTGTCGCCCAGGGGACCGCCGACAGCCGCCTCCATCGCCAGATAGTCATGGCTGCCGAACTCCAGGCGGCCCGAGCCTTCGACCGTCTCGCCCGGCCCCTTGGTGATGGCGTTGATGACGCCGGCCGTGGTGTTGCGGCCGTACAGGGTGCCCTGCGGCCCCTTCAGGATCTCGACCCGGTCCAGGTCGAACAGAGGCATGCCCAGATAGGCGTTCGAGGTCTGATAGACGCCGTCGACATGCAGGGCGACCGAGGGGTTGCCGTTGGGCTTGTAGTCGTCGGCCCCGCCGATGCCGCGGATGCTGATCATGCCGTAGTTGGCGCCGCCGAAGGCGTAGTTCACCGACACGCCCGGAACCTCGTCCACCAGGTCGGTCACGCTGTCGATGCCGCGACGAAGGGCGTCTTCGCCGTTCAGCATGGTGACGGCCAGCGGCACGTCCTGAATGCGCTGGGCGCGCTTTTGGGCCGTGACGATCACGTCCTCGATCGCGGTGACGCCCTCGGATCCGAGATCGGCATGGGCGACCGCAACAGAAAAGGTGTGCGCGCCGACCGGCGTCACGGTCAGGCCCGTGCCCTCCACCATGCGGCGCAGCGCCTCGACGGGGGCCAGGACGCCGACCACGCGGTTGGCGCGACGACCGCGCACAGCCTCCGGCGCGAACAGCACCTGCACGTCGGCGGTGCGCGCCAACGTCGTCAGCGCCTCCTCCATCGACTGGCTTTCGATGGCGAAGGAGACGGCTGCGCCGCCGCCCGACGACTGGGCCAGAACCGGCGTCGCCGACGCAACGGCGGCGACGGCCGAGCAGGCCAGAAGCACGCGCTTGAAGGCGCCGGCGCGCGGCTTGGAAGTGAACATGGTAGCCCCTGAGATTTGGTTCGCCGCTCGTCGGCGGCTCCCCTCAGAAACGAAACCTCCCCCGCAGACCCCCACCCCGTCGTGGAAATTTCATCAAAGCGCAGCCGTTCCTTCAGACGCCATTTCAGGCGATCCGATGCGCCAGCCGCCGTCCGCCGAGCGCCGCACCGACAGGCCGAACCCGCGCGCGAGGGCCAGGGCGAATTCCTGACCGCCGTCATAGCGGAAGGAGCCTGAGATGCGGACGCCTCCCGCCGCCACGTCCGTCAACGTCAACCGCTCCGCCGAATAACGGTTGAAGCGATCGACCACCTCGCGCAGCGGACGATCGCGCACGACCAGACGCCCCATCCGCCAGGCGGTCTCGGCCTCGACGTCGGCCGGCGCGGCGCGCAGTTCATCGCCGCGCGCCAGACCGCCTTGCCCCGCCGTCAACGTCAGAGCCGCGCCGACGCCGCCTCTTTGCGTCACCCACAGCCGCCCCTGCTCGACCACCGCCTCCGGCCGTCGATCCGCATGGGTCGCCTGGAACCGCCCCTGCGCGGTCGTCATCAGGCGGTCGCCGACGCGCAGGACGAAGGGTTCGATGTCGGGTTGAATGTGGAAATAGGCCTGACCAGCTTCCAGCACCGCCGCGCGACGTTCGGCGCCGTAGTCGAGGCGCAACCGGGACGACGGCGCCAACGTCACCTCCGACCCGTCCGGCAGGGGCGCCGTTAACCGCTGCCCCGCCTCGGTCACGATCAGCGCCCGCGCCGGGGACGACGCCGTCATCACCCACAGCCCGCCGCAGGACGCCGCAACGGCCCCGCCGGTCAGGCCGAACAGGGCGCGCCGTCGCGTCGTGCGATGGTCCGCCCGCCCCAGAGCCGCCGCCCTCAGAGCGAGCACCTCGGGCTGCCCCGCCTCAAACTCCAGCATCCGCCACGCCTGCTGGCAGGCGCGATAGTCGCGGATGTGGCCGGGGTCTTCCGCCAGCCACCGTCGAAAGGCGGCCTCATCCTGAGGGCTGGGCGCATCGCCGCCGTTCATGCGCGCGAACCAGAAGGCGGCCGGATCGGCCGTTTCCGCCTCGCCGGGTCGGAGGTGGATCGGCGACATCAGCGATCCCCCTCGACCAGATCGATCCTCAGCGCTGACATCGCCCGCACCATGTGCTTCTCGACCGCACTGACCGAAATGCCCAAGCGACGGGCGATCTGCGGATAGGTCAGGTTCTCGAACCGGCGCAGGATCACCACCGCCCGCGCTCGCGGCGGCAAGGCGTCCAGCGCCGCCAGCATCCGTTTCAAACGCTGCCTCCCCGCAATGATCTGTTCGGCGTCGGGCGCGTCATATTCGGTCAGCGCGTCATTGATCTCGACGTGCAGGCCCTGCCCCCGCGCCTGCTCATAGCGCCCCCGATCCCGCGCGATGTTGGCCGCCGCCTCGAAGACATAGCCGTCGACGTTCTGCAGACTCATCAGATCGGCGCGGCGCATCAGACGCAGAAACAGATCCTGAACCATCTCCTCCGCATCCGACGGTGACGTCGACCGCCGCAGGAAGAAGCGCGTCAGCGGCGCCCGCAGCCGCCGCGTCAGCGCCGCGAATCCCTCGTCGCGCGTCAGGGCGGACGTCGCGTCGTCCCCGTCGAATGGCTGGCTTGGCTGTCGGTTCACGCCGCGCCCAATGGCGCCGCAGCGTCACCGCCTCATGTCGGGCGCACGACATTTCCGTATCAGCACAAATCCAGCGCGCTCAGGCGCGTCACCGAAGCCAAAGCGTCACACAGCATCGCTAAGGGCGGCTCCATATCGGTTTCGGGATGACGCATATGACGATGTTCAAACACCTGGGCGCGGCGGTCGCCTTCAGCGCGGCGCTGCTGGGCGCGGCGGTTCCGGCCTGGGCCGAGATCTTCACCATCGCCGTCGTCTCGGACACCCAGAACTACGCCGACGTCACCCTGCCCCAACCGCGCGGCGCCGCCACCTTCGACCAGCAGATGCGCTATCTGGTCGAGACCCGCCAGGACAAGAACCTGGCCTTCGTCACCTTCGTCGGCGACATCGTCCAGCACGGCGACGGCCAGTTCCGACGCGCCATCCCCGACGCCGAGGGCGAGTATCAGATCTTCGACACGCGCGAGGAATGGGACATCGCCAACCGCGCCGTCTCGATCCTGACGGACAGCGGCCTGCCGTTCGGCATGGTTCCCGGCAACCACGACTACGACAACTATTCGTGGCGCGGCTACGACGGCGTCTCCGAACCGCTGGCGGGCGGCCGCGCCTGGAACTTCTACTTCGGCCCGCAGTCGCGCCATTTCACGGGCAAGGCCTGGTACGGCGGCGCCTCGGCGAACGGCCTGAACAGCTTCCAGACCTTCACCGCCGGCGGTCTGTCCTTCCTGCACCTGTCGCTGGAGATGCAGCCGCCGCAGACCGCGCTCGACTGGGCCCAGGGCGTGATCGACGCCCATCCCGACACGCCCGTCATCGTCACCACCCATGAGTGGCTGAAGCCTGACGTTCAGGAGCGGTCCAACGGTTACGACAGCTATTTCGCGGGCGCCGGCAACCTGCCGCCGGATCAGGCCTGGGACCGCTTCATTCGCAAGAACGAGATGATCTTCATGGTCCTGAGCGGTCACAACTACACCCGCCCGGTCGAAGGGGTGTCCAACGGCGAGAACCTGCGGATCGACCGCAACGACGCGGGCCATCCCGTCTATCAGCTGATCCAGGACTATCAGGGCAACACGGTCGGACCGGACGGCCAGGCCGGATCAGCCAACGGCGGCGCAGGCTGGTTAAGGTTCATGGCGTTCGACACTGAAGCCCGTAAAATCCGTTTCTACACCTACTCGACCTTGCTCAGTCGCCATGCCGGCCTGAATGGAGAGGCCACCTTCGGTGTCGCGCCGGAACGATCAGCCTTCGAACTGGACTTCCCCCCGCAACTTCTCCCTGACCAAGGCTGACGCAAGGCGACACGGCCCGCCACGCGAACGCGTTCACCAACCAGATGACAGACCTCAAGGAGCTCCGCCGCTCCACGCAAGCGGCTGGTGTATTGACGGCTTGCAGCTAGCGTACTAGTTCACCAGTACACCAACTGGATGCGTCGCATTGCACTTCTCCATCAGCCCAACGGACAGTCGGCCCATCTACGTCCAGATCATGGACGAGGTGCGGCGCGGCATGGCCGCCGGCGCGCTCGTCAGCGGCGATGCCCTTCCGTCCGTCCGTCAGCTGGCGACCAGCCTGAAGGTCAATCCCAACACGGTGGCCCAGGCCTATCGCGAACTGGAACGAGTGGGCCTGGCCTATGTCCAGCGTGGACAGGGCACCTTCGTCGGGTCCGCGCGCCAGATCGACGACGACCGCACCGCGCTAGCCCATGAGCTGGCGCAACGGTCACTGATCGAGGCCGCGCGCCTGGGGCTGAACACGGAGCAGTTCATTCAAGCGATCCGCTCGGTCGACTCCTCGAAAGCCCCGCTCAAATGACCAAGCCCTTCCCTTCCATCGACGAAGCCGGCCTCGCCGTCGCCACCCGCGCCCTTTCCAAACTCTATGGGCGATCACCCGCTCTGAAGGATGTCGATCTTCGAGTCCCCGAAGGCGCTGTCTATATGCTGGCGGGAGAGAACGGGGCCGGGAAGTCCACCCTGCTGCGTCTTCTTCTGAATCTGGAACGGCCGACGAACGGTCACGCCGAGGTCACCGGTCTGACGGTGGATCGAAACGGCGCGCGCGTCCGCGCCCGTGTCGGCTATGTGCCCGAAGGCTTCGGCATGGGACCGAGCTGGATGACCGTCGGACGCTGGTTCGCCGAACGGGCCGTCTATTATCCTGCCTGGGACGCCGATTACGCCGCCGCCCTGTGCCGTCGCCTGGACATCGACGTCACACGACGGATCGGGCAGCTGTCCAAGGGACAGACGCGACGCGCACAGATCGTTGCCGCCCTGGCGCACCGCCCTCCCCTGCTGCTGCTGGACGAGCCCAGCGATGGTCTGGACCCGGCCGCGCGCGACACAGTGCTGGAGCTGGTCTCGGACCACCTGTCCCAGACCGGCTGCACCATCCTGGTCTCCACCCACCTGATCTATGAGCTGGACGCCCTGGTCGATCAGGTCGGGGTCCTGTCGCACGGGCGCCTGACGACGCAGACGCCCCGCGACGCCCTGCGGGACACCGTGAAAAGCTATCGCATCCGCGGCCCCGAAGACTGGGAGGCGCCATCCGACCTTCCTGATGTCCTGCATCGCGGACAGTTCGGGCGCGAGCACAGCTGGGTCGTCCGCGGCGACGAGACAGAGGTCGCCGCACGCATCGCCGCATCCGGCGGCGAGGTTCGGGACGTCGCCCCTCTCTCCCTCCACGACGCCGTCGTCCATCTGATGCGCCAGGGAGCGGCGTCATGACCACGAACACACGCCACGAACCGCCCCGCGCGATCGCCGTCTTTCAACTGCAGATCAGGAAGATGGGCCGGATTCTGCGTCCCGAGCTGATCGGCCTGGCCCTGATCCTCAGCCCTACGGCGATCATGGCCCTGGGCCTGCTGATGCAACGCGACGCGGCCCTGGACTATCCTCAGGAGCTGAGCTTCCTGCTGCCGGCCGCCGCCTTCCTTCTGCCCTTCAGGCTCTGGAGCAAGAAGCGGTTGTTCGATCGCGGCGATTTCCTGCTCATGCCTGTCGAGCGCCGCAAGCACATTCTGATCAGGGTTTGCGCCGGCGCGGTCTGGGCACTGAGTCTGGCGGCGGTCGTCGTTATTCTCTTCAATCTTCTGGCGTTGGCGGCGAGCTCGCCGACCATCGGGGCGGTCTGGCGCTGGCTGGTTCCGCTAGGCGCCGTGGCGACGGCCTATCTGCTGGGCAGCGCCCTGGTTCTGGCCCTGCGCCATCCCCTGCGGTGGACCGTCGGCCTGGTCCTCACGTTCGCGCTGCTCTCGGCCTTCGACCTCAGCGCCCCCCTGGAGCCCATGACCCGAGCCCTCGTCCACGGAAACCTTGGACTGCAGCCAGCCCTGACCGGCGGCGCCTCAATTACGGCCTGGGCCGTCGCGCTTCTGTTCTGGTTCGGGCTGAGCCTGATCGCGGTCGCCCTGGCCTCGCTGCGTCACAGGAAGGACTGAGGATGGAAGGCTTCATTCACGACGCCGCCGCCTTCATCGCACGACACGGCGGCTGGGCCGGGCCGCTGCTGGGCCTGATGACCTTCGGGGAATCCCTGGTGCTGATCGGCGCCTTCGTTCCGGCCACCGCACTGATGGCGACGGCTGGCGTCCTGACGGCGACCGGCGTCCTGCCGCTGGCGCCGGTGCTGACCTGCCAATGATAATCGCCTTTCGACCAGCCCAGCATGCCGGTCAGGACAGGATCGCCGACGACGAAGGCGTCGTCCTGGCGGCTTCCCGCAGCCGCACCGCCTTGCGGCCCGCTGATGACGGCCGAAACGCCGACATCGGGGCGACCGAACGGCACGACCATGCCCAAGGCCAGCGTGCCTCCGCCGGCGAAGTCCGTGCTGGGAACCCACAGGGCGGCAGGGAAATCCGCCACCACGGTCGCATCCAGGTCCGCCACCACCGATCCCCCGATCGGAATGCGCCGCTCCGCCCCGGCGTTGCCGGAGTAATAGTAGAGGGTATTGGCGAAGAAGACGCCCTTCACCGGGGGCATGATCGCCGTCCCCGGCCCGCCGGAGCCCAGCAGATAGACACTGGTTCCGCTTTCAGACGCGTGAGCCGGCTCCATCGACAGGCCTCCGACCACGCCGCCAAGCAGACAGACGCCCCAGGCCGCCGCCACCCATCCGCCGCTTCTGACCCTGGCCATCGACACCTCCATTGCGCCCGACTGCCCGCCCCATTCATCAGAGGCCGCCCGCGCCCGCCATCAGGTGCATCCCCGAGGTGATCAGACGGCAGAAACCCCACGGCCAGGGGCCGTGGGGTTTCTGCAGATCAGAGTCTCACATCCGGGTGTGAGGTATTTTTGGGTGCGGGAGCAGGATTTGAACCTGCGACCTTCAGGTTATGAGCCTGACGAGCTACCGGGCTGCTCCATCCCGCGGCAAGGCGGAGAGTGAGGGAAGAAGGGTTCGAAGACATTATTCTTGGGCCTATCGCGCATTCGCGCTACTTGAGGCCCTTGAGCTCAAGTAGCCCAAAGGGCGGTAGCTCAACTTTCTTG
>Ga0247827_10001213_pt1 | contig 11109 bp, 8 predicted proteins | sample 12C_Control_Day2_FD_194414 | JGI IMG/M metagenome (GOLD analysis project Ga0247827, IMG submission 194414) | Soil microbial communities from agricultural site in Penn Yan, New York, United States - 12C_Control_Day2 | ecosystem: Environmental > Terrestrial > Soil > Agricultural land | place: USA...
CGGCGGGAGCGGTCACGCCTTCTTCCTAGAGCATCAATCGGGCGGGGGTCACGCCTGGATGCGTGAAAATCGTGCGGCGAGGCTCAAAAGAAAACGCCCGGCGGGGTCGAACCTGCCGGGCGTTTGCATTTTCATCGATGATCCGAGGATCAGGCTTCCGGATCGGGGGCCTGATCCCAGCCGCCGGCCAGGGCCTTGAACAGGGCGATCTGGTAGGTGGTGACCTGGGCTTCCGAAGCGGCGAGGGCGGCGTCGGCGCCGGCCAGGGTCCGCTCCGAATCCAGCACCGTCAGGAAGCTGTCGGCGCCGGCGTCGAAACGCAGACGCGACAGGCGGGCTGCGGTTGCCGCCTGATCCCGCGCGGTGCGCAGGGCCGTGCGGCGGTCCAGTTCGTTGGCGTAGCTGCTGAGCGCCGTCTCGGTTTCCTGCAGCGCCGTCAGCACGGTCTGGTCGAAGGTCGCCAGGGCCGCGTCGGTCTGGGCGTCGGCCTGCTTGATGCGGGCGCGGGCCACGGCGATGTTGGGGAAATTCCAGCTGATCAGCGGACCGACGCTGAAGCGGAAGCTGGAATCCTTGCCCAGATCATTGCTGTCCAGCGCCGAGGTTCCCAGGGATCCGCCCAGGCTGATGCTCGGATAGAGGCTGGCGGTGGCCACGTTCACGCGGGCGGCGGCGGCGGCCAGCTTGCGCTCGGCCTGACGCACGTCGGGACGACGGGCCAGCAGGGCTGCGCCGTCGCCCACCGGGATCGGTTGCGACAGCTGCGGCGGAGACTGGCAGCCGCGCGCCGCCTCGCTGGCCTCGGCCGGGGTGCGCCCGGTCAGGGTCGAGAGGCGATACAGGGCGCCGTCGCGCGACGCCCGCAGCGGCGGCAGGCTGGCGCGGGTCTGTTCCAGGGCTGCGCGAGCGCGGGCTACGTCCAGACCATTGCCGGAACCGCCGTCCAGCAGGCGCTGGGTCAGGTCGACGGTCTTGCCCTGCAGCTCGATGGTGCGCTCGGCGACCGCGATCTGGGCGTTGGCCGAGCAGGTGTCGGCATAGGCCCGGGCGGTTTCGGCGGCCACGGTGATCCGCACCACCTCCAGGGCTTCGGCGGCGGCGTCGGCGTCGGCGCGGGCGGCGCGGATGGTCGAATCGACGCGACCGAACAGGTCGATCTCATAGGCCACGTCGAGACCGGCGCTGTAGGTCTCGCCGTTCTCGAACGACTGGCCGTTGTTGCCGCCGGCCGTGGCGGCGGCCGAGGCGCGGCCGTACTGGCCCGAGGCGTTCAGATTGGTCGAAGGCAGACGGCCGGCGCGGGCTTCGGACAGCGAGGCCCGGACGGCGCGCAGATTAGCCGCGGCCGCCTCCAGCTCGTTGTTCTCGGTCAGGGCCTGCTGGATCAGACCGTCCAGCGTGGCGTCGTTATAGAGCCGCCACCAGTCGGCGCGGGCCGCCTCGGTCGAAACCGAGGCGGATTGCGAGCCGATGAAGGCGCCTTGGCCCTGCACCGGGACCACGGGGTCCGGCGCCTTGGGCCCGACCGCGCAGGCGGCGAGCAGAAGCGCGGCGCTGGAAGCGGTCAGGAGGGAAAGGGCTTTACGGTTCATCAGGCGTCTCCCAGGCGCGGGCTGGTCGTGGTGGGAGCAGCCGGCGCGGGGTCGGTGGGGTCATACGGATCATGGGCGGGCGCGCCGTAGGTGGTCGGCAGCTCGCGTTGCTTGACCGGCGGCTGGGGCAGTTTGGCCGAGAGCCAGCGCATCATCACGTAGAAGACCGGGGTGAAGATCAGGCCGAAGAAAGTCACGCCCAGCATGCCGGAGAAGACCGCCGTGCCCAGCGACTGGCGCATTTCGGCGCCGGGGCCGGTCGCCAGCATCAGTGGCACGACGCCGAAGATGAAGGCGAAGGAGGTCATCAGGATCGGACGCAGGCGCACCTTGGCGGCGTAAACAGCCGCTTCGAAGCGATCCATGCCCTCTTCCTCTTCCGCCTGCTTGGCGAACTCGACGATCAGGATGGCGTTCTTGGCCGCCAGGGCGATCAGGACGACGAGGCCGATCTGGACGAGGATGTTGTTGTCCAGACCGCGGATGTTCACCCCGATCATGGCCGCCAGCAGACACATGGGGACGATCAGCACCACCGCGAGCGGCAGGGTGAAGGCCTCATATTGCGCCGCCAGCACCAGGAAGACGAAGACCACGGCCATGACGAAGATCAGCGAGGCGCCGCCCGAGGCCTGCTTCTCTTGCAGGGCCAGTTCGGTCCACTCGTAGCTGAAGCCTTGCGGCAGGGCTTGAGCCGCCAGGTTTTCCATCGACTTCAGAGCCTGGCCGGACGAGACGCCCGGCGCGGCCTGACCCTGCAGCTCGGAAGCCGGGAACAGGTTGAAGCGGACGACGCGGGCCGGACCGGAGTCCTCGCGCAGGTTGGCGACGGCGCCGATCGGCACCATGGCGCCGGAGGACGAGCGGGTCTTCAGGTTGGCGATGTCGGCGATGTCGTCGCGCGCCGACGGTTCAGCCTGGGCGGTGACGCGGAAGGTGCGGCCCAGCAGGTTGAAGTCGTTGATGTAGGACGAGCCGAGATAGACGCCGAGAGTGTCGAACACGGCCGAGGGCTGGACGCCCATCATCAGGGCCTTGTCGCGATCGACGTCGGCGGTGATGCGCGGCGAGCCGGTGTTGTAGGTCGAGAAGACCTGCTGCACTTCGTCTGGCATCTGGGCAGCGCCGCCCATCATGGCGAAGGTGGCGCCTTCCAGCGCGCGGTAGCCCGCGCCGGAACGGTCCTGGATCATCATCTTGAAGCCGTTGCCGTTGCCCAGGCCCTGAACGGCCGGGGGGGCGATGACGAAGATGTTGGCGTCCTGGATGCCGGCGGTGGCGCCGGTGATGGCGTGGGCCAGGGCGGTCGCGGCCTGTTCCTTGGTGCGGTCCTCGAAGGCGTCGAGGCGCACGAAGATGGTCGCGGCGTTGGAGCCGAACGAGAAGCTGGAGCCGTCGAGACCAGCGAAGGCCACGGTGCCGTCGACACCCTCGGTCTTCTGGATGATCTCGTCGGCGCGCTTCATCACGGCTTCGGTGCGCTCCAGAGAGGCGCCGGCCGGAAGCTGGACGACGCCGATCAGGAAGCCCTGGTCCTGTTCCGGGATGAAGCCCGAGGGCGTGTCCACCAGGCGCCAGCCGGTCAGGGCCAGCAGGCCTACGTAGACGATCATGACGAGCATCAGCGAGCGGACCAGGCGAGCGGTCAGGCGACCATACTTGTCGGACAGCCAGTCGAAGCCCTGGTTGAACTTGGCGCCGGCCCAGCCGACGTAGTGGAGGATGGCGCCCCACAGGCCCGGCTTGCGCTCGTGGTGCTTCTGGTGCGGCTTGAGCAGCAGGGCGGCCAGAGCGGGCGACAGGGTCAGGGACACGATCAGCGAGATCAGCGTCGCCGAGGCGATGGTGACGGCGAACTGGCGATAGAAGATGCCGGGGATGCCGGGGACGAAGGCGGTCGGCACGAACACCGCCGTCAGCACCAGGCCGATGGCGATCAGGGCGCCCGAGACCTCCTGCATCGAACGATAGGCGGCCTCCTTGGGCGTCAGGCCCTGACTCAGGTATCGCTCGACGTTCTCGACCACGATGATGGCGTCATCGACGACGATGCCGACGGCGAGGACGAGGGCGAACAGCGACAGGGAGTTGATCGAATAGCCCAGCGCCAGCTGCACCACGAAGGTGCCGACCAGGGCGACGGGGATGGCGATGATGGGGATGATGGCCGCGCGCCAGGTCTGCAGGAAGATCAGGACGACCAGGGCCACCAGGACGACGGCTTCGAACACGGTGTGCTGCACCGCCTCAACCGAGGCGGCGACGAATTCCGTCGGGTTGTAGGGGATGGAGGCGGCCATGCCCGCGGGCAGCTCGGCCTTGACGGCCTCGACCTCGGCCAGGACCTTGTTCGCGGTGGCCAGGGCGTTGGCGCCGGGTTGCTGGACGACGGCGATGCCGACGCCGCGCTGGCCGTCGAAGTAGCCGTTGATGCCATAGCTCTGGGCGCCCAGTTCGACGCGGGCGACGTCGCGGACGCGGGTCACGCGGCCGTCGGCGTCGGTCTTGATGACCACGTCGGCGAACTGATCGGGATCGGACAGACGACCCTGGACCTGCACCGGCAGCTGGAAGGCGGAGGCGCTGGTGGCGAAGGGCGGCTGGCCGATGGCGCCGGCTGCGGCCTGGACGTTCTGGGCGCGCAGGGAGGCGACGATGTCCGAGCCGGTCAGACCGCGCTCGGCGGCCTTGGCCGGATCGATCCAGATCCGCATCGAATAGTTGCCGCCGCCGAAGACCTGAACCTGGCCCACGCCGTCGATCCGCAAGAGGCGGTCGCGCAGCGTCGAGTTGGCGTAGTTGCCGACGTAGTCGTTATCCAGGCTGCCGTCCGGCGAGGTCAGGCCGACGATCATCAGGAAGCCGCTCTCGGCCTTGTTGACCGTCACGCCGATCTGGCGGACCTGTTCGGGCAGCTTGGGCTCGGCCAGGGCGACGCGGTTCTGGACCAGCACCTGGGCGGAATCGAGATCCGTGCCGGGCTGGAAGGTCACCGTGATCGCCACGGCCCCGTCCGAGGTGGACGAGGAGGTCAGGTACAGCATCTTCTCGACGCCGTTGACCTCTTGCTCGATGGGGGCCGCCACGGTCTCGGCCAGGGTCTCGGCCGAGGCGCCGGGGTAGGCGGCGTTGATGGTGATCGTCGGGGGCGCGATCTCCGGGTACTGCGACAGGGGCAGCATCGGATAGGCGAACAGGCCGATCAGGGTGATGAACACCGAGATCACGCCCGCGAAGATCGGGCGGTCGATGAAGAAGCGGGAGATATTCATCTATCTTAGCCCGCGTTGGCGAAGGAGGCGCTGGAGGCCGGCGCCGCCTGGGTGACGGGGGCGTCGCCTGCCTTCGGCGCGACGGGCGCGATGGTTCCGTTCTTCGGCTGGACCTTCATGCCCGGCATCTGGATGCGCTGACCGCCCGAGATGATGACGCGGTCGGTCGGCTTCAGGCCCGAGCGGACGACGCGCAGGCCGTCGACCAGGGGGCCGGTCTGGACAGCGCGCGCGGCGGTCGAGCCGTCGGCGTTGACGACCATGACGACGCGGCGGGCGGCGTCGGTGGCGATGGCCGAGTCCGGCACCAGCAGGGCCTGATAGGAGGCGCCGCCGGCCAACTGGGCCTGGCCGAACATGCCGGGCTTGAGGAAGCCGTCGGCGTTGGGGACCACGGCGCGCAGGCGGATGGTGCCCGAGGCGGTGTCGATGGCGTTGTCGGTGAAGTCCAGCGTGCCGACGCGGTCGTAGCTGGTCTCATCCTGCAAGCGGATGCGGATCGGGGCCGGGCCGCCCGTGCGGGCTTCGCGCTGATACTTGAGCGCCAGGGCTTCGGAACCGTCGAAGACGAAGTAGATCGGCGAGGCCGAGACGATGGTGGTCAGGACGTCGCCGGCCGAGGAGCCGCCGCCGACCAGGTTGCCCGGATCGACGCGACGGTCGGAGACGCGGCCCGCGATCGGGGCGGTCACACGGGTGAACTCGACGTCCAGCTGACGGGCGCGAATGGCGGCATTGGCGGCCGAGACGGCGGCCTGGGCCTGGGCCACGGCGCCGCGCTTGGAATCGACCTCGGCCTGCGACACGGCCTGCGAGGCCAGCAGGCCCTCGGCGCGGGCGAACTCGGTGCGGGCCAGGGTCAGCTGGGCCTGGGCCTGGGACAGCTGGGCCTGAGCGGAGGCGAGCGCGGCCTGGGCCGGACGCGGGTCCAGCGTGAACAGCAGCTGGCCCTGGCGCACGAAGTCGCCGTCCTTGAAGTGGACCGACTGGATGTAGCCGCCGACGCGGGCGCGCACGTCGACCGAGCGCGGCGCTTCAAATCGGCCGGTGACTTCGTCCCAGTCGACGACCTGACGGACCAGCGGCGTGGCCACGGTCACCGGAGGGGCTTGGGGTGCGGGGGCTTCGCCTCCCTTGGAACAGCCATAGAGAGCAGCTGACATCAGAACGGACGCAACCGCGATCTTAACCGTGCGCATCGGCGCATTCTCCTGTTGGGAGGGATTTCATACATAACAGACCAGCGCTCTCCGGGGGAGGAAGCGGCCAGTCAACGTCGGGTGACTTAATGATGAGGCCGGTTCCGCTTGTCAACGCCTGATGACAAAGCCATATAGGCGATAAGGTTTATTGGAGTGCGACCAATTGGTCCTGTGTGACGCCCCCCGACCACGCAACGCGAACGCGACCCGCCAGGCAATTCTGGAAGCGGCGCGGGAGCGTTTTTGTTCCGAGAGCTACGACGATGTCGGCATGCGCGACGTTGCGCGTGACGTCGGCGTGGATGCGGCCCTGATCAGCCGCTACTTCGGGTCCAAGGAAGATCTGTTCGTCGCCGTTCTGGACAGTTGCAAGAACGGCCGCGACCTGATGGACGGCGCGCGCGAGGACTTTGGGGCGCGACTGGCGCGTGAGATCGTCTATGGGGACCTGACCCCCTGCGAGGCGGACGCGGACGGGGCCCGGATGCGGGGCCTGCTGATCCTGCTGCGTTCGGTCGGCTCGACCAAGGCCATGGACGTGGTGCAGCGCACCTCGAACAATCGCTTCTTCGATCCCCTGTCCCTGTGGATCGGCGGCCCGGACGCCGCGGTGCGCGCGCGTCTGGCGGCGGGCCTGATCATGGGCATGGCGATCGGTCGCGAGCTGTCGGACGGCTATGCGTCGCTCGACGAGACGCAGAAGACCGAACTGGCCAGACGCATGGCCGTGGCGCTGCAGGGCCTGATCGACAACTGAATGCAAAAAGGGCGGACCGCGAGGCCCGCCCTTTCTCTTTATATCTTTGCGTCGGCGCTGAGGCCTAGGCCCAGTGCATCGGCACATGGCGGGCGGCGGCCCAGTGGATGGCGCGGATGGCGTCGACGATGGCGCGGGTGGCCTCGACCGTGCCCAGCGCCCCGCCCAGATCGGCGGTGACGGCGCCCGAGGCCAGGACGGCGGCGACGGCGGCCTCGATGGAATCCGCCTCGTCCTCCAGCTCGAAGCTGTGGCGCAGCATCATGGCCGCCGACAGGACCATGCCGACCGGGTTGGCCAGATCCTGCCCGGCGATGTCCGGCGCCGAGCCGTGGATGGGCTCGAACAGGCCGGGGCCGTCGGCGCCCAGCGACGCCGAGGGCAGCAGGCCGATGGAGCCGCCCAGCACCGAGATCTCATCCGACAGGATGTCGCCGAACATGTTCTCGGTCAGGATGACGTCGTATTCGCGCGGCTTGCGGATCAGGTGCATGGCCATGGAGTCCACCAGGGCGTGCTCCAGGGTGATCTGCGGATATTCCTCGGCGTGGATGCGGGTCACGACCTCGCGCCACAGGCGGCTGGTCTCCATGACATTGGCCTTGTCGACCGAGGTGACCTTGCCGCGACGCTGGCCGGCGGCCTGGAAGGCGGCGCGGGCGACGCGCTCGATCTCCTCGACCGTATAGACGCACAGGTCCGAAGCGCTGGTCGCCGTGCGGGTGCGTTCGCCGAAATAGACGCCGCTGGTCAGCTCGCGGAAGACGATCAGGTCGACGCCCTCGACGATTTCCTTCTTCAGCGGGGAGCGGTGCGCCAGGACCGGCGAGACCTGCAGCGGGCGCAGGTTGGCGTACAGGCCCATGACCTTGCGGATGGCCAGCAGGCCTTGCTCCGGCCGAACCGGCGCGCCGTCCCACTTGGGCCCGCCGACCGCGCCCAGCAGGACGGCGTCGGAAGCCAGGCAGGCGGCTTTGGTCGCCTCGGGCAGGGCTTCACCGGTCGCGTCGATGGCGGCGCCGCCGATCAGGTGTTCGGAGAAGTCGAACTTGTGCCCATAGATGTCGCCGATGCAGGTCAGGACCCGCTCGGCCGCGGCTGTGACTTCAGGGCCGACGCCGTCGCCGGGCAGGACCACGATATTGAAGGTGCGGGGGGCGCTCATGCGGCGGTCTCCGGTTCGCGGAAGCGTTCGTAGGTCTGGATGTAGGGCAGCCTGGATTGCAGCCAGCCGAGGGTGTCGACGCCGTCGATCAGGCACTGGCGGGCGAAGGCCTCGACCTTGAACGGGACGGGGGCGACGTTGCCGCGACGGATCTCGTTCGTCTCCAGATCGATGGTGACGGGCTGCTCGGGATGGGCGGCCAGATCGTCCCAGGTCGCCTGATCGACGACGATGGGCAAGAAGCCGTTCTTCAGGGCGTTGGAGGTGAAGATGTCGGCGATCTCGGTCGAGATCACCGCGCGGAAGCCGTAGTCCAGCAGGGCCCAGGGCGCATGCTCGCGCGACGAGCCGCAGGCGAAGTTCGGCCCCGCCAGCAGGATGCGGTGCTCGCTCGGATCGATGCGGTTCAACACGGATTCGGGCTTGGGCGAGCCGTCGGCCTCATAGCGCCAGTCATAGAAGGCCTGGGCGCCCAGACCCTCGCGCGTGGTGGTGGTCAGGAAGCGGGCGGGGATGATCTGGTCGGTGTCGATATTGGCCTGGCTCAGGGTCAGGGTTTTCGACGTCAGAACCTTGAATGCATCAGACATGAGCCGCCTCCGACAGATAAACGCGTGGATCGGTCAGGACGCCGGCGACGGCGCTGGCGGCGGCGGTCGCCGGGCTGGCCAGGATGGTGCGGGCGCCCTTGCCCTGACGGCCCTCGAAATTGCGGTTGGAGGTGGAGACGGCCAGTTGGCCCGGCCCGACCACGTCGCCGTTCATGGCGATGCACATGGAACAGCCGGGGATGCGCCATTCAGCGCCGGCCTCGGTGAAGACCTTGTCCAACCCTTCCGCCTCGGCGTCGCGGCGCACGGCCTCGGAGCCGGGGACGACCAGCATCCGCACGCCCGGCTGGACCTTGCGGCCGCGCAGGACGTCGGCGGCGGCGCGCAGATCGGGCAGGCGGCCGTTGGTGCAGCTGCCGATGAAGACCACGTCGACCTTGTGGCCGGTCGTCGCTTCGCCGGCCGTGAAGCCCATGTAGTCGATGGCCTTGCGGTCCGACTCTGATCGCGGCTGCGGCACAGGCGCGCCGACCGGGGCGCCTGCGTCGGGGGTGGTGCCCCAGGTGGCCATGGGTCGGATGGCGGCGCCGTCCAGCACGACTTCCTTGTCGAAGACCGCGCCGGGGTCGGAGGCCAGGCTCAGCCAGTCGGCGGCGGCGGCCTCATAGTCGGCGGGCACATGACGACGGCCGCGCAGCCAGTCGATGGTGACGCGGTCGGGGGCGATCATGCCCGCGCGCGCGCCCGCCTCGATGGACATGTTGCACAGGGTCATGCGCCCTTCCATGTCCAGCGAACGGACGGCCTCGCCAGCGTATTCGATGACGTAGCCGGTGCCGCCGCCGAAGCCGATGGCGGCGATGACGGCCAGCGCCACGTCCTTGCCCGAGACGCCGGGACGCAGGCGCCCGTCGACGGTGACGCGCATGGACCTGGCGCGACGCTGCAGCAGGCACTGGGTGGCCAGGACATGGCCGACCTCGGAGGTGCCGATGCCGAAGGCCAGAGCGCCGAAAGCGCCGTGGGTGGCGGTATGGCTGTCGCCGCAGACGACGGTCATGCCCGGCTGGGTCAGACCCAGCTCAGGCCCCATGACGTGGACCACGCCGCGTTGATCGGACTCCCAGCCCGCCAGTTCGATTCCGTGACGGGCGCAGTTGGCCTCCAGGGTCTCGACCTGCTTGCGGGCCTGGTCGGTGACATAGGGGCGCTGGCCGTCCGGCCCGGCGGGCAGGGTGGGGGTCGAGTGGTCCAGGGTTGCGAAGGTGCGGTCGGGGCGGCGGACCTTCAGGCCGCGCGCGTCCAGTTCGGCGAAGGCCTGGGGCGTGGTGACTTCGTGGACCAGATGCAGGTCCACGTACATGACGCCCGGCGTCTCGGCTGTTTCCGGCACGACGACGTGCCGGTCCCAGACCTTTTCATACAGAGTCCTAGGCCGGCTCATGCGCGCGCTCCTGAGAGGAGGCGGCGGCCGTGGCCTCGCCGATGGGCTCCAGCCAGCCGAAGCGGTCGGGGGTCGTGCCGTCGAACAGGCCGCGGAAGGCCTTGTTGACCGCCTTGGTGATCGGGCCGGGGCCGGCGGCGCGGGTCGTGATGCCGTCGATGGAGCGCACCGGGGTGATCTCGGCGGCGGTGCCGGTCATGAAGACCTCGTCGGCGACGTACAGGGCTTCGCGCGGCAGGATCTGCTCGCGGGCCTCGTAGCCCAGGCCGCGCGCCAGCTTCATGACCGTGTCGCGGGTGATGCCCTGCAGGATGGAGGCGGCGGCGGGCGGGGTCATCAGCACCCCGTCCTTGACCACGAACAGGTTCTCGCCGGCGCCTTCCGACAGGCGGCCGTCGACGCCCAGGGCGATGCCCTCGCCGAAGCCGCCGACGCGGGCTTCGCGGCCGATCAGGTAGCCGGACAGATAATTGCCGCCGGCCTTGGCCCCCGCCGGGATGGTGTTGGGGGCGACGCGGTTCCAGCTGGAGACGCAGGCGTCGACGCCCTTCTCCAAGGCTTCCTCGCCCAGATAGGCGCCCCAGGGGAAGGCCGAGATCATGACGTCGGTGCGGATGTTCTGCGGCGACGGGGTCACGCCCATGCCGCACTCGCCCAGGAAGGCCAGGGGCCGCAGATAGGCCGAACGCAGGCCTTCGGAACGGACCACGTCCTTGCAGGCCTGGACCAGCTCGTCCTCGGTGAAGGGCAGGGGGAAGTGATAGATGCGCGCACTGTCGAACAGGCGGCGGATGTGGTCGGTCAGGCGGAAGCCGCACGGGCCGTTCGGGGTGTCATAGACGCGGATGCCCTCGAACACCGAGGTGCCGTAGTGCAGGGCGTGACTCATGACGTGGATCTTCGCGTCGGCCCACGGCGTCAGTTCGCCATTGATCCAGATATTCTTAGCCAGCGGTTGCATAGGTCTTGTCCATTTGTGCGGAGGCGCCTCCGGCTGTCACAGCCGCGATGATGGCGGTCAGCTCCGCGTCATTGATTTCGCCGATCTGGTCGGCGCGTTGCTTGAAGCCGGCGAAGACGTCGGCCAGGCGCTGGCCGTCCAGCACATGGCCCAGGGCCTCGGCCC
>Ga0247827_10001215_pt1 | contig 11102 bp, 13 predicted proteins | sample 12C_Control_Day2_FD_194414 | JGI IMG/M metagenome (GOLD analysis project Ga0247827, IMG submission 194414) | Soil microbial communities from agricultural site in Penn Yan, New York, United States - 12C_Control_Day2 | ecosystem: Environmental > Terrestrial > Soil > Agricultural land | place...
TCGGCGATGTCCTGGTTCTGGCACTTGGGGCAGCGCAACTCCTTGGTCAACTCACGAAAACGCTCGCGATCGCCTTCCTTGGCGAACTCGTAGGTGTCGATGGCGGCGTGCGCCACACCGGCCAGGCTCAAGCCCAGAACAACAGCAGCCAGCCAGCGCTTCATGGCTTGGCCTCATCAACCAGCGCCTGATACTTGGCCGCCAGTTTTTCGCGCCAGACCTGCTCGTCGATCACGCCGACAAACTTGTCGCGGATGATGCCCTTGGCGTCGATGAAGAAGGTTTCCGGCGCGCCGTACACCCCGAGGTTCAGGCCCAGGGTGCCGGCGTCGTCACGGATATCCAGCTGATACGGGTTGTGAAATTCCGACAGCCACTTCAAGGCATCGGCGTTGACGTCCTTGTAGTTGATGCCGTAGATCACCACGCCTTTCTCGGCCAGTTTGTTCAGCACCGGGTGCTCGACCCGGCAGGAAATGCACCAGGTCCCCCAGACGTTGACCAGTGCCGGTTTACCGAGGATGTCGGCGCGGGTCAGGGTCTTGTCGCCCTGCACCGCTGGCAGGGAGAACTCCGGGAACGGCTTGCCGATCATTGCCGAAGGCAGCTCGGCGGGGTCCAGATACAGTCCGCGATAAAGGAACACAGCGACCACCAGAAAAATCGCCAGTGGCAACAACATCAACCAACGTCTCATGCAGTGGCTCCCGACATGCCCAGCGCTTCACGCACACGGCTTTTCACCTTGACCCGATAACGACGATCCAGCGCCGCCAGCAATCCGCCCAGACCGGTGAGCAAGCCACCGAACCAGATCCAGCGCACGAACGGTTTGACGTGCACCCGAACTGCCCAAGCGCCATCGCCCAGCGGTTCACCCAGAGCAACGTAGAGGTCACGGGTGAAACCGGCGTCGATCCCGGCCTCGGTCATCACCGAGTTCTGCACGGTGTACAGGCGTTTTTCCGGGTGCAGCACGCTGACTTCCTTGCCATCGCGGATCACCCGCACAGTGCCTTTGTCGGAAGTGAAATTCGGGCCTTCGAAGTGCTTGGCGCCTTCGAAGACGAACTGGTAGCCACCCAGGTCCATGGATTCGCCCGGCGCCAGGCGCAAATCGCGCTCGGCACTGTTCTGGCTCGACAGCACCACGCCGAGGGCGCAGACCGCGATGCCCAGGTGCGCCACCTGCATGCCCCAGTAGCTGCGGGTCAGGGTCGGCAGGCCTTTGATCAGACCCTTGTGGCGCGTCTTGTCGAAGATGTCACGCACACCGGCCAGCAACACCCAGGCCGCGAGCATGAACGTCGCCAGCACCGCCCAGTTGAAATCGCCATAAGCGACGCCAGCCACCACGGCCAGCGCGGCGCTGCCGAGCAACACCGGGGTCAGCATGCTCATCAACCATTTGACCGGGGTGTCTTTCCAGCGCACCAGCATGCCCACTGCCATCACTACCATCAGCAACCCCATCAACGGAATGAACAACGCGTTGAAGTACGGCGGGCCGACCGACAGCTTGGCGCCGGTCATCGCATCGAGAATCAGCGGGTACAAAGTGCCGAGCAGGATCATCGAAGCTGCCACCACCAGCACCAGGTTGTTGCCCAGCAACAGGGTTTCCCGGGACCAGAGGTTGAAGCCGACCTGGCTCTTGACCACCGGTGCGCGCAAGGCGAACAAGGTCAGCGAGCCACCGACCACGAACAGCAGGAAAATCAGGATGAACACGCCGCGCTCCGGGTCGGAGGCAAACGCATGAACCGAAGTCAGCACGCCGGAACGCACGAGGAAGGTGCCAAGCAAGCTCAACGAGAACGCGGCGATCGCCAGCAACACGGTCCAGCTCTTGAACACGCCGCGTTTTTCCGTGACCGCCAACGAGTGAATCAACGCGGTGCCCACCAGCCATGGCATGAACGAGGCGTTTTCCACCGGGTCCCAGAACCACCAGCCGCCCCAGCCGAGTTCGTAATACGCCCACCACGAACCGAGGGTGATGCCGATACCGAGAAACGCCCACGCAACGATGGTCCACGGACGCGACCAACGCGCCCACGCCGCATCAAGGCGACCGCCCATCAGCGCGGCAATCGCGAAAGCAAACGCCACGGAGAAACCGACGTAGCCCATGTACAGCATCGGCGGGTGGACGATCAGGCCGATGTCTTGCAGCAACGGGTTGAGGTCGGCGCCGTCGCTGGGCACTTGCGGCAGGATGCGTTTGAACGGGTTCGAGGTCAGGATCAGGAACAGCAGGAAACCGGTGCTGATCATGCCCATCACCGCCAACACGCGGGCCAGCATGACTTGCGGCAATTGCCGGGAGAACACCGAGACCGCGAAGGTCCAGCCGCCGAGGATCAGCGCCCACAGCAGCAACGAACCTTCGTGGGCGCCCCATACGGCGCTGAATTTGTAGTACCACGGCAACGCGCTGTTGGAGTTGTTGGCCACATAGGCCACGGAGAAATCATCGACCATGAAGGCGTAGGTCAGGCAACCGAAGGCGAACAGCAAAAACGCGAACTGCCCCCATGCGGCTGGCTGGGCCAGGCTCATCCAGAAACGGTCACCGCGCCAGGCACCGACCAATGGCACCACGGCTTGAACCAGCGCGAAACACAGCGCCAGGATCATGGCCAGGTGGCCCAGCTCCGGGATAAATATTCCAGATGTCATCGGTTAGCCCTCTTTCGCAGGAGTAGGTGCCGACTGGCCGCTGTCTTTCAGGGCCTTGGTCACTTCCGGCGGCATGTACTTTTCATCGTGCTTGGCCAGCACTTCATCGGCCACCACTACGCCATCGGCGTTGATCTTGCCCAGGGCGACGATGCCCTGCCCTTCGCGGAACAGGTCCGGAAGGATGCCGCGGTAAGTGATGGTCACGGACTTGTTGAAGTCGGTAACGACGAACTTCACGTCCAGCGAGTCGCCGGAGCGCTGCAAGGAACCGGCCTCGACCATGCCGCCAGCACGGATGCGCGTGTCTTGCGGGGCTTCGCCGTTGGCGATCTGGGTCGGTGTATAAAACAGGTTGATGTTCTGCTGCAGGGCACTCAGGGCCAGGCCGACGGCAGCGCCGACCCCGACCAGGATGGCCAGAATGATGATAAGACGCTTTTTACGCAGCGGATTCACTTGCCGTTCTCCCGGCGCAGACGACGCGCCTCTTGTTGCAGATACCGCTTGCGGGCCAGGATTGGCGCCGCCACGTTGAGGGCCAGCACCGCCAGGCAGATGCCGTAGGCCGACCAGACATACAGGCCGTGATGGCCCATGGCGAGGAAATCGCCGAATGACGCAAAACTCATCGAGCGATCTCCAGGCTGTTTTCCACTTCAGCTTTCACCCAACTGGCCCGTGCTTCCCGCTTGAGCACTTCAAGGCGCATGCGCAGCAGCAGGACCGCGCCGAAGAAACAGTAGAAACCCAGCGCCGTCAGCAGCAATGGCAGCCACATCTCTGCCGGCATCGCCGGTTTTTCGGTGAGGGTGAACGTCGCGCCCTGGTGCAGGGTGTTCCACCACTCCACCGAGTACTTGATGATCGGGATATTGATGACGCCAACAATCGCCAGCACCGCGCAAGCCTTGGCCGCGCTGTCACGATTACTGATGGCGTTGCCCAGCGCAATGAGACCGAAGTACAGGAAAAGCAGGATAAGCATGGACGTAAGGCGTGCATCCCAGACCCACCACGAGCCCCAGGTCGGTTTGCCCCAGATCGCCCCGGTGACCAGCGCCACGGCGGTCATCCAGGCACCGATGGGCGCCGCGCATTGCAGGGCGACGTCGGCCAGTTTCATCTTCCACACCAGCCCGACGACGCCGCACACCGCCAGCATCACGTAGATGGACTGCGCCAGCATGGCGGCCGGAACGTGGATATAGATGATGCGGAAACTATTGCCTTGCTGGTAATCCGGCGGCGCAAACGCCAGGCCCCAGACCACGCCGACGCCGATCAGCAGCAACGCCGCGACGCTCAGCCAGGGCAGCATTTTGCCGCTGATGCCGTAAAACCATTTGGGCGAGCCGAGCTTGTGAAACCACGTCCAGTTCATACTTTGTTTCCGTCACGGTTGCTCTTTACTGTGAAGAGCCAGGGCCTGCCTTTCTTCAAAAGAAGTGATCAAAAAATGATCAGGCCTCATTATTATTCGCCGACGCTGATCTTCAGGCCAGCAGCTATTGCAAAAGGTGTCAGGGTTATCGCCAGGGCGGTCAGGCTACCAAGCCACAGCAGATAACCGGTCGCCGGCATGCCCTGCAGCGCGGCCTGCAAGGCGCCACTGCCAAGGATCAACACCGGGATGTACAGCGGCAGAATCAGCAACGCCAGCAACAGGCCACCGCGCTTCAACCCAACCGTCAGGGCTGCGCCCACCGCACCGAGCAGGCTCAGCACCGGTGTACCCAGCAACAACGAAAGCAGCAACACCGGCAGACAGGCGGCAGGCAGACCGAGCATCAACGCCAGCAAGGGTGCGAGCAAAACCAGTGCCAGGCCGGAAAACGCCCAGTGTGCCAGCACCTTGGCCAAAACCAGAAGAGCCAGGGGGTGCGGCGAAAGGACCCACTGTTCCAGCGATCCATCCTCGAAATCACTGCGGAAAAGCCCGTCCAGCGAGAGCAAAACCGATAAAAGCGCTGCCACCCAGACCAGTCCCGGAGACAAGGTTTGCAACAATTGAGACTCGGGACCAACCGCCAACGGGAACAGCGAAACGACGATGGCAAAGAACACCAGCGGATTGGCCAGTTCCGCGGGACGGCGGAACAGCAGACGGGCCTCACGGGCGACCAACAGGCCGAAAACACTCATACGGCCCATTTCCCCAGATCAATATCGCGATAACCGGCCGGCATCCGGCTCAGCGTGTGGTGAGTGGTCAATACCACCATGCCACCGCGCTCGCAGTGGGCGGCCAGGTGTTCTTCGAGTTGCGCCACGCCTTGCTTGTCGAGGGCGGTGAATGGTTCGTCGAGAATCCACAGCGGCGGGCTATCCAGATACAAACGTGCCAGCGCAACGCGGCGCTGTTGCCCGGCGGACAGGGTGTGACACGGAACATCTTCGAAACCGCGCAGCCCGACAGCGGCCAAGGCTTGCCAGATCGCTTCCACGGAGGCCGGTTGATGCAGGGCGCAGAGCCAGCTCAGGTTCTCTTCGGGCGTCAGCAGGTCCTTGATCCCGGCGGCATGGCCGATCCACAGCAGGTTGCGCGCCAGCTCCGAGCGTTGCTCGTGCAGCGGCTGACCGTTGAGCAGCACTTGACCAGCGGTCGGCTGCATCAACCCGGACAGCAGGCGCAACAGGCTGGTCTTGCCACTGCCGTTGGGGCCGCTGATCTGCACCATTTCGCCACTGGCCAGTCTCAAATCGAGATTTTCGAAAAGCAGCCGAAGGTCTCGCTCACAGGCAAGGGCAACGGTTTGCAGGACAGGACTGGTCAAGGGTTCACGGGCCTTATACGGTTCAAGTCGGCTCTGGCGCGGCCGTTAAAGAGATGCAGAATAAATGTATTGGCGGCCCAAACTAGCGAGCTGCGTCAAATAATTGCAATGTTATCGGCACTCTGTATACAACTGCGCGGCATTATACATGCCATCCCCTACTCTAAAGCGTGCATTTTCCCAAGGTTGTGACCGCGTATGACAGGCGAAATGAACATCCTCCCGCTACCGCAGACCACCCCTGCATCTGCGCGCCCACAGGCAGTAAGCGGCGAGTTGCTCAAGCTGCTGACGCCCATCGAAGGCTTGATCACTGCGGGCCAGACTGCCAAGGCTGAAGTGCTGTCGCTCAAGCAGGCGGACCAGACTTTTCAGCTACTGCTCAAGGTCACCCTCGAAAGTGGCCGCCAGACCACGGTCCAGGCCACCAGCAATCAGCCGTTGGCCCAAGGCACCAGCGTGGCCGTGACTCAACCATCGGCGGGCAACCTGGCGATCACCGTGCAGCAGGCCATCGCCTCCAGCGTTGCCACCCTCACCCGTCTCGACACCGCGCAACTGCCGGTGGGGACGCTGTTGCAGGGCAAAGTGCTGACCTCCCAGGTGTTGCCGCAAGTGCCGGGGCAACCGACCGTGTTTCGCTCGATGGTCAGCCTGCTCAACACCGCCCTCAGTGGCAGCACCCTGAGCATCGACAGCCCGCAGCCATTGCGTATCGGCACGTTGCTCAGTGCGCAGGTGCAGGACACGCAAACGCTGAAGTTCGTACCGTTGAGCAGCCGCCAGGAGCAATTGGCGGTAACCCAGCAACTGGTCAGCCAGACCAGCCGTCAGGGCTCGCTGGATGGTTTGCTCAAACTCCTGCAAAACTTGCCGGCCTCGAATCAGACCTCCAGTGATTTGCGTGCCACGGTCGACAAGCTGCTCTCTGGCCTGCCGGACGTCCGGCAACTGAGCACACCCAAAGGCCTGGCGCTGGCTCTGGCCGGCAGCGGTGCGTTTCTCGAATCGAAACTGCTGACCGGCCAGAACCCGACGGCCGCACCCGATATGAAAGGAGACTTGCTCAAGCTCATCGCGCAACTGACACCGGGGCTGCCGGCCAGCACCAATCTCAGCGCAATCATTGCTGCTAACACGCTGGCCCAGGCGATGCCGAGTTTCGTGCGCAACGCTTTGGGCATGCTCGGCCAGGTCAGCGCCAAACCATCGCCGACCAGTTTTCCGTTGCCTGAACGAATGCTGCAAAGCGCTGACGGCGAAGACGATCTCGAACACCTGCTGCGCCTCGCCGCCGCCGCGGTTTCGCGCCTGCAAAGCCATCAGTTGTCGAGCCTTGAGCAAACCGGCGTGACCAATGACGGTCGCCTGATGAGCACCTGGCAGCTGGAAGTGCCGATGCGCAATATGCAGGACATCGTACCGTTGCAGATCAAGTTCCAGCGCGAAGACGCGCCGGAAAAAGAGCAGCCCCAGGAACGCCGCGACGAGCGCGAGCCGAAACAACAACTGTGGCGTGTCGAACTGGCCTTCGACATGGAGCCGCTGGGGCCGATGCAGGTCCAGGCGCAATTGATCAAGGGCAGCCTGTCCAGCCAGCTTTGGGCCGAGCGGCCGTACACCGCCAGCCTGATCGAAAGCAATCTGGCGGCATTACGCGCGCGTATGCTCGATTGTGGCCTGAATGTCGGCGATCTCGATTGCCATCACGGCAAGCCACCGCAAGGCCCACAAACCCGTCTAGAACAACGCTGGGTCGACGAAACCGCATGAGAAATCCCAACGCCCCACGCCAAGCCATCGCCCTCAAATATGACGGCAGCCACGCCCCGACCCTTACGGCCAAGGGTGATGAAGAACTGGCGGAAGAAATCCTGCGGATCGCCCGCGACTATGAAGTGCCGATCTACGAAAACGCCGAATTGGTGAGATTGCTCGCGCGCATGGAGTTGGGCGACAGCATTCCGGAAGACTTGTACCGGACGATTGCCGAGATCATTGCGTTTGCGTGGAATCTGAAAGGCAAGTTTCCGGCGGGACAGGATCCGGACGCGCCGAGGGTGGAGAAGGATGTTACTGAGCGTGGGGATGATTATTGAAATAGCACGCCATGATCATGGTGAAAATGGCGCGCTGATTGCCCGGCGTTAACCAGGAACTACAGTAGAGAGAACTCTGGAGGCTATCGAGGTTGCTGCGTGATCCCGGTCACGATGTAACTCAAGGGCTTGCTCAATCGTTTTTCCATCGTACTGGTTGAGCATTTCGCTAAAAACCACTGCGATGGCAGGTTCAAGACCCGCCGTAAACCGAGCAATGAAGGCTTTGTCGATCATAGTGTCACGAACACGCACTATCTCCGCTTCGATTAAAGCAGGATCGCGCTTCACAAGCTGGTCAAGAGCGGATTGATCATGAATGATGATATCCTGAAAATCTGCGGAACGTTCCGCGACCTTTACGTTTTTGCTGCCATCCCATACCGATAGCGAGTATTCGCTGATGAGGTCGTGATTGTCTTTTACCAAGTCAATTGTTTCTTGTCTCTTATGCAACGAAAGACGGAATGACTGACTTAAGTAATCGAAACCCATCAACGGTTCATTGGTAGAGCGTTTCAGCATACGACAACACAATGTCTGTAGATCAACCTGTATATCGTGGATTGCGACTTTTTGTCCGCTTTCATGTAGCGCAATAACGTGAAGTTTATTTTCGATTGCTTCCGGCTTCAGATACAAAGAATCGCGAGTTAGCCCTTGTGCAAACCTATGCTCCATCAGTTCCATAAAACTATCAAGTAAAACGAAAGAGTGCGTATGCAACTGAGGCATGCTAACGCCAGGCATTCGATTGAACAAATGCTCCTTCACCTCATCGCTCCCCAACGAAAAACCACCTTTCAAATAAGATGTCTTGCCTGCTGCTGGAGCACCCCGAACGATGGATACTTCCTTTACTTCCACAGTGGCAGTATCGAGCAAAAGGGATTGGAAAGACGCTCTATACTGAGCACACAGTTTCGCCGTTAAATTCATCATTACATTGGTGTTTATACACTCCACCTCCGGCAACCATACACCAGGCTCCGCCAGATAATTACCCAACTTGGAAGGATCCGAGCATTCCATTTGCTTTAGCCTTTCCGGATCACGAGTCAGCGCATGCCAGGAAGGTATAGAGCAATCTGCCTTAAGACACTTGAGCCGAAGGGCATATGTGTTTTCAGAGGCTGGCAACTTTACTAACTCATTCAAAACTGCTTTAGCCGTATGTTTATTGACAAACATACTCGTAGCACTCTTACCGCCCCGCACTTCCGATGATGAGGGGGTACCTACCCCTAACTTCACACCCCCCTCCCTTGAGTGAGAGTTCGATACTCGTCGCACTTCTTTGTAAACGTTTGGTGCCGAACTTCCTGTTTCGCCGTCTAGCTTAAAGTCCGTACTCAGCACAGAAATCTGATTACTATTGATGATTGGCATGGGTCACATTCGGTGGATTAAGTAGATCGCAGTCTACCGATGCGAAAAAAAGACTCTCCCAAAAAAGGCTCAAAACCAACGAATACATTAATTGAAGCGATAAGGTTCATTGCACTTCAAGGTGCGCGCCACTATGAGCGGACGGAATCCCACAGAGATCAGATCTTGTGAATAACAAAAACCTGTAGGAGCGAACTTGCTCGCTCCCACAGGTTGTCAGTTCTTGTGCAGCTTGCTCATCAACTCCGCCTCAGCCTGGGTCAAGCCGCAGGACTGGGTCAGTTCGTCGACGCTCGCGCCCATCCCGACCAGTCGCGCCGCCTGGGCGAACGAGAGGCTGGTGGGGTCGCGCTGTTCCAGCTGAACGAGTTTGTCCGGCAACGGCGCGACGATGGCGCGCAGTTCATGCAGGTCTTCACCCATGCGAACGTTGCCGTTCTGATAGTCGTCAACGCGCTTGCCCAGGTCCTTGATGCGCTGATCGCGCAGCGCGTCACCTTGGGCCTGTTGTGCGGCGATCTGTTTCTGAGCGCGAATGTACGCCAGGAACATTGCCAGCGTGCCTGCCCAGAACAGGAACAGGACAATGACCGCAACCTCGAGAATCAATCAGATACTCTCCAGTTCCGACCATTCTTCTTCGCTCATCATCTTGTCCAGTTCGACCAGGATAAGCAGTTCGTTGTTCTTGTTGCACACGCCTTGAATGAACTTCGCGGATTCTTCGTTACCGACGTTCGGCGCGGTTTCGATTTCCGACTGACGCAGGTAAACCACTTCGGCCACGCTGTCGACCATGATCCCGACGACTTGCTTGTCGGCTTCGATGATGACGATACGGGTGTTGTCGCTGATCTCGGCATTCATCAGGCCGAAACGCTGGCGGGTGTCGATCACGGTGACCACGTTACCGCGCAGGTTGATGATGCCCAGCACGTAGCTCGGGGCACCCGGGACCGGGGCGATTTCGGTGTAGCGCAGGACTTCCTGAACGCGCATCACGTTGATGCCGTAGGTCTCGTTGTCCAGCTTGAAGGTGACCCATTGCAGGATCGGATCTTCGGAACCTTTTGCCGCCGTTGCCTTGTCATTCATACCCTGACCCCTCAAGAAACCGCCCTAGCGGTGTTGTTCTGTTATGTAGTTTTGTGGGTCGGCTTGCTGCCGCCCATGTGCTTTGCGCCGCCGCTGGCGATCAACTCCGCCAGCGCGGAAACGTCGAGCAACGCACACATGTGTTCAATCACCGTGCCCGCCAGCCATGGCCGTTGACCACGGTGACTGCGCCACTTGATTTCGTTCGGATCCAGGCGCAACGAGCGGCTGACCTGATGCACCGCCAGCCCCCATTCATAGCCCTGGACGGAAATGACGTATTGCAGGCCTTGCTTGAAATCGTCGCGATAACGGTCGGGCATGACCCACCGAGCGGTATCCAGCACTTTCAGGTTGCCTGCCTGACTCGGCAAGATCCCGAGGAACCACTCAGGCTGGCCGAACAACGGCGTCAGCTCATGACCGGCCAGGGAATAAATCGAACCCAGGCACACCAACGGCACCGCCAGGGTCAACCCGGCGACATCGAACAACAGGCATTCGAACGGCTCGGCGGCCCACGACGGACGACCATCGGTTTCGACCGGCGGAGGTGTGTTCGCGGGTGGCAGGTGAACTTCCACCACCGGCGCCACCAGCGTTGGCTGCACTTCGACGAGCGTCGGCTCTGGTGCTGGCTGGACTTCAGCGACAGGCGCCACCAGCGTTTGCAGCAAAGGCGCGATGGTCGATACCGGCGACAGGAGCGGTGCGGGCGCTTCGATCACCGCCACGGCAGGCCGGGTTGGCTCCTGCAGCGGCGCGGCCGCTTTAGCGACAGGCTCGACAGAAGCCCTGGCTTGCTGGGCATCACGGGCCTGCTCTTCAAGTACCGCGGCCTGGAACTCATCGAGTACCGCTTCGGCTTCGGCCACCTCGGGCAACGCTTCAACGGGAGGCAACAGTTCCTCGGTCACCTCTTGCAGAAGGTTGTCCAGGTACGACTGCAATGCCAGTTGCGGGCGTGACGTGAGTTTCAGTGGCCGATTCATGGACATCAAGCCACCTGCGGAACAAGTTGTGCCGCCAGCAAATGCTTGAGCAGCGCGCGGTAAGCGAG
>Ga0247827_10001221_pt1 | contig 11068 bp, 8 predicted proteins | sample 12C_Control_Day2_FD_194414 | JGI IMG/M metagenome (GOLD analysis project Ga0247827, IMG submission 194414) | Soil microbial communities from agricultural site in Penn Yan, New York, United States - 12C_Control_Day2 | ecosystem: Environmental > Terrestrial > Soil > Agricultural land | place: USA...
GGGTCCTCGGCGGGAAGCTGCATCCCCGCCTCGCCCGCCAGCCGCTGCACCGCCTCGACGAAGCTGAGACGCTCGGTCTCCTGCAGGAAGCTGATGATGTCGCCGTGCTTGCCGGACGAGAAGTCGTGGAAGAAGCCCTTGTCGTCGTTGACGAAGAAGGACGGAGACCGCTCCTTCGAGAAGGGGCTGAGGCCCACATACTCGCGGCCCTGCCGCTTGAGCTTCACCGTCCGCCCGATCACGTCGGACGGGCGAAGGCGGGCCTTCAGTTCTTCAAGGAAACGATCGTCGAAACGCACGATCCCAGACACTCCGGCGCGGCGACGAGGGGAAGGGCCGCCACGCCCTCAGACATGGTCATCCCCGACTGTGTTTTCCACAGCCTGTGAACATCGAGGAGAACTGCGTCGGGTTCGGACGCAGCCCTACTTCCACGCCTCGCCGGTTCGGCCCAGGGCGTAGCCCAGGTCATAGACGGCGATCATCGACTCCTGACTGAAGTCCAGGCTGTTGGCGCCGTCGAAGTCCTCGGGGATGGCGGCGACGTGGAACTCCAGTCCGTTGCGGCTGGCGAAGGCGCGGTTGGCGGCGATGGTGGCGCGCAGTTGCCCGCCCAGCACGGCATCAAGACTGCGGGTCAGCACCGGGATGGCCGCGTCGCGCGTGACGGCGAAGCGCGGCGCGTCCTTGCCGTTGACCACGACATGCAGGCGCGCGCCCTGGAACACGCCGGCCACGTCGTCCCAGTTCCACATGATTTGCGGCAGGGCGACAAATGGGTTCATCACCCCGCCGTCGACGTGCATTTCCTCGAACACTGCGCCCTGCCCCTGCGAGCGGATCATCACGGGCGGAAAGGCGCCGGGAATGCTGGCCGAGGCGATCAGGACGTCCCGGAACAGGGACAGGGCTTCCGGCCCGCCGCGCTCGGCGATGGCGCCCATGTTCCAGATGACGCCGCGCTGGGCGTCCAGATCGGTGGTGGCGACCAGCAGCACCCGCCCCTTGGCGTGCTCCGCCGCGATCTCGGTCAGCAGGGCCTCATCGACATTACTCTCGACCAGTTGGCGCAGCGGCTCGCCGCTGAACACGCCCGAGCCGACCAGAGCGCGCACGCCCCGGCTTTTCAGCAGGCCCGTCGCCTGACCGCCGGTATAGGCCTCTTTCAGCCGCGCATCCCAGCGCGGGCCGAGGAAGACGAAGGGCGCGGCCAGGGCGCCGGTCGACACCCCGGTGACCACCTCGAAATCGGGTCGCTGGCCGCTGGCGGTCCAGCCGTTGATCAGACCGGCGGTGAAGGCGCCGTTGGCCCCGCCGCCGGACAAGGCGATCAGGTCGAAGTGGCCGTCCGGCCCTTTCGGCACGCCCTCGCCCAGCTGCTGCTCGATCTTCTGCGCCGCCGCCTCGTCCTCGACGGAGAAGCGGACGTTGGGAAAGCCCACAGGCGAAGCCGCCTCGCGCTCGTTCAGGCCGAAGTCGCTGCGCGCCCCGCTGGCGCAGGCCGACAACAGCAGTCCGGCGCTCAGAACGACGGCGACCGTCCGCATCAGGCTGAAACTCATGGGCGTCCTCCAGGGTGCGCCACCCTAGGCGCTTTCCATGACAGGAGGAATGTCAGGGGAGGCGAACAGCCCGCCTCCCCCGCCGTCATCTTGGGTCAGGCTCCGGTCAGAGCCCCGCGCCGCCCATCTTGTAGGTGACCTGGAAGTAGAAGCTGCGCCCGACGGAATCGAACCACGAGATGTCGTAGTAGGGATAGGCGCTGTAGGTCGGATCCTTGACCGGTCCCTCATCGAACAGGTTGTTGATGGTGCCCGACAGGCGCACGCGCTCGTTCAGGTCGTACTGGACCGAGGCGTTGAACATCCAGCTGGCGTCGATGTAGGCATCCTCATCATAGTTGGGGAGCTTGCCGAGGTACTGGCCCTGGATAGTCCCGGTCAGACGGTCGTTCGTCCAGCTGACGCTGGCCGTGCCCTTCTCGCGCGGGATGTAGTAGCCGCTGTCGAAGGCCAGCTTGTCGATGGTCGGGTCGCCCGGAAATTGCTGGAAGTCGTGCTTGTCGACCCAGGTATAGGCGGCGGACAGGTTGAAGCGGCCGAAGTTCTCGGTCGGGATGCGCCAGCGGGCGGCGACATCGACGCCCGACGTGGTTTCCTTGGCGATGTTGATCGGGTTGATGAAGACACCGAGCAGGTCGCCCGCCAGATTGCGCTCGACGCGGGCGATGGCGTCGAGACAGGTCGGCGAGTTCGGATCGACCGTCGTGCCGCCGGCGGTCTGCCCGAGGCGGCAGTCCGCCTCGTCGCGCAGGATGGCGTCGATGCTCATGTCGCGGACCTGATTGGTCAGCTCCACCTGGAAGTAGTCGATCGAGAGGTCGAAGTTGCGGACCGGCTGCCAGACCAGGCCGGCGTTGAAGGACTTGCTGGTTTCCGGGTTCAGGTCGCGATTGCCGTTGCGGTGAGCAACGATGCCGACACCTTCGAAATCGCACTCATCCACGTCTCCGCCGGGCGGCAGCGCATCGAGGCAGATCGCCGTGCTGTAATAATCGGTGCCCGACGGGTGGGTGTTGCCCGGTCCCGAGAAGACATAGTGGAGATCCGGCGCGCGGAAGCCCGTGCCATAGGCGCCGCGGAACATCAGCGTCTCGATCGGGCGATATTCCAGACCCAGGTTGTAGGTGAACTTGCCGAAGCCGTTGCCCGCGAACTCGTAGTGGTCGTAGCGGCCGGCGGTGCTGAACTCGAGATTGCTCAACAGCGGCGCCCGGAGCTCGTAGCCGACGCCCCAGTGGTCGCGGTCGCCCTTGCCGTCGGAATCGACCAGGCCGACGTAATAGGGGATCAGGGCCATCGGATCGGGGTTCAGTTCGTAGCCCTGATTGCCCGCCTCGACCACGGCGGCGAAGCCCACCGGACCGGCCGGCAGCTGGAACAGCTCGCGGGTGCTGATGCTGGCCGACAGGCTGTCGGTGCGCGAGCGCGGCTCATAGACCGCATGCTGGGCGATCTGGTCGTATTCGGCAGGCGTCAGCGGCTTGTAGAGGCGCTCCGCGTTCTCGCCGACCGCGAAGATGGCCAGACCGCTATCGGGATCGACGCCGAGCGAATCGCCCAGGAAGAACTTGTTGGCGGCGCTGGCGATGATCTGGGGGAAGCGGACCTTCGAGCGGTATTCGGCGTGGTTGAAGGCCACCTCATAGGCCCATTTGTCGCCGTCCCCGAACACGCCCTTGATCCCCGGCGTGATGTTGAACGAGGTCGAGCGGTTGTGGGTCAGGCCTTTCGCCAGGCCGCCCATCTCCTCGGGCGAGAACTGGCGCTGCCAGCCTTCGATCTGGCCGGTGTCGGCGTTGAAGAACAGACCGTCCTCGCTGCCGTTCTCGTCCTGATAGAGCCAGGTCTGGACGTCGCGGAACAGCTTCAGATTGCTGTGGCTGAATTGCAGGTCGAGGAAGAGCTCGGCGCGGTCGTTCAGGGTGTAGCCGATGGCCGAATAGGCGTTCACGCCCTGGCGCTCGCTCAGAATGGTGCCGTAGCCGATCGATTCGTCGCTGCCGCAGAAGTTCCCGTAGCGCGGGCGGTTGGCGTAGTAGGTCGTGCCCCCGTTGAGCGAGGACAGGGCGGCGCAAGTGGCCGCGCCGGGGTCCAGATAGTCGTCGTATTCGTCGAACCGCAGGAAGGCGCGACGGGCTGTGGTGTTGGTCGGGCTGTCCTTCGTCGAATCCTGGATGTCGCGGTCATAGGCCCACAAAGGCTCCTGATTCAGAAGCTCGACGCCGACCACGCCGTGGAAGGCCCCGCGATCCCAGCCGGTGGTGATGGTCAGGCGCTGCGACTCGCCGCCGCCGTCCTCGGTGAAGCCTGTGCGGAAGTCGAAACGCGTGCCGTCCGCCGACTTCTTGAGCACGAAGTTGACCACGCCGGCGATCGCGTCCGAGCCATAGACCGCCGAGGCGCTGCCGCTGAGGATCTCGACCCGCTCGATCAGACCGACCGGAATGTTCGAAACGTCAGTAAAATTGCTCTGGCCCTGGAAGGGCAGCGGGAAGTCGGCGATGCGGCGACCGTTCACCAGCACCAGGGTGTGATTCGGCCCCAGACCGCGCAGGTCGACCTGCTGGGCGCCAGGCGTGAAGGAAGCCCCCGAAGAGGACTGCTGGCTCTGCGTCTCGCCGCCGTTCTGGGTCACCGCGCGCAGGACGTCCGGCACGCTCTGATAGCCGTTGCGCAGAATGTCGTCGGCGGTGATCGCCGTCACGGGCGCCGGGCCTTCTGTGTCGATCTTGCGCGGAATCCGCGAGCCGAGCACCACCACTTCGTCGACCGTGGTCGCCTGGTCGTTCGCGGGCGCTGACGTGGTCTGGGCCGCCGCCGCCAGGGCGATCAGGCTGCTTCCGGCGCTCAGCGCCCAGATGATGGATTTAATTCGTCGCATGACTGTTTCCCCCGTATCCCTGAGCGTCACCTTGCAACTGATTTCACTGTTTTAGAAGGGCAAAAACCGTCGTTCGTCTCGCGCCATTCGACGAACTGTGCGCTTATACCCAGACCATTGCTGACCTAGGGGTTTCTTCATGCGGCAGGCGATCTTCGCTCTCATTTGCGCCCTCGCGCTTGCCTGGAGTTCGACTCAGGCGGCGGCGCAGACGCCCGACGGTTACACCTATTTCTCGGTCGGCGACGTCTCGGCCCCAACCACCGGAAGGACCGAAGCCGCCCTGATGCTGATGGGCGGGGGCGACTGGGACTACCGCGCCTTCCGCTGGTTCCTGGGCAAGGCAGGCAATGGACACATCGTCATCCTGCGCGCCTCGGGCGACGGCGAGGCGGGCGAGGAGATCTATCGGGACATCGGCGGCGCAACCTCGGTCCAGACCCTGCTGTTCGACGACCGCAAGGCGGCGCACGACCCGCGCGTCCTGGCCATTCTGGACCACGCCGACGGCGTCTTCCTGGCCGGCGGCGATCAGGCCAGGTACGTGCGCTTCTGGAAGGACACCCCGGTCGAGACAGCGCTGAACGCCCACGTCGCGCGCGGTCGTCCGATCGGCGGCACCAGCGCGGGCCTCGCCATCCTGGGCGGCGCCGGATACGGCGCGATGGACGACGGCAGCGTCGATTCCGAGACCGCGCTCAAGGACCCTATGGGGCCCGAAGTCACCATGGTGCGCGACTTCCTGACCATGCCCTATCTGGCCCACGTCGTGACCGACACGCACTTCTCGGTTCGCGACCGCATGGGCCGCCTCATCGCCTTCGTGGCCCAGACGCGCGCCACCGGCGACCCGCAGGCGGTCGGCCTCGGCGTCGACGAGGACGGCGCGTTGTGCGTCGAGGCCGACGGCGTCGGCCGCTTCTTCACGGCCAGCAGCGGCTACGCCTGGCTGGTGCAGCCGGACGGCGCGCCGCAGGCCAAGCCGGGTCAGCCGCTGGACTATGCCTCCATCCGGATCACGGCCCTGGGGACCGAAGGCGAGATCGACCTGAAGACCTTGCAGGTCACGCGCCCCGCCTTCTCCGGCACGGCCTCGGTCAAGGCCGGACGCCTGTCGGACCTGCCGGCGCCGCCGTCGGAGACCGCTCGATAATTTTCCAACTTCGGCCTCAAGGCGCAGCTATATTGGCCTCTCCTGCCTAGCCGCTGATCGAGCGATCATGAGTCTCCCTTCGGACCGTCCGAAACGCCCCGCCGTCCTGGTCGCAGGCGGCGCCGGCTATATCGGCAGCCATGTCTGCGAGGCCCTGGCCAAGGCGGGCTATCGGCCGGTGGCGCTGGACAATCTGTCGACCGGCCACGCCGAATTCGTGCGCTGGGGGCCGCTGGTCCAGGGCGATGTGGCGGACGCCGCGCTGGTGCGCCGCACCCTGGTCGAACACGACGTGGCCGCCGTCATGCAGTTCGCCGCCTCCTCCGTGGTCAGCGAGTCGGCTGCGGCGCCGCTGGACTATTACCGCAACAACGTCGCCGGCCTGCTCGGTCTGGTCGAGGGGATGCGGGCGGCGGGCGTGGACAGGCTGGTCTTCTCCAGCACCTGCGCCATCTACGGCGACCCCAAGGGGGCGGCGATCCGCGAGGATCTGACCCCCGCCCCGATCAGCCCCTATGGCCGGTCCAAGCTGATGTGCGAAACCATGCTGCGCGACGCCGCCGACGCTCATGGCCTGAAGACCGTGGCCCTGCGCTACTTCAACGCCTGCGGCGCCTCGACCGAGGCCGACATCGGCGAGTTCCGCCCGGTCGAGACCCACCTGATCCCGCGCGCCATGATGGCCGCCCTGGGCGAGATCGACGACTTCCAGGTCTGCGGCGCCGACTATGACACCCCCGACGGCACCGCCGTGCGCGACTATATCCACGTCGCCGATCTGGCCGCCGGGCATCTGGCGGCGCTGGAGCAACTGCTGGACGGCCGCGAGGGCTTCGCCGCCTTCAACCTGGGCACGGGCGAGGGCCGGTCGGTGCGCGAGGTGCTGGACGCAGTCGCCGCCGTCTCGGGCACGCCCGCGCCCAGCGCCGTCGGACCGCGCCGGGCAGGCGACCCGCCCAGCCTGGTGGCCGATCCGTCGCTGGCGCGGCGCGAACTGGGCTTTGAAACCCGGCACTCGGATCTGGCAAGCGTGGTCGGCAGCGCCTGGGCCTGGCACAGCCGCCATCATGCGCGCGGCAACGTCCTGGTCGCCTGAACCCCAAAGAAAAAGGCGGGGCTTGCGCCCCGCCTCTGATCTTATCCTGGCCGAATATCCAAGCTTGGACGCGATCGCGTCCAAACCGATTTCGCTCTACGCCTTCATCGCGTCCGCGAAGCGATTGAACAGATAGAGGCTGTCGATCGGGCCCGAGGAGGCTTCCGGGTGGTGCTGGACGCTGAACACCGGCTTATCCTTCAGGGCGATGCCGCAGTTGGTGCCGTCGAACAGCGAGACGTGGGTTTCGACCACCGCTTCGGGCAGGCTGTCGCGGTCGACCGTGAACTCGTGGTTCATCGACACGATCTCGACCTTGCCCGTGGTCAGATCCTTGACCGGGTGGTTGGCGCCGTGGTGGCCCTGCTCCATCTTCATGGTCTTGGCGCCCAGGGCGATGGCCAGCATCTGGTGGCCCAGGCAGATGCCCATCAGGGGCTTGCCGCTGGCGACCAGCTTCTGGATTTCCGGCACGGCGTAGACGCCCGTCGCGGCCGGGTCACCCGGGCCGTTCGACAGGACCACGCCGTCGGGGTTGCGCGCCAGGATGGCTTCGGCCGTCGTATCGGCGGGCACCACGGTGATCTTGAGGCCCGTCGAGGCCAGGGCGCGCAGGATGTTGCGCTTCACGCCGTAGTCGACGACCACCACCGACTTGTCGCCGAAGGTCGGCTTGGCGTAGCCGGTCGGCCAGTCCCAGGCGCCCTCGGTCCATTCGAAGGCCTGGGTCGTCGAGGCGTCCTTGGCCAGGTCCAGGCCGACCAGGCCCTTCCAGTCGCGCGCCTGGGCGACCAGGGCGTCCAGGTCGAACTGGCCCTCGGGGTTGTGGGCGATGACGGCGTGCGGGGCGCCCTTGTCGCGGATGATCTTGGTCAGGGCGCGGGTGTCCACGCCGGCCAGGCCGACCACGCCGCGCGTCTTCATCCAGGCGTCGAGGCTGCCGGTGGCGCGCCAGTTGGCGGGCTCGGTCGGGACGTCGCGGAAGATGGCGCCGCGGGCCGCACGCTCGGGCGCGCCGCCGATCTGCTCCACGTCTTCCAGGTTCACGCCGACGTTGCCGACATGCGGGAAGGTGAAGGCCAGAATCTGGCTCATGTAGGAGGGGTCGGTCAGGATTTCCTGATAGCCCGTCATGGAGGTGTTGAAGACCACCTCGCCGAGGGCCGTGCCAACGGCGCCGACCCCAATGCCTTGCAGGATGGTGCCGTCAGCGAGCGCGAGGACGCCAGTGGCGCCGGACAGAATCTGGGTCGTCATGGCGCAGGCTCCTAACAATGAATACGGGCAGACAAACGGCGGCGTGACTAAAGAGATGCAGGGGCCGGGTCAACCGCCCCTAGCACCTTCAGGCCATTATGCCTTCTGGCCTTTTCGCACCCAGACCCACGCCAGGCTGGTCAGGGCGAAGAATCCGACGCTGGGCAGGATATAGTCGCCCGCCGCCGCCGCGACTGCAAAGGCCGAGAAGACCGCGCCGCCAATCGCGAGCAGCCGCCACCCCGTCTTGCGAGTCAGCTTCCACAGCGTCAACGCGCAAAGGGCGTACATACAGAGCGTCAGCACCGATGTGACGCCGATCAGCTTCTCGAATTGCTGCCCCAGCTTCGGCTGCGAACTGGCGATGACCAGAACGCTCATGACGACGCAGTTCAGGATCGGGTTGCTCAGCGGGGTCTTGCCCTTTTGCGCCCCGCCGAACCAGCGCGGCATCCAGCCGGCCTCGGCGGCCCCGCGCGAGGTCTCGCCCGCCAGCATGGTCCAGCCGGCGATGGTGCCCAGCACCTTGATGACGGCGCAGGCGGCGACCAGACCGGCCACGGACGAGCCCATGACCCGCGCCACCAGATCGGCGTAGGGGCTGGTCGAATGGACCAGGACATCGGCGGGAATGACGCCGAAGACGGCGATGCTGGCGGCGACATAGACGATGAAGGCCAGGGCGACGCCGCCCAGCGAGGCGCGGCCCACATCGACCGACGGGTTCTTGACCAGGCTGGACAGGGCCGCAGCGCTCTCGACCCCCAGGAAGGCCCAGAAGATGATGGCCAGAGACGCCGGGACCGTCTTCAGCAGGGGTTGGTCGCCGGGGCTCCACGAGCCCATGAAGGTGTCGCCGCTGAAGGCCATGGCCCCGGCGATGATGGCCAGGACGATGGGGATCAGGCCGAGGCCCAGCGTGATCGCCCCGAACCGTGCGGCGGTCTTGGCGCCGCTCGCATAGGCCGCCGTCGTCAGCCAGATCAGGGCCAGGTTGCTGAGCGCCGCCCACAAAGGCTCCTTCAGCGCCGGAATGAAGAAGGCCAGATAGCCGGTGCCCGCCACAGCCAGCGCCACATTACCCGCCAGACAGGCCGCCCAGTAGGCCAGCCCCGTCTGATAGCCGATGAACCGGCCCATGCCGCGCCGGGTGAAATCCGACAGGCCGTCGGCGTCCGGCTGCATCCGGCCCAGACCCCCGAACACCAGGGCCAGGGTCACCGCCCCCACGCCGCAGATCAGCCAGCCGATGATGCTCGAGCTTCCCGTCGGCGCCAGGGTCGCGGGCAGCAGATAGACGCCCGACCCGATCATATTGCCGGCCACCACCAGGGCGGCGAGCGCCCATCCAATGCGGTGCGGCGGGTCAGGCAGGATTTCCGTCTGGGTCATGAGCGCCGCATAGACCGAAATGTCGCACCCGTCGCGGGGTAATGCGCGCCCCCCTTCTCTCACCGTCATCCCGGAAGCGGCGCAGCCGCTATCCGGGACCGCAGGAAGCGCTGACGGCGGCGCCCTGGGCGGTCCCGGCTCTCCGCTCTCGCTTGCGCGAGCGCTGCGGCCGGGATGACGGCGAAGGCAGCGGATGTGCTAAAGGCCCGCCGAAGTTTCTGGAGCCTCCCCATGACCATCACCACGGTCGGCCTCGATGCCGACGACACCCTCTGGCACAACGAGACCATCTTCCGCCTGAGCCAGAAGCGGTTCGTGGACCTGCTGGCCGACCACGCCGACGAGCCGGTGATGATGGGGCGTCTGGCCGAGGTCGAGCGGCGCAACCTTCGTCTCTATGGCTACGGCGTGAAGGGCTTCACCCTGTCGATGCTGGAGACGGCGATGGAGCTGTGCGACGGCGCCGCCCCGCCGCACATCATCCGCGAAATCCTGGCCGCCGGCCGCGAGATGCTGGCCCACCCGGTCGAGACCCTGCCCGGCGTGGACGAGGTTCTGGCCGAACTGTCCGAGAAATACCGTCTGGTCCTGATCACCAAGGGCGACCTGATGGATCAGGAGCGCAAGCTGGCGGCCTCGGGCCTGGGCGAGCTGTTCGCCGCCGTCGAGATCGTGTCCGAGAAGGACCGCTCGACCTATGACCGCATCTTCGCCCGCCACGGCACCGGCGCGGCCGAGGCGGTGATGGCCGGCAATTCGATGAAGTCCGACGTCCTGCCCGCGCTCGAGGCCGGCGCCTTCGCCTGCCACATCCCCTATGAGATCACCTGGGCGCATGAACTGGCCGACGCCCCGGAAAACCACCCCCGCTACGTCTCGCTGAGCCGCATCGCCGAACTGCCCGACTGGATCGCCGCGATCGATCGGTAAGGGTAATCCCCAACCGCCTCATTCTAGCCCTTGCCCCCCCGGCCCCTCCTCTCTAAACGGGCCGCTTAACCGACAACCTGAACGGATCGGTCGCGGGGGCTCGCCCTGCGTCCGGTTTCTTCGCGCGCGTGGAGCCCGCCGCTGACCAGTCATGAGGAAAAGGATGCTATGGTGCGCGCTGCTCTGGCCGAGCAGGGCGACAGCGGGATCACCCCGCGCCATACGCTGTTCTACTTCTATGGCGACGGCGACCACGGCGACCTCAACGAGGTGGCCCGCCGCGCCGGGTTCCTGACACGGGGCCAGGACGACATGACCGTCCTGGAGACGACCATAGCGGTCGACGAGGCGTCGTTTTCGCCTGTGTCGTCCATGATGCAATCCTGGGCCGCGGCCTTCCAGCTCGATTACGACGGCTGGGAGTGCGCGGTCGTGACGAACTGAGTAGCAGCCGATGCCCAAGCGCACAGACATCCAGTCCATCCTGATCATCGGCGCCGGCCCGATCGTCATCGGCCAGGCGTGTGAGTTCGACTATTCCGGCGTTCAGGCCTGCAAGGCGCTGAAGGCCGAGGGCTACCGAGTCATCCTGGTCAACTCGAACCCCGCCACCATCATGACCGACCCGGAGGTGGCCGACGCCACCTATATCGAGCCGATCACCCCCGAGATCGTCGAGAAGATCATCGCCAAGGAGCGCCCCGACGCTCTGCTGCCGACCATGGGCGGCCAGACCGCGCTGAACACGGCCCTGGCCCTGAACGCCTCGGGCGCCCTGGCCAAGTACGGCGTCGAGA
>Ga0247827_10001222_pt1 | contig 11058 bp, 10 predicted proteins | sample 12C_Control_Day2_FD_194414 | JGI IMG/M metagenome (GOLD analysis project Ga0247827, IMG submission 194414) | Soil microbial communities from agricultural site in Penn Yan, New York, United States - 12C_Control_Day2 | ecosystem: Environmental > Terrestrial > Soil > Agricultural land | place...
GCCGGGACCGCAAGCCCTCCGCCGGCCCCCGCAGCCCGGACGCCCCCTGGCACCACGCGCGCCCCGCCTTCGAGGGCGCCGAAGCCGAGGACGGCACCGAGCCGGAACCGGCCGGCGGGGCCGACGCGGCACCGGCTCCCGGACCCGGCCCGGAGACCGGAAGCGGCGGCCAGGACAGCCCCGCCCCCGAAGACGACGAAGACGAAGACCCCTCAGGAGGCCGGCGGTGAACGACGTGCTCGACGTCGCCCTGCGACTCCTGGTCGTGTTCGCCGTCTTCCTCACCTTTCCCCTGATAGTCGGTCAGACCGAGCACAAGGTGATGGCCCACATGCAGGGCCGCCTCGGCCCGATGTACGCCGGCGGCTTCCACGGCTGGGCCCAGCTCGTCGCCGACGGCGTGAAGTTCGCGCAGAAGGAGGACGTCGTCCCGGCCGGCGCGGACCGCCGCGTCTTCCAGCTCGCCCCCGCCGTCGCTCTCCTGCCCTACCTCCTCGTGCTGCTCGCGATCCCGATCGGCCCCGGCGAGGGCGCGGTCGGCCAGGTGCTGGACGCCGGCGTGTTCTTCGTCCTCGCCGTCATGGGCGTCGGCGTCCTCGGCTCGCTCATGGCCGGGTGGGCCTCCGCCAACAAGTTCTCCCTCCTCGGCGGCCTGCGCACCGCCGCCCAGCTCCTCGCCTACGAACTCCCGATGCTGCTCACCGCCGCCTCGGTGGCGATGGCGGCCGGCACGGTCTCCCTCGTCGGCATCCTCGACGCCTTCGAGTGGTGGTGGCTGCCCTGGCAGATCACCGGCGCGCTCGTCTTCTTCGTCGCGGGCCTCGCCGAACTACAGCGCCCGCCCTTCGACATGCCGGTCGCCGACTCGGAGATCATCTTCGGCGCGTACACCGAGTACACCGGCCTGCGCTTCGCTCTCTTCCTCCTCGCCGAGTACGCCGGGATCGTCGTCCTGTGCGGCCTGACCACCGTCCTCTTCCTGGGCGGCTGGCACGGCCCCTGGGGCGCCGACGGACTCGGCTGGGTCTGGACCCTGCTGAAGACCGCGGTCCTCGCCTTCGTCGTCATCTGGCTCCGCGTCACCTATCCCCGCCTGCGCGAGGACCAGCTCCAGAAGTTCTCCTGGACCCTCCTCGTCCCCCTCTCCCTCGCCCAGATCGCCCTCACCGGCGTCGTCAAGGTGGTGTTCCTCTAGTGGCCCCGATCCCCGGCTCCGGTCTGGCCAAGGGCCTGGCCGTCACCCTGCGGACGATGACGAAGAAGTCCGTCACCGCCCCGTACCCGGACACCCAGCCCGACCTGCCGCCCCGCACCCGCGGTGTGATCGGCCTGTTCGAGGAGAACTGCACGGTCTGCATGCTCTGCGCCCGCGAGTGCCCGGACTGGTGCATCTACATCGACTCCCACAAGGAGACGGTCCCCGCCGCGGCCCCCGGCGGCCGCGACCGCAGCCGCAACGTCCTCGACCGGTTCGCCATCGACTTCTCCCTCTGCATGTACTGCGGCATCTGCATCGAGGTGTGTCCCTTCGACGCCCTCTTCTGGTCCCCGGAGTTCGAGTACGCCGAGACCGACATCCGCGACCTCACCCACGAGCGGGACAAGCTCCGCGAGTGGATGTGGACCGTGCCGGCCCCGCCCGCCCTCGACCCCGGCGCCGAGGAGCCGAAGGAACTCGCCGCCGCCCGCAAGACCGCCGACAAGCTCGCCGCCGCCCGGGCCGAATCGCAGCAGGAGGAGTCGTGACCCCCGCCGCAGCCGTGGCGACGGCCGCGCACGCCACGACCACCACCGCCGCCGAGGCGCACGGCTTCCTCTCCCCGACCGGCGTGGAGATCGCCTTCCTCCTCGTCGGACTGGTCACCTTCGGGGCCGCCGTCATCACCGTCACCACCCGGCAGCTGGTGCACGCCGCCCTGTGGCTGGTGGTGGCCCTCGGCGGCCTCGCCGTCGAATACCTCCTGCTCACCGCCGAGTTCATCGCCTGGGTGCAGGTCCTCATCTACGTCGGTTCCGTCGTCGTGCTCCTCCTGTTCGGACTGATGCTCACCCGAGCCCCCATCGGCCGCTCCCCGGACGCCGACTCCGGCAACCGCCGGGTCGCGCTCGCCGTCGCCGTCGCCGCCGCGGGCGCCCTCGTCTGGGTCGTCGTCGACGCCTTCCGCACCACCTGGATCGACCTCGACGGCGCCCCGGCCGGCTCCACCGAGGTCACCGGCGCGAGCCTCTTCCAGCACTGGGTCCTCCCCTTCGAGGCCCTCTCCGTCCTCCTCCTCGCCGCCCTCGTCGGCGCGATCGTCCTGTCCCGCAGGGCCAAGGCCGACGCCGCGGCCGGCGCGACCGGCACCCGGCGCGACACGGAAGGGGCCCGCTGATGCACCTCGCCTATCCCGCCGTGCTGTCCGCTCTCCTCTTCTGCACCGGCCTGTACGGCGTCCTCGCCCGCCGCAACGCGATCCTCGTCCTGATGTCGGTCGAGCTGATGCTCAACGCCGTCAACCTGAACCTCGTCGCCTTCGACGTCTGGCTCAGCCGGACCGCCGAGGAGACCCTGCACTCCGGTCAGGCCCTCGCCCTGTTCACCATCGCCATCGCCGCCGCCGAGATCGGCATCGGCCTGGCGATCGTCCTCGCCGTGTACCGCAACCGCGGCACCTCGGACATCGACAAGCTCCGCGACACCGCCGAGGGACACGATCCCGACGGCACCGACAGCGACGCCACCGGCCGCGCACTCCCCGCGCCCCAGACGGCCGGCGAGAAGGCTGAGGCCACCGCGTGACCACGACCACCCTCGCCGTCCTTGTCCCCCTCCTTCCCTTCCTCGGCGCGCTCGCCGGACTGCTCCTCGGCCGCACCGCCCCCGGCTTCGTGCGCCCGCTCGCCGTCCTGCCGACCCTCGCCTCCCTAGCGCTGGCCGCCACGGTCGCCTGGCGCCAGGGCGGAGGCCAGGCCGTCGACGCCGCCACCGAGCTCACGCCCACCGGCTCGGTCCCCGTCGAGCTCGCCCTGTACGTCGACGGCTTCGCCGCACTCACCGCCGTCCTGGTCACCGTCGTCGCCGCCTGCGTGCAGATCTACTCGACGGGCTACCTGCGCGACGACCCGCGCTACCCCTCCTACGCCGCCCTGGTCTCCCTGTTCACCTCCGCCATGCTCCTGGTCGTCTACTCCGGCGACCTGATGGTCCTGCTGGTCGGCTGGGAAGTCATGGGCATCTGCTCCTACTTCCTCGTCGGCCACTACTGGGAGACCCCCGAGGCCCGCGCCGCCTCCCTCAAGGCCTTCCTGGTCACCAAGCTCGGCGACGTCCCCTTCCTCATCGGCCTGTTCGCCCTCGCCACCGACGCCGGGTCCTTCCGCGTCACCCGGATCCTCGGCGCCGTGGCCGACGGCGGCATCGAACACCCCACGCTGATCTGCCTGCTGCTCCTGGCGGGCGTGGCGGGCAAGTCGGCGCAGTTCCCGCTGCACACCTGGCTCCCCGACGCGATGGCGGGCCCCACCCCCGTCTCCGCGCTCATCCACGCCGCCACCATGGTCGCGGCCGGCGTCTACTTCGTCGCCCGTCTCCTCCCGCTCTTCGAGGCCTCGCAGGCCGCGATGACCGTCCTCGCCGTCATGGCCGCCGTGACCATGACCGGCTCCGCGCTCGCCGCGCTCGCCCAGGACGACATCAAACGCGTCCTCGCCTACTCGACGATCGGCCAGCTCGGCTACATGACCGGCGCCCTCGCCGTCGCCGACCGCGGCGCCGCCGTCTTCCACCTCCTGTCCCACGGCGCCTTCAAGGCGCTGCTCTTCCTCGCCGCCGGCGTGATCATCCACGCCGCCGGCACCAACTCGCTGGCCGCCATGTCCCGCATGGGCCACCTGCGGGACCGGGTCCCCGACGCCTACTGGACGATGACCGTGGCGCTCCTCGCGCTCGCCGCGATCCCGCCGTTCAGCGGCTTCTTCTCCAAGGAGGCCGTCCTCGGCGTCGCCGAACACGTCGTCACCGGCCACACCGAACACGCCCCCGCCGCGGCGGGCTGGATCGTCCTCCTCGCCGGCCTGGTCACGGCCCTGCTCACCGCCGCCTACGCGACGCGCCTGTGGCTGCTGGCCTTCCGCGGAGAGGGACCCGAGGCCCCCGACCACGGCAGGCAGCCGCTGACGATGACCGCCGTGCTGTGGGTGCTCGCCGTACCGTCCCTCGCGCTCGGCGGCTTCGCCTTCCGCGTCCTGCCCGACTGGTTCGACGGCCACGACCTGACCCCGACCCTCACCACCTCCGTGCTCGGCACGGGCGTGGCCCTGGTCGGCGGCATCGTCACCTACGCCACCTGGCGGCACACCACCGCCCACGCCGCCCGCGTCCCCCTCGGCGCCGTGGCCGCCCATCCCGAGGGCGACGCCGGACTGGTCGAGGCGGAGGCCATCGCCAGCCACGCACCGGCCTACGGCGACATCGCGTACGCACCCGATCCGTCGGACCCCGGACGACTGCTGCTCGGCCCGCTGCATCGCCCCGCGGCGGCCGGCTTCCACCTGGACGCCGTGTACACGGCCCTCTTCGTCCGCCCGGTCCGGGCCGGCGCGAGCCTCGTGCGGTTCCTCGACCGCGAGGTCGTCGAGACCTACGTACGCGGCGCGGGCGCGCTGCCCCGCTGGCTCGGCGCCGCCGTACGACGGGCCCAGACCGGCAATGTGCAGACCTATGTGAGCGCGCTGCTCGCCGGCACCGTCGTCCTCGCGGTCGCCGCCGTCCTCGTCGCCACGGGAGCGTGAGCAGGCGTGATCGATATCAACGAGTCCGTGATGCAGGTCCTTCTGGCGTTCCTCGTCGTCGGACCGCTCCTCGGCGCGGCCGCCGCCCTCCTGCCGGCCCCGCCCGGACTGAAGGGGAAGTCACCCGAGCAGGCCGTGCTCCGCCACGGTGTCACCGTCACCGGCGCGATCCTCGTCGCGGCGATCGTCCTCGCGCTCGGCTTCGACCACGACCAGCCGTCGAAGATGCAGGCCACGACCGACATCAGCTGGATCCCCGCACTCGGCGTGCGCATCCACCTCGGCACCGACGGCATCTCCCTCCCCCTTCTGGTCCTGACCGCGCTGCTGACCTTCCTCAGCGCCCTCTACTCGTACTTCAAGCCGCCCGCGGGCCCGTCCCCGAAGGCCTTCGTCGCCCTGCTGCTCGTCCTGGAGTCCGGCACCCTGGCGACCTTCGCCGTCCTCGACCTGATCCTCTTCTTCCTCGCCTTCGAGACGGTCCTCATCCCGATGTACTTCCTCATCGCCCGCTGGGGCGGCGAGGGCCGTGCCGGAGCCGCCTGGAAGTTCATCCTCTACACACTGCTCGGCTCCGTGGTCATGCTGCTCGGCCTGCTCCTGATCGGTATCAAGGCGGGCACATTCGACATGGTGGCACTCGCCACTGACAACGGCCGGTCACTGACCCTGTCCGTGCAGGTCGTCGCCGTTCTGGCGATCGGGCTCGGGCTCGCGGTCAAGACCCCGATGTGGCCGCTGCACAGCTGGCTGCCCGACGCCCACACCGCCGCGCCGACCGTCGGCTCGGTCCTGCTGGCGGGCGTCCTGCTGAAGATGGGCACCTACGGCTTCGTCCGCATCCTGCTGCCCGCCGCCCCGGACGGCTTCCGCACCTTCGCGCCCTACCTCGCGGCCTTCGCCGTCGTCGGCGTCATCTACGGCTCCCTCGCCTGCCTGGCCCTCGCCAAGCGGGGCGCGAACGGCGACCTGAAACGCCTCATCGCCTACTCCTCCGTCGGCCACATGGGCTTCGTCCTCCTCGGCATCGCGACCATGACCCCGACCGGAGTCAACGGCGCCCTGTTCGCCAACATCGCCCACGGCCTCATCACCGGCCTGCTCTTCTTCCTGGTCGGCGGAGTGAAGGACCGCACCGGCAGCACCGACCTCGACACCCTCGCCAAGGAGACCGGCGCCGCCCTCTACGGCAAGGCGCCCCGCCTCGGCGGCCTGCTCGCCTTCGCCGCCGTCGCCTCCCTCGGCCTGCCCGGACTCGCCGGTTTCTGGGGCGAGATGCTGGCGCTGTTCGGCGCCTTCGCACCCGGCGCCGGCCTCAGCAGGCCCGCCTTCCTCACCTTCATGGCCATCGGCGCCTTCGGCACCCTGCTGACGGCCGCGTACCTGCTGATCGTGGTCCGCAGGGTCTGCATGGGCGCCGTACCGCAGGACGCCCCGAAACTCACCGACGTGCGCTCCTACGAGTTCGCCGCCTGGACCCCGCTCGTCGTCCTCACCGTCGTCGCCGGGCTGTGGCCGGGGGCCCTCCTCCGGCTGACCGACCCGGTCGTGCAGCAGCTCCTCGCAGGAGGCACCCGATGAGCTCCCTGGTCCAGTCCGTCGACTGGCTGGCCATCGCGCCGCCCACCATCACGGCCGTCGTCGGACTCGTCGTCCTCGTCGCCGACCTGTTCGTCGGCGAGTCCAGGAAGCCGCTCCTCGGCTGGCTCTCCGTGGCCGGACTGGCCGCCGCCACGCTCATGCTGCTGCCCCTCCTCGACGCCGACCGCGGCACCTTCTGCCTCGTCGGCGACACCGGCGTGTGCAGCTACACCGCGGACCGCTTCACCCTCGTCATCCAGTTCCTGGTGCTCGGCGGCGCCCTGCTGACCGCCCTCCTGTCGGTCACCGCCCTGAAGGACGAGGCGAAACGGCTGCCCGAGGGCGAGTACTGGTTCCTGTTCCTCTCCTCCGCGGCCGGCGCCGCCCTGCTGCCCGCCTCCCGCGACCTCGCCACACTGATCGTCGCCCTGGAGGTCGCCTCCCTGCCCGCCTTCGCCCTCGTCGGCCTCCGGCACGGCGACCGGAAGTCCTCCGAGGCGGCCCTGAAGTTCTTCCTGTCCTCCGTCACCGCCACCGCGGTCAGCCTGCTGGGCGTCAGCTTCGTCTACGCCGCCACCGGAACCCTCCACCTCACCCTGATCGCCGAACGCGTCCAGAACGTCGACGGACAGCTCCACACCCTCACCCAGACCGGCGTCGTCCTCACCCTCGTCGGCTTCGCCTTCAAGACCGCCGCCGTCCCCTTCCACTTCTGGGTCCCCGACACCTACGTGGGCGCCCCCCTGCCGATCGCCGCCTACCTGTCGGTCATCGGAAAGGCCGTCGGCTTCACCGGCCTCATCCTGGTCACCGTCGTCGCCCTCCCCTCGTACGCCGACGTGTGGGGGCCCGCGCTCGCCGCGCTGGCCGCCCTCACCATGACGGTCGGCAACGTCGGCGCCCTCCGGCAGCAGGCCGCGCGCGCGTACAGCGCGGTACGGCTCCTCGCCTGGTCGTCCGTCGGCCAGGCCGGCTACCTCCTGGTGCCGATCGCCGCCGCCGCGTACTCCGGCGACGCCGAGAAGTCGGTCGGCTCCACCGTCGCCTACGCCCTCATGTACGGCGCCGTGAACCTGGGCGCGTTCGCGGTGGCCGCCCTCGTCGGACGCGCCCACCGGCTCAACCGCGTCGCCGACTACCGCGGCCTGTACGCCTCCAGCCCCCTCACCGCGCTCCTCCTGGGCTTCTTCCTGCTCTGCCTCGCCGGACTCCCGCCGGGCGTCATCGGCCTCTTCGCCAAGGTCACCGTGTTCTCCGCGGCCGTCGACGCCGGACTGGGCTGGCTCGCCGTCGTCATGGCCGTCAACGTCGTCATCGCGCTGGTCTACTACCTCCGGTGGACGGCCCTGCTGTTCCGCGCCCCCGAGGGCGAACCGGTGAAGCACCGGCTCCCGGCCCCCCTCACCGCCGCGCTCGCCCTGACCGGGGTCCTCGGCGTGGCCCTGTCCGGCGCGCCCCAGCTGGTCCTGCGCTTCACCGGCACCGGGCTCTTCTGAGGAACCCTCCGGGCCCGTGTCACCCGGACGGTTGACACGCGCCACCGCGCGCACAAGGGAACTAGTGCCCCTCGCCTCGCGTTGACCGGTACGGGAGGGTCCACTGGACGTGACACGACGACACCAGTGGGCAGCGCAGGTCAGAGGAAGATCAGCAAGCAAGGGTCCCCCTGCCGCACGACTTGGAGGGCGTACCGTGCACCGCCGGCACAACGGGCTCAGGACAGCGGTCCTCCTCGGGGGACTGTCCGCGCTCATCATCGTCATCGGCAGCTTCTTCGGCCGTACGGGGCTCGTCGTCGCCGTCGTCATCGCCCTCGGCACCAACGCGTACGCGTACTGGAACAGCGACAAGCTGGCCCTCCGCGCGATGCGGGCCCGCCCGGTGAGCGAGTTCGAGGCCCCGGGGCTGTACCGGATGGTCCGGGAGCTCTCCACCCAGGCCCGCCAGCCCATGCCGCGCCTGTACATCTCCCCGACGGAGGCCCCCAACGCCTTCGCCACCGGACGCAACCCGCGCAACGCCGCCGTGTGCTGCACCGAAGGCATCCTGCGCCTGCTCGACGAGCGGGAGCTGCGCGGCGTCATCGGCCACGAGCTCAGCCATGTCTACAACCGGGACATCCTGATCTCCTCGGTCGCCGGAGCCCTCGCCTCCGTGATCATGTTCCTGGTCAACTTCGCCTGGCTGATCCCGATCGGCCGCTCCAACGACGACGACGGACCCGGCCTCCTCGGCATGCTGCTGATCATGATCCTGGGCCCGCTCGCCGCGTCCGTCATCCAGCTGGCCATCAGCCGCTCCCGGGAGTACGAGGCCGACGCCTCCGGCGCCCAGCTCACCGGCGATCCGCTCGCCCTCGCCGGCGCCCTGCGCAAACTGGAACACGGTACGAAGCAGCTTCCGCTGCCTCCCGAGCCCCGCATCGAGACGGCCAGCCATATGATGATCGCGAACCCGTTCCGCCCGGGGCAGGGACTCTCGAAGATGTTCTCCACTCACCCGCCGATGGCGGAACGCATCGCCCGGCTCGAGAAGATGGCAGGTCACCACCAGTGAAGACCATCCTGAATCTCATATGGCTCGTCTTCAGCGGCTTCTGGCTGTTCCTCGGCTACTTGCTCGCGGGCGTGCTGCTCTGCATCACGATCATCGGCATCCCCTTCGGCATCGCCGCGTTCCGCATCGGCATCTACGCCCTGTGGCCCTTCGGGTACACGACGGTCGAACGCCGTGACGCCGGAGCCCCGTCCTTCCTCGTCAACGTGCTGTGGCTGCTGCTGGCCGGCTGGTGGCTGGCGCTCGGCCACATCCTCACCGGCCTCGCCCTGTGCGTGACGATCATCGGAATTCCGCTCGGCATCGCCAACTTCAAGCTGATCCCGGTCTCGCTCTTTCCGCTGGGCCGCGAGATCGTGCGGACGGACCAGGCGTTCACCGACCGCTGGTGACGCCGCGGACGCCGCCGCCGGCGCGACCCGGGGCGTCGTCCACAGCCCGGAGGTTGTCCACAGGCGCGCACGCCTGTCAGTGGCGGCGCGCATGATGAACCCATGACCGAGCACGAGCAGTTGCTGACACAGGTGGCGGCCAAGGCCCGCAACACCCGTCCGTGGGGCTGGCCTTCCCTGCCCGAGCCCGTCGACGCGGCCACCCTGGCCCGCGCCGAGGCCGCCCTGGGCTTCGCCCTGCCCCCACTGCTCGCGGAGCTCTACCTGCGGATAGCGGACGGCGGCTTCGGCCCCGAGTACGGTCTGCTGCCCCTCCTGGACAGCGAGCCGTCCGGCGAACCCGCGGCCGTGGCCCAGTACCTCGCCAACCGCGAGAGCGGCCGGGAGGACCCCGACTGGCCCTGGCCCGAGGGCGTCCTGCCGATATCCCACTGGGGCTGCGGCATGTACGCATGCGTCGACTGCCGCTCGCCGCAGGCCCCCGTCCTGCTCTTCGAACCCAACGGCGACGACCCCGCCCAGGCATGGTTCCTCGACAGCCCCGGCCTCACGGACTGGCTCCACGCCTGGCTCCGCGGCACGGGCTGGTACGAGGAGGAGAACGAGGGCGTGGACATGGCCCTCTGGACCGGCTTCCAGGGACCCGCGACACCGGCACGGACGCCCTGAACGAGCCGGGCGCCGCCCACTACCGCCGACTGCCCCGCACCCGCATCCGCACCCCGTAAGCCGCCACGCCCACCACCAGCACCCCCGCGCCGGCGGCCACCGAGAGCCACGGCAGCGAGAACGCCAGCACCACGCACCCGGCGAGCCCCACCGCCGGCACCAGCCGCGCCCACGGCCTCGCGTCGAGCGTCCAGGCGGACGCGTTGGCCACGGCGTAGTACGTCAGCACGCCGAAGGAGGAGAAACCGATGGCTCCCCGTACATCCACCGTGGCGGCCAGCACGGCGACCACCGCGCCCACCACGAGCTCCGCCCGGTGCGGCACCCGGAACCGCGGATGCACGGCGGCGAGGGCATGCGGGAGATGCCGGTCCCGGGCCATGGCCAGCGTCGTCCGCGACACCCCCAGGATCAGGGCGAGCAGCGAGCCCAGCGCGGCCACCGCCGCGCCCACCCGCACCACCGGCACGAGCCCGGGCATCCCCGCGGCCCGCACCGCGTCGGCGAGCGGCGCGGTGGCGTCGCCCAGCCCCTCCGGCCCCAGCACGGACAGCACGGCCACCGCGACGGCCGCGTACACGACCAGCGCGATGCCCAGGGCCAGCGGGATCGCCCGGGGAATGGTGCGCGCCGGATCCCGGACCTCCTCACCGAGGGTCGCGATACGGGCGTACCCCGCGAAGGCGAAGAACAGCAGCCCGGCCGCCTGAAGCACCCCGCCGGCACCGCCCGAGAGCCCGACGTCCAGCCGCCCGGCATCGGCGGCCCCCGACGTCAGACAGACGACCACCACGGCGGAGAGGACCGCCAGGACCACACCCACGATCACCCGCGTCAGCCAGGCGGACTTCTGGACACCGCCGTAGTTCACCGCGGTCAGCGCCACCACGGCGGCGACCGCCACGGCGTGCGCCTGCCCCGGCCAGACGTACGCGCCCACGGTGAGCGCCATCGCCGCGCAGGAAGCGGTCTTCCCGACCACGAAGGCCCAGCCCGCGAGGTAGCCCCAGAAGTCCCCGAGCCGCTCGCGCCCGTACACGTACGTGCCGCCCGAGGCCGGATACCGGGCGGCACGTACGTGTACGGG
>Ga0247827_10001230_pt1 | contig 11014 bp, 7 predicted proteins | sample 12C_Control_Day2_FD_194414 | JGI IMG/M metagenome (GOLD analysis project Ga0247827, IMG submission 194414) | Soil microbial communities from agricultural site in Penn Yan, New York, United States - 12C_Control_Day2 | ecosystem: Environmental > Terrestrial > Soil > Agricultural land | place: USA...
TTCATCGGCGGCAAGATGCCCCTGCACCACGGCCCGGCCGAGGGCGAGGAAGGCCTGCGCAAGAACCTGGCCGAGCTGGAGGCCATGCGGCAGGCCTGCGGCGACGACTTCTGGCTCATGTTCGACTGCTGGATGGCGCTGGATCTGAACTACGCCACCCGCCTGGCTCACGAGGCCCACAAGCTGGGTCTGAAGTGGATCGAGGAGGCCCTCAGCCCCGACGACTACTGGGGCTATCAGGCGCTGAAGAAGAACGCGCCCAAGGGGATGCTGGTCACCACCGGCGAGCATGAAGCCACCCGCTGGGGCTTCCGCATGCTGCTGGAAATGGAATGCTGCGACATCATCCAGCCGGACGTGGGCTGGTGCGGCGGCGTGACCGAGCTGATCAAGATCTCCGCCATGGCCGACGCCAAGGGCGTGCTGATGATCCCGCACGGCTCATCCGTCTATTCCTACCACTTCGTCGTGACGCGCCATAACAGCCCGTTCGCGGAGTTCCTGATGATGGCCCCCGGCGCCGACGAGGTCGTGCCCATGTTCCATCCGCAACTGATCGGCGAGCCGGTTCCGGTGAACGGTCGCCTGAAGGTTCCCGACACGCCCGGCTTCGGCGTCGAGCTGAACCGCGACATCGCCCTGCACCGCCCCTACGCGCGTTAAGACAAGAGTTCCCCATGAAGCTCCTCCGCTACGGCCCCAAGGGCCAGGAAAAGCCCGGCACGCTGGACGCCGAGGGCCGCATCCGCGACCTGTCGGGCGTCGTCGCCGACATCACCCCGGATCAGCTGTGGGGCGAAGGCCTCGCCGCGCTGAAGGCCGTCGATCCCGAGACCCTTCCCCTGGTCGAGGGCCAGCCGCGCTACGGCGTGCCGGTCAACGGCGTGCGCAAATTCATCGCCATCGGCCTGAACTTCGCCGACCATGCCGCCGAGTCCAACCTGCCGATCCCGACCGAACCTGTGGTCTTCACCAAGGCCGTGTCCTGCCTGACGGGGCCGAACGACGCTGTGGTCATCCCGCGCGGGTCCGAGAAGACCGACTGGGAAGTCGAACTGGGCATCGTCATCGGCAAGCGCGCCTCCTATGTCGAACTGGCCGAGGCCCTGGATCACGTCGCCGGCTATGTCCTGATCAACGACGTTTCCGAGCGCGCCTTCCAGACCGAGCGCGGCGGCACCTGGGACAAGGGCAAGGGTTGCGACACCTTCGGCCCGGTCGGCCCCTGGATCGTCACCACGGATGAAGTCGGCGACGTGCAGACGCTGGACATGTGGCTGGACCTCAACGGCACGCGGATGCAGACCGGCAGCACCCGGACCATGATCTTCGGCGTGGCCGAGATCGTCGCCTACGTCAGCCAGTTCATGACGCTGGAACCCGGCGACCTGATCACCACCGGCACCCCGCCGGGCGTCGGCCTGGGCCAGAAGCCCGAGCCCTTCTACCTGAAGGCCGGCGACGTCATGGAGCTGGGCATCGAGAAGCTGGGTCGCCAGCGTCAGTCGGTCGTCGCCTGGTCCAGGGACGCCGCAGCATGAGCGCCTATGAAGGTCGTTTCACCGGCCGCACCGCCGTCGTCACCGGCGGCGCCTCGGGCCTGGGCAAGGCCTCGGCCGCCCGCATCGTCGCCGAGGGCGGCAAGGTCGTGCTCTGGGACCTCAACCCCGAGACGCTGAAGGCCGCCGCCGAGGAAGTGGGCGCGACCGCAACCGTCGCGCTGGACGTCTCAGACCCCGCCGCCGTCGAGGCTGCGGCCAAGACCTCGCATGAGGCCCTCGGCCGCATCGACATCCTGGTCGCCTCGGCCGGCATCACCGGCGCCACCGTGCCGGTGCACGAATTCCCGCTCGAAAGCTGGAAGCGCGTCGTCGACATCAATCTGAACGGCGTTTTCTACTGCTCGCGCGCCATCGTCCCCTACATGCTGGCCGAGGGCTACGGACGCATCGTCAACGTGGCCTCGGTCGCGGGCAAGGAGGGCAACCCCAACGCCTCCGCCTATTCGGCGTCCAAGGCCGGCGTCATCGGCTTCACCAAGTCGCTGGGCAAGGAACTGGCCGGCAAGGGCGTCATCGCCAACAGCCTGACCCCCGCCACCTTCGAAAGCCCGATCCTGGCCCAGATGCCGCAAAGCCAGGTCGACTACATGCGCTCCAAGATCCCCATGGGGCGTCTGGGCGAGGTCGACGAGAGCGCCGCCATGGTCTGCTTCATGGCGTCCGAGGAATGCAGCTTCACCACCGCCTCGACGTTCGATACGTCGGGCGGCCGCACCACCTACTAGAGGCGCGCCGAGCGTGGGCCGCGACCTTCGTATCGTCGATTGTCACGTCCACCTGTGGGACCTGTCGCGCGCCCGCTATGGCTGGTTGCAGGATGATCCCCTGCCGAACAATCCGGCGGGGGACATGGCCCCCATCGCGCACCGCGACTATCTGCTGAAGGACTATCTGGCCGACACGGCCAACTGGCGCGTGGACAAGATCGTCCACGTCGAGGCCGGCCAGCCGCGTGGCGCGCAACTGGCCGAGACCGATTGGCTGCAAGCCCTGGCCGACGACTACGGCTATCCGCACGGCATCGTCGCCGGGGCCGTCCTGACCGATCCTGATCTGGACGCCCTGCTGGAGGCCCACGCGGCGCGCCCCAACATCCGGGGCGTGCGCCAGATCGTCTGCTGGCACGCCGATCCTCTGAAGACCTACAACCCCGCTGATCCCCTGCTGGACCCCGTGTGGCGCGCGGGCTTCGGCAAGCTGGCCCGACACGGCCTGTCCTTCGACCTGCAGCTTTATCCTTCGCAGATGGCGAGCGCCGTCGAACTGGCCGACGCCCATCCCGACGTTCCCCTGATCATCAACCATGCGGGCCTGCCGACCGACCGCGACGCCGACGGCATGGCGGTCTGGCGCGCCGGGCTGAAGGCCCTGGCCGAGCGCCCTCAGGTCTCGATCAAGATTTCCGGCCTCGGCATCACCGACCGCGCCTGGACCCCCGACAGCATCCGCCCGGTCGTGCTGGACTGCATCGAGGCCTTCGGCGCCCACCGCGCCATGTTCGCCAGCGACTTCCCCGTCGAGCGCGTCCACGGAACCTTCGACGCCTTCTATTCCGCCTTCGACGCGATCACCGCCGACTTCTCAGCCGACGAACGCGACCGCCTGTTCGCCGCCAACGCCGAGGCGATCTACCGCATCTGACCCCATCATTCGCCGAGCCCGCATCAAGACGGCGCCGGTCCCGAGGAAGCCCAAGAGGACGACATGAGCATCGAAACCGACGCCGCCCACACACCGGGGGGCCTCGCCTTCCCCGCCGCCGGAAGCCTGCGCGGCCCGCTGGCCTTCGCCATCGGCTGCTTCCTGATCTGGGGTCTGGCCTATGGTCTGCTGGACGTGCTGAACAAGCATTTCCAGGAAACGCTGAGCATCAGCCAGGCGGACAGTTCCTGGCTGCAGATCGCCTATTTCGGCGCCTATCTGCTGCTCAGCCTGCCGGCCGGCGCCCTGCTGCACGCGCGCGGCTACAAGTTCGGCATCGTATCGGGTCTGGCCCTGACGGCGGTCGGCGCCCTGCTCTTCATTCCAGCGGCGAACGCCGGCAGCTTCCTGCCCTTCGTCGGCTCCATGTTCGTCCTGGCGGCGGGCCTGTGTGTGCTGGAGACCTCGGCGGACACCTACGTCAACGTCCTGGGTGATCCGGCCAAGGCCTCACAGCGCCTGAACCTGGCCCAGTCGTTCAACGCGCTCGGCGTCTTCATCGGCCCGATGATCGGCGGCGCGGTCTTCTTCAGCCCGACAACCACCGAAGCCCTTGGCGGCGCGACCCGTTCGATCCAGATCGTCTATGGCCTGATCGCCGTCGCGGTGTTGATCTTCGCCGCCGTCGTCTGGCGCGCCCGCCTGCCGGAAACCGGCCTGTCCGACCATGGCGAGACCGCCGCGGGCGACGTTCCGGCCAGGCCGCTTTCTCAACAGCCGCACTTCGTGGCGGGCGTCGTGACCCAGGCCCTCTACATCGGCGCCCAGGTCGGCATCGGCGCCTACTTCATCAATCTGGTGACCCACAACTGGCAGGGCCTGACCTCGCAGCAGGGCGCCTTCATGCTGTCGCTGGCCGCCATCGGCTATCTGGTCGGTCGCTTCGCCGCCACGGGCCTGCTGCTCAAGGTCAGGCCGCGCGCCCTGCTGACGACCTATGGCGTCATCAACGTCCTCCTGACCCTGATCGTGGCCGCCGGCATCGACAAGGTGTCGCCCATCGCCCTGATCGCGGTCTTCTTCTTCATGTCGACCATGTTCGCCACCATCTTCGCCCTGGGCACCACGGGCCTGGGCGCCAGCACCAAGAAGGCGTCCTCTCTCATGGTCATGGCCATCGGCGGCGGGGTGCTGCTGCCCTGGCCCATGGGCAAGATCGCCGACCTCTATGGCGCCAACATCGCCTTCCTGCTGCCGGCCGCCTGCTTCGCCGTGGTCGCCTGGTACGGCTGGAAGGGCGCAGGTCTGGGTCAAGCCAAGACAGGCGCCTGACCACCTTCACGACGCACAAAAAAGCCCGGGTGTCGGCGACACCCGGGCTTTCGTTTTCCAGACCCTGACCGATCAGCGCAGTTCGAAGGTCGTGTGCAGTTCGGCGCGGGAATCCCCGCCGATCCAGATGTCGAACACGCCCGGATCGACCACCCATTTGCGCTCCGCGCTGCTCCAGTACTTCAACTCGGCCTCGCCCAGGGTGAAGGTCAGGGTGCGACGCTCGCCGGGGGCCAGGGTGACGCGCTGGAAGCCCTTCAACTCACGCACGGGACGGGTCGCTCGCCCGGCCCGCTGATGGATATAGAGCTGAGCCGTCTCGTCGCCGGCCCGCGCGCCGGTATTGGTCACCACGACGGAGACGGTGAGCCTGCCATCGGCGCCGACGACGGGCTGATCCACGGCGATGTCCGAGAACTGGAAGTCCGTGTAGCTGAGGCCGTAGCCGAACGGATAGAGCGGCGCTGAGTCCCCGTCCCAGTAGCGGGTCGTGGTGGTCGCCGGGTCCTTGGTCCGGTTGTGCGCGTAGTAGAGCGGGATCTGGCCCACGTCCTTCGGCCAGGTGACCGGCAGCTTCCCGCCGGGATTCACGTCGCCGTACAGGACATTAGCCACCGCCGCCCCGCCTTCCGATCCCGGATGCCAGGCCTCCAGAATGGCGGGAACCCTTGCAGAGGCCTCGCGGATATCCAGCGGGCGGCCGTTGACCAGCACCATGACCACCGGCTTGCCCAGGGCGGTGACGGCGTCGATCAGCTTCTGCTGCTCGCCGGGCAGGGACAGGGAGACGCGCGAGGCCTGCTCGCCGCTCATGTAATAGTCCTCGCCAACCGCCAGGATGATCAGATCCGAACGTCGGGCCAGTTCCAGGGCGCGGGCGTATTCGGCCTCGGCCGTCGCGGCGTCCCAGCGTCGGGGCATGGGCCGCATGGCCGCGAACATCGACGTCGTGCCGCGACGAAGCTGGACGCCCGGCGCCGTCTCGACCTGGGCCGCGCCTTCCAGCCTGGCCTTCAGCCCCTTGAAGACGGTGACGGTTTCGTCCGGCTTGTCAGCAAAGGACCAGGGACCGACAGTGTCGACAGGCGAGTCCGCCATCGGGCCGATGACGGCGACCCGTTGATGCGCGCCGCGTTGCAGCGGCAGGACGCCGTCCCTGTTCTGCAGCAGAACCATGGCCTGTTCCGCCGCCTGGCGCGCCAGGACACGGTGTTCCGGCACCTGAAGCACGGCTTCGGACTGTGAGGCGTCCACATAGGGATTCTCGAACAGACCCATCCTCAACTTGGCGATCAGGATGCGACGCACGGAACGGTCCACGACCGCTTCGTCCAGACGACCGTCGCGGACGGCGGCCACCAGATTATCGAACGCCCCGGCGCCCAGCGACATCTCCATGTCGTTGCCCGCGCGGATGGAGCGCACGGCGGCATCCGTCGCATCGACAGCGTAATGCTGGGGGATCAGGCTGCGCACGGCGTTGGCGTCCGAGACGACGAAGCCGTCAAACCCGAGCTCCTCGCGCAGCAGGCCGTTCAGCAACCTGTCGTTAGCCGCCGCCGGCACGTCGTTCAGCTCCATATAGGCGCTCATGACATTGGCGGCGCCGGCCTCGATCGCAGCGATGAAGGGCGGCAGATAGAGGTTGTAGAGCTGGGCGTCCGACAGGTTGACGCTGTCGTAGTCGCGGCCGCCCTCGGAGGCGCCATAGCCCAGGAAATGCTTGGGCCCGGCTAGGACGCGATCTGCCTGTCCGATGGTCTCGCCCTGAAAGCCCCGTACCTGTGCGCGCGCCAGAACCGAGGCCAGATAGGGGTCTTCCCCCGGTCCTTCGACGATCCGGCCCCAGCGCGGATCGCGCGTCAGGTCCAGCATGGGGGCGAAGGTCCAGTGGATGCCGACCGCGCGGGCTTCCCGCGCCGCGACGACCTGGGACTGCTCGACCAGGTCCGGGTTCCACGTCGCCGCCATGGCCAGCGGCACGGGAAAGACGGTGCGCAGGCCGTGGACGACGTCATAGCCGAACAGCAGCGGGATCCCCAGCCGGGTCTCCTCCACCGCCATCTTCTGAAGCCGGTTGGCGACGACCGGATCGCGCACGAACAGCAGCGAGCCCACGGAACCGGCGCGCACCCGCGTCTCGACCAGGGCTGCGCTGCCCAGCACGAACTGCTGGCTGACCTGGCCGACCTTTTCCTCCAGCGTCATGCGCGCGATCAGGGCGTCTGCGCGGGCCTCAGGCGACGCGGCCTCGGCCACGACGGACGCAGGCGTCCTCGGCTCCGCGACCACCGTGGTTCCGCTCAGGCTGGCCAGGGCCGCGCCGACAAGAAGGCGTTTCAGAAGTCGCGATTGCATCGAACCACCGGATAAAAAAGCGGCCGATGCGGAGCGTGTCCGCATCGGCCAGTCAGCAAGCTGGGCGCCCCGGGAGAGCCGCCCGGCTCAGGATCAGAAGGTCTTGCGAATGCCGACCGAGACCATGCGCCCCAGGGTGGAGCCGTTCGCCGTGCCCCCGGCCGCGTTGTAGAAGGGCGGCTCTTCGTCGAAGACGTTGTCGAGGTTCAGCGTCACCGAGGTGTCGCTGAAGACGCCGCCCAGACCCAGATCATAGGCGCCGAACAGGTTGACGGTGGTGAAGCTGTCGACCTTGGTCTGACCGACCACATTGGTCACATCGGCTGAGGAGCTGTGGTTGACCGTCAGCTCGCCCAGGAACGGACCGAAGACGAGGCCGGCCGACCCGACCAGGGAGTAGCGGCTGGCGCCGTTGTCAAACTCGTCGGTCTTGGGGGCGCCGGCGATGGCGCGGCTTTCGCGGTTCAGGTTGTAGGTCCCCGCCAAACCGACGCGCCACAGACCGAACGCGGCCGGTCTGGCGTACTGCAGGTCGAAATCGATGCCGTCGACGTCGAGCGTGCCCAGGTTGTTACGGCGGGCGTCGATGAAGACCGCCGGCGTCAGGAAACCGGCGTAGAGCGAAGCGATGCTGGGCGCGCCGTCCACAGCCAGGCCCGCCGTCAGGGCCGTCGCCTGGGCCAGGGTGGGGTTCAGCACATAGAAAGGCTTGTAGGCGGGATCGGCATAGAAGGGCGCGCCGCGCAGGAAGGGCACGATGCCGATGGCGTCTTCAAACGCCACGTTGAAATAGGTGACGCTGGCGGTGAAGCCCTGCAGCGCGCCGTCCGGCCGCCAGTCGGCGCCCAGCGACCAGGTGTCGGCCGTCTCGGGCTTCAGGTTGGGGTTGCCCCCGGCCAGGATCATGGTCGGGCGGAACAGGTCGGTTATGGGCGAACCCGCGGGCAGCCACGGGCTGGCGCCGATGACCTGAACCCGCGTGTCGACGCCCTCGCCCATGTCGGACAGGCTGGGCGCGTGGAACGAGGTGCCCCAGTTGCCGCGCATCGTCAGGGTCGGGATCGGACGATAGTTGAAGCCGATCTTTGGATTGGTCGTGTCGCCGACGTCGCTGTAGTTGTCGTAGCGAACCGAGGCCGACAGATCGAACGAGCCATAGGCGGGACTGTCGAACAGGGGCGCCAGGACTTCGGCGAAGACCGAGGTCACGTCGCGCTTGTCCGAGGCGCGGGTCAGGTTCAGGGCCGACGGCGCGCCGGTCCCCTGCTGCGCCTTGATGGTTTCCTCGTGATACTCGGTGCCGATGGCCAGCTTCACGTCGCCGGCCGGCAGGGCGAACAGGGCGCCGTCGGCGACGGCCCGCGCTTCGCGGATTTCCTGAACCGAGTGACCATAGCTCTGGAAGTCGATGATCTTCTTCAGCACGGCGGCATTGGTCGCGCCGACATTGTAGGGGTTGAGCGCGGTCGCCGTGGTCGTGCCGGCCAGGGCTGCGGCCTCGGCCGCCGTATTGATCTGCCAGGTGCGGACCAGGTTGGTGCTGCGTCCCCAGTTCAGTGAGCCCTTCAGGCGCCAGTCGTCATTGATCTGATAGGTCAGCGACGGCGTCACGCCCGCCGAGGTGAAGCGGCTGGTGTTCTTCGGCGCCGCCGCGCCCCATGCGTCGGCGTAGTTGAAGGTGACGTTGTGGCCCAGCTCCGTCCCGATCGGCTGGAAATAGGGGTTCATGACGGTGATCAGACCACCGCCGCGGATGCCCGTTCCCTCCGCCGAGGACATGCCCCGACGACCGGTTTCGCGTTGCGAGTAATAGGCCGTGGCATTGAACGACAGGCGGTCGCTCAGGTCATGCGAGACCGTGGCGAACAGGCTGTGGCGCTGTTCTTCCGGATAGAAGTCGATGGCTTTGGACTCATCGCAGAGGTTGGTCCCCGGCGTGCGTCCCGGCAGCACATAGTCGACGCCCGGCAGCAGGGGCGAGAACGGGTTCGGCGTGGTGATCGTGCCCGGCGAGCAGGCCTTGGAACGGAAGTCGCCGCCGCCCTGCGCGCGCAGGTCCTGGGTGAAGTAGTCGCGATCCGCGCCCGCGATATTGCTGTGCTCGGCATAGGCATAGGAGATGATGGCCGAGCCGCCGCTCCAGACCTTGCCCGCCGTCAGGTTCAGATCGAACTGGTCGTAGCCGTCGGCCACGCCGTATCGGCCGGTCACCTCGAACCCGTCGAACGACTTGCGCGTGATGAAGTTGACCACGCCGCCGATGGCGTCCGAGCCATAGATGGACGACCCGCCGTCCGGGATCACCTCGACCCGCTCCAGCACGCCGGGCGGAATGACGGAGGGATCGGGCGAGGTCTGCAGGATGCCTGCGCCGACCATGCGGTTGCCGTTCAGCAGCACCAGGGTGGTCGAGCCGCCCGAGGCGCCCAGGTTGCGGATGTTCGGACGGTTGATCGGCAGGGCGATGGTCCCGCCGGGCTGGGGCGCGCTGTTGAAGGCGTTCGAGATCTGGGGGATGCGAGCCAGCAGGTCGTTCGATGAGGCGGCGCCCGTGGCGATCACCTCGTCGCGGCCCATGCTGACGACATTGGTGCCGGTCGGCGCCACGCCGCGCAGCAAGGTGCCAGTGACGACCACGTCGTCCACCTGAGACGCCGCCTCGGCGTCCGCGGCGGCCGGCGTCGTCGTGGTCTGGGCCGAAGCCGCGCCCGCAGCAGACAGGCCGAACACGACCAGCGCGGTGGTCGCCAACAGCCTCGTGTTCAAGGATGCATTTCGCATGTGATTTCCCCCAGGCCAGAGCGGCCTGCCCGCCTCAAGCGGATGTTCCTGGACAGTCGGCTGGCGAAATCGCCAGCCCCCTTGGCACTCCCGGCGACGGTTGATCCATCGTCCCAGATTATGAGCAGAGGTTCCGCTACTTCAAAAAAGTCGTCAAGATTTATTTGAGCGTTTGCATAACCAAATTTCGTAAGGTTAGGCTGAGAGGATCAAAACGCGCCCTTCCCCACCCGTCCGCGAGGTTTGCTCTCCATGTCCCCCATGCTCCCTCGCCTCGGCCTTCTGGTCGCCATTGCGACCGTTCTCGCCTTTCCAGCCGCCGCCCAGACCTTCGACATCTGGCCCGGCGCGGCGCCGGGTTCCGAGACGGCGACGCAGGTCGAGGTTGTCAGCCCGTTTCCCGGCGGCCGGTTTGACGTCGTGCGGAATGTGACCCGACCGACGCTGGAGGTCTTCAGACCCGAACCCGGCACGGCGACCGGCGCCGCCGTCGTCATCGCCCCTGGCGGCGGATTCCGGTACCTGACGATGCAGGCGGAAGGCCGGGATGTCGCCCAGGCCCTGACCGCCCACGGCGTGACCGCCTTCGTCCTCAAGTACCGCACGCTGGAGACCCCGAGCGATGATCGGGCGCACTGGCGCGACTTTTTCCTCTTCATGGCCGGGGCGGCCCGCAGCAACGGTTCGTTCAACCTCGACGACGCCTCGGCGCCCGGCGTCGCCGACGGCCTGCAGGCCCTCAAGGTCGTGCGCGAGCGCGCGGCCGACTGGGCGATCAACCCGGATCAGGTCGGCATGATCGGATTCTCGGCCGGCGCTCGGGTCACAGCCGGCGCCCTTCTGGCGTCGGATCCTGCTGCACGCCCCGCTTTCGCGGGCCTAATCTATGGGGCGAGCTTCAACGACGCCCCCCTGCCCGCCGACCTGCCGCCGGTCTTCCTGGCGGTCGCGGGCGACGACAAACTGGCGGCGCCGACCGTGCTGAACTTCTATCAGGCCGCCGCCAGAAACGGCGCCGCCCCCGAACTGCATGTCTACGCCAACGGTGGCCACGGCTTCGGCATGAACCGGCAGGGCAAGAGCAGCGACTTCTGGATCAACGACCTGCTGAACTGGCTGGAAGTGCAGAAGCTGGCCAGGCCCTAGGCCGCACCGCAAAATGACAAACGGGCGGCCCATCAATGGACCGCCCGTTCCGGTTCAGGCCGCCGCCATCTCGGCCAGCGAAGTCTTGAGCACCTTGCCCAGACCATTGCGCGGCAGCTCCTCGACGAAGGTGATCGCCGAGACCCTCTGGAGCGAACTCAGCCGTTCATTGGCCCAGAGACGCAGAGCCTCGG
>Ga0247827_10001233_pt1 | contig 10998 bp, 7 predicted proteins | sample 12C_Control_Day2_FD_194414 | JGI IMG/M metagenome (GOLD analysis project Ga0247827, IMG submission 194414) | Soil microbial communities from agricultural site in Penn Yan, New York, United States - 12C_Control_Day2 | ecosystem: Environmental > Terrestrial > Soil > Agricultural land | place: USA...
GTGTCACCCGCCCGCGGCACCGCCAACGCCACCAGCTCCACTTCCGGCCCCAGGTGCAGGCGCAACCCGTAACGCGGTGCTGCATCGATGAACACGACTTCGTCGACGCGACCCGGAGCTTGTTGCCGGATCGCATCCGCCCACGGGCGTGCGTCCTGCGAGGCCCCGAGGGAGGCTACCGCCAGGCGCGACACGACGAGCACGGCGACCCATCCCAGCAGCAGCACCTGCGATTGCACGCGTTGCATCGCGACGTGCTGGCGCGCCACCAGCAATGACAGCGGCACCATCAACGGCAGCACGTACAGCGGCAGGCGCGAACGCGCGACGCAGAACACCATCAAGGGCAGGACGATCCACGCGATCAGCAACAGCGCCGTGCTGTCGCCCTGCCGCACCGCCGGGTCCCGCCACCCGCGCACGCGCGCAGGCAATGCCGGCAGCCTGCGCAGCAAGGCGAACGTCCACGGCAAGGTGCCCAGCAACAAGGTCGGCACGTACACGAGCAGCCAGCCGTACCACTGCGGATGCCGCCGCAAGTCGCTGCCCGCGACGCGATCGACGACTTCCCGCGCGAGGAAGTAGGACGCGAGCGACGGCTCCCGCACGACGACCGCGATGAACCACGGCAATGCAACACCGGCGAACACGAGCAGGCCCGCGATCGACGCCACGCGTCTTGTTCCCGGTGCCGCAAATTCCACCGCCAGTACCGCCAGCAACGGCAACAGCCCGGGCGGCCCCTTGGCCAGGAACGCCAACCCGAACGCACCCCACATCAAGAGCGACCAGCCCCGTCGGCCATCGCCCCAGCGAAACTCGACGTAGCCCCACAACGCCAAGGTCTCGCACGCGGCGAGCAGGAAATCCGTGGTGACGATCTGCGCGGCGAACGCGGGCAGGAGCATCGTCGCGAACACCAGCGTCGCCGCGCGCTCGCCGCCCGGCGCCAGGCGACGCGCGATGCGCCCGACCAACCATGCGCACGCCAGGTACGCCAGCGCAGGCGTCAGGCGCGCCGCCCACGTGTTGGTGCCGAACAAGGCCAGGCTGGATGCGATCGTCCAGTAAGCCAACGGTGGCTTGGTCCAGTGCGCGACCTCGAGGCTGCGGTGCGGGATCAGCCAATCGCCACGCGCCAGCATGTTGATGGCGACATTCGTGTAGCGCCCTTCGTCCGGATCCCAGATCCCGCGGCTGCCCAGGTACGCGAAGGCCAGCACCAGCAGCACGGCCACCACGGGGAGCCGGCGGGACACGGCGTCCTCAGCGCACCCGTTGCGCCGCGCGTTGCGGGATCATCGCGATGCACGCCGCCATCGCCACCAGCAACACCGTCGACCCGGTGTAGCGGCTCAGTTCCAGTCCGCCCTGCGCCGCGGGTTTGTCGAGGAAATCGCCTACTACCGCGCCCAGCGGCCGGGTCAGCACGAACGCGGCCCAGAACAGCGCCGTGCGCGAGATGCGCGTGGTGAACGACAACAGTGCGACCAGCGCGAGCAGGCCGGAAAACAGCACGATGCCGCCCGTGTATCCGAACCCGCGCGTATCGGCCACCCAATCGCCGAGCGCCGTGCCCAGCGTTTGCGAAAAGGTGATCGTGACCCAGTAGAAGAGCTCGGACTTCGCGTCGCGCACGCTGGAGACCGCCAGCGTGCCCGTGCTGCGCCACCATGCATGCAACGAGGCCAGCAACAACGCGAGTAACAGGGTGGACCCACCCGTGTAGCCGATGCCGAGGGAGCGATCGACGAAGTCCGCCATCGTCGTGCCGACGGTCGTGCTGGCCACGATGGTCGCCCAGTACAGGGCCGGGTGGAATCCGCGCGCGCGGATCTGCATGGCCACGAACACGGCGAACAGGCTGGCGAAGATCGCCGTGCCGACCAGGTACCCCAGGCCCATCGTCATCGTCACCGCATCGCCGCCGACCTCGCCGAGCGTGGTGGCGAGTATCTTGATGATCCAGAACGCCAGCGTGACCTGCGGGACCTTGCTGGCGTCGAGGTCGTCGTCAAAGACAAGTTGCGGGGACATGCAGGCCGGGTGCGATGGGAGGCACCCAGCCTCGGGGACGTCGCGTAAACGCCCCTCAGGTCTTCCTCAGCCGATCGTTAACTCACTCCACCGTGACCGACTTGGCCAGGTTGCGGGGCTTGTCCACGTCGGTACCGCGCGCGAGGGCCGCGTGGTAGGCCAGCAGCTGCACCGGGATGGCGTGCACGATCGGCGACAGCACGCCCACGTGGCGCGGGGTGCGGATCACGTGCACGGCTTCGGATTCGCCGAACTGGCTGTCCGCATCGGCGAACACGAACATCTCGCCGCCGCGCGCGCGCACTTCCTGGATGTTGGACTTCACCTTTTCCAGCAGGCTGTCGTTGGGCGCGATCACCACCACCGGCATCGCGCTGTCCACGAGCGCCAGCGGGCCGTGCTTGAGTTCGCCCGCCGGGTAGGCCTCGGCGTGGATGTACGAGATTTCCTTGAGCTTGAGCGCGCCCTCGAGCGCGATCGGGTAATGCATGCCGCGGCCGAGGAACAGCGCGTGCTGCTTGGACGCGAACTTGTCCGCCCATGCCACGATCTGCGGCTCCAGGTTCAGCGCGTGCTGCACGCTGCCCGGCAGCTGGCGCAGGCATTCCAGGTGCGCGGTTTCCAGTTCCGCATCCAGCGCGCCGCGCAGCTTGGCGAGCGTGCAGGTCAGCGTGAACAGCGCGACCAGCTGGGTCGTGAACGCCTTGGTGGACGCCACACCGATTTCCGCCCCCGCGCGGGTGTAGTACACGAGGCGGCTGGCGCGCGGAATCGCGCTTTCGGGCACGTTGCAGATGGACAGCGTGCGCGCGTGACCCAGCGACTTGGCGTACTTGAGCGCCTCCATCGTGTCGAGCGTTTCGCCCGACTGCGAGATGGTGACGACGAGGTTCTTCGGATTCGCCACGACCTGGCGGTAGCGATATTCGCTGGCGATGTCGACGGCACACGGGATGCCGGCGATCGATTCGATCCAGTAGCGCGCCACCAGGCCCGCGTAATAGCTGGTGCCGCACGCGAGGATCTGCACGCCTTCCACGTCGCGCAGGACCTCGTCGGCGCCGGCGCCGAACAGCGAGGCGGAGAAGCCGTTGTTGTCGATCACCGCCTCCAGCGTGTCGGCGACCGCGCGCGGCTGCTCGTGGATTTCCTTCTGCATGAAGTGGCGGTACGGGCCGAGCTCCAGCGAGGCCAGCGACACGTCCGACACATGCACGTCGCGCTCGATCGGCGCGCCGTTCGCGTCGAACACCTGCACGCCCTGGCGGGTGAGTTCGGCGGTGTCGCCCTCTTCCAGGAAGATCACGCGGCGCGTGGACGTCACGATGGCCGAGACGTCGGAGGCCACGAAGTTCTCGCCCTCGCCCAGGCCCACCAGCAGCGGGCAGCCCATGCGCGCGGCGACCATGCGGTCGGGATCGCGCTTGTCGATGACGGCGATCGCGTACGCGCCCTGCAGCTCCTTGACGGCTTTCTGCAACGCTTCGACCAACGAGTTGCCCTGCGCGCGGTAATGGTGGATCAGGTGCGCGATCACCTCGGTGTCGGTCTGCGATTCGAAGTCGTAGCCGAGCTTGCGCAAGCGTTCGCGTTGTTCTTCGTGGTTCTCGATGATGCCGTTGTGCACCAGCGCCAGTTCGCCGTGGCTGACGTGCGGATGCGCGTTGCCTTCGGTGACGCCGCCATGCGTGGCCCAGCGCGTGTGGCCGATGCCCAGGTGGGCGGCGAAGTGTTCGGATTGCGCAGCCGCTTCCATCTCCGCGACGCGGCCGGTGCGGCGCACGCGGCGCACGTCGCCGCCGTCGGCATCCACAACGGCCAGGCCGGCCGAGTCGTACCCGCGATATTCGAGACGCTTGAGTCCTTCGATCAGGACCGGAACCACATCGCGATCCGCAATCGCGCCGACGATGCCGCACATAAAAAGGGAGACTCCTGCAGGGGCGCACAGTCTAGCGGGCGCGTGAAAAAGCCGGTGCCGCCGGCCACGGATGAGCTGCGGACACTGTCCGGCGGACACCGTCGCGTCCGCGTGGACGCGCGGACACCGCGCCGGACAGCGTTACGAATCAATGGCTTGCGGTTGGCACGATCCGTGCTTTCACAGAAGGCAGACGCCTTTTTGCGAGCCGCCCCACGATGAGCATCCGCGACACCTCCGCCCAGGACGTACCGATTTCCGCCGCACGGCGCGCCCCGCGCACCGGAATGGCGGCGCGACTGCCGCGAATCAAGCGTTCGTGGCTGCTCGCCGGGGGCGCCGGCCTGGGGCTGCTGCTGCTCGCCGGCTGGGTCGCGTCGGGCTGGAGCGCGGGCAATCGGTCGGTCGACGCCTCGCGCGTGCGCATCGCCGAGGTCACCCGCGGCGACCTGGTCCGCGACATCTCCGCCGACGGCCGTGTCATCGCCGCCAACAGCCCGGTGCTGTACGCCATCGCCGGGGGCACGGTGACGCTGAAGGTGGTCGCGGGCGACGCGGTCAAGAAAGGCCAGGCGCTGGCCGAGATCGACAGCCCGGAACTGCGCAGCAAGCTCGCGCAGGAAGAAGCCACGCTCGCCAGCCTGGAAGCCGAAGCCGGCCGCGCCGCGCTCGATGCGCAGCTGTCCCGCGCGAACGCGCGCAAGGCGCTGGACGAAGCGCAGATCCTGCGCCAGGCCGCGGTGCGCGACCTGGAGCGTTACCAGCGCGCCTTCGAAGGCGGCGCGGTCGCGCAGGTGGACGTGGCGAAGGCACAGGATTCGCTGAAGAGCGCCGACATCGGCCTGGTGCACGCCAAGCGCGACGTCGGCCTGTCGGGCGAGGGCGCGGCCCTCGACACGCGCAACAAGCGCCTGCTCGCCGATCGCCAGCGCGCCATCGTCACCGAGATGCAGCGCCAGGTGGACGCGCTCACCCTGCGCGCGCCCTTCGATGGCCAGGTGGGCCAGGTGCAGGTGGCGCAGCGCGCCAACGTCGCGCAGAACGCGCCGGTGCTGAGCGTGGTGGACCTCACCGAATTCGAAGTGGAGATCCGCATCCCCGAAAGCTTCGCGCGCGACCTGGGCATCGGCATGCCGGCCCAGATCCGCAGTTCCGGTGGCGAGCCCTATGACGCCCACGTGGCCGCGGTGTCGCCGGAAGTGGTGAACGGCGAAGTCACCAGCCGCCTGCGCTTCTCCGGCAAGCAGCCCCCCGGCCTGCGCCAGAACCAGCGCCTGTCCGCCCGCATCGTGATGGACACGCGCAAGAACGTGCTGCAGGTGGAACGCGGTCCGTTCGTCGACGAAGGCGGTGGCCGCAGCGCCTGGGTGATGGACGGCGATACCGCCATCAAGCGCCCGGTGCGCGTCGGCGCCAGCAGCATCAACGCGGTCGAACTGATCGACGGCGTCCAGGCAGGCGACCGCATCGTCGTCTCCGGCAGCGACCAGTTCGGCGACGCCGAACGCATCTCCATCAACTGACGCAACGTTTTCGCGGCCGCAAGCATCCAGCCCCCAGCATCCAATCTTCCAGAAGGAACACCGTCATGCTCGACATGCGCCAGGTCACCAAGGTCTACCGCACCGAACTCGTCGAAACCCACGCGCTGCGGTCGCTCGACCTGCACGTGAAAGAAGGCGAATTCGTCGCCGTGACCGGCCCCTCGGGCTCGGGCAAGACGACCTTCCTCAACATCGCGGGCCTGCTGGAAACCTTCAGCGGCGGCGAATACCACCTGGACGGCCAGGACGTGCGCGGCCTGTCCGACGACCAGCGCTCCAAGCTGCGCAACCAGAAGATCGGCTTCATCTTCCAGAGCTTCAACCTGATCCCCGACCTGAATCTGTTCGACAACGTCGACGTCCCGCTGCGCTACCGCGGCATGAACGCCGCCGAGCGCAAGCAGCGGATCGAAAACGCCCTGACCCGCGTGGGCCTGGGTTCGCGCATGAAGCACTTCCCCGCCGAGCTCTCGGGCGGCCAGCAGCAGCGCGCGGCCATTGCGCGTGCGCTCGCCGGCACGCCGCGCCTGCTCCTCGCCGACGAACCCACCGGCAACCTGGACTCGCAGATGGCGCGTGGCGTGCTGGAGCTGCTGGAAGAAATCAACGCGGCCGGCACCACCATCGTGATGGTCACCCACGACCCCGAACTCGCCGCGCGCGCGCAGCGCAACGTCCACATCGTCGACGGCATGGCGACGGACCTGTCGGTCGAACCGAGCCTCGTGCGCGTCGCCGCCGCGTCGCTCGCCGAAGCCCAGTAACGGAGGCGCCGCCATGCTCGCCTACTACTTCGACCTCGCATTGCGCAGTTTCCGGCGCAATCGCGTGCTGACCGCACTGATGGTGCTGGCGATCGCGCTGGGCATCGGCGCCAGCATGACCACGCTCACCGTGTTCCACGTGCTCTCGGGCGATCCCATCCCGCAGAAGAGCGCGCAGCTGTTCTACGTGCAGCTCGACCCGCGCAGCATGGACGGCTTCATCCCGGGCGAAGAACCCGAGGACCAGATGACCCGCTACGACTCGGAAGCGCTGTTGCGCGACGCGAAGGGCGACCGCCAGGCCGTGATGACCGGCGGCGGCGTCGCGGTGCAGCCGGAGCGTGCGGGCCTGGCGCCCTACGGGCTCGAGGCGCGTTACACCTCCGCCGATTTCTTCCCGATGTTCGACGTGCCGATGCTGGCCGGCGGCGGCTGGACGAAGGCCGAGGACGATCGCCACGACCGCGTCGCGGTCATCACCAAGGCGCTGAGCGAAAAGCTGTACGGCACCACCAATGCGGTCGGCAAGGCGATCCGCATGGACAACCATGACTTCCGCGTGGTCGGCGTGATGAACGACTGGCGCCCGACGCCGAAGTTCTACGACGTCAATTCCGATCGCTTCGGCGAAGTCGAGCAGGTGTACCTGCCGTTCTCGACCTCGCGGGACCTCGACATGGGCCGCAACGGTTCCATGAACTGCTGGGACCCGGGCGACGACGCGGAAGACGATCCCGAAGGCGAAACCGGCGTCAATGCGCCCTGCACCTGGCTGCAGTACTGGGTGCAGCTGGCGACGCCCGAGAAGGCGGACGCCTACAAGCGTTACCTGACCAACTACTCCGACCAGCAGCGCGCGAGCGGTCGCTACCAGCGCCCGACCAACGTGCGCCTGCGCAGCCTGATGGAATGGCTGGACTACCGCCGGGTGGTGCCGGGCGACGTGCGCCTGCAGATGTGGCTGGCGTTCGGCTTCCTCGCGGTGTGCCTGCTCAACACGGTCGGCCTGCTGCTCGCCAAGTTCATGCGCCGCAGCAGCGAAATCGGCGTCCGCCGCGCGCTCGGCGCGTCGCGTCGCGCGATCTTCGCGCAATGCCTCGTCGAAGCCGGCACGGTGGGCCTGGCAGGCGGCGTGCTCGGCCTGGGCCTGGCCCTGCTGGGCCTGTGGGCCGTGCGCCAGCAGCCGGCCTCGTACGCCAACCTGGCGCACCTGGATCCGTCGATGTTGGTGACCACGTTCGTCCTTGCCATCGCCGCGAGCATCCTCGCCGGCATCGTGCCCGCATGGCACGCATGCCAGGTGACGCCCGCCGTGCAACTGAAGTCCCAGTGAGGCCTATCACCATGGAACTCCGACCCATCCTCTCCACGCTGCGCCGCCACAAGACGGCCGCGTCGCTGATCGTGCTCGAGATCGCGCTGAGCTGCGCCATCATCTGCAATGCGCTGTTCCTCATCGGCGACCGCATGGAAAACATGCAGCGCACCAGCGGCATCGACGAACAGCACCTGGTGCGCATGCAGGTCGGCGGCATCGGCACCGACGACACCGCCGATGCGCTGACCCAGACCGACCTGGCCTCGCTGCGGGCGCTGCCCGGCGTCAAGAACGCGTCGATCACCAACCAGGTCGCCTTCAACAACAGCTCGTGGAACAGCTCGGTCAACCTGACCAAGGAACAGACGCACCAGAACCTCAATTCCACGATCTACATGGGCGACCAGAACCTGCTGGACACCATGGGGCTGAAGCTGGTGGGCGGGCGCAACTTCCATCCGGACGAGATCGTCGCCTACACGGACATGGACAAGCCGAACAGCAAGGTCCAGCCGCGCGCCGCGATCATCACCCGCACCATGGGCGAGAAGCTGTGGCCGGGCGAGAACGCGGTCGGCAAGCAGTTCTACAGCTGGGGCGACGATCCGATCCGCGTGGTGGGCGTGGTCGAGCACCTCGTCCGGCCGAACCAGCAGGGCGGCCGCGAAGCCATCGAATACGCGACCATCCTGCCGATCCGCGTGCCCTACACCATCGGCGGCAACTACATGCTGCGCGTGGACGACCCCACCCGCGCCCAGCAGGTCCTGGACGCGGCCGAGAAGGCGGTGCTCGCCAACGGCGCCAATCGCCTGGTGGTCGAAAAAAATACGACGACGCAGATGCGCGAGGACTTCTTCCGCGACGACCGCTCGATGGCGTGGCTGATGGTGGCGGTGTGCGTCGCGCTGCTGATCGTCACCGCGCTCGGCATCGTGGGCCTGGCCAGCTTCTGGGTGCAGCAGCGCACGCGTCAGATCGGCGTGCGGCGTGCGCTGGGGGCGACGCGCGGGCAGATCCTGCGCTACTTCCAGACCGAGAACTTCCTGCTGGCCACGCTGGGCATCGTGCTGGGCATGATCCTGGCCTACGGCATCAACCAGCTGCTCATGGGCCGCTACGAGCTGCCGCGCCTGCCGATCCTGTACCTGCCCATCGGTGCCGCCGTGCTGTGGGCGCTGGGCCAACTCTCCGTCCTCGGGCCGGCGCGGCGCGCCGCCGCGGTGCCGCCGGCGGTGGCGACGCGATCGGTCTGACGCGCCGCCCCGGCGAAGGAACGGTGGTCATCCCCGCGAAAGCGGGGATCCATGATCGGAATACCGGCTGCATCGCTCGCGGTGCAGCCGCATTTCTTTAGGTACGCTTGGCGCCCTATGCCCACGATCCTGGTCATCGACGACAACCCCGCCGTCGCCACGGCGCTGGAAATGCTGTTCTCGCTGCACGACATCGAGACGCGCAAGGTGACCACGCCCGACGACGGCCTCGCGCTGCTCGCGCGCGAACGCATCGACCTCGTGGTGCAGGACATGAACTTCCACGCGGACACGACCTCCGGCGAGGAGGGCGTCGCGCTCTTCGGCGCGATCCGCGAGCGCCACCCCGACCTGCCGGTCATCCTGCTCACGGCGTGGACGCACCTGGAATCGGCGGTCGACCTGGTCAAGGCCGGCGCGGCCGATTACCTGGCCAAGCCCTGGGACGACCGCAAGCTGCTCGCCACGGTCAACAACCTGCTCGAACTTGCGCAGACCCGCCGCGAACTGCAACGCCACCGCAACGTCGAACGCCGCCGCCGCGATGCCCTGCTGCGCGACTACGACCTGCGTGGGCTCGTCTTCGCCGATCCCGCCAGCGAAGCCACGCTGGCACTCGCGTGCCAGGTCGCGCGTTCGGACCTGCCGGTGCTGATTTCCGGTCCCAACGGCACCGGCAAGGAAAAGTACGCGGAGATCATCCACGCCAATTCCAGCGTGCGGAACGGCCCCTTCGTCGCCGTGAACTGCGGCGCGCTGCCTGGCGAACTGATCGAAGCCGAACTGTTCGGCGCCGACGCCGGGGCCTACACCGGCGCGAACAAGGCGCGCGAGGGCAAGTTCGAAGCCGCCGACGGCGGCACCTTGTTCCTCGACGAGATCGGCACGCTGCCGCTCGCCGGCCAGGTGAAGCTGCTGCGCGTGCTGGAGACTGGTCGCTTCCAACGCCTGGGCAGCAATCGCGAACGCACGGTCAAGGTGCGCGTGATCAGCGCCACCAACGCCGACCTGCCGGGCCTGATCGCGGGCGGCCTGTTCCGCGAAGACCTCTATTACCGCCTCAACGCGATCGAACTGAAGCTGCTGCCCCTGGCGCAGCGGCCCGACGACATCCTGCCGCTCGCGCGCCATTTCCTGCCGGAGGGCAAGCGCTTGTCCGAGGCCGCCGAACGCGCACTGCTCGCGCATGCCTGGCCCGGCAACGTGCGTGAGTTGCGCAACACCCTGCAACGGGGCGGCCTGCTGGCGCGCGAGGACGACATCTCGCCGGCGGACCTGGGCCTGTCCCCCGCGCCCGCCGCCGCCACGCCCGCCAACCAAAGCGCGGACGAACCCGACCGCGCCGCCATCGAATCCGCGCTCGAACGTGCGAACGGCGTGCTCGCACAGGCGGCGAGCGAACTCGGCATGTCGCGCCAGGCGCTGTATCGCCGGCTCGACCGCCTCGGCATCAAGCGTGACTGAGGCGATGCCGTGAAGCGCGGACCCCGTCTCTCGCTGCGCATGACCTTCGCCGTGCTGGCCGCGGCCTACATGCTGGCGAGCGCGGTACTGGCGGTGTTGCTCAATACGATGATCCCGGATGGGTGGGCGATCGTGGTCGCGCCGCTGGCCTTGCTGCCGCTGCTGATCTACCACGTGCGCCGGGCCTTCGCGCCGATGCAATCCCTGTTCCGCGCGCTGGCGGGCACGGTGGCGAGTTATCGCGACGGCGACTTCGGCTTCGGGCTGTCGTGGAGCGGCAACGGCGAACTCGCCGAACTGGTCGCCGCGCACAACCGCCTCGGCGATGCCCTGCGCGACCAGCGCCTCGCGCTGGTGCAACGCGAGTTGCTGCTCGACACGATGGTGCAGCACACGCCGGTGGCGATGCTGCTGATCGATCCGCACCACCGCGTCGTCCACGGCAACCTGGCCGCGCGCAAGTTGCTCGGCGACGGCAAGCGCCTGGAAGGGCAATCCTTCGACGACATCCTGGATCGTTCGCCCGAGGCCCTGCGCGAAGCCCTGCAGCGTGGCGGCGACGGCATGTTCACCGTCGGCGACATGGACAACGAGGACATCTACCACCTGTCGCGCCGCGCCTTCCGGCTCAACGGGCGCAAGCACGAGCTGATCCTCCTGCGCCAGCTCACCGCCGAACTGCGGCGCCAGGAAG
>Ga0247827_10001234_pt1 | contig 10994 bp, 10 predicted proteins | sample 12C_Control_Day2_FD_194414 | JGI IMG/M metagenome (GOLD analysis project Ga0247827, IMG submission 194414) | Soil microbial communities from agricultural site in Penn Yan, New York, United States - 12C_Control_Day2 | ecosystem: Environmental > Terrestrial > Soil > Agricultural land | place...
CCGCTCCTCGCAGCGACGAACTGCGGGGCGCACTGGTCCTGCTGGGGAATGGTGTAATGGTAACACTACGGTTTTTGGTACCGTCATTCTAGGTTCGAGTCCTAGTTCCCCAGCCAACCACCAGATGGTTTCAAGCATCATCCAGAGATGTCGCCGCTCAAGGATCTTGGGCGGCTTTTTTCTTGCTCAGCGATATTCGGCCGTGACTGGCGTTTCGGCGTTGGGCTGGAAGGCGGGCCTGTATTCGTCGGGTCGTTGCAGGGTTTCCACGACGCTGCGAGCGATAGCCACGGCGTGCTCGCGCAGGTCAGGGACGGCGGTGGCTTCCCAGAACAGGCTGCGAGTCAGCGGACCGATGGCGAAGAGATGGCTGTGGGCCAGCATGCGGCCGTCGATCAGGCGGCTCCTGGGATCGACGGCGAGGCCTAACCCGAGAGCGGCGGGAGCAGCCAGCCCCTGTTTCAGCAAGTCTTTCAGCAGGGGTTCGGTGCTGTGGGCGACGTCGCCGGTCGGGCCGGAGCAGTTGATCACGGCGTCGAAGCGACGGGCGTAGGGCTGCGGGTCGCCGCGATTCTTCAGAATCACCTCGACCTCGTTATCTCTGGGCGAAAGGGCGGTGATGCGGGCGGCTGTGACCTCCAGTTCCTCGGACGCCAGCATGGCGGTGACCTCGCGCGCGACGCCGGGGGCCAAACGGTGACGGTGATTGTCCCATAGCGCCCTCAGGTGGCGCAGGAATCGGCTGCGCTGGGGCAGGGACCAGGAACCCCAGAGCTCGCGGGCGGAATGGCGCACGTCATCGACCACCGCGCGCCAGTCGTCTTCGCGCGTCGCGAGCCTCGCTTGCCGGAAGACTTCGGCGGGGTCGCCGACATAGGCGCGCTTGCGCGGCGGCATGGTGGTCGAGCCGTGGCTGCGGGGCAGCAGGCCGTGGCGCGAGACGGCGGTGAAACGCCGTCCGGGGCGGCGAAGGGCGATGGCGGCGTCCACCATGGTCAGGCCCGCGCCGATGAGCAGGATGTCGTCGGCGTCGGCAGGCAGGGCGTCGAGCGCACGCCACGGATCGCTGAGATAGCGGCCTGAGCCGATCAGGTCGGGATCCAGGCCAACTGGGGCGGCGGGGCTGAGATTGCCTTGGGCCAGGACGACGGCGTCGGCGAAGGTGGAACTGCGACCGTCAAGCATGATCTTCCAGCCGCGCGTGTGCGGACGGATGGCGCTGACCGCGCCGCGGATCAGGGACAGACGCTCGCCGTCACGGTCGGGGCGCAGGGCCTGGTCCAGCAGATGCGCCAGATAGCGCCCATAGTCGCCGCGCGTGATGAAGTCGTCGCGGGCGAACCAGGCGGGCTGAACCGCCATCCAGTCGGCCAGGTGGTGGGGCCGGTCGGGAAAGGCGCTCATGTTCGACAGGCGCACGTTGAGCAGGTGCTTGGGGTTGCCGGTCGCATAGGCGGGGCCGAGGCCGAAGACGCCGCGTCGCTCGATCAACTGCACCGAGACGTCGGGCGACATGCGCAGGATGTTGAGCGTGGTCAGCAGGCCGCTGAAGCCTGCGCCGATGACCGCGACGGTCGGCCCGCTCATGCGCTTTTCGCGAGGACATGAAAGCGGCGGGGGTGCAGCCGGATCGGCTCGCCCGCCGCCAGCGTCGTCAGCGGGTCGCCGACGGCGCGGTCCAGCTCCAGTCGGCGGCCATGCAGGGACACGGCCACGCGAGCGCGGTCTCCGCGCCGCAGGGTGGACATGACCACGCCGTCCAGACCCGTATCGCTGGCTTCCAGATCTTCCGGGCGAATGCAAAGCAAGGCGTCGCCGGTCGGGGCGTCCGACGGTGCCCGCCAGTCGTTCGACACGACCTCGCCGCGCGAAACCGTGGCCTGAAGCTGTAGCCCCTCGCCGAGAAAATCGTGGACGAAGGCTGAGGCAGGTCGGTCATAAAGGGCCTGTGGCGTATCCACCTGTTCGATACGCCCCTGTTTAAGGATGGCGACGCGGTCGGCCAGCTCCAGGGCCTCTTCCTGATCGTGGGTAACGAGGACGGTCGTCACGCCGGTCTGCTCATGGATCTGACGCAGCCAGCGGCGCAGATCGCGGCGGACGCGGGCGTCCAGAGCGCCGAAAGGCTCGTCCAGCAGCAGCAGGCGCGGCTCGATGGCCAGGGCGCGGGCCAGGGCGACGCGCTGGCGCTGGCCGCCGGAAAGCTGGCTGGGGTAGCGAGCGCCGAAGCCTTCAAGCTGGATCAGGCCGAGCAGATCCTGAACCCTTTCGGCGATCTCGGCGCGGCCGGGGCGCGATCCGCGCGGACGGACCTTCAGGCCGAAGGCGATGTTGTCGGCTACGGTCATGTGGCGGAACAGGGCGTAGCTCTGGAACACCATGCCGACGCGGCGTTCGCGCGGGCTCTGGGCCAGAAAGTCCTCGCCGTTAAACCGCACCTGTCCGGCGGAGGGGCGGTCCAGCCCGGCCATGATGCGCAGCAGGGTGGTCTTGCCGGAACCGGACGGGCCGAGCAGGGCCAGGAACTCGCCGTCGCGGACGGTCAGGCTGACGTCGTCCAGCGCGGGCAGGCCGTCGTAGGCGCGGGTGATGGCAGTGATGTCGAGGGTCATGTCAGCGCCGCCCCCTCGCGGCGAGGTCGTCGGCGTGGCGGTGCTCGAGGAAGGACTTCAGGATCAGGGTCACAAGCGCCAGAACCGCCAGCAAAGCGGCGGTCGCGAAGGCGCCGACGAAGTCATACTCATTGTAGAGAATCTCGACGTGCAGCGGCAGGGTGTTGGTCAGGCCGCGAATGTGGCCAGACACCACCGAGACGGCTCCGAACTCGCCCATGGCCCGGGCATTGGCCAGCAGCACGCCATACAGCAGCGCCCAGCGGACGTTCGGCAGGGTGATGAAGACGAAGATGGCGGAGGGGCGGGCGCCCAGAGTCAGGGCGGCCAGTTCCTCGTCCGAGCCCTGCTGCTGCATCAACGGGATCAACTCGCGCGCGACGTAGGGCAGGGTCACCAGAATGGTCGCCAGAACGATGGCGACCGGCGTGAACATGATCTGCAGTCCGGCGGCGTTCAGCCAGGGCGCGAACCAGCCCGAGGCGCCGAACAGCAGGACCCAGACCAGACCGGAAATGACCGGCGACACCGACAGCGGCAGGTCGATCAGCGCCATCAGCAGAGTCTTACCGATGAAGTCGAACCGCGTGACGCACCATGCGGCGGCCAGACCGAAGACGGCGTTCAGCGGCGTGGCGACGGCTGTGGTCAGCAGGGTCAGGCGGGCGGCGGCCCGGACATCGGGCTGGGACAGGCTGGCGATGGCGGCGCTCGCGCCCTTTCGCAGGGCCTCGACCAGAATGACGCCGAGCGGCGCCAGTACGATCAGGACCAGCCACAGCAGGGCCAGGCCGATCAGCAGACCGCGACCGAGGCCGCGCTTGCGAGCGGCGACTGTGGGGGCAGAGGGCAGGGCTTGGGCGGTCATGCGCCGCGCCTCGCGATCAGACTTTGCAGGCCGTTGAAGCCCAGCAGAATAAGGAAGGACAGGATCAGCATGGCCATGCCGATGGTCGCGGCGCCGGCGTAGTCGAACTGCTCCAACTGGGTGACGATAAGCAGGGGCGCGATCTCGGACCGCAGCGGCATATTGCCGGCGATGAAGATGACCGAGCCGTACTCCCCCACGCCCCGCGCGAAGGCGAGGCCGACGCCCGACAGCAGGGCGGGCAGGACGGCGGGCAGGATGATCCGCGTGGCGCGTTGTAGCGGCGAGGCGCCGAGGGTTTCCGCCGCGGCCTCGACCTCGTGATCCAGATCCTGAAGCACGGGCTGGATGGAGCGGACGACGAAGGGCAGGCCGACGAAGATCATGGCCACGACCACGCCGACGGGGGTGTAGGCGATCTTGACGCCCAGCGGCGCCAGCAGGCCGCCGATGGGGCCGTTCTGGGCGTAGAGGGCGGTCAGGGCGATGCCGGCTACGGCGGTCGGTAGGGCGAAGGGCAGGTCGATGACGGCGTCCGCCAGCCGTTTGCCGGGGAAGTCATAGCGGGTCAGCACCCAGGCCAGCAGTCCGCCCATCACCGCGTTGACGGCGGCGGCGACGGCGGAGGCCACGAAGCTGAGCCTCAGGGCCGCTTCCGCGCGCGGTGAACTGACGGCGGCGATGACGCTGTCGAGGCCGTTCTCCCACGGGCGGATCGCCAGGGCGGTCAGGGGGATCAGGACGAAGAGCGACAGATAGGCGACGGTGAACCCCAGCGAGAGGGAGAAGCCGGGCAGGGGGCTGGGCGCTTTCCAGATCACCGGTCGGGTCATGGTCGTCGGCCAGGTTGATAGATCTGGTCGAAGACGCCGCCGTCGGCGAAGTGCCGCTTCTGCGCGGCGGTCCAGCCGCCGAAGTCGGAGATGTCCGCGAGGGTCAGGTGTGGGAAGCGATCGGCGAACCGGGCCGCCACGGCCGGATTACGCGGGCGATAGAAGTGCTCGGCGGCCAGAACCTGCGCCGGCTCGTCGTAGAGCTGGGTCAGATAGGCCTGAGCCCGGTCGCGCGTGCCCTTACGCTCCACCACCCGGTCGACCACGGCTACGGGCGGCTCGGCCAGAATGGAGAAGGGCGGGGCGACGATATCGACCTTGTCCGGCCCCAGTTCCTTGGCGGCGAGGAAGGCCTCGTTTTCCCAGGTCAGCAGGACGTCGCCGATGCCGCGCTGGACGAAGGTGGTGGTCGATCCGCGCGCGCCCGTGTCCAGCACCGGAACACGGCGGAACAGCTCGGTGACATAGGTCTGGGCCGATTGCTCGGACCCGCCCGGACGACGCAGGGCGTCGGCCCAGGCCGCCAGATAGTTCCAGCGGGCGCCGCCAGACGTCTTGGGATTGGGGGTGATGATCTCGACGCCGGGCTTCAGCAGGTCAGGCCAGTCGTGGATGCCCTTAGGGTTTCCCTTGCGCACCAGAAACACGATGGTCGAGGTGTATGGGGAGGCGTTGTCAGGCAGGCGCGTCTGCCAGTCGGCGGCGATCAGACCGCGCGCGGCGATCTCGTCGATGTCGGAGGCCAGGGCCAGGGTGACGACGTCGCCGGGCAGGCCGTCAATGACGGCGCGTGCCTGTTTGCCCGATCCGCCGTGTGACTGTTCCACCGCGAACGGGGTGCCGCCAGCGTCGCGCCAGCGGGCGAGGAAGGCTTCGTTATAGGCGCGATAGAACTCGCGCGTGGGGTCGTAGGAGACGTTCAGCAGAGCGGCCTCGGTTCCCTTGGATTGGGCGCACCCGCTGAGCGCCAAGGCTCCGGCGCCTAGCAGAAGGCCGCGCCGGTCCGGCATGAAGCCCGCCATCACGCCAACTCCCTGACGTCTTCGGTGACCCATTGCGGGGTCGGCAGACCCTTGCTGCGCAGGAATGCCGGGTTGAACAGGCGCGAGGCGTAGCGTGTGCCGGGGTCGCACAGGACGGTGACGATGGTCTTGCCCGGCCCAAGGTCGCGCGCCAGCCGCACGGCGCCGGCCAGATTGACCCCAGACGACCCGCCCAGCGACAGGCCTTCGTGCGTCACGAGATCGAAGAGAACGGGCAGGAATTCAGCGTCTTCTATCCGATAAGAGAAGTCCGGCGTGAAGCCTTCCAGATTGCCGGTGATCCGGGCCACGCCGATGCCCTCGGTGATCGAACTGCCCTCGCTGGTCATCTGACCTTGGGTGAACCAGTTGAACAGCGACGCGCCCGCAGGGTCGGCCAGGGCGATCTTCACCGCCGGATTGCGCTCGCGCAGAAAGGCGCCGACGCCGGCTAGGGTGCCGCCGCTGCCGACGGCGCTGACGAAAGCATCAACCTTGCCGTGGGTCTGTTCCCAGATCTCGGCGGCAGTGCCCTCGTAATGGGCGGCGCGGTTGGCGGTATTGTCGAACTGGTTGGCCCAGAAGGCGCCGTGGGGCTCGCTGGCGTTCAGCTTGCGTGCCACCTCTTTGGAGTAGTGGACGAAGTGGTTGGGGCTGGAGAAGGGGGCGGCATCCACCTCGATCAGGCGCGCGCCGAGCGCCCGGATGGCCAGCTTCTTCTCTTCCGACTGGGTGCGCGGCATGACGATGACCACGCGGTGACCGAGCGCCGCGCCGACCAGGGTCAGGCCGATGCCGGTGTTGCCCGCCGTGCCCTCGACGATGACGCCGCCGGGCCGCAGGGCTCCGGACGCCTTGGCCTTCTGCACGATGGACAGGGCAGCGCGGTCCTTGATGGATTGGCCGGGGTTTAAAAACTCCGCCTTGCCCAGAATTTCGCAGCCGGTGGCGTCCGACAGGCGGTTCAGGCGGATCAGCGGCGTGTCGCCGATGAGGTTGATGATGCTGGAAATGGACAAGGGATGTCTCTGGATCAGGTCTTGGGATGGGGCGCGCGATAAGGCGGGTGCGCAGCGTCAACAGGTCGGCGTCAGCACCCGCCCGTGGATGCCGCACTCGGTCTTTTCCTGACCGGCCCAGCGACCGTCGCGAGCGTCCTCGCCCGCCTCGACCGCGCGGGTGCAGGGCCAGCAGCCAATGGAGGGGTAGCCCTGCTCAACGAGCGGGTGGCGCGGCAGTTGGTGATCGCGCAGCCAGTCCTCGATCTGATCCGCTGACCATGCGGCCAGAGGATTGACGATCAGGACATTGTCGGCGGCTTCAAAGGGCTTCAGGTCGGTGCGCTGGCTGTTCTGATAGCGTTTGCGCCCGGTGATCCGGGTGTCGAAACCGGTCAGGGCGCGCGCCTGCGGCTCGACCTTGCGAACGGCGCAGCAGGCGTCGGGCTCACTACGCCAGAGGTCGCCGCGCGGGTCGGCGGCGGTCAGGGCGGCGGCGTCAGGTGCGATATCGCGCACGTTGGTCAGGCCGAGGCGCTCGGTCAGTTCGCGCCTGTAGGCCAGGGTCTGGAAGAAGTGCTGGCCGGTTTCGAGGAAGATGACGGGCAGGTCGGGCTGCACGCGCGAAATCAGGTGCAGCAGGACAGCGGCTTCGGCGCCGAAGGAGGAGATGGCGGCGGCCTTGCGGTCGAGAGCAGGGTCCAGAACCGCCCTCAGCAGGTCTTCCGCATCGGCATCAGCCCATTGGGCGTTGAGGCGGGCGGCGAGGGCGGCAGCGTCTTCGGGGGCGGCATGGCGTTGACGCCAGACCAGTCGGTCATCGCCGGACGACGGCTGATAGGCCGCGCTGAAGACCTGATCCATGCGCCGCCAGGGCGCGGCGTTGGCGCCGGGCGATAGCTCGACCGCGTCGAAACCGCAGCGGCGTAGGTGCCGGGCCTGATCCGGCAGGACCTTGCCGGCGGCGATCAGCCGGCCGCGATAACCCTGACCGCGCAGGACGGCGGCCAAGGAGAAGCCGCGTCCGTCGCGGAAGGCCTCGAACTCCAGGATCAGGCTGTCGTTGGCGGCGGCCGCCGCGCGGATGTCTTCCTCGGGCGTCGAAACCGTCAGGCGGACGCCGTCCTGGGCTTGCTCAAGCAGCTGCATCGATCGGCTCATAGATGGCGGTGCGGAACGGATCGGCGCCGAGGCGGCGGACCGTGTCGATGAACAGTTCGCCGTCGTTGCGGACCTCCAGATAGCGATCCAGGGCGCGGGCGATGGCCGGGGCGACCTCGTCGGCGGGCAGGCTGCGGCCGACGATTTCACCCAGCGCCGCCTGTTCGTCTGGCGAGCCGCCGACGGTGATCTGATAGTATTCCTCGCCCTTTCGATCGACGCCGAGGACGCCGATGTGGCCGACATGGTGGTGGCCGCAGGCGTTGATGCAGCCGCTGATGTTGATCCGCACCGGGCCGAGCTTTTCTTGCAGGTCCGCGTCGGCCAGCTGGCGTGACAGGGTTTGTGCAACCGGGATGGAGCGGGCGTTGGCCAGGCTGCAGTAGTCCAGGCCGGGGCAAGCGATGATGTCGGTGGCCAGATCGGCGTTGGCCGTGGCCAGACCGGCCTCGCGCAGGCGGCTCCAGACGGCGTAAGCGTCTTCCAGCCGGACGTGGGGCAGGACCAGGTTCTGTTCGTAGGAGGCGCGGACCTCGTCGAACGAGAAGCGTGCGGCCAGATCGGCGACCACCTCCATCTGATCCGCGGTGATGTCGCCAGGCACGCCGTCGATGGGCTTCAATGAGACGATGATCGCGCCATATCCAGCCTGCTTATGATCGCGCAGGTTCGAACGGGTGAAGCGCGCGAACTCGGGGTTCAGGCGGCGGGCGGCGTCATAGGACGGGCTGGTCGCGGGCAGGGCTTGGAACGGCGGCGGCGTGAAATAGGCGCGGATGCGGGCCAGTTCCTCGTCGGGGATACGCAGGTCTTCCTGACGCAGGATGGCGAACTGGCGCTCGACCTCGTCGCTGAAGGCGTCGATGCCGATGGCGGCGACCAGGATCTTGATCCGCGCCTTGTGGATGTTGTCGCGCCGCCCCAGCAGGTTGTAGGCGCGCAGGATGGCGGTCAGGTAGGCCAGAAGCGAACGCCCCGGCACGGCCGACGCGATCTCTTGTGCGATGTGAGGCAGCCGCCCCTGACCGCCGCCGACGAAGACGCGGATGGCGGTCTGGCCGTCTTCGCCGCGCACGATCTGTCGGCCTACGGCGGGGGTGCGGATCGCCGCCCGGTCCTTGGCCGCGCCGATGACGGCGATCTTGAACTTGCGCGGCAGGAAGGAGAACTCGGGGTGGATGGTCGACCACTGACGCAGGATCTCGCCCCAGGGGCGCGGGTCCTCGATCTCGTCGGCGGCGACGCCCGCGAAGACGTCGGTTGTGACGTTGCGGATGCAGTTGCCGGAAGTCTGGATGGCGTGCATCTCGACCTCGGCCAGATCGGTCAGGATGGCGGGCAGGTCCTGCAGCGCGGGCCAGTTGAACTGGATATTGGTGCGGGTGGTGAAGTGGCCGTAGCCCTTGTCATAGGTGCGGGCCACGTGGGCCAGCTGACGCATCTGACGGCTGTTCATGACGCCATAAGGCACCGCGATCCGGGCCATGTAGGCGTGCAGTTGCAGATAGACGCCGTTCATCAGCCGCAACGGCTTGAACTCGTCTTCGGTCAGTTCACCGCTGCTGCGGCGGTCGACCTGATCGCTGAACTCCGCGATGCGTTCGCGGACCAGGGCGGCGTCGAATTCGTCGTAACGGTACATCAGAGGGCCTCGAGGCGGGCGGCGAAGTCGAGGCTGTGGCCCACGGTGGGGCCGGCCGAGCGGATGCGCTCTTTCAGGCGATCACGGCCCGTTGGGGAGCGGCCTTCGACCTCGATAAGGTAGGGATTGACGAAGATCGCCGGGCGCGACTGGGCTTGAGCCAAGGCGGTTTCGGCTGTGTCGGCATCCAGCGGGCGGGCGGCGTCGATGGTCTCGACCACGGCGTCGGCCTCGCCGAGATAGATGACGCGGCCGTCGTTTAGCCGGTTGGCAGTCAGCAGTTTCATGCCGCCACCTCGATCAGGGCGCGCTCGTCGTCGGTGACGGCCAGAGCGGCGGTTTCGCCGATGAACAGCAGGGCGGGGCCGGTCAGGTCCATGCGCGCGACCAGGGCGGCGAGGCCATCGAGGCGACCTTTGAGCGTGCGCTGGTCAGGGCGGGTGCCGTTCTCGACCACGGCGACCGGGGTGGCGCCGTCGCGACCGGCGGCCAGCAGGCTCGACGCAATCTCGGCGGCCTGACCGGCACCCATATAGACGGCGAGCGTATGGTTCGGCGCTGCTAGCCGCACCCAGTCGGCGGTTTGGCCTCCCGGCTTGGGCTGGCCGGTGACGAAGGTCACGGCCTGGGCGTGGTCCCGGTGGGTCAGGGGCAGGCCGACCGAGGCAGCGCAGGCGAGTGCGGCGGTGATGCCGGGGACGACGATGGCCTCGATCCCGGCGGCGCGCACGGCTTCCAGCTCCTCGCCGCCGCGACCGAAGACGAAGGGATCACCGCCCTTCAGCCGCACGACGCGGTGGCCAGCGCGGGCCTCGTTGATCATCAGCTGTTCGATCTGATCCTGAGGCACCGAATGATCGCCACGCGCCTTGCCGACATAGATGCGCCTGGCGTCGCGACGGGCGCGGTCCAGAACCTCGGCCGAGACCAGCTTGTCGTGGATGATGACGTCGGCGTCCTGCAGGGCGCGCAGGGCCTTGAGGGTCAGAAGCTCGGGATCGCCCGGCCCGGCGCCGACGATATGGACGACGCCTTGGGCGGCCTCGTCACGCGGCGAGGCGGCGACGTTGAGCAGGCGGACCATCTCGCGACGGGCCTCGGCCATGCGGCCATCGGCGGCCAGATCGGCGGCGGGGCTGCGGAACGCCTTTTCCCAGAAGCGGCGGCGGGCGAGGAAATCGGGGATCGACTCCTTCACGGCCCCGCGCAGCTCGCCCGCCAGCCGCGTGACCGAGGCCACGCCCGGAGGCAGGACGGCTTCGATCCGTGAGCGCAGGTCGCGGGCGAGGATGGGGGCGGAACCGCCGGTGGCGACGGCCACCACGACGTCGTCGCGGTCGATCAGGGCCGGGGTGTGAAAGTCACTGAGGGTCGGCTGATCGACGATGTTGACCTGGGCGCCGGCTTTGCGGGCGGCCTTGGCGATGCTGCGGGCCAGGGCAATGTCGTTCAGGGCGAGGAAGACCAGTCGCGCGCCGCTCAGGTCGGCGGCGTCAGGAACGCGGGCGCTCGGCGTCGGGGCGGCGGGCGGCGTTTCCAGCGCGGCGGGCGCGCCGTCCGGCGTGAACCAGACCAGTTCGGCCGGGCTGCTCAGGAACAGGCGCAGTTTCGCCAGCGCGGGTTCTCCGGCGCCGACGACGACGACTTTGGTCTCGTTCAAAGGGATGGATGCCAGAAAAACGCGCATCGGCCGATTCCATGATTTGCTGTCTTCCGCCTTCGCTTTTGCGTGGCGGCTCGACATTCAGCATCCGTCGTGCACGATCCTTCCACAAACCAGATTGTCTTCGACGCCCTGATAGGTTTTCTACAAGCGCATGGTTCGACCGCTTTTGCCCCTCAACGCCCTGCGTGCCTT
>Ga0247827_10001235_pt1 | contig 10993 bp, 8 predicted proteins | sample 12C_Control_Day2_FD_194414 | JGI IMG/M metagenome (GOLD analysis project Ga0247827, IMG submission 194414) | Soil microbial communities from agricultural site in Penn Yan, New York, United States - 12C_Control_Day2 | ecosystem: Environmental > Terrestrial > Soil > Agricultural land | place: USA...
TGTCATGACCCGCATGAGGATCGGCGGCGCCGGTTGATCCGCACGCGGGTCACAACATGAGCCCGGCTCCGGCGGCTGTAGCCGACCCGCACGCTGGTCATGACATGAGCGGGATGCAGATGGTTCCGGCCGGGACGCCCGCCGCCGATCCTCATGCGGGTCATGACATGGCCCCGGCGACGGCTCCTCAAACGACGGACAAGACCTGCACCTGTCCGAAATGCGCCGAGGGCGCCGCGGCTCACGACCCTCACGCGGGCCACGACATGAGCGCCGCTCCTGCGGCTGCGGCCGACCCTCATGCGGGCCATGACATGGGCTCGGCTGCGGGGGCTGCAGCGACGACGCAGCAACAGGCCGCCAAGACCTGCACCTGCCCGAAATGCGCCGAGGGCGGCGCGGCTCACGACCCCCACGCAGGCCACGACATGAGCGGGATGCAGATGGCTCCGGCCACGGCGCCCGCTGCTGATCCTCATGCCGGTCACGATATGAGCGGGATGCAGGCGGCTCCTGCTGATCCTCATGCCGGGCACAACATGGGCGCGACTCCGGCCGCCGATCCTCACGCCGGGCATGACATGTCGGCCATGACCGGCGGCGCGCCCAACATCCCGACCAGCGTGGACGCGGTCGGCGGGCGGATGGTCGAGACGCCGCCGCCCGCTGCCGCCCGCGCCGCGCCCGCCCATGCGGCGGACCTGTTGTTCGACCCGGCCGCCATGGCGGCTTCGCGCAAGTTGCTGCTGCTGGAGAACGGCGACGTGCGCACGACGGCGGTGCTGATCGACTCCATTGAGGCTGGGTTCGGCGACGGCGAGGAAGGTTACAGCTGGAACGCCCAGGGCTGGACCGGCGGCGACATCAACCGCTTCTGGTGGAAGACCGAGGGCGAGGGCGCGTTCGGCGGCAAGCTGCACGACGCCGAGGTTCAGGCCCTTTACAGCCGCGCCATCGCCCCCTTCTGGGACGTGCAGGTCGGGGTGCGTCAGGACATCCGCCCCGATGGCGACGACACCACCCATCTGACCGTCGGGGTTCAGGGCGTGGCGCCCTACTGGTTCGAGATGAGCGCCGCCGCCTTCCTGTCGACCGAGGGCGACCTGACCGTCCGCGCCGAGGCGGAGTATGACCAGCGGATCACCCAGAAATGGATCTTGCAGCCGGCGCTGGAGCTGGAAATGTCGGCCAGCGACATCCCGGAGCTGGAGATCGGTTCGGGCCTGACCTCGGTCACGGCGGGGCTGCGCCTGCGCTACGAAATCCGCAAGGAGTTCGCGCCCTACGTCGGCGTTGAGTGGAGCCGCTCGTTCGGCGACACCGCCGACTACGCCAGGGCGCGCGGCGACGACGTGGATGCGACGCGCTTCGTCGTCGGGATCAAGGCCTGGTTCTGACGCCAAGCGGGCGTATTCGCGCTGGGGGAAGGTTTGGCCTATATAGCCGGCCTTCCCGCCGCCGATCCCCGTAAGTGATGTCGCAACACCCGCCGCACAGACTGTCCGTCGCCCCCATGATGGATGATCTAGATTGTTGATTTTGTTCAAATAGTTACGTGAAAACGTGTGCAGTTTTTGCACACGCAGTTCTCTTTTTCTTTCGCTTTCGTTCCCGCGATCCGCCACGATTTCGAGCATTCTTGCAGTCCGCCGAGAGTGGCTTTTTGACTCGCTATCCTCTTTGCTCGACGGTTCTCACGAGCAGTTCAAATCAAAAGTTCGAATCGCCTACGGGACACCTACGCTGGAGCCACTCATGGCGCGCTAAACCACGCTACTGAACGACTGAGGATGACTCGTAGCTGATCTTCGGAAGGTCCGCTCTGGGACACACATTGAAGCCGAGAACCAAACGTCCGGGGCTGTGTCTTTTCGGATCTTCGCAAGAACTGCTCGATCCGCGGCTGGAAATCCGCTGATTTGGCCATTGAACCTCAGAAGTCTGGGCCAACTAGAATAAGGTAATGAGACGTATTTTGCGCTCGTCACCTATGAACTCGAGTGCGGCCAGGAAGCGGAATGGCTTATCGGCAGGACTGCGGGCTTCTAGCATCACGTTGAACTTGGCGGTGTCGTGCTCGCCGACATAGGTCATGCTGTAGATGTAGTTTGACCGCAGCTTGTCGCGTATCAACTTGCGCAGCGCGTCGATGTCCGCGCCCCAAAGACCTGCGCCCTTCAAGCTCTCCGCCTTTTTGCCGATCAAGTAGTCGAGCTTTTTCTGGTCGATCTCGATGTCGAGCTCGTAGAGCGGCAGCGGTGACGATGTAACCGCGTTGAGCGAAAACTCCGTATCAGTCTCAAACCCGTCAAAGACGGGCCGCTCGATCTTGTAGCCGAGGAGGACGCCTTCGAGATCGCCGGGAACGCTGCGGACCTTGAAGCCGTGCTTCTCGAACGGATAGCCCGATAGGTTGACGTCGTCGCTGTCGGGACGGTCGTCTTCGTGGGGGCTGATTATGGTGTTGCGATGTTGCAGGTACGTGTTCGGCAGGATGGTCGAGAGGTACCATTTCAATCGCGAGGCGTAGGTCATATCGGCGTAGCCGACGAACCCCTCCATCTTGGAAAGCTCGACGACCATCGACTCGAACATGTCGTCGGTGAGGTTGTTGACGTAGACGACGTAGAACTGGCTGCTGTGGCGGTAAGTGATTTTTTGGACGGGCTGCACGTCCTCGGCGAAGAGCTCGTAGAGAAGGTCTTGGGCCTTGTTGTTGCCGATATAGTCGCCCGACAAGATTGCCCGGCTACCCTTCCTATGCAGCGTGCCAAGCACGGCGTCATGCACCGGGAAGCCATACCAGCCGCCGAGGTTCGTGCTGTCGAAGAAGAGCGCGATCTCCCGCCTGTCGGCTTGCGGCACGAGGGCCGAGCGCAGCTCCGCGTAGGCGACGCCCTTGGAAGCCAGCACCTCCACCGCGCGCTTGTGGAGCGCCGCGATCTCCCGGCGCATACGTTCCGCCGACAGCCCGAAGTAGTTCCGCGTGACTTCTAGCATCACATTGCCACGCGCATTCAGCGTGTGAACGGTGATGTCCGGGTCTTTGGTCGGGCCTGGCTGATCGGATGCGGTCATTGCTGGATGGTTGGGCCAAGATCGACGAACGCCGCACCGGCGAACCAGTCCACCATCATCTTCATAGCAGCCGGCGTCAGCTCGTGCGTGAAAAGCAGAGCAAGGTTGGTCTTGGGCCGGGAGCAGACGACATAGAATAGGTTGCGATAGCGCTCGTACTCCTCGCCACCCGTCACGCCCCTCGCCGACATCTCAAGAAAGGCCTTGAAGTCGTACTCATTCCAGCCCCGCCCGAACACGGCGAGCACGTTCTCGAATTGCTCGCCCTTCACGCCGTGCTTGGTCTCAAAAGGGGAGTGGCCCTTGTGGTACTCCGCAAGCTCGGTGACTTCGGCATAAGGCACGGCGTGTAGCGCTTGAAGTTCTCGCTGGCGCGAGCTTAGCTCGCCACCTGCCGCGACGGCTTGCGCGAGTTCAACATTTAGCTGGAGCAGTTTGCTGGGCAAATGCGGACGCCCGGCCTCCCGCAGATGTTCGATGACATCGCCAACGGTGCCGGAGGTGCGTAGCTCGCAGAGCTTCGTCATTGCTGAAGCCCATAGCGCTTTGTCGCGAGGCGATTTGAACGTGGGCGCATGGGTGTCGATCGACGCGAACATCGCGCCATAGCGCTTCTGCAAAAACGCTTCCGCAGCGGGCTCCAAATGGTCGACGAAAAATGCGAGGTGCTCGTCGCGCTTCCGCGAAAAGGAGTCATTGAAACGAAACACAGTCGGCAGGCTCGCATAACCCTGTCCCGTTGCGACGGCGCGCTGGGTCAGCATGAGCACCTTCGTGTTCAGGGCATCGTCGAAGTTCCAGCCATGATCGCCGCCGAGAGTCTCCCTAGTGGCGAGGAAGGCACGCCGCGCCTCTTCCGCCGGGAGGTCGCCTTGCCAATGGTTGGTTGTCCGCCTTTTTCCGACCCAGCCGTTAGTATGGTAGACCGACACCGTGCCCTTGGCTGCCGGGTCTTTCGGCACCTGCTTGAGATCCGGCCGGACACGGTTCAAGCAGTCGACGATCACCGGGACCGACCGGAAATTCGCGCCCTTTTCGACCCGCCTCAATGCGGGATGATCGACCGAACCGCACCCGTCGCCGTAGATCTTTTGCCAATGGTCGCCGAACAGCCCGAACTGCGGCGCGCCCGGCTCACCGAAGAAGTGCTTGGCGAAGGCCTCGACAAGGTCGGCGTTCGTATCCTGGTACTCGTCGATCAGGATGATGGGGAAACGACTGGCGACCAGCCTCCGAAACTTAGCGTTCTCGAGCAGATGGATCGTGAGCGGGAAGATATCGTCGTGATGCAGGAGGGCCTTGCCGTCCTCAATGGTGCGCCGACCGAGTGCGTACTCGACCGTCAGCTCCTCAAGCGGCGGTCCCTCCGTGAGCAGCGCCTGCCACGCCGGAAGCTCGGGCAAAGTTGCGCGAAGCTGCTTCTGAAAGCCCGAGATCAACGACCACGCGAATGCGTGAGTCGTCTCGCAGAACACCGAGGGATGGGAGTCAGTGCGTGCCAAAATGTTGTTGCGAGCCACGTTGGTATAGGTGGTGCACGCAATCTTCTGGCGCGACCTGACAAGCCTGCGGCCGTCGCGCGCGATCAGATAGTCCAGCGCATCGAGCAACGAGTAGGTTTTCCCGGCGCCAGCACCGGCCTCGAAGACAAAGCTTTCGCCCGCGTCGAGGTGCCCTTTCAGCGAGGCCCAAGCTTTGGCCGCCGCTTCTTCGGCGGGGTTGGCAGCATCTACCGTCATTGCACCCCGTCCTGGGGCTTGTAGTCGTCGTTGACGACGCCGGCCACTTCTTCGGCGGCCACGGCAGCTTCGACCTCGGCGGTCGCCTGCACAACGAGCGCGAGATTCGGGTCGAGAACGGCGAGGTTGCCTTCCGCCAGCCATTCCAGGCCATCGGCGAGGTAGCGTGGCGGCGTCCACCCGGTGTTACTGATCGCGTAGGTCAAAGCGAACTTCGACTTCTTCTGCTTCTTTGCCAGCTTGTCCGCAGCGATGGCTCGTTCGGCCGCGGTCGCACCGCCCACCCCGAACATCCCAGCATTCGCCAGAATGAAAGCGTCTTCGAAGGTCCGGCCGCACGGCCCCGCCGCAACCTCCGGCACCTGGTAGGCGATGCGCCTATTTCCCCTGATCTTGTCCTTGTCGTCCTTGACGATGAGCTCTGTCGGCTTGACCCGGATTGCTCCCTCGACCGGTGCGTCGGCAGCTTCGACTTCCTGCCCGTCGTCGTCGGGTTCATCTTCCCCGAGCAGCTCAATTTCCTCGTCAGCCTCGTCGGCCTCACCCGCCTTGAACCAGCTCTTCAGGCAAGCATTGCTCGTCCATTCGCTCTCGTGGACAGCGCACGCCTTCCAGCATTTCTTGCCGTTCTTCTTCCCCTCCTTCACCGGGTCGAGGTCGGTTACGATCAGCGTCCGCAGGTCGAGGAAGTCGAGCAGCGGGAAGAAAATATGTGCATAGGCGCCGCCAACCTCCATGATGGTGACGTACTGGCTGGTGAGGTTGTGGTTCTTGTCGGCGGCGTCGAGCTTGCGCGTGATCTGCGGCACCATGAGGCGCTCCGTCGTGCCCTCGATGAGGATCGCCTTGTCCGCGAAGAACAGGTCGCACCGAGTAAGCGTAAGATACTGGTGGAGAAACGCCAGATCGTCGGGTTCCTGCCCGGCGAGGCCCGTACTCAAATCCTTGATGTCTGTCCGGCGGACTCCGACAGGCTGATCCTTCGAGCTGACAGCGAAGTAGCGGATCGCATCGAACGATGCCTCGTTCGCCACGTGCGATGAGTGGGTCGAGACCACGAACTGCACGGGCCAGTGAGCGCCTTCGCCGTCTTCCTCGCACAGCTTCGCCGCAAGGGTCGTAAGGTGCCGGATGAAGACCTCCTGCATCTGGGGATGCAAATGTGCCTCCGGCTCTTCGATGAAAACTAGCTGAAGGCCGGGTGCGTGCTCCTGGGCGCGAAAGCTCCGGTAGAAGCCGACGATCTGAAGTAGGATGAAAAGCAGATTCCGAAAACCAAGGCCGTTGTAGGCTTCCGGCAGGTTCACGCCGCTATAGCCCGAGTACTGAACCTTGGTGTGGTCCGACAGCAGGCGCTTCACGTCGAGGCGCGTTTCGGTGCGCAGTTCATGGCCGTCGAGACCGGGATAGCCGAAGCTCTTGATGGTCGGCATGAGCTGCGTGAGCTGCTTGCGGAAATCCTCGTCAATCGTCCCTTGGATTTCTTCGACGGCCTTCGTCAGACCCTCCGCGATATCGCGCTGCTTCCCGTCCGCTGTCGGCAAGGAGGCGCTGGCGAACAGATTTTCCAGCACCTTCGACAGGATGTCCGCTCCCTTCGAGCCTGTACCGTCAAGACCCCGCTGGGCGTTGATGAACCCGCAGGACAGCAAGCCCTTCACAGCAGAAGCGGCCACTTCCTTGGTATTCAGCGAGTCGGCCGGATCTTCGGCCCAGAGCTGTGTCACGAAGAGGCTGGGCACCCGTTCGCGGAGCGACTTGAACAGGGCGATCCGGGCTTCGTTCGGCAGCTCTTCTCCCGCGCCTTCGAGAGCGACCTGATCATGACCGGCGAAGAGGTCGGAGATCGCGCCGTCCTTCAGCGCCCGGCGACAAACGACAACGGCCTCATGGTTCGCGTCATCGACGTCGATGACGAAATCCTCCAGCGGTCCGAAGGCCATGTCGTCGTCGTACTCGATATGCACACGCAGCTCGATGTACGGGATCAGCGCCCGCACCTCGGCGTCCGTAGCGCCCTTTAGCTTGGCGAGCAGCGCCGCGCAGAAGTCATCATACGAAGCACTCGAAAAATCTTCGATGTCGAAGGATGAGGCGTCAGCCATGAAGCGGCGGATCACATCGGACAACGAGGTCTTGCCGCAGTTGTTGCGACCGACAACGACCGTGACTCCCTTCTCCAGGCGAAGCTCTACGTCGTGAAGAAGCCGGAAATTCTTGATCTTTATCTTGCTGATTTTCATGCTGCCCCCGGCCGCCCATGTTACTGCGTTTTTCGTAATCCATTAACGCTGTGGCACACGCTCGGGTAGAGCGAATCGATTAGGCGTTAAGTCAGTAGGTCGAGTCTTGAGTAGGACAGCTGGCTTCGCCAGCAGTGCTTATGACCGTTCTAGCCACTCAGCGGTCCGCCCCCTTACGCTTCAAGCTGCCTTGTCTATCGGAAGCCCGAGAGGACGCGCATGGACCACCAAGATCGCCAAGATGGCTGCTGGATCGAGACCGGCGAGGCCGAGGAAGTCGGCAGCCTGAAGGCCACGGGCCCCCTCAATAAAGTCGGAAGCAGCCTTCCACTCTCTGATCTGTAGGATGTCCGCTTCCGGCGGGCCGGATAATGGCTGCTTCTGGCGCATCGTCGCCAATCGCGAGGTCCGGGAATCTTCATAGTCAATCCACCGCCAGGAGCAGCTCGATGCGGTTTTGATAAAGCGTCGAAAGGGCGGCGGGATCTGCGAGGTTGTTTCGCGCCGAGAGGAATGCGCGCTGGGAGGATCGCAGGGCCTGGCGGTCCCGGCTCAGGGCGGAGGCGCGATTGTAGGCCATGGCCAGCATCCGATCCTGGATCGCCAGCGCCGGCAGGGTGCAGACGCTTTGCTCGCCTGCCGTGCGTGCTGCTCCGCACTCGAAGGATGGACCGGCGGCGTTCAGAGGTTCGATATAGGCGGGTGCGGCGTAGCCGTTCTTGCCGAGGAACCACTGAAGGGCTTCGGGATAGGTCGCAAAGGTCAGCTCGGCTTCCGGCGGGCAGGCGTCCTGGGTGCGGATTCGGCAGGCCTTGGGAAGGACCCAGTCCGAAGCCTGATCATAGGCGCCGAGCATGAGGCTCCAGGCTGCATCGAGCTGACCTAGGCGGGCCGCCGTCGCGACAAAGGCTGCGCAGGCGCCGTTAGAACCCGCCAGGCAATCCGGCCGCACCTCTTCCAGATAGGCGGCGTAGGTCGGGCGGAAGGCGCGTTCTGTCGAGAGGGTTGAGATCTTGCCCTGATGGACCTGCTTGATGACGGGCGGCGCGGCGCTCTCGGCATAGGAGGCGAAGGCGTAAAGGAAGGCCTGGTCGACGAAGACCATCTCCTTGCGGCCGTCATTGTCGAGGTCCTTGGGCGTCGCCGGAACGTCTCCGTCCCAAGATCCAAGTTCAGAACGGTTCCAGCGGCCGTCCCGACGCTCGAAAATCGTCACCTCGGTGCAGCAGTGGGCGCCGCCGCTGTAGTTGGCGACGATCAGCTGACGTGAGGGGTCTGCGGCGTCCATCTGCACGACCATGAAGGTTAGGTTCGCCCAACTGGACCCGGAGGTCTGGTGATCCAGGGGCGCGCCGTCAGGCGCGATGATCTTGAGATGCGCGGCCGGGAGACCTTGGCTGTCGACCATTGGCGCGACCGCCAGGCTGTAGCCGCCGATGCGGTAGGTCCGAGCGAGGTCGTCGCCTTTCCACTCGATCCACTGCCCTTCCGCGTTCGTGTCGGGCAGGGGGGCGACGGCTTCGTCTGCAGGCGCAAGCGGCGAGGATAGCGAGCGGCTGCGGGTGTTCTCGCCTCCGGCGACGACGACGACGACGACGCCGAGCACGACCAGACCGAGAAGCCAGGGCCAGGACGGACGTTGATCTCCTGTCGAAGGCGGGGCGGGATGCGAGGAGGGGGGCTTCTGACCTAGGTCCACGAGATGCGAACCTCGATCGCCTGGCCCACGAAGGCGGCGTAGGCGCCGTCGACCCGCATGCGGTAGAGAGCGGCGGCGCGTACGGCGGCCTGGCCGTAACGACGGCCGGGCGGGGTTTCCGACTCGGCGAAGCAGGCGAAGAGGGTTCCGTCTTCCGCCACCATGCACCGTATGACGGCGCTGCCGAGCGGGTGGCGCGGGGCGCCGGAGGGGCGCAGACGATCCAGATCAGCGGCGGTGGGTTGGTCGAGCCACACAGGCTCCGTCGGTATGGGTTCGACCGCAGCCGGAGCCGCAGGGGCGAGCGGGGCGGTCGCAGCAGGGACCGGGGCCGCGCCAAGAGAGGGCGTAGCTGTGGTGACGCCCAGGCCGTCGAGAGTCGCCAGATCGAGATAGCCGGATTGGGGCAGGCCGTTGGCGGCTTGGTATTGCCTCAGCGCCGTCCGGGTCTTGTCACCGAGGAGGCCGTCCAAGCCGCCCGGATCATAGCCGCGCACCGTCAAAGCCGTCTGTACCCGACGCACCACCTGACGGATTTCGGCCTGGGTGAAGGCGCGACCGTTGATGCGGTCGCTCGGCGTAGAGGTTGCGCTCGACACAAAGGGCGTGGTCGTGGGCGCCGAATAGGTTGTGGCCGGCGGGCTGTAGAGCGGAGCCGCACGAGGCGTCGTCGTGCGCGGGGCAGGCGTGCGCGGCGGAGTGTAGACCGGCGGCGTGTAGCGGGGCGCACGATAGCCGCCGCTGCCGGAATAATGGGAGCGGTGCGAGCTATGGCTCCTGTGACTGCGATGGCTGCCGTGGCCGGCCAGTTGCAACAGGCGTTTGGCCTGGGCGGGGTCGCGCCAGTAGGTGACGTTGCGCTGCACCTCGGGTTTGTCGGCCGCGGCCTTGGCTTCGGTCTGCGGGGCCGCCATCGCCGGTTGCTGGGCGACGAAGGGGCTGGCGACGCCCAAGAGAAGGGTCAGGCGGTCACGCCAGTTCATGGTGCGTCTCCGGAGAACGAATAGGAGTGATGGCGCGGCTCCGCCATGTCGGCCCGGCCGAAGCGAAGAAGCCGGCGCAATCCGCGGCGACTGTGCAGCCCTCGCATTCGGGCGCGAAGGCGTTCTTCCAGTCCGAGATGGACTGGCGCGCAAACGGCCTCACGGGCAGCGGCAGGATGCAGAGCGGCAGGTTGTAGAGGGAGGTCGCCATGCCGCGATTGGCGAGGTGGAAAACGGCTTCGCCGAGGGCGTCCATATAGTCGACAGGGTCGATCCAGAGGCGGTCGCGGTTGCTCTTGGCGAAGCCCATGGGCTCCAGCCCCATGAGGGCGACGTGTTCGACGAAGGGAAGGCGGCGGTAGAGGAAGGAGGCGAGCTGCGGCAGGCGGTCCACTGTCAGGCGGTGGAGCACCACCCGGATCTCGACCCGTGCGCCCAACCGCCCCAGTTCGAAGAGACCCTGAAGCGTTTCTTCGAAGGCGCCGGGGGCGTCGACGACGAGGTCGTGATCGGCGGCGACGTCGCCGTAAAGCGGCACGGCCCAGACGACCTTGTCCTGATGGCGCTGAACCAGGCTTTCGGCAAGGGCGCGTAAAGCGAACAGGCGGCCGTTGGTCAGAATGTGGAGACCGGTGTCCGGCAGGTGCAGAGCGCAGGCGTCGATCAGACGGCCGAGATCCTCGCCCAGAAGGGTGGGCTCGCCGCCGCTCACGCCGAGCTGGACCTCGTCACGGTCGATCAGGGGGATCAGTCTGAGAAGCTCGTCCGTCCGCCAGCTGTCGTCCTCGTCGCGCGGCGGCTGCGAGCACATCAGGCAGCGGCTGTTGCAGCGTTCGGTGACGAAGAGCGTGTTGGCGCCGGAACCGCGCCGATAGAGGACGGAGATCTGGGTGGAATCCGGTCTGAGCCGCACCACGTCGCCAGGCTGGACGACATGGGGATTGCGCAGACCCGAAATAGAAATGGCGGCGTCAGGGAAGGCCTCCGCGCCCACGGAGCCCGCGAAGGCGTCGCTTTCCGCTTCCCAGAGCAGAATATCGGACGGCGGCAGATCGCTCGTCAGAGCTTCCTCGGCGGTCAGAACCTTGAGGATCTCGACGTCGCGGACGCCGCTGACGCGGGCGTGGGTGTGTAGCGGAAGGCTCATCGATCGACATGTCCTGGCGCGAGGATGTCGCTGCGCGGCTTGCCCATGGCCCAGGCCAGGAAGGTGGTCAGAGTGGAGGTGTCGGCGTCCGCGACGTCGAGATC
>Ga0247827_10001242_pt1 | contig 10917 bp, 10 predicted proteins | sample 12C_Control_Day2_FD_194414 | JGI IMG/M metagenome (GOLD analysis project Ga0247827, IMG submission 194414) | Soil microbial communities from agricultural site in Penn Yan, New York, United States - 12C_Control_Day2 | ecosystem: Environmental > Terrestrial > Soil > Agricultural land | place...
CACAACCGCCCGGATCCCGTCCGGGCAGGATCAGTTTGGCGATCGCTCCGGCGAGGAGTCCCAGAACCAGCCAGGCGATGATGCTCATCTCCGACGCTCCTTTCCACTGCGCTGTCCGTGAGGGGGGACCCGGACAGCCTATCTTCTACATGACTGTAGAGGATGTGGTGAGCGGCGGCTTGACCCTCTCCTTACGTCAGGCCGGAGGCTGTGAGCCGACGAAAGGGCGGGTGGATGAGCTACTCCGTGGGACAGGTCTCGGCCTTCGCCGGGGTGACGGTGCGGACGCTGCACCACTACGACAAGGCGGGGCTGCTCTCGCCCGGCGACCGCAGCCAGGCCGGCTACCGGCTCTACGACGACGCCGACCTGGTCCGTCTCCAGCAGATCCTCTTCTACCGCGAACTCGGCTTCTCACTCGACGAGATCGCCGCGATCCTGAAGGACCCGCAGGCCAACGCCGTGGAGCAGCTGCGCGCCCGGCAGCGGCAGCTGAGCGAGGAGATCGCCAGACTGCAGCGGCTGGCCGAGGTGGCGGAACGCGCGATAGAGGTCCAGCAGACCGGGGTGCCCCTGACACCCCAGGAGCGCTTCGAGGTCTTCGGCGAGATCACCTTCGACCTGAGCTACGCCACCGAGGCGGAGCTGAAATGGGCGCGGTCGGACGGGCAGCGCGAGGCGATGACCCGCGCGGCCGCCCACACCAAGGACGACTGGCGGCGGCTCATGGGGGAGGCGGCCGCCTGGCGCGCGGAGCTGCTCGCCGCCTTCGACGAGGGGGAGCGTCACGACGGCGAGCGGGCCATGGACCTCGCCGAGGAGCACCGCCTGCACGTCTCGCGCTGGTTCACCTCCTGCCCGCCCGACATGCACCGGCGCATCGCGGACGACTTCGTCGCCGACCCGCGCGCCTTCGCCCTGGTCGTACCGCCGTCGCAGCAGCGCCCGGGCCTGGCCGCCTACCTGTGCAGGGCGGTCCACGCCAACGCGGCCCGCCACGCGGCCGGCCGGGCCGACTCCGAGGAGGGGAACCGATGAGGATCCTGATCGCCGCGGCCGGATCGCGCGGCGACGTCGCGCCCTACACCGGCCTGGGCGCGGCACTGCGGCACGCCGGACACCATGTGGCCGTCGCCACCACGGAGGCCTTCGCGCCCCTCGTACGCGACGCCGGGCTCGACTTCCGCGGCCTCCCCGCCGACCCACGGGGACACGGCGACGCGACGGACAGGCGGGAACTGATGCGCACCGCCGCCGCGTTCATCACCGAACTGGGCCAGGGGTTCGCCGACGCGGCGGCCGACGCCCCCGATCTGCTCCTGCTGTCCACCACCACGGCCCCGCTGGGCTGGCACGTCGCCGAGGCCACCGGCACACCGAGCATCGGCGTGTACCTCCAGCCCACCGCCCCCACCGGCGACTTCCCGCCCGTCGTCACCGGCTCACGCTCGCTGGGCCGTCCCGCCAACCGGCTGGCCGGACGCTTCGCCCTGCGCATGACCGACCGGGTCTACGAGCAGGCGGTGGCGAAGCTGCGCCGGCGCCTCGAACTGCCGCCGGAGTCCGCCGCCGTGACGCGCAGACAGCGGGAACGGGCGAACTGGCCGGTCCTGCACGGCTTCAGCACGGCCCTGGTGCCCCGCCCCGCCGACTGGCGTCCCGGCCTGGAGGTGGTGGGCAACTGGTGGCCCCACCACGATCCGTCCGGCCGGCTGCCCGCCGGCCTGGAGGACTTCCTCACCGCCGGACCCCGGCCCGTCCTCATCGGCTTCGGGAGCATGGCGGCCGGCGACGGGGAGCGGCTGAGCGAGATCGCCGTGCGAGCACTGCGCCGCGCCGGGCTGCGCGGCATCCTCCAGTCCGGCAGTGCCCGGCTCGCCGCCGACGGCGACGACGTGCTCACCGTCGGGGACGTCCCGCACGCCCTGCTGTTCCCCCGGCTGGCCGCCGTGGTCCACCACGCGGGGGCCGGCACGTCGGCCGCCGCGCTGCGCGCCGGAGTGCCCGCCGTCCCCGTGCCGGTCGGCGCCGACCAGCCCTTCTGGGCGGGACGGCTCGCCGCCCTCGGCGCCGCCACCGACCCGGTCCCCTTCCGGTCCCTGACCGCCGAACGGCTCGCCGACGCGCTCGACCGCGTCGTGAGGCGGCAGGGCCACACCCTCGCCGCGGCGCGGGCCGCGCAGCACATGGCGACCGAGGACGGTGCGGCCCGGACCCTCGAGACCGTCGCGGGCGGCTGAGGGGACCCACGGGCCGCCGGCCCCCGTGGGTGTGCCGTGCCGGCCTGGGGTCCTTCGTTCGGATCGGGCCGGATCAGGGCGCGGTGCCGGGGCACGCGAGCCCGGCGTGATCCAGACGAGAGGCCCTAGTTCCGGCGTCCCCGGTTGCGGGGATGGTTGCGGGCCGTGCGCTCGTTGCCGAACTTGTACGAGCCGGTCCAGCGCGCCATCACCTCCTGCGCGTCGCCGGCCTCCACTTCCTCGGTGAAGCGGACGGCGCGCTGGCCGCGCAGCGTGGTGGCCGTGCGGCCCCGGTGGGTGATGACGACGGTGCCGTCGGCACGCGTCTCGTAGCTGAATCCGAAAGGTGCGGGCATGGCCGGTTCCACCTCGTGTCTGTGGTGTCGTACGGGTGCGGTGTCGGTGCGCGGACTCCAGTGCCTCTCGTTCGGACCACGCCGGGCTCGCGGGGTCCGGCCCGATCCGAACGAGAGACCCTAGCCGGTGTGGCGGACCGCGCCTGCCCGGACGGCCGGTGCCGGCGCGTGGGGCACCGGGAGGGGGAGCGGGACCGTTCCCTCCTCCTCGGCGAGGCGGGCGCGGGCGAAGAGGCGCACCAGCGGATGCAGCCGGTACCCGTACCCGCCGCGCCACCGGACCACCTCGCACCAGTGGGCCTCGGCCAGTCCCGCGAGCAGTTCCTCCGCCCGGTCGGGATCGGTTCCGAGCGCACCCGCGGCGGCGTGCGGCAGCAGCGGGTGCGGGCCGAGCGCCGAATGGAACCGCAGCGCGCGCCGGCTCCGCGGGTCGAGCCCGCGGTACGCCGTCCACAGCCGGTCGGTCAACGACAGGTCGGCCAGGGTGAGTTCGGCGAGGGTGCGGTCGGGTTCGGCCAGCCGGTCCGCGAGCCGGGCCAGCGGCCAGTGCGGCCGGGCCGCGGCCCGGCCCCCGGCTACGCGCAGGGCGAGCGGAAGCCCGGCGCAGGCCCGGACGACGCCGGCCGCGGCGCCCGGCTCGGCCGAGACGCGGGAGCGTCCCGCCAGCTTCTCGAACAGGGCGCGCGCGTCCGCCGCGGACATCGGCCCGAGCGGGGTGCGCCCCGGCCCGTCCAGGGCGTGCAGGCCCGCACGGCTGGTGACCAGGGCCGCGCTGCCGCCGGTCGCGGGCAGCAGCGGACGGACCTGCCGCTCCCCGGCCGCGTCGTCGAGGACGAGCAGCAGGCGGCGGCCGGCGATCCGGGTCCGGTAGGCGCGGACCCTCTCGTCGAGCGTGCCGGGTGTCCGTCCTTCCGGGACGCCGAGCAGGCGCAGCAGGGTGCCGAGCGCGTCCGCCGGGTGCAGCGGGTCGGGTCCCGAGCCGCGCAGATCGAGATGGATCTGCCCGTCCGGGTAGTGGTCCGCGACGCGGTGCGCGGCCACCAGGGCGAGTGCCGTCTTGCCGACGCCGGGCATGCCGGTCACGGTGTGGACGGCGGGGCCCGGAAGCTCCCCGGTCAGTGCCTCGGTCAGCCGTGCCACCTGCTGCTCGCGCCCGGTGAAGTCGGCCGGCACGGGCGGCAGTTCGGCGGGTGGCGGCGGCCCGGACCGGCCCGTGGTCGCGCCGGTGGCCGTCGTCGCCGTGGTGCGCGGCAGCAGCGACGGGTGCCCGGTGAGCAGGGCCTGGTGCAGCCGCTGGAGTTCCGCGCAGGGTTCCAGGCCCAGCTCCTCGGCGAGCGTGGCGCGCGCGGCCCGGTAGGCGGCGAGCGCGTCGGCCTGCCGCCCGGAGCGGTACAGGGCGGTCATCAGCTGGCCGCGCAGTCCCTCGCGCAGCGGGTGGGCCGCGATCAGCGCCATGAGCTCGGGAATGACCTCGGCGTGCCGCCCCAGTTCCAGGTCGGCGCTCAGGCGCTGCTCCAGCGTGGTGAGCCGCTCCTCCTCGAGCCGGTCGCGTTCCAGGTCGGCGAGCGGGTCGCAGACCCCGCCGAGGGCCGTGCCGCGCCAGACGCCGAGCGCCTGGCGCAGCACCCGGGCGGCGGTGCCGGGAGTGCCGCCGGTGAGCGCCGCGGCGCCGCGCGCCGCGTACTGGCGGAACGTCAGGAGGTCGATCCCGACGCCCTGGTCCGGCAGCCGGAGCAGATAACCGGGGCGCCGGCGCTCCACCGTGACGGCGGGGCCGAGCAGCCGGCGTACCCGGGAGGCGTAGGTGTGGATCTGGGCCGAGCAGGTGACGGGTGGCGACTCGCCCCAGAGCAGTGCGGTGAGTTCGGTGTCCGGTACGACCCGGCTCCGGGCGAGCAGCAGGGCCGCCAGTACGGTGCGGGGCTTGGCCCCGCCCAGGTCGACCGGTTTCCCGCCGCGGTGGGCCTCGATCGGCCCCAGCAGGTTCAGGGTCAGGCTGTCCTCCGCGGCCACGGCGCTCACGGGCCCCAGATGTTGACCGGCTTGGGCTTGGCGGACGCGCCGTGCGGAGCGCCGACCACGGACACGTGCCGGTCGGACGCCGGCCCCCCGGTGGCGCCCGCGACGGTGAGGGCCGCGGCGAACACGGCGGTGACGGCGACGGTGGGCGCGGTGAGGAAGCGGAACGAGAGTTTCATCGGTACCCCCTGTGGACAAAACGGTCGTCTGGCTCCGGCCGGTCGTGCAGGCGTGTGCGCCGGTGGCCGGATCCGTCCGGGGCGGTCCGCGTGAGCGGTGCCCGTTTCGGTGGCACCACTGTGATCGTCGCCGGCGGCCGGGGACAGGGGTTACGCGTGTCAGGGAGCTGCAATGGCAGGACCCTGACAGGACGGTCTCCCGGGGGCGGGCGGACGCGCCGGGAACCGCGGCGGGCCGTGGTTCTCAGTGCTCGCCCTGCCCCCCGAGCAGCTCGACGAAGAGGGGCAGCGGCACGGAGGAGTGCCTGCTGAACCGGGGTCCGTCGGCCGCGCAGCGGTCGAGGACCGTGTCACAGCAGCGCTCCGCCTCGGCCAGGGTGGGCCGTTCGACGAAGAGCACCGCTTCCACGGACGGGCCGCACGGCTGCGCGTAGATGTGCTCCACGCCGTCCCCCGGGCGGACGGCCGCCCACAGCAGGGCGCGGGTTTCCGGGAGCGAGGGCGAGAGGCCGCCGTCGACGACGGCAAGCCGGACGTTCACCAGATACACAACGTTCGCCCCACAAAGATTTTCCTGGTGTCACTGAAAACAGCACAGATTTCCGGCCATCGCATAGAGTGTGGCTCCACAGCGGCACTCTGGCCTGAAAAGACCGGAGCCGTCGGCGGTCGCCCGGGCCGCCACCCTTGGGGGAGGGAAGCATGCTTGGGGAACTGGGCCTCGGTCCTGACGAGGAGGCCGTGTACCGGACCATGCTCGCGGAGGGGGCGGGCGGCGTGGCCGGTCTCTGCGAGGCGCTGGGCTGGAGCGAGGAGCGCACCTGTGCGGCGCTCGACCGGCTGGCCGCCCTCTCGCTGGTGCGGCCGTCGCCGGACGGCGGTCCCGGCCGGGCCGTCGACCCGGAGGTCGGCCTGACCTCGCTGCTCATCGACCAGGAGGCCGAAGTCCTGGAGCGCCAGCGGCAGATCAGGGCGAGCCGCCTCGCGGTGACCCGGATGGTCGCCGACATGCGCGCCTCCAGCGGCGGGGCCGCCGAGGTGCACAAGCTCCGGAGCATGGACCAGATCCAGTCGAGGATCGAGCACCTCGCCGACACCTGCACCACCGAGATCGCGGCGTTCGTCCCCGGCGGCGGGCAGAGCGAACAGCACCTGGAGGCCGCCCGGCCGCTGGACCGGGCCGTCACCGGCCGGGGCGTGCGGCTGCGGTACGTCTTCCTGGACAGTGCCCGCAACTGCCAGGGCACCCGGGCGTACGCGGAATGGCTCACCGAACGCGGCGGCCAGGTGCGCACCGCGCCCCGGCTGCCGTCGCGGATGCTGGTGTACGACCGTGTCACGGCGATCCTGCCGATGGATCCGGCCGCCGCCGACCAGGGCGCCCTGGTGCTGCACGGCACCGGTGCGGTCACCGCCCTGATGACCCTCTTCGACCAGACCTGGCAGCAGTCGTGCCCGCTGGGCGAGACCGTCCCGACGCGGACCGGCGACGACCGGCCGTCGCCGCCGGAGCAGGCCGTGCTCGGACTGCTCGGGGAGGGGATGACGGACGACGCGATGGCCCGCCAGCTGGGCGTGTCGGTGCGCACCGTCCGGCGCATCACCGCCGACCTGATGACCCGTCTGGGCGCGCGCAGCCGGTTCGAGGCGGGCGTGCTCGCGCACAGCAAGGGCTGGGTGGAGCGCTGACCTACCCTCTGGCATGTCCGGTCACCGTCCCGTCCTCCTCGTGCGGTCGCGCGCCCATGGTGTCAGCAGGTCCTACTTTTCCTCTGCACCGGCCATCTGCAGGGTCTCCCGGTCGGCCGCGTCCCGCCCGCGGAACCAGTCGATTGTCCGGATCAGACCGCGCTCGGTGCTGAACTCCGGTGCCCAGCCCAGCTCTTCACGCGCTCGCGTGGTGTCGGGCCGACGGACGGAGGGGTCGTCGACCGGCCGGGGCACATGGACGATGCCGGAGGGGGAGGCCGTCAGCTCGCGGATCCACTCGGCGAGCCTCAGGACCGTGACCTCCTCCTGGTCGCCGAGGTTGACCGGCCCCGCGAGCCGCGCGTCGGTCATCCGCACCAGCCCGTCGACCAGGTCGGACACGTAGCAGAGCGAGCGGGTCTGCGAGCCGTCGCCGGCCACGGTGATCGGCTGGTGGGCGAGCGCCTGCCGGATGAAGGTGGGAACGGCGCGGCCGTCGTGGGCGCGCATCCGGGGGCCGTAGGTGTTGAAGATCCGCACGATGCCGGTGTCGACGCCGAAGCTCCTGCGGTACGCCATGGTGATGGCCTCGGCGTACCGTTTCGCCTCGTCGTACACCGAGCGCGGGCCGACCGGGTTGACGTTGCCCCAGTAGCTCTCCGGCTGGGGGTGCACCAGGGGGTCGCCGTACGTCTCCGAGGTGGAGGCGAGCACGAATCTGGCGCCCTTGGCGCGTGCGAGGTCCAGCAGGTGCCGGGTGCCCTCGGATCCCACCCGCAGGGTCTCCAGGGGGAGCGCGAGGTAGTCGACCGGCGAGGCGGGCGACGCCAGGTTGAGGACGGCGTCGACGCCCCCCGCGACCGGCGGCGCCCCCTCGCAGACGTCGGCCTCGATCAGCCGGAACCGGCTCTCACCGGCGAGATGGGCCACGTTCCTGGCGCTCCCGGTGACGAAGTTGTCGACGCAGACGACCCGCCAGCCGTCCGTGAGCAGCCGCTCGCACAGATGCGAGCCGACGAAGCCGGCACCTCCGGCCACCACCGCAGTCCTGGTCATTCCCGTCCCTCCCTGGATCCCTGCGGAATTTCCGTGTGCAGGGGATGCCCGTGATATCTGCGGGGGAATTCGGTGAAGGCCCCCGGGCGTCCCGGTATTTGACCGCACAGGGAATTCTGGCGCAACGCTGCGTTCTTCACGGACGGCGGCGGCATGAGTTCCTCATGTCGGGTGTGAAGAACTCATGCCGGGCCCCGGGTGATGTCCTCATGCGAAATCGGTGACGCAGGCACTACCGGACGCGCCGGCCCGCGCCGCAGAATCGGTGCACCGAAAGCGGCAAAAGAATCCGGGTCACCGGTCCGACGTATGGGGATCCGGCCGCACGCCACATGAGGAGCAGCCCGCATGACGCAGAACGCGATCACCGCAGCGAACGTCGAAGAGCTCATCGCCAAGAACATCACGGAGCGGTTCGACAACGACCACGAGGTCCTGAAGCTCTCCCAGCACTTCCGCCGCGAGGGCTACGTCAAGCTGCCCGGCCTGGTCTCCGAGGAGGTCTTCGAGGCGGTCGCCGCCGAGACCCACCAGCTGATCGACACGCACCAGAAGCGCATCGACATCCGTCTCAAGGAGACCGGCGACTCGCCGCGCTTCATGTCCACCGTCGGCCAGAAGGCGATCGCCACCGACGGCTCGCTGATCCCGGCCGTCTACGCGTCGCCGGCGCTCAAGGGCTTCCTCTCCCGCCTCGCCAAGGAGGAGGTCATGGAGTGCCCTTGGGACGAGGAGAAGTACATCATCACCCGCCAGCACCAGAAGGGCGACACCCACGGCTGGCACTGGGGCGACTTCAGCTTCACGGTCATCTGGCTGATCGAGGCGCCCTCCCTGGAGTACGGCGGCATGCTCCAGTGCATCCCGCACACCGACTGGAACAAGGACGACCCGCGCGTCGAGGAGTACCTGCAGCAGCACCCGATCCGCTCGTACGGCCACGCCCGGGGCGAGCTGTACTTCCTGCGCTCGGACACCACCCTGCACCGCACGGTCCCGCTGAACGCCGACAAGACCCGCATCATCCTCAACACCTGCTGGGCGAGCCGCACGGACAGCCAGAAGGCGACCACCCACGAGACGATGAACGCGATGTTCGACTGATTCGGGAAGGACGGAGGACGAGCGGGGAGAAGCAGAGTGACCGGGATGCCCGCCATGCTTTCCATCACCGCGATGGTGCCCTGTTACAACGAGGAGGAATGCATCGAGCGGGCATATCTGGAAATCAGCAGGGAGATATACAGGTACGAGGACTCGGAAATCCTCTTCGTCGACGACGGAAGCACCGACGGTACGCTCGACATCATCAAGCGGATCGCCCGCGAGGATCCACGCGTCCGATATCTCTCCTTCGCCCGTAACTTCGGCCTCGAATCCGCCTTCACCGCGGGCTTCGCCTACGCGTCGAAGGAATGGACCGTCCAGCTCGACGCCGACCTGCAGTCCCCGCCCGCCGAACTCCACAAGCTGGCGCGGCGGGCCGTGGAGGGCGGCTACGACGCGGTCTTCGCGGTCCGCGCCGGCCGGCAGGACCCCTGGTACCGCCGTCTCGGGACCATCGGCCACCAGGCCGTCGCCACCCGCATCCTGGGCATCGAACTGCCCGTGCGCGCCTCGGTGTTCCGGGTGGTGCGCACCGTGGTGGCCCACAAGGTCGCCGACTGCGAGGTCAGCACGCCGTACTTCCTCGCCACCCTGCCGCTGATCGGCGCCCGCTACACGACGGTGGAGACCGCGCACGCGGCCCGGGTGGCCGGGCGGGCCAAGTGGTCGCTCGGCAAGCTGTTCCGGCACGCCGCCGATCTCTTCGTCGGCTTCTCCTACCGGCCGCTCGCCCTCGTCTACCTCGCCGCGGCCGTCGCCGCGGTGGCGGCCGGGGCGCTGACGCTGCTGCGGGCCGACGTCCGGCTGCTCGCCACGGCGTCCGTGCTGCTGCACGCCTTCGGCCTGGGCGCGCTCGCGCTGCTCGCCCGCTACCTGGTGCGCATCATGCGCGGCGGCGAGGGACTCCCCCGCTACCAGATCCGGGAGGCCAACGTGCCCGTGCGGCCGCGGGACGACCTCTACGCGCACCGCCACGCATCCACCGGCCGGGCCGCGCCCGCGCCACTGCCGCAGACAGGGAACCTGCCATGACCAAGCCCCACATCCTCGTCCTCGGCGGGGGCGAGGACCAGCTCCCCGCCTACCACGAGGCCCGCCGCCTCGGTTACGGGGTCATCGGCGTCGACCAGCGGCCGGACGCGCTGGGCGCGGCGGCCGCCGACCTCTTCCTGTGCATGACCACCCGGGCCCCCGGGGAGATCGCCGCCCGGATCGGCCACCTCGACGTCGCCGCGGTGATCTCACCGGCCAGCGACGCCGCGCAGGAGTCGGTGGCCGAACTCAGCCGGATCCTCGGCACCCCGTACCAGCCGGCCCCGGACGCGGTGCGGGCCTCCGTGGACAAGGGCTACTTCCACGCCGTCCTGGAACGCGTCGGGCTCCCCGGCTACGGCCATCTGCGGTCCGCGGACCCGGTCGAACTGCGTCTGGCCGCGGCCACGCTGTCGCTGCCCCTCATCGTGAAGCCCAACGACTCCTCCGGCAGCAAGGGCGTCCAGGTCGTCGCCGACCCGGCGGCACTGCCCGCCGCGCTGGCCGAGGCGCGGGCGTACTCCTTCTCCGGCGAAGTGATCGTCGAGGAGATGCTGCTGGGCCGGCACCTGTCCGCGGAAGCGTTCCTGCGCGACGGGAAGCTGGCCACCACGGCGGTCACCGAGCGCGCCACCACCGGCGCACCGCACATGATCACCACCGCCCACACGGTGCCCGCCGAGCTCACGCCCGCCACCGAGATCCGGCTGCGGTCCATGATCATGGACATCTGCGTCGCGCTCGGCCACACCGACGGCCCGGTCAACTTCGACTTCGTGGTCGACCGCACCGAGGAGATCCGCTTCATCGAGATGGGCGCCCGGCTCGGCGGCAACGGCATGCCGCTGCTCGTCCAGCACGCCTACGGCATCAACACCTACGAGGCGGCCCTGCGCCTCGCGCTGGGCCAGGACTTCGACCTGGCTCCCCGCCATGTGAAGAAGACCGCCCTGCACATCCTGACCACCGACACCGACGGCGTCCTGCGCACCGTCGACGGCGAGGACGCGGTCCGGGCGCTGCCCCAGACCGCCGAGCTGAGGCTCTTCGCGGGCCCCGGCAGCCAGGTCCGCCGCTACACCCAGGCCGGCCACAAACTCGGCTACCTCCTGCTCGTCGCGGACAGCTACGCCGAGCTCCGGGCGGCACAGGCGAAGGCACAGTCCCTGCTGCGCTTCGGCGTGGAACCCGCCGCGCCCGCCCCGGCCCGCCACCCCGAACCCCTTACGGAGAAAGTTC
>Ga0247827_10001243_pt1 | contig 10916 bp, 8 predicted proteins | sample 12C_Control_Day2_FD_194414 | JGI IMG/M metagenome (GOLD analysis project Ga0247827, IMG submission 194414) | Soil microbial communities from agricultural site in Penn Yan, New York, United States - 12C_Control_Day2 | ecosystem: Environmental > Terrestrial > Soil > Agricultural land | place: USA...
ACATGACCCCGAACGACGCCCCCGACCTGATCCTGCACGGCGGTCGCTTCACCACCCTCGACCGCTCCAATCCGAACGCCGACGCCGTAGCGGTCAAGGACGGCGTCTTCTCCGCCGTCGGTTCGGCGCGCGAGATCATCCCCACCGCCGGACCACAAACAAAGGTCATCGACCTGGGCGGCCGCCGCGTCGTGCCGGGCCTGATCGACAGCCACACCCACGTCATCCGCGGCGGCCTGAACTACAACATGGAGCTGCGCTGGGACGGCGTGCCCAGCCTGGCCGACGCCATGGCCATGCTGAAGACCCAGGCCCAGAACACCCCGCCGCCCCAGTGGGTGCGCGTCGTCGGCGGCTTCACCCGCCACCAATTCGTCGAGAAACGCCTGCCGACGCTGGACGAAATCAACGCGGCCGCACCCGAGACGCCGGTCTTCATCCTGCACCTCTACGACCGCGCCCTGCTGAACGGCGCCGCCCTGCGCGCCGTCGGCTATACCAAGGACACGCCGAACCCGCCGGGCGGCGAGATCCAGCGCGACGCCTCCGGGGAGCCGACCGGCATGCTGATCGCCCAGCCCAATGCAACCATCCTTTATTCGACCCTGGCCAAGGGTCCGAAACTGCCCGAGGAGTATCAGCTCAACTCGACCCGCCATTTCATGCGCGAGCTGAACCGGCTGGGCGTGACCAGCGTGATCGACGCGGGCGGCGGTTTCCAGAACTATCCCGACGACTACGAGATCATCGAGAAGCTTCACGAGGACGGCCAGCTGACCGTGCGCCTCGCCTACAACCTCTTCACCCAGAAGCCGAAGGAAGAGCTGGCCGACTTCAAGACCTGGGGGACCAAGGTCCGGCCGGGCCAGGGCGACGACTATTACCGCCACAACGGCGCCGGCGAGATGCTGGTCTATTCGGCCGCCGACTTCGAGGACTTCCGCCAGCCGCGCCCCGACATGCCCGCGAACATGGAGACGGACCTGGAGCCGGTCGTGCGCCAGCTGGTCGAACAACGCTGGCCCTGGCGGATGCACGCCACTTACAACGAGACCATCGACCGCGCCCTGGACGTGTTCGAGAAGGTCAATCAGGACATTCCGTTCGACGGCCTGCACTGGTTCTTCGACCACGCCGAGACCGTCACCCAGAAGAACATCGACCGGATCGCGGCCCTGGGCGGCGGCATCGCCGTGCAGCACCGGATGATGTACCAGGCCGAGGACTTCGCCGAACGCTACGGCGTCGAGGCCATGGCCGACACCCCGCCGATCTCGAAGATGCTGGCGGCCGGCGTGCCGGTCGGCGCGGGTACGGATGCGACTCGCGTCGCCTCATACAATCCCTGGGTCTCGCTGAGCTGGCTGGTCGCGGGCCGCAGCCTGGGCGGCCTGCGCATATATCCCGCCGCCCAGCGGCAGGATCGCGAGACGGCCCTGCGCCTGTGGACCGAGGCCAACACCTGGTTCTCGAACGAAGAGGGCAAGAAGGGCGTCATCGCCGAAGGTCTGCTGGCCGACCTGGTCGTGCTGGACCGGGACTACTTCTCGGTCGCCGAGGACGAGATCGTCCATATCGAGAGCGACCTGACCCTGCTGGGCGGCAAGGTGGTCTGGGGCGCCGGCGACTTCGCCCGCGAAGCCCCGCCGATCCCGCCGCCGACGCCCGACTGGTCGCCGGTCCGCACCTTCGGCGGCTATCACACCATGAAAGCGCAGGAACGCACCGGTTTCTTCGCCAGCATCGCCGCCAGCTGCGGCTGCTCCACCGCCTGCGGCGTCCACGGTCACGACCATGTGGCGACGGCGCGCCGACAGGCTCCGACATCCGACGCCCGGTCGTTCTGGGGCGCACTCGGTTGCGCCTGCTGGGCGGTCTGAATGACTGGATTGCCCACATGGACGCCGACTGTGGCCAGCGCCCTGCTCACCGCCCCCTTCTGGCTGAGCGGTCTGTTCAAGCTGGTCGATTTCAAGGCGGCGAAGGCCGAGACGCAGGCCATGAACCTGCGCCAGCCTGCCCTGAGCGCCGCCGCCGTCATCCTGATCCAGCTGATCGGGTCCGGTCTGGTGATCTCAGGGCGCTGGGTGTGGATCGGCGCTGCAGTTCTCGCCGCCTTCACCCTGGCCGCCAGCCTTGTCGGCCATGCCTTCTGGAACGCCCCTGACGGCGCCGACCGAACCCATCACCTGAATGCATTTCTGGCCAACCTCGGCCTCGTCGGCGGCCTCGCACTGGCTGTCGTGATCGCAGAAAGCTCCGCCCTATGAGCGTCCCGTCCGCACCTGCCGCCCCGCGATCGCCCTTGGCGACCCCGCTGTTCCGCGCCCTCTGGATCGCCACCATCGTGTCGAACATCGGCACCTGGATGAACGATGTCGGATCATCCTGGCTGATGACCTCGCTCTCGCCCAGCCCCCTCTGGGTCGCCATGGTCCAGGCGGCCACTACCTTGCCGATGTTCCTGTTCGCCCTGCCCGCCGGCGCGCTGGCCGACGTGATCGACCGCAGGAAGCTGCTGATCGCCTCGCAACTGCTGATCCTTCTCGGCGCCGCCTCCCTCGCGACCACAACCTTCCTTGGCCTGACCACGCCGCTGGTCCTTCTGGGCCTGACCGCTGTCATGGGGTTGGGAGCTGCCCTCAGCGCCCCCGCCTTCCAGGCCATCGTACCCGAACTGGTTGAAAAGCCTGCCCTTGCGGATGCGATCTCGCTCAACAGCCTCGGCGTTAACATCGCCCGCGCTATAGGTCCGGCCCTCGGTGGCGTCATCGTGGCCTTGTCTGGCCCTGCCGCCGTTTATGCCCTGAACGCCGTCTCCGTTCTGGCCGTCCTCGGCGTTCTCGTCATGTGGCGTCGACAGGCTGTGGCCAGCACGTTGCCTGCCGAACACTTCTTCGGCGCCGTGCGCGCCGGCTATCGCTACGCTCGTCATGCTCCCGCGCTTCAGCTGGTGCTGGTTCGATCCATCGCCTTCTTCCTGTTCTCCAGCGCCCTGTGGGCTCTGCTGCCGCTGGTAGGCCGTCGCGAGCTGGGTCTCGACGCCGCCGGTTACGGCGCCCTGTTGGGCTGCATGGGCGCCGGGGCCATCCTCGGAGCCGTCATGCTGTCCCGCGTCCGCAAGCGCATGAACGCCAACAGGCTGTCGATCATCGCTTCTCTGCTGTTCGCACTGGCGACCTTTGCCCTGGCGCACGCCGTCAACGTCTGGATCGCCGGTCTCGTCATGGTCGTGGCGGGTCTGGCCTGGATCACCATGCTATCGGGTCTGAACGTAGCGGCGCAGATGGCTGTGCCCGCCTGGGTCAAGGCCCGCGCTCTGGCCATATATCTGCTGGTCTTCCAGGGCGCGATGACGGCAGGCAGCATCGTGTGGGGCGCCTTGGCCAGCCGCACGGACATCACGACCGCCCTGACCGTCGCCTCGGCCGCCATGGCCCTGGCGACCCTCATCGCTCTGCGTTTCCGCCTGCCCGCAGCCAACGCGATTGATCTGACGCCGTCAGGTCATTGGGTCGAGCCTGCTGTTTCCGGCGAGCACGCCTCAGACCGCGGTCCTGTGATGATCCTGATTGAGTATCGCGTCGATCCCGCCCGAACGGCTGATTTCGTCCGCGTCCTGCACGGCTTCAAGGCCGTGCGCAAACGGGACGGAGCCCTGCGATGGGATGTGTTCGAGGACGCCGGGACACCCGGCCTTGTGATCGAAAGCTTCGTCGTCGGCAGCTGGCTGGAACACCTGCGCCAACATGAACGGGTCACACACGACGACCGCCTGACCCAGGAACAGATAGCGCGCTTCCACATCGGCGATGCGCCGCCTGTCGTCCGCCATTTGATCGCACCTCGCATCTGAGGCCGAAAGCAAACCCAACTCTCACCCTGAACTGCAGCCTCGACCTGATCGAGGCTGCAGCGACGGGCGTCAAAAGCTGACCCCCGGAATGAGCCGCCCGCGAAAGCCCCTACGCTATTCAGAAGGCTGTTCGCCGGTCGCCGCTCCCGGGATGATCGCCCCTCACTCCCACTCGATGGTGCCGGGGGGCTTGGATGTGACATCGTAGACGACGCGGTTGACGCCGCGGACCTCATTGATGATGCGCGTGGCGGTCTTTCCCAGAATGTCCCAGGGGAACTGGTAGAAGTCGGCGGTCATGCCGTCGGTCGAGGTGACGGCGCGCAGGGCCAGGACCTTTTCATAGGTCCGGGCGTCGCCCATGACGCCGACCGTCTTGACCGGCAGCAGGACGGCGAAGGCCTGCCAGATGTCGTCGTAGAGACCGGCCTTGCGGATTTCCTCAAGATAGATGGCGTCCGCGTCTTGCAGCGTCGCGACCGCTTCGGGCGTGATCTCGCCGGGGATGCGGATGGCCAGGCCCGGCCCCGGGAAGGGGTGGCGTCCGACGAAGGCGTCGGTCAGGCCCAGTTCGCGGCCCAGGGCACGGACCTCGTCCTTGAACAGTTCACGCAGCGGCTCGACCAGCTTCAGCTTCATGAAGTCCGGCAGGCCGCCGACGTTGTGGTGGCTCTTGATCACCGCCGACGGACCGCCCGAGGCCGAGACGCTCTCGATTACGTCGGGATAGAGCGTGCCCTGAGCCAGGAACTCGGCGCCTTCGATCTTGGCGGCCTCGCGGTCGAAGATCTCGATGAAGACGCGGCCGATGGTCTTGCGCTTGGTCTCCGGGTCGGAAATCCCGGCCAGCTCGCCGAGGAATTCCTTCGACGCATCAACGTGCACCAGCGGAATGTTGTAGTGCTCACGGAACAGTTCCGTGACCTGCTTGGCCTCGTCCTTGCGCAGCAGGCCGGTGTCCACGAAGACGCAGGTCAGCTGATCGCCGATGGCTTCATGGATCAGGACGGCGGCGACCGACGAGTCCACCCCGCCCGACAGACCGCAGACCACCTTGGCCGAGCCGACCTGCTCGCGGATCCTGGCGATCTGCTCGTCGCGATAGGCGGCCATGGTCCAGTCGCCGGTCAGGCCCGCGATGCCGTGGGTGAAGTTCTTCAGGATGACGGCGCCGCGCGGGGTGTGCATCACCTCCGGGTGGAACTGCACGCCGTAGATCTTGCGCTCCTCATCAGCGATGGCGGCGTAGGGCGCGCCTTCCGAGGTGGCGATGACGTGGAAGCCTTCGGGGATGGCGGTGACGCGGTCGCCGTGGCTCATCCACACGGTCTCACGGTGGTCGACGCCGCCGATGCCGGCGAACAGCGGGCTCTCGCGAGTGATGACGATCTCGGCGCGGCCGAACTCGCGATGGTGACCGCTCTCGACCTTGCCGCCCAGCTCGGCGCAGATGGTCTGCTCGCCGTAGCAGATGCCCAGAACCGGCACGCCGGCCTCGAACAGGGCGTGGTCAGCCCGGGGGCTGTCGGCGTCGGTCGTCGAGTTGGGCCCGCCCGACAGGATGATGGCCTTGGGGGCCACCGTCTTCAGCGCCTCGCCCGCCTTGTTGAACGGATGGATCTCGCAATAGACGCCGGCTTCGCGCAGGCGGCGCGCGATCAACTGGGTCACCTGACTGCCGAAATCGACAATCAGCACGGCTTCATGCGTGTGGGGCGCGGTCATGAGGGCTCAGAATCCGAAGCGGGCGTTGATGGGGCGGGTTCTTGACGGGTGAAGACGTCGGGATCAAGTCGCGAGGCAGGCACATCGGCCAAGGCGGCCAGTCCCTGCGTCGTCAGCACCTCGGCCAGACGGTCCCAGGCGACGGCCAGGTTGGCGTCGACCAGATGCAGATAATCGGTCCAGTCTGTCAGTTGCGACAGCTCGCTCTTGCCATCGCTGACGCCTCGCAGCGCCACCAGCGGCACGCCGAACGTCTGGGCGACGCGCAGCAGGGCGAAGGTCTCCATGTCCACCATCTGGGCGTCGATGGCGTCATAGGCGGCGCCCGAGACGACATTGGCCCCCGTCGACAGGGTGGCCGTCGGCACGCCGGGTATGGGGCACGGCAGAGGCAGGACCGCAGGCAGGTCCAGCAGCGGCGTCTTGCCCTTCTCGAACCCCAGCGGGCTGGCGTCCATGTCGCGATAGCTGACGGACGAAGCCTGATAGACCGCCGCATGATCCAGGTCGCGCGACCCGCATGATCCCAGCGACACGATCAGATCCGGCAAGGCGTCGTCCGACTCCAGCCGCGTCAGGGCCGCCGTCAGGGCGATGGCGGCCTCAACCGGGCCGATGCCGGTCATCAGGGGCGTGATCCGCGCCTGCAGGGCTGCGCCGTATTCAGCGGGCGCCGCCATGATCGGCAGAACCGTCAGGCCGTAGATGTCCTCTGAGCGCCCGTCGCTCATGCCGTCCGCTCATAGACAGCGGCGAAGAAGCCGTCGGTGCCCGTCGAGGCGGGCGACAGGCGCAGACGATGACCCTCGGCCAGCCCGCCCAGACGCTCGCGCGCCGCGTCGGTCAGGTTCGCCGCCTTCAGGGCCTCGGTTACAGGGACCGGGCTGAAGGCGGGGTTGTTTTCCTCGAAGGCGTCGGCCGTGGCCTCGTTTTCGCCGCGCAGCATGGAGCAGGTGACGAAAACCAGACGTCCACCCGGCTTCACCAGCTCGGCGGCGCGCCCCAGAATCTGGACCTGCAGGGCGTGCAGGCGCTCAATCTCGGCAGGCTTCAGACGCCAGGCGTCCTCGGGACGGCGGCGCCAAGTGCCCGAACCGCTGCACGGCGCATCGACCAGAACCACGTCGGCCTGACGCACCAGATCCTCGACCCCGCCGCCATTCTGGCCCAGCAGGCGCAGGTCGGCGGTGACGCCGGCGCGGCTCAGGCGCGGACGGATATTGTCCAGACGCTTCTGCACCACGTCATAGGCGAACAGGCGGATGCCGCTCTCGGCGACCGGCCTGGCCTTGGGTTTGGGCTGGACCACAGCCCCCTGCCCGTCCCCGCCGACCGGCGACCAGACAGCGACCGGGGCGGCGGGCGCCTCGGCTGCGGCGGCCTTGGTGGCGACCGGTTGGCCCAGCATGGCCAGACCCAGGGTCTTGCCGCCGCCGCCGGCGCAGTAGTCGACGACGGTCATGCCCGGCTCGACGCCGGTGAGCCAGCAGGCGACCTGGCTGCCTTCGTCCTGAATTTCGATATGGCCCTGCTTGAAGGCCTCCAGCGCCTGAACGTTCGGCGGCGGCTCGGCCGACAGGCGCAGGCCCGCCGCCGACCAGGGCGTGCGCGTCGGCGACAGACCGGCCTCGGTCAGTTCCGCCTCAACGCCCGCAACCGTGGTCTTCGCCAGATTAATGCGCAGGTCGATCGGCGCGCGCGGCGCCATCAGTTCGTGGGCTTCCTCGGTCCAGCGATCGCCGAAGGTGATCTTGAAGTCCTCGACCACAAACTCAGGCAGGCCGGCAGCGACCCAGCCGGGCAACTCGCCCGGCCCAGCGGTGATACGGCCGCGCTCCTGCTTGGACAGCGGACGCGGGCCATAGCCCTCGCCCGAGTGCAGGGCCTCGATTTCGTCCAGAGGCAGGCCGTCGATCAGCGACAGCGAGCCGATGACCAGAGCCCTGCCATCCTCGCGCCCGCCCATGGCCCAGACCAGACGGCCGCGTGCACGGATGACCTTGTAGACGCGGTCGGCGATGGCGCGACGATCCTTGGACCCCGCATAGCGGTTGGCGGCGCCCCAGGCCTTCAGCACCACCTCGGCCGGCTGGCGACTGTGAGCGATGCTGTCGAGGACGGAGGCGGCGGCGGCAAGGCGGGCTGCAGGGGTCAATCGGGTCTCGGATCAGATGAAAAGGGCCGCAAGGATCATGATCAGTCCCGCAAGCGAGACCAGCCAGACCAGCGACCGGATGTAGGGCACGCCGAGGGCGTAAAGCGGAACATAGGCGACGCGCGCCCAGAAATAGAGGGCGACGCCCCACAGGGTCAGGGCGCTCTCCGCACCCGTGACGTGGGCGATCAGGACAGCGCCGATGAACAGCGGCAGGGTCTCATAGAGGTTGCTCTGGGCTCTTTCGAGGCGACCGACAACAGGGTTACGCGCATCCGGCGTCTGATCCCGCGCCCCGGCGTTCCAGCCGATGCCGAACTCCAGCGTCCGTGCGCCTGCGGGCAGAAGTATCTGCACTAGGGCCAGAACCAGGGTCGCGACCAGATAGGTCAGTTCAGTCGTCACGCCGGCCCTCCACAACCCGTCAAAACGAAACCGCTCCCGATCCGAAGACCGGGAGCGGATCAGGGGATCAGCCCTGACGATAGTTCGGCGCCTCGCGCGTGATCATCACGTCGTGGACATGGCTTTCGCGCAGGCCCGCATTGGTGATGCGCACGAAGCGGGCGCGGTCCTGGAAGTCCTTGATGGTCGCGCCGCCGACATAGCCCATGGAGGCGCGCAGGCCGCCGACCATCTGGTGGATGACCGGAGCGATCGGCCCCTTGTAGGCGGTCTGGCCCTCGATGCCTTCGGGCACCAGCTTCTCGGACGAGACTTCCTTCTGGAAGTAGCGATCCGCCGAACCCGCGCCCATGGCGCCGACCGAGCCCATGCCGCGATACGACTTGTAGCTGCGGCCCTGATACAGGAAGACCTCACCGGGGCTTTCGTCAGTGCCCGCGAACATCGAGCCCATCATGGCGACGCTGGCGCCGGCCGCGATGGCCTTGGCCATGTCGCCCGAATACTTGATGCCGCCGTCAGCGATGACCGTGGCCCCCGTGCCCTTGGCGGCGCGGGCCGAATCCATGATGGCCGTCAGTTGCGGCACGCCCACGCCCGCGACGATGCGGGTGGTGCAGATGCTGCCCGGGCCGATCCCGACCTTCACGGCGTCAGCGCCGGCGTCGATCAGGGCGCGGGTGGCGTCATAGGTGGCGACGTTGCCGGCGATGATCTGCAGGCGGTTGTTCTCGCGCTTGATGCGCTCGACCACCTGGGCCACCGAAGCCGAGTGACCGTGGGCGGTGTCGATCACCACCACGTCGGCGCCGGCTTCGGCCAGGGCCATGGCGCGCTCGTAGCCGGCGTCGCCGACAGTCGAGGCGGCGCCGACCAGCAGGCGACCCTGCTCGTCCTTGGCCGCGTTCGGGAAGGCCTGGGCCTTCTCGATGTCCTTCATCGTGATCAGGCCGACCGCGCGATAGTCCTCGTCGACGACGATGACGCGTTCGATCTTGCGGGTGCGCAACAGGTTCCAGGCCTCTTCACGACCGGCGCCCTCGCGCACGGTGATCAGGTCGCCGGTCGTCATCAGGGCCGAGGCCTTGATCGACGGGTCGCCTTCGAAACGCATGTCGCGGTTGGTCAGCATGCCGACCAGCTTGCCCGTCGCCGGATCGACCACCGGGAAGCCGGTGATCTTCTTGGCGGCGACGATCTGACGAACCTCGCCCAAGGTCGTGTCGGGCGAGACGGTCACCGGGTTGATGACCATGCCGCTTTCATAGCGCTTGACGGCGCGGACCTGCTCGGCCTGCTCCTCGATGGTCATGTTGCGATGAAGCACGCCCAGACCGCCGGCCTGCGCCATGGCGATGGCCAGCCGGCTTTCGGTCACCGTGTCCATGGCGGACGACAGCAGCGGGATGTTCAGTTTGATGCTGCGCGTCAGCTGGGTCGAGACGTCCGCCATCGCTGGCATGATCTCGGATGCGCCGGGTTCGAGCAAAACATCGTCGAAGGTGAGGCCTTCGCGTATCTCCATGGGGGAGTCTCCGTTTTGCGGGCCGCGTATAACGCCCCATGCCGGGGAACCGCAACCCCAGGCGGGAGCTATGCTGAGAATAAGAGGAATTGCCTTGAACCTGAGCCGCGCTCGCCACATGTTTCGATAATGGTTCGCATCTTGATCAGCACCGCCCGTCGCCTCGCGCTCAAGATCGCGAGCTATGGCGCCATGCACCTGATCGTGGCGATCCTGACGGCTTTCGCCCTGACGCGTGACTGGCGCATCGCTCTGGCGGTCGGCGTGGTCGAACCCGTCTTCCAGACGGTGGCCTATTCGATCCACGATCGCGTCTGGCACCGGATCGAACGCCGCAAGATGCTGTCGGGCGTCGAAGAGACGGCCGAGGCCTTCACCGCTCGTCTGGAACTGATGGACGCCCACGAGCAAAACCGGGCGCACAATCACCACGGCCATCACGGCCACAGCCACGCCCTGCCGCGCAGCCTGAAGCAGGTAGCGCTGAAGACCGTGACCTATGGCGTCATGCACTTCACCGTGGCGGTTCTGGTGGCCTTCGCCCTGACCCGCGACTGGCGCATCGCCCTGGCCATCGGCACGGTCGAGCCCCTGGTGCAAACGGTCTTCTTTACACTTCACGACCGCATCTGGACACGGATCGAGGTCAGGAAGGCGCAACGCGCGGCGCAAGCCGCGACGGCCTGAACCGACCTAGACGCCCATCCCGCCCGCCTCGATCCTCGGATCAAGCCCGAGGATGTCGGCCGAGATACAGGCGGCGGTCGCCTGAGCCCTACTTCTTGTTCAGCGCCACCAGAAACACCTCGGCGCTGCCCTTACGGCTCGATTCCGGCTTCACATACTTCACCGTCTCGAACTCCTCGCGCAGACGGGCCAGCACGCCCCCGGCGTCGCCGCCCTGGAAGTTCTTGGACACGAAGTTCCCGCCCGGCTTCAGCGTGCGGATGGCGAAGTCAGCGGCGATCTCGATCAGGGCGATGATCTTCAGGTGGTCGGTCTTGCGATGGCCCACGGTGTTATGCGCCATGTCCGACAGCACCAGATCCGGCCGTCCGCCGATAGCGTCGATCAGTTGCTGGTCCACGCCCGGATGGGTGAAGTCGGCCTGAATCAGGGTCGCGCCGGGCACAGGCTCGATCATCAGCAGGTCCACGCCCGCCACCGCCGCCGCGCCGCGATCCAGCGCCACCTGCACCCAACCACCCGGCGCCGCCCCCAGGTCGATGACCCGCGAGCCCTTCCTGATC
>Ga0247827_10001245_pt1 | contig 10902 bp, 9 predicted proteins | sample 12C_Control_Day2_FD_194414 | JGI IMG/M metagenome (GOLD analysis project Ga0247827, IMG submission 194414) | Soil microbial communities from agricultural site in Penn Yan, New York, United States - 12C_Control_Day2 | ecosystem: Environmental > Terrestrial > Soil > Agricultural land | place: USA...
GCTGCGGGCCGATCCCGAGTATCGGCTGCGGGTGACCGAGCGGCTCACGCTGATGCCGGAGGGGTTGCGGCTGTGGCCGGAACGCAGGGGTGCGACGACGGGGCCCGCGACGGCCTGAGGCGCGTCGCCGGCCGGGAGCGGGCGCGGGTCAGGGGCCCGGGGCCTCCAGGTGGTCGAGGCGGTCGGGGTCGGCCAGGATGTACACGGCCGTGATGCGGCCGTTCTCGACCGTGAAGGACATGACCGACCGGATCCGGCCGTCCACCACGCTGAGCAGGCCCGCCCCGTCGTTGACCAGGACCATGCGGGCCGCCGCGGTGTACCGGGCGAACATGAGCGCCGACTCCGCCACCGTCCTCGCGCCCCGGAGGATCTTGGAGGCCGTGATGCCCCGGACCAGCGCGCCGGCGTCCGCCCGCAGCACCACGTCCGGGTGCAGGACGGCGACCAGCGCCTCGAAGTCACCGCCGCGCGCGGCGGCCATGAACGCGTCGAGCGCCTCCTTCTGCCGCCCGAGGTCGGGGTCGGACGGGGGGACCGTGTCCCGCACCCGGCGGCGGGCCCGGCTGGCGAGCTGCCGGGTCGCGGCCGCGTTGCGCTCCACGACGGGGGCGATGTCGTCGAACGGCACGGCGAACATGTCGTGCAGGACGAACGCCAGCCGCTCGTCGGGCTCCAGCTTCTCCAGGACCACCAGCATCGCCACGCCCACCGAGTCGGCGCGCAGCGCCTCCTGTTCCGGGTCCGCCTGGGTGGTGAGGGGTCCGATCACCGGGTCCGGGACGAAGGTCTCGTCCATCGGCTGCTCGCGGCGGGTGGTGCGCGCACGCAGCAGGTCCAGGCAGATCCTGCCGGTCACGGTGGTGAGCCAGCCGCCGAGGTTGTCGATCGCGGCGGTGTCCGCGCGGCCCAGGCGCAGCCAGGTCTCCTGGACCGCGTCCTCCGCCTCGGTCAGCGAGCCGAGCATGCGGTAGGCGACCGCCCCCAGGTGGCCGCGGTGCTCCTCGAAGCGCCGCGCCAGCGATTCCTTGTCGTCCCCCACGGAGGTCACCGGGCGAACAGCTCGAAGGCGACCGCGGGGCGGTCGCCGAACCGCTTGCCCGTCTCCTCGGCGAATCCGGTCAGCAGCCCGCGGGCGTACGTCTCCGGGTCCTCGTCGGTCAGCGCCTCGATGTAGGTCCGGTGCGCGAGCAGGGAGGCGACCGCCCGCTCCAGTCCCCCGGCAGCGTCCACGGCGTGGGTGGGGTTGCCGGAACCGGCGACCGCCACCCAGCGGACGCCGTCCCAGGGGGCGAGGCCCCGCTCGGTCAGCTCCGGGAAGATCCAGCGGTTCCCGGCGTCACCGGCCGCGTCCAGCACGGCGCGCCCGACGGCGACGTGGTCCGGGGTGTTCCAGTAGGTGCCGCCCCAGGTGTCCCGGTGGTTCAGGGTGATCACCAGTTCGGGCCGGTGACGGCGGATGGCGGCCGCGATGTCCCGGCGCAGGGCGGGGCCGTACTCGACGACGCCGTCCGCGTGGTCGAGGAAGTCGACCTGGTCCACGCCGACCACTGCCGCGCTCGCCCGCTGCTCCCGCTCCCTGAGCGCGGCGCACTTCGCCGGTTCCAGCGTGTCGATGCCCGCCTCGCCGCGGGTCGCGAGGACATAGGCGACCTCGCGGCCCGCGTCGGTCCAGGAGGCGATCGCCGCGGCGCAGCCGTACTCGAGGTCGTCCGGGTGGGCGACCACGGCCAGCGCGCGCCGCCAGTCGTCGGGCATCGGCTGGAGTTGACTGGTCGTCGGCTCGGTCATGCCCGCAGACTAACCCGCGGCACCGACAACGCACCGGCCGCTCGCCCGGGCCGGGGTCACACCTCGTCGCGGGCCAGGGCGATCAGCCGGTCCAGTACGCGGGGGCCGCCGGCCCGGACGCCGTCGTGCTCGAACTCGTCGGTGACCCAGGTGCGCAGTCCCCGGATCGCGCGGGCGGTCTCGAGGGAGTGGGGCGTGTGGACGTACATGTCGTCGTGGTAGACGGCCGCGGCGACCGGGACCTCGTTGGCGGCGAGGCGGGCGGGGTCGTACAGCGGGGTCCAGTCGGTGCGGGCGGCGAGCAGTTCGGCGGTCTCGCGCAGCGGGCGCAGCGCGGGGTCGCAGTCGAACATCCAGGGGTGGATGGTCTCGCCGGTGAAGAGGAGCGGCTCGTCGCCGGCGAGCGTCTTGGCCGCGTCGAACCCCGGGAACTCGTTCCGTACGCGTTCGGCGGACCAGGCGGTGGGGCGTGCGTCCTGGCCGTAGATGGCCTCGTGGACCAGCGCGTACAGGGGGTGGCCGGCGAACGACAGCAGGGCCTGCGCCTGTTCCTGGAAGGCGTCGGAGAGGGCGGGGCCGCCGGGGGTGCGGACGAAGGCGTCCTCCAGGAGGTGGTGCAGCCGGTGGCTGCCGTCGCCGCCGCCGAGCATGAGGCCGAGGGACTGGAACGCCTCGACGGTGAAGCGGTAGCCGTTCGGGAGGACGACCTCGTGGGTGAGGAGGTGGTCGGCGATGCGGCGGGCGCGCTCGACGTCCTGCGGGTAGCGGGCGTAGTGCGCGGCGACCTTGCGCGCGACGCGCGGGTAGGCGGCCCGGTAGACGTCGTCGGCGTGGGCGTCGAGGGAGGGCAGGCCGCCGGTGACGAGGGCGGTGTCCAGGCCCTCGGGGGCAGTCGACAGGTAGGCGACGGCGCAGAAGCCGCCGAAGCTCTGGCCGAGCACCGTCCAGGGTGCGCCGCCGGTCACCTGGGGGCGGATGGCCTCGCAGTCCCGGACGATGGAGTCGGCGCGGAAGTGGCTGAGGTAGTCGGCCTGTTCGGCGGGGCCGCCGCGCAGCGGGAGGGTCTGCCGGTTCGCGGGGGTGGAGTGCCCGGTGCCGCGCTGGTCGAGGAGCAGGACGCGGTACTCCTCCAGGGCCCGGCCCAGCCAGGCCTCCTTGCGGATGAAACGGTTCGCCCCGAAGCCCGGCCCGCCCTGGAGGTAGAGCAGCCAGGGCAGGTCCTGGCCGGCCTTGTCACTCGCGACGGCCTCCCGCGCGTACAGGTCGATCGTCTCCCCCGAGGGGGTGTCGTGGTCGAGGGGCACGGTGAACCGGCGGTCGGTGAGGACCACTCCGGGCTGGCGGTAGCTGACGGTCAACGGTGCTCCTGGGACGAACGGATTGTCGGGCCATGACCCAGTTCAGCACATGTGCGTCCGGCCAACGAGCCCGGGATCATGAAATCCTCGCCGGCCCGCGGTCAGCGGGCCGCCAGACTGGAGCGCCGGACCACCAGTTCCGGGCGGAGGACGACGCGGCGGTGCTCGTGCGGCCCGGCGGCGCCCTCGCCCTCGGTCTCCTCCAGCAGCAGCTCCGCCGCCAGGGCGCCCATGGTGACGGCGGGCTGCCGTACGGAGGTGAGCGGCACGGCCGCCGCGGCGGCGAACTCGATGTCGTCGTACCCGACGATCGCGAGGTCGTCGGGGACCCCGACGCCGGCCGCGTACATCGCCTGGAGCACACCGAGGGCCAGCAGGTCGTTGGCGCAGAACACGGCGGTCGGCCGGTCGGACAGGCCGAGGAGGCGGGCGCCGGCGTCGCGTCCGGCGGCGACGTCGAGGCGCTCGGTGGGCAGCTCGCGCAGGCGGTCGGGTCCCAGTCCGGCCTCGGCGAGGGCGTTCAGCGCGCCGGTGCGGCGGTCCCGGACCTGGTTCAGTCCGGGCGGGCCGCTGACGTAGGCGAGGGAGCGGTGACCGGCGTCGACGAGGTGCCGCACGGCCAGCGCGCCGCCCGCCACGTCGTCCACGGAGACCGAGCACTCGGTGGTGCCCTCGGCGACCCGGTCGACCAGCACGAAGGGGATGCCGTGCCGGCGGAACGCCTCGATGTTGCGGCCGGTGGCGTCGGCCGGGGTCAGCAGCACGCCGCGCACCCGCTGCTCGGCGAAGAGGGACAGGTACTCGGCCTCCTCGCCCGGGCTCTGGGCGCTGTTGCAGACCATCACGCCCAGCCCGGCCTGGCGGGCGGCGCGTTCGGCGCCGCGCGCGACGTCGACGAAGAACGGGTTGCCCATGTCGAGGACGAGCAGGCCCATGATGCGGCTGCGGCCGGCGCGGAGCTGACGGGCGGACTCGCTGCGGACGTAACCGAGCCGGTCTATGGCGGACAGCACCCGCGCCCGGGTCTCGGCGGCGACCGTGTCCGGGCGGTTGATGACGTTGGAGACCGTGCCGACGGAGACTCCGGCGACGCGGGCGACGTCCTTGATACCCACCGACTGGGCCATCGGGCAGGGACCTCCAGGGAGACGGGGGGCGGCGCGGCGGGCCATCACACTACCGGCACCGGCCGCCCCGCAGCGGTCACGGTCAGCCGGGCAGCCGGAAGTCGGCGACGTGCAGGGGTGAGGGTGTGGTGCCGAGGAGTGCTCCGGCCAGGAGAGTGCGTCGTCTCATCGCGGGCTCCGTCGTCAGGCGAGGTGGAAGACCTCGGTCAGCGGTTTCATCGCCTCGTCCGGCCGGGAGCCGTCGAGGGACTCGAAGAAGGGGGACATCTCCGTCTGCCAGCGGGCGTTGACCTCGGTGGCCTCCATGCCGGCCCTGGCGGCCCCGAAGTCCTCGGTCTCCAGGTAGCCGACGAGCAGGCCGTCGTCGCGCAGGAAGAGGGAGTAGTTGTGCCAGCCGGTGGCCGAGAGCGCCTCGCGCATCTCGGGCCACACGGCGGCGTGGCGTTCGCGGTACTCGGCGATCCGGTCCTGGCGGACCTTGAGCAGGAAACAGACGCGTTGCATGAAGTACCGCTCCTCGCAGGGGGTCGGGGATCAGAAGTCGAACTGGTCGATGTTCCCGGCGTTGAAGACGGTGGGCTTGCCGAGGCTGATCACGCCGTCCTTTCCTATGGTGTACTCGCCCATCGCGCCGGCCTCGAAGGTCTCGCCCTCCTGGCCGGTGATCTGTCCGGAGGCCAGTGCGACGGCGGTGCGGGCGGCGAGTTCGCCGAGCTTGGCGGGGTCCCACAGCTCGAACGCCTCGACGGTGCCGTTCTTGACGTACTTGCGCATGTCGTTGGGGGTGCCGAGGCCGGTCAGCCTGACCTTGCCCTTGTATTTGGAGCCGGACAGGTACTGCGCGGCGGCCTTGATGCCGACGGTGGTCGGGGAGATGATCCCCTTCAGGTTCGGGTGCTCCTGGAGCAGACCCAGGGCCTGCTGGAAGGACTGCTGGGCGTCGTCGTTGCCGTAGGCGACCTTGACCAGCTTCATGTCCTTGTACTTGGGATCCTTGAGCTCGTCCTTCATGAACTCGATCCAGGTGTTCTGGTTGGTCGCGGTCTGCGCGGCGGACAGGATCGCGATCTCGCCCTTGTAGCCGATCTGTTCGGCGAGCAGCTGCACCTCGGTGCGGCCCAGGTCCTCGGCGGAGGCCTGCGAGATGAAGGCGTTGCGGCAGCCGGGGGTGGTGTCGGAGTCGTAGGTGACGACCTTGATGCCGTTCTTCATGGCCTGCTTGAGCGCGGTGCACAGGGCGCCGGGGTCCTGCGCGGAGACGGCCATGGCGTCGACCTGCTGCTGGGTGAGGGTGTTGACGTAGGAGACCTGGCCGGCGGTGTCGGTGGCGCTGGAGGGGCCGACCTCCTTGTAGGTGGAGCCCAGTTCCTTCACGGCCTTCTCGCCGCCCTTGTCGGCGGTGGTGAAGTAGGGGTTGTTGACCTGCTTGGGCAGGAAGCCGACGGTCAGGCCCTTCTTGGTCTCGGCGTTCGGGTCGGCCTTGCCCGCCGAGGCCGCCGCGCCGCCCTCGTTCTTGACGTCCTCCTTGGTGGTGCCGCCGCAGGCGGTGGCGGCCAGGGCGAGCGAGGTGACGGCGGCGAGCGCCGCGCAGGTACGGCGGACGGTTGCCTTGCGCATGGTGGGTTCCTTAAGGGCGAGGAGGGTTCAGGGAGTCGGGGCGGGCGCCTTGGACGCCGTCGGTGGCTCCACGGCGCGGCGCCGGGCACGGGCGACGGCGAGTTGCCGGGCGACCCGGGGTCCCAGGACGGACAGGACCAGCAGCACGCCGGTGACGACGGTCTGCGACTGCGCGGAGACGTCCTGCAGGCTCATCACGTTCTGCAGCGCGCCGAGCAGGAACACCCCGGCGACCGCGCCGCCGAGCGTCCCCTTGCCGCCGTCGAAGTCGATGCCGCCGAGCAGGACGGCCGCCACGACGGAGAGTTCGAGGCCGGTGGCGTTGTCGTAGCGCGCGCTGGCGTAGTGCAGGGCCCAGAAGACGCCGGTGAGGGAGGCCATCAGGCCGGTCAGGGTGAACAGGACGAGCTTCTGCCGCTTGACGCGGATGCCGGCGAACCGGGCGGCCTCCTCGCTCGCGCCGATCGCGAACAGCGACCGCCCGAACGGGGTGGCGTGCAGGGCGACGACGGCGACGGCGAGCAGCGCCAGGAAGGGCAGGAAGGCGTACGGGACGAACGTGTCGCCGATGCGTCCGGCGGCGAAGTCCAGGTACTGGGCGGGGAAGTCGGTCACCGCGTCGGAGCCGAGCACGATCTGCGCGATGCCCCGGTAGGCGGCCAGCGTACCGATGGTGACGGCGAGGGACGGCAGCCCGAGGCGGGTCACCAGCAGGCCGTTGACCAGGCCGCAGACGACGCCGATCAGCAGGCAGACCGGGATGATCGTCTCGATGGACATGCCCTGGTTCCACAGGGCGCCCATCACCGCGCCGGACAGTCCCGCGGTGGAGGCGACGGACAGGTCGATCTCGCCGGAGACCACGAGCAGCGTCATGGGCAGGGCGATCAGCGCGATCGGCAGGGTGTTGCCGATGAGGAACGACAGGTTGAGCGCGTTGCCGAAGCCGTCGACGGTGGTGAAGGACAGCAGCAGGACCACGACGAGCAGGGCACCGACCACCGTGTCCCAGCGGACGGCGCGGAGCGCCGGGAATCCGGACTCAGGCATGGCGGGCGTTCCTCTTCTTCAGGGCGGAGGCCACGCGCAGCGCGACGACGCGGTCGACCGCGATGGCGAGGATGAGCAGGATGCCGTTGATGGCGAGCACCCACACGGAGCTGACGCCGAGGGCGGGCAGCACGCTGTTGACGGAGGTCAGCAGCAGCGCGCCGAGAGCCGCCCCGTAGACGCTGCCGGAGCCGCCGGTGAAGACCACGCCACCGACCACGACAGCGCTGACGACGGTGAGTTCGTAGCCGCTGCCGGTGCCGGAGTCGACGTTGCCGAACCGGGCCAGGTACAGGGCGCCGGCGAGCCCGGCGAGGGCTCCGCAGAAGGTGTACGCGGTGAGGATCCGCTTGCGCACGGGGATGCCGGCCAGCCGGGCGGCCTCCGGGTTGGAGCCCAGTGCGTACAGTTCGCGTCCGCTGCCGAAGTGCTTGAGGTAGTACGCCGTCGCCACGAGCACCGCGAGGGCGATGAGCGCCAGGTACGGCACCGCCGAGATCCCCCCGGAGCCGAAGTCGACGAATCCGCCGGGGAGGTCGGCGGCGGTGATCTGGCGGGAGCCGACCCAGATGGAGTCGATGCCGCGGATGATGTACAGCGTGCCGAGGGTGACGACGAGCGCCGGCACCTGGCCGAGGCTGACGAGCAGGCCGTTGAGCAGGCCGAAGCCGGTGCCGAGGAGGACCGCGAGGGCGACGGCGACGACCGGGTTCCCGCCGCCCTGGAGGTGGACGCCCGCGGCGAAGGCGCTGATGCCCAGTGTGGAGCCGACGGACAGGTCGACGTTGCGGGTGATGACCACCAGGGACTGGCCGGTGGCGACCAGGACCAGGATGGTGGCGTTCAGCAGCAGGTCCTTGATGCCCTGTTCGGAAAGGAACTCGCTGTTGCCGGCCTGGGTGACGCCGATCATCACCAGGAAGACCGCCAGGATGGCCAGTTCGCGCATCTTGAAGACGCGGTCGACCAGCCGTGTGGCGCCCGCCTCGGGCACCCCGGCGACGGGGGCTTCTTCGGGAGCGGTGACCGTCATGCGGCGGCCCTCCCCGTGGCTGCGGCCATCACGGTTTCCTCGGTGGCGTCGGTGCGGGGGATCTCGGCGGTGAGCCGGCCCTCGTGCATCACCAGCACGCGGTCGGCCATGCCGAGGATCTCGGGCAGGTCGGAGGAGATCATCAGCACGGCCACGCCGTCGGCGGCCAGCTGGGACAGCAGCCGGTGCACCTCGGCCTTGGTGCCGACGTCGATGCCGCGCGTGGGCTCGTCCACGATCAGCACCTTCGGGCCGGTGGCGAGCCACTTGGCGAGGACGACCTTCTGCTGGTTGCCGCCGGACAGGGTGTTGACCGTGTCGGCGATCCGGGCGTACTTGACCTGCAGCCTGACCGCCCAGTCCAGGGAGCGGCTGCGTTCGGCGCCCCGGTCCATCAGCCCGGCCCGCACGGTCGAACGCAGTCCGGTGAGGCCGATGTTGCGCTCGATGGACATGTCCATCACCAGGCCCTGGGCGCGCCGGTCCTCGGGGACCAGGGCGAGGCCCGCGGCCATGGCGGCGGACGGGGCGCCGTTGGTCAGCCTCCGTCCGTCCACCTCCACCTCCCCGGCGTCCCAGCGGTCGACGCCGAACACCGCGCGGGCCACCTCGGTGCGCCCGGCGCCGACGAGTCCGGCCAGGCCGACGATCTCGCCGCGCCGCACGTCGAAGGAGACGTCGGTGAAGACGCCCTCACGGGTCAGCCGGCGCACGCTCAGGACGGTCTCGCCGGGGCTCACCTCCTGCTTGGGGTAGAGCTCCTCGAGGTCACGGCCGACCATGCGGCGGACCAGATCGTCCTCGGTCATGCCGTCCACCGGCTCGCCGGCGATCCAGGCGCCGTCGCGCAGCGTGGTGACCTTCTGGCAGATCTCGAAGATCTCCTCCAGGCGGTGGGAGATGAACAGCACCGCGGCGCCCTGTTCGCGCAGGGTGCGCACCACGCCGAAGAGACGGGCGACCTCGCTGCCGGTGAGGGCGGCGGTCGGCTCGTCCATGATCAGGACGCGGGCGTCGAACGAGAGCGCCTTGGCGATCTCGACGATCTGCTGGTCGGCGATGGACAGACCGCGGGCCGGGCGGTCCGGGTCGAGTGCGACACCGAGCCGCTTCATCAGTGCCGCGGTCGCGTCGTGCGTCGCCCGGTGGTCGATCCGGCCGAACGCCCGCCGGGGCTGCCGTCCCATGAAGATGTTCTCGGCGATCGACAGGTCGGGGAAGAGCGTGGGCTCCTGGTAGATCACGGCGATGCCGGCGTCGCGGGCGTCGCCGGGTCCGTGGAAGACCACGGGCGTCCCGTCGAGCAGCACCTGGCCGGCGTCCGGCCGGTGCACTCCGGCGAGCGTCTTGATGAGGGTCGACTTGCCGGCTCCGTTCTCCCCGGCGAGGGCGTGCACCTCCCCGGGGAACAGCTCCAGGGAGACGTCCCGCAGGGCGCGGACCGCGCCGAAGGACTTGGAGATGCCCTTCAGCGCGAGGACCGGGGCCGGACCCGTGTCGGACGGGTGGGTCATGAGGGCTCCTCGACGACGCCGGTGGGGCTGCCCTCGCGACGTCGTGAAAGGTTTCAACTGGGTTGCCGGGACGTTAGGCGCGCGACGCATGTCACGTCAATGGGTCCCGGTCGAAAAACTTTCGAGAGCTTCAGGTCTCGCACGGGTGACGGAGAGCAGTCTTCGCCGAAGGGGTTGACACCCCTTCGGGAGCCTCATAGCTTCCCGTTCTGAATCGTTTCACTCAGTGGTCGTTACGACCCGATGTCACAGGAGCCCTGACGTGACCGAGCTCGCCGCGGTGAAAGCCGCTCTCAAGACACAGGCCGTGGAGACGCCGTCCTGGGCGTACGGGAACTCGGGGACCCGGTTCAAGGTGTTCGCACAGCAGGGCGTGCCCCGCACCCCGCAGGAGAAGCTGGACGACGCGGCCAGGGTGCACGAGTTCACGGGTGTCGCGCCGACCGTGGCGCTGCACATCCCGTGGGACAGGGTCGAGGACTACGCGGCGCTGGCCAAGCACGCCGAGGACCGCGGTGTGCGGCTCGGCGCGGTCAACTCCAACACCTTCCAGGACGACGACTACCGGCTCGGCAGCATCTGCCACCCGGACGCGGCGGTCCGCAGGAAGGCCGTGGACCATCTGCTGGAGTGCGTCGACATCATGGACGCGACCGGCTCCAGGGACCTGAAGCTGTGGTTCGCCGACGGCACGAACTACCCGGGACAGGACGACATCCGCTCCCGGCAGGACCGGCTGGCCGAGGGCCTGGCCGAGGTGTACGAGCGGCTCGGCGAGGGGCAGCGGATGCTCCTGGAGTACAAGCTCTTCGAGCCGGCGTTCTACACCACGGACGTGCCGGACTGGGGCACGGCGTACGCGCACTGCCTGAAGCTCGGCGACAAGGCGCAGGTCGTGGTCGACACGGGGCACCATGCGCCGGGCACGAACATCGAGTTCATCGTGGCGACGCTGCTGCGGGAGGGGAAGCTCGGCGGGTTCGACTTCAACTCGCGGTTCTACGCCGACGACGACCTGATGGTGGGTGCCGCCGACCCGTTCCAGCTGTTCCGGATCATGTACGAGGTGGTACGCGGGGGCGGGTTCACCTCCGACGTGGCGTTCATGCTCGACCAGTGCCACAACATCGAGGCGAAGATCCCCGCGATCATCCGTTCCGTCATGAACGTCCAGGAGGCCACGGCCAAGGCACTGCTCGTCGACCGGGCGGCGCTGGGTGAGGCGCAGGCCTCGGGGGACGTGCTGGGCGCCAACGCGGTGCTGATGGACGCGTACGACACGGACGTGCGGCCGCTGCTTCGTGAGGTGCGGGAGGAGATGGGGCTGGACCCCGAGCCCCTCGCCGCCTACCGGCGGTCCGGGTGGGCCGAGCGGATCGTGGCCGAGCGGGTCGGCGGGGAGCAGGCAGGGT
>Ga0247827_10001256_pt1 | contig 10857 bp, 8 predicted proteins | sample 12C_Control_Day2_FD_194414 | JGI IMG/M metagenome (GOLD analysis project Ga0247827, IMG submission 194414) | Soil microbial communities from agricultural site in Penn Yan, New York, United States - 12C_Control_Day2 | ecosystem: Environmental > Terrestrial > Soil > Agricultural land | place: USA...
CATTTGATCCGTGTTTCCCCGCTCCGTGCGACCGTGATTACGTACGCGCCATGACTGCGATCAGAGTGCTCCTCGTCGACGACGACCCGTTGGTGCGGGCCGGGCTGTCCTTCATGATGGGCGGCGCGGACGACATCGAGATCGTCGGTGAGGCCGCCGACGGCGGCGAGGTCGAGGCGCTCGTCGACCGCACCCGGCCGCACGTCGTCCTCATGGACATCCGGATGCGGACGGTGGACGGCCTCACCGCCACCGAGTCGCTGCGCCGGCGCGAGGACGCCCCGCAGGTCGTGGTGCTCACCACCTTCCACGCCGACGAGCAGGTGCTGCGCGCGCTCCGCGCGGGCGCCGCCGGGTTCGTCCTCAAGGACACCCCGCCCGCCGAGATCGTCGCCGCGGTGCGCCGGGTCGCGGCCGGCGACCCCGTGCTGTCGCCGACCGTCACCCGGCAGTTGATGGCACACGCGGTCGGCACCGCCGCCGACACACGGCGCACGCGCGCACGCGCGCGCGTTGCGGACCTCAACGACCGCGAACGCGAGGTCGCCGTCGCGGTGGGCCGGGGCCTGGCCAACGCCGACATCGCCGCGGAGCTGTACATGAGCGTGGCCACCGTCAAGACCCACGTCTCCCGGATCCTGGCCAAGCTCGGCCTCAACAACCGCGTGCAGATCGCCCTGCTCGCCCACGACGCCGGCCTCCTGGAGGAGCCGGGGGACCGCTGATCTCAGGTGTACGCCGCCGCCGACCCGCTCAGCAGCTCCGCCGGCCGCACCGGCCGGCGCTCCCGCCGGGACAGCTCGCACGCCTCCGCGATCAGCAGCGCCTGCAGGGCCTCCCGCCCGTCGCACGGATTGGCCCGCTCGCCCCGCACCACCTCGACGAACGCGATCAGCTCGGCCTCGTACGCCGGTCCGAACCGCTCCAGGAACCCGGTCCATGGCTTGTCCGCGGCCGGCGGCCCGGTCGGCTCGGTGGACGCGATGGGCGTACGGTCGTCCAGGCCGACGACGATCTGGTCGCGCTCCCCGGCCAGCTCCATGCGCACGTCGTAGCCGGCGCCGTTGAGCCGGGTCGCCGTGACGGAGGCGAGCGTGCCGTCGTCGAGGGTGACGAGCGCCGCACCGGTGTCGACGTCGCCGGACTCGCGGAACACGGCCGGCCCGGCGTCGGACCCGGCCGCGTAGACCTCCGTGACCTCCCGGCCGGTCACCCAGCGCAGCATGTCGAAGTCGTGGATCAGGGTGTCCCGGTACAGCCCGCCGGACTGCGCCAGATATCCCGCGGGCGGCGGCTCCGCGTCACTGGTCATCGCCCGTACGGTGTGCAGCCGCCCGAGCCTGCCCGAGCGCACCGCCTCCCGCGCGCCCGTGTAACCGGCGTCGAAGCGGCGCTGGAAACCCATCTGCAGCACCGTCCCGGCCGTCTCGACCTCCGTGATCGCCTGTAACGTGCCGGCGAGGTCCAGGGCGATGGGCTTCTCGCAGAACACCGGCAGTCCCGCGCGTGCCGCCCGGCCGATCAGATCGGCGTGGGCGGACGTGGCCGCCGTGATCACCACGGCGTCCACCCCCCAGGTGTAGATCTCGTCCACCCCGGGTGCCGACGTCTCGCCGAGCCGGTGGGCGAGGGCCTGTGCCCGCGCCGGATCGACGTCCGTGAGGATCAGCGAGCCGACGTCGCGGTGCCTGCTGAGTGTGTGGGCGTGAATGGTGCCGATACGGCCCGTACCGATGACCCCGATGCGCATGGAAACAAAGTGGGGCCCGCGCCGCTCCCTGTCAATGCGTATGTCCGGACAACCGAACTACACAACTTCCCGTCAACAGCGCACGGGGCTACGCTCGGCCCGTGCCGAAACCAGAAGTGGACCCGACCGTACAGCTGGAGCTGAGCGTGGACCGGGGCTCCCCCGTGCCGTTGTACTTCCAGCTGTCCCAGCAGCTGGAGTCCGCCATCGAGCACGGCGTACTGACCCCCGGCACCCTGCTGGGCAACGAGATCGAGCTCGCCGGGCGGCTCGGCCTGTCCCGGCCCACCGTCCGCCAGGCCATCCAGACCCTGGTCGACAAGGGGCTCCTGGTGCGCCGCCGCGGGGTCGGCACCCAGGTCGTGCACAGCCAGGTCAAGCGTCCCCTGGAACTCAGCAGCCTCTACGACGACCTGGAGGCGGCCGGCCAGCGCCCCACCACGAAGGTGCTGGTCAACACCGTCGTGGCGGCCTCCGCCGAGGTCGCGGCCGCGCTCGGGGTGGCCGAGGGCGGCGAGGTGCACCGCGTCGAACGGCTGCGGCTCACCCACGGGGAGCCGATGGCGTACATGTGCAACCACCTGCCGCCCGGACTGCTCGACCTGGACACCGGCCAGCTGGAGGCCACCGGTCTCTACCGGCTGATGCGGACGGCCGGGATCACCCTGCACAGCGCCCGCCAGACCATCGGCGCCCGGGCCGCCACCGCCGGCGAGGCCGAGCGGCTGGGCGAGCAGACCGGCGCCCCGCTGCTCACCATGGAGCGGGTGACCTTCGACGACACCGGCCGCGCGGTGGAGTTCGGCTCGCACACCTACCGGCCCTCCCGGTACTCCTTCGAGTTCCAGCTGCTTGTGCGGTCCTGACAACTCGCCGCCGCGCACGCCTCGTTCCTCGCCATGTCCGGACAATGTGACCGGCGAGCGGTCCCCGCGCGGGGACGCCCGGCGCCCGTGTTCGAGAATGGTGCGTTTGGGGCCGGTGCGGTCATCGGCCCCTTGCACACGCAAGAGCACAGCAAGAAGGGCAAGTCCTCGTGGCACGGATCTCGACCTGGGTGGGCATCGCGCTGGCGGGGGCGCTGACGCTCTCCCTCGCCGGATGCAGCAGTACCGGCGGCAAACGGGCGGAGGACGCCCGGGCGGCCGCCGCGGCGGAGGGGAAGGCGGCGGTGAACACCCCCCGCTGGACCTTCGCGATGATCACCCACGCGGGCGACGGCGACACCTTCTGGGACATCGTCCAGAGCGGCGCGAAGCAGGCCGCCGTGAAGGACAACATCCGCTTCCTCTACTCCCACGACGACGAGGGCCAGCAGCAGGCGCAGCTGGTGGACGCGGCCGTCGACAAGAAGGTGGACGGCATCATCGTCACCCTGGCCAAGCCGGACGCCGTGAAGGCGTCCCTGGCCAGGGCCCGCGAGGCCGGCATCCCGGTGGTCACCGTGAACAGCGGCTCGGCCGAGTCGAAGGAGTTCGGGGCGCTCACCCACATCGGCCAGGACGAGACCGTCGCCGGTGAGGCGGTCGGCGAGGAACTGAACGAGCGGGGCCGCGAGAAGGCCCTGTGCGTCCTGCACGAACAGGGCAACGTCGGTCACGAGCAGCGCTGCGACGGCGTGGCGAAGACCTTCGACGGCACGCTGGTCCGGCTGCACGTCAACGGCACGAGCATGCCCGACGTGCAGTCGGCGATCGAGGCCCGGCTGCAGTCCGACCCCGGCCTGGACGCCGTCGTCACCCTGGGCGCCCCCTACGCCGACACCGCGGTGAAGGCCCGCGAGGGCGCGGGCAGCGACGCCGAGATCGACACCTTCGACCTGAACGCCAAGGTCGCCGCGGGCCTGGAGGACGGCAGCCTCGGCTTCGCCGTCGACCAGCAGCCCTACCTCCAGGGCTACCAGGCGGTCGACCTGCTGTGGCTGTACCGCTACAACGCCGACGTCCTCGGCGGCGGCCGGCCGGTGCTCACCGGGCCGCAGATCGTCACCGGTGACGACGCCGCCGAGCTGCGGGAGTACACCCGGCGGGGCACCCGATGAGCGCGACGACCTCCGACACCGCTGATGAAAGGTTTCTGCGCCTGCCGTCCCCGCTCCGACGGCTGCTGAGCCGCCCCGAGCTGGGCTCCGTTGTCGGCGCGATCGCCGTCTTCTGCTGCTTCGCCCTCGTCGCCGACAGCTTCCTGCGCGCCTCCAGCCTCGGCACCGTCCTGTACGCGTCCTCCGTCATCGGCATCATGGCCGTCCCGGTGGCGCTGCTGATGATCGGCGGCGAGTTCGACCTGTCGGCCGGCGTGCTGGTGACCTCGTCGGCGCTGGTGTCGTCGATGTTCAGCTACCAGGCGACCGCCAACGTCTGGGTCGGCGTCGGCGTGTCCCTGCTGGTCACGCTCGCGGTCGGTGCCTTCAACGGCATCATGCTGGCCCGCACCCGGCTGCCCAGCTTCATCGTCACGCTCGGCACCTTCCTGATGCTGACCGGGATGAACCTGGGCTTCACCAAGCTGATCAGCGGCACCGTCTCCACCAAGACCGTCGCCGACATGGAGGGCTTCACGAGCGCACGGGCGCTGTTCGCCTCCACCGTCACCGTCGGCGGCATGCACATCAAGGTGACCGTCCTGTGGTGGCTCGCCCTGGTCGCCGTCGGCAGCTGGATCCTGCTGCGCACCCGCGCCGGCAACTGGATCTTCGCGGTCGGCGGCAACGAACAGGCCGCCCGCGCCGTGGGCGTCCCCGTGACCCGGACCAAGACCGCCCTCTACATGGGCGTCGCCCTCGGCGCCTGGATCTGCGGCCAGCACCTGCTCTTCAGCTACGACGTCGTCCAGTCCGGCGAGGGCGTCGGCAACGAGCTGATCTACATCATCGCGGCCGTCATCGGCGGCTGTCTGATCACCGGCGGCCACGGCAGCGCGGCCGGCTCGGCGGTCGGCGCCCTGATCTTCGGCATGACCAGCAAGGGCATCGTCTTCGCCGAGTGGAACCCCGACTGGTTCAAGTTCTTCCTCGGAGCGATGCTGCTCCTCGCCACCCTGCTCAACACCTGGGTGCGCCGCCGGGCGGAGGCCTCGAAATGACACCGAGCGACACCCGTACGCCCCTCGTGGAGCTGTCCGGCGTCGGCAAGCACTACGGCAACGTCCGCGCCCTCGAGGGCGTGTCGCTGGAGGTGCACGCGGGTGAGATCACCTGCGTGCTGGGCGACAACGGCGCCGGGAAGTCCACCCTGATCAAGATCATCGCGGGGCTGCACCGGCACGACGGCGGCACCCTCGCCCTCGACGGTGAGGAGACCCGTCTGTCCTCCCCGCGCGAGGCCCTGGACCGTGGCATCGCCACCGTCCACCAGGACCTGGCCGTCGTCCCCCTGATGCCGGTCTGGCGGAACTTCTTCCTCGGCTCCGAGCCGCGCAGGGGCACCGGCCCCTTCAAGCGCATGGACATCGACCTGATGCGCCGCACCACCCGGGCGGAACTCCTGCGCATGGGCATCGACCTGCGCGACGTTGACCAGCCCATCGGCACCCTCTCCGGAGGCGAACGCCAGTGCGTGGCGATCGCCCGCGCGGTGTACTTCGGCGCGAAGGTCCTCGTCCTGGACGAGCCCACGGCGGCACTGGGCGTGAAGCAGTCGGGCGTGGTCCTCAGATATGTGACGGCGGCCCGCGACCAGGGCCTGGGCGTCGTCTTCATCACCCACAACCCGCACCACGCGTACCTGGTGGGCGACAGGTTCGTCCTGCTCAAGCGCGGCACGATGGCCGGCAACCACACACGCGACGACATCACCCTGGACGAGCTGACGAACCAGATGGCGGGAGGCACGGAGCTCGACGCCCTGCGGCACGAGCTGCGCCGCACCCCGTAGGCCCGGTCGTCACGTTTCCGCCTGCCGCGCTCCGGGCGGACGCCGGGAATGCGACGACGAGGCCCAGGGGCGCGGGGAACCGCGCGACCTGCCCCCCGCACCCGCGTCCGGCGATGATCCGCACCACGCACCCCGGGATCCGTTCGGCACCCGGCGGAGCCGTGCGGCAGAATCGCACCCGATGAGCACCTACCGCGACTTCACCGCCCCCATCGGCTCCCGGCGCGCCCCGGTCCTGAGAACCGTCGGCACCCGGGAGCGCCGCTCCCACCTGACGGCGCCGCGCGTCCCGACGGTGGGCATCGACATCGGCGGCACCAAGGTGATGGCGGGCGTCGTCGACGCCGACGGCAACATCCTGGAGCGGCTGCGCACGGAGACCCCGGACAAGTCCAAGAGCCCGAAGGTCGTCGAGGACACCATCGTCGAACTCGTGCTGGACCTGTCCGACCGGCACGACGTGCACGCGGTCGGCATCGGCGCGGCCGGCTGGGTCGACGCCGACCGCAACCGCGTGCTGTTCGCCCCCCACCTGTCCTGGCGCAACGAACCGCTGCGCGACCGCCTCGCCGGCCGCCTCGCGGTCCCGGTCCTGGTCGACAACGACGCCAACTCCGCCGCCTGGGCCGAGTGGCGCTTCGGCGCCGGACGCGGCGAGGACCACCTCGTCATGATCACGCTCGGCACCGGCATCGGCGGCGCCATCCTGGAGGACGGCCAGGTCAAACGCGGCAAGTACGGGGTGGCCGGCGAGTTCGGCCATATGCAGGTCGTCCCCGGCGGCCACCGCTGCCCCTGCGGCAACCGCGGCTGCTGGGAGCAGTACAGCTCCGGCAACGCGCTGGTCCGCGAGGCGCGCGAGCTGGCCGCCGCCGACTCCCCGGTCGCCTACGGGATCATCGAGCACGTCAAAGGGAACATCGCCGACATCACCGGCCCGATGATCACCGAGCTGGCCCGCGAGGGCGACGCCATGTGCATCGAGCTGCTCCAGGACATCGGCCAGTGGCTCGGCGTCGGCATCGCCAACCTCGCCGCCGCCCTCGACCCGTCCTGCTTCGTCATCGGCGGGGGCGTCTCCGCCGCCGACGACCTGCTCATCGGCCCCGCGCGGGACGCCTTCAAACGGCACCTCACCGGCCGCGGCTACCGCCCCGAGGCCCACATCGTCCGCGCCCAGCTCGGCCCCGAGGCCGGCATGGTCGGCGCCGCCGACCTCGCCCGGCTGGTCGCCCGCCGCTTCCGCCGCGCCAAGCGCCGCCGCGTCGAACGCTACGAGCGGTTCGCCGAGGCGCGCCGCGGCACCACCCAGGAGTCGCTGTGAGCGGCGAGTTCCCCCAGCAGGCGGACCTCCCGGGCGCGCCCCGCCCGGCCGAGGACCGGCGGCACATGATCCGCCGCAGGGCGCTCACCCTGCTGATCATCGTGCTGCTCATCGGCATCCCGGCCGGGTACCTGGTGATCTCCGCGAACCAGAGCCGGGCCAGCGGCAAGGACAAGGAGGCGAAGTACTCCGCGACCGGCCTGACCGAGGGCTGGCCGTCGAAGGTGCAGCGCCGTCTCTACCAGGTGCCCGTGCCGCACCCCGCCTGGTGGGTGGCGTCCTACGAGACCAACAACTGGAGGACCAGCCGCCTCTACGTCGAGTTCGAGACCACGGACGCGGGTCTGAGCGCCTTCCTGACCAGCCTGGGAGTGCGGCAGGACGCACTGAAGCGCGACGACCTCACCATCGGCGCGCGCGACCGGGACGTCACCGGCTGGAACTTCGAGGGGCCCGGCACCTGGTCGGGCTTCGTCCACGAGCAGGAGAACCCCGCGCCCACCCACGACGTGGTCGTCAACCACAACAAGCCGGGCTATCCCCGGGTGTACGTGGTCTCCCGCACCGTGCCCTGACCCCGCACGCGGGCCGGCCGCCGGGGCCGGTTGTCAGACCCCGCCCGTAGAGTCGGAGACGACTGGCCGGACACAGGGGCGGGAGGTGACAGGACGTATGAGCGAGCGGACCACGGCGGCCGCAGCGGGCCCGGCCGCGCCCGGCGGGACGGCGGGGGAGGACCCTTCCGTCCGGCTCGCGGCCGTCTTCCTGCCCGCGCCCCTCCCGCGCGACGGACGGATCGCCTTCTACGACCCCGCCGGCGGCCCCGGCGAGCCGCCGCCGCCCCCTGGCGGAACCGGCGCCACCGGGCCCGCGCGGCACACCGAACTCACCGTCGTCCGCCCGCACGGCACGGGGGTGCGGCGGCGGACCACCACGGCCCTCTCCCTCCCCGTCGACGAGGCGCTGCCGCTGCTGGTCCGCGCCCGTCACGATCCCGCCGCCCACCCCGCCACCGCCTGCTGGGGAGCGGCCGCCCTGCACGCGCTGCGGCTCACCGCCCGCGGCCGGCTGCTGCCCGGCCTGACCGCCGCCGGACACGACGCCTGGCGCGCCGGCCCCCTCGAACCGGACGACGTGGCGCACCTGCGCGCGGTGGCCGCCGCCCTGCCGTACGAGGGCCACGCCGTCCCGCTGCCGGGACCGGGACCCGTCCGGCTGCCCCGGCCGGAGGCGCTGGTGCGCGCCTTCCTGGACGCGGTCGCCGACACCCTGCCCCGCACCCCGGCCGCGGCGTACGCCTCGGGAGCGCCGTTCGCCGCGCGCCCGGCGCAGCGGCTGCCCGACGCCCGCGACTGGGCCGCCGAGGTCGCCGCCGGCATGGACGCCGGGGTGCGCGTCTCGCTCCGCCTGGACCTGTCCGCGTACGACCTCTTCGACGCCGGCGAGGGAGCGGGCGGCGGCGACGGGAGCGGCACGCGCGGCGCCGGGGCGGCGATCGTCCAGGTGCACAGCCTCGCCGACCCCACCCTGGTCGCCGACGCGGCGGCCCTGTGGGCGGGCGGGGCGGACGCCTCCTTCGGCCCCCGCGCGCGGGTGGACGCCGCCCTCGCCGTGCGCCGCGCCGCCCGCGTCTGGCCCCCGCTGGACCGGCTCTCCGACCAGGACGTGCCGGACGTGCTGGCGCTGTCCGAGGACGAGCTCAACGACCTGCTGGGGGTGGCGGCCACCCGGCTCGCCGCGGCCGGGGTGGCGGTGCACTGGCCGCGGGACCTCGCCCAGGACCTGACCGCCACGGCGGTGGTCCGGCCGGCGCCCGGCTCGGCGACCGACGGCACCGGCTTCTTCGAGAGCGAGGACCTGCTGCGGTTCGGCTGGCAGCTCGCCCTCGGCGGCGACCCCCTCACCGAGGCCGAGATGGACGCCCTGGCCGAGGCCCACCGCCCGGTCGTGCGGCTGCGCGACCAGTGGGTGCTGGTCGACCCCGACCTCGTCCGCAAGGCCCGCAAGCGGGACCTGGGGCTGCTCGACCCGGTCGACGCGCTGTCCGTCGCCCTCACCGGGCACGCGGAGGTCGACGGCGAGACCGTCGAGGCGGTGCCGGCCGGCGCCCTCGCCGTGCTCCGCGACCGTCTCACCGCCGGGGTGCGGCCCGCCGAGCCGCCGCCCGGCCTCGACGCCACGCTGCGCGACTACCAGCTCCGGGGGCTGGCCTGGCTGGACCTCATGACCTCCCTCGGGCTCGGCGGCTGCCTCGCCGACGACATGGGACTGGGCAAGACCATCACCCTCATCGCGCTCCATCTGAAGCGGGCCCGCAGCGAACCCACCCTGGTGGTCTGTCCCGCCTCGCTGCTCGGCAACTGGCAGCGGGAGATCACCCGGTTCGCGCCCGGCGTCCCCGTGCGCCGCTTCCACGGCCCCGACCGCACCCTGGACGGCGTGGACGGCGGCTTCGTCCTCACCACCTACGGCACCATGCGCTCCACCGCGCCGGAACTCGCCGGCCGGCGGTGGGGCATGGTCGTCGCCGACGAGGCACAGCACGTCAAGAACCCCCACTCCGCGACGGCGAAGGCCCTGCGCACCATCCCGGCCCCCGCGCGGGTCGCGCTCACCGGCACCCCGGTGGAGAACAACCTCTCCGAGCTGTGGGCCCTCCTCGACTGGACGACCCCGGGACTCCTCGGACCGCTGAAGTCCTTCCGCGCCCGGCACGCGCGCGCGGTGGAGACGGGCGAGGACGACGAGGCGGCCGGGCGCCTCGCCCGTCTGGTCCGCCCCTTCCTGCTGCGGCGCAAGAAGTCCGACCCCGGCATCGTGCCGGAACTGCCGCCCAAGACCGAGACGGACCACCCGGTGCCGCTCACCCGCGAGCAGGCCGCGCTGTACGAGGCGGTGGTGCGCGAGTCGATGGCCGCCATCGGGACGGCGCGGGGCATGGGCCGCCGCGGACTGGTGCTGAAGCTGCTGACCTCGCTGAAGCAGATCTGCGACCACCCCGCGCTGTATCTGAAGGAGGAGCCCGCGGGTTCCGGCGGCGACCGGCTCTCCGCCCGTTCCGGAAAGCTCGCCCTGCTGGACGAACTGCTCGACACCCTCCTCGCCGAGGACGGCTCGGCCCTGGTCTTCACCCAGTACGTCGGGATGGCCCGCCTGATCACCGCCCATCTCGCCGGGCGCGCGGTCCCGGCCGACCTCCTCCACGGCGGTACGCCGGTGCCGGAGCGGGAGCGCATGGTGGACCGCTTCCAGAGCGGGGCGACGCCCGTCCTGGTGCTCTCGCTCAAGGCCGCGGGCACCGGCCTCAACCTGACCCGCGCGGGCCATGTCGTCCACTTCGACCGCTGGTGGAACCCCGCGGTCGAGGAGCAGGCCACCGACCGCGCGTACCGCATCGGGCAGACCCAGCCCGTGCAGGTGCACCGCCTGGTCACCGAGGGCACGGTCGAGGACCGCATCGCCGACATGCTGGAGTCCAAGCGCGCCCTCGCCGACGCGGTCCTCGGCTCGGGCGAGTCCGCCCTCACGGAACTGTCCGACCGTGACCTGTCCGATCTGGTGTCCCTGCGGAGGCCGGCATGACCCCCCGCCCGTCCGACGAGGCACGCGAGGCCCTGCGCGCGGCCCGCGAACGGGCGGCCGGCGAGCCGGCGGCCACCGAGGACCGGCCGCCCGGCGCCGCCACGCCGTCCGCCGCCGCGCCGTCCGCCGGCCGGGCGCCCCGCCCGGGCGACGTGGCCCGCGAGGCACTGCGCCGCGCGGTGCGGGCCCGGCGCGGCACCGAAGCGGAGGCCGACGACGCCGACGGAAGCGACACCCCGCCGCCGACGGACCGCCACGCCCCGGACGCGACGGGCCCGGACACGGCGGCCCCCGGCGACGAAGGGTCCGGCGACACCGGGGGCGCGGAT
>Ga0247827_10001263_pt1 | contig 10801 bp, 7 predicted proteins | sample 12C_Control_Day2_FD_194414 | JGI IMG/M metagenome (GOLD analysis project Ga0247827, IMG submission 194414) | Soil microbial communities from agricultural site in Penn Yan, New York, United States - 12C_Control_Day2 | ecosystem: Environmental > Terrestrial > Soil > Agricultural land | place: USA...
GACATAGACATAGGCCAGCGCGGTGCTGGCCTATGTCTATGTCGCCTCGGCGTCCGAGGCGCGGGCGCGGGCCGAGGCGGGGGTGCGCAGCGAGGTCGAGGCCCTGACGGCGGTCTATCGGACGCGCGGCGTCGACGCCCTGAACCAGGCCCTGGTGGACCGGACGCTGCGGGGCGGATCCTACCTCTATCTGCTGATGGACAAGGATCGGAAGACGATCACCGGCAATATCTCGACTTCGCCGCTGGACCCCGGGGCGGCGGTGCAGGGGGGGCGTTGGGACGATTTCCGCCTGACTGACACCGACGAGGAAGGTCGTGTCCGCAAGCGTCAGGCCATCGGGGTGGAGATGCCCCTGTCGGGCGGCGAGCAGTTGTTCGTCGGCGAGGATATCGGCGACATCGAGGCCTATCTGTCGCGGCTGACCCAGGCCCTGTGGGGGGCCATGATCATGGTCCTGATCCTCGGTGTCGGCGGCGGTCTGGTGATCAGCCGCCGCGTCGAGAAGTCGATGGGCGGACTGAACCGCGTGGTCGCGGCGGTGCAGGAGGGCGACCTGAAGGTGCGCGCGCCGGTTCGGAACTCGGGCGACGAACTGGACGAGCTGGGTCAGGGGCTGAACACCATGCTGGACAGGCTGGAGGCCTCGATGGCCTCGATCCGCCACGCGGGGGACGCCATCGCCCACGACCTGCGCTCGCCGCTGACGCGGATGCGGGCCAAGCTGGAGGTGGCGCTGATCGACGCCGAGGCGGGCAAGGTGTCGGGCGTGGACGCCCTGGGCATCGCCCTGGACGAGGCCGACGCCCTGCTGAAGACTTTCAACACGGTCCTGGCCATCGCGCGATTGCAGGCGGGCGGGGCGCCCGACCCCAGGGTGTTCGACGCCGCCGAACTGGCGACCGACATGGCCGAGCTGTACGAGCCGGCGGGCGAGGACAAGGGGCTGGAGTTCTCGGCCGAGATCGAGAAGGGGCTGATGATCGAGGGCAACCAGCCCTTCCTGGCCCAGGCCCTGGCCAACATCATCGACAACGCCATCAAGTACACGCCCGAAGGCGGCGCGGTGAAGTTCCGCGCCCGGCGGCGCTCGTCCGGCGAGATCGAGTTTTCCGTCACCGACACCGGGCCGGGCGTGCCGGACGAGGACCGCGAGCGGGTGCTGCAGCGCTTCGTGCGGCTGGACAACAGCCGCACCGAGCCGGGCTCGGGTCTGGGTCTGTCGCTGGTGACGGCGGTGGCCGAGGCGCACGGCGGGCGGGTGCAACTGGACGAGGGGCCTGGGGCCTATGGCGGGCAGGGGCCGGGTCTGCGGGTGGCCCTGGTCCTGCCGGCCGCGAGCGGGGCGGCCTGATGAGCGACCATTTGGGGCCGAGGCTGAAGCCGTGCGGGCCGGTGCGCGACGCCGAGGCGGCGGGGCGCATCCATGAGCGGCTGGTCGAGGCGGCGGATGAGCACGGCTGGCGGGCGACGCTGGACGCGGCCTGGGGCGCGCTGGAGCCGGTGTTCGCGGCCTCGCCCTATCTGGCCGGGCTGGCGCGGCGCTGGCCCGAGCGGCTGCGGCAAATCCTTGAGACGGCGCCCGAGACGCGATTGGCCGAAATTCTGTCCGCGACCGACGCCATCGACGGCCCGGCGGACGAGGCCAGGGCGCCGTTGCGCTGGCTGAAAGCCGAACTGCATCTGCTGACGGCCCTGTCGGACCTCGGCGGGGTCTGGGGTCTGGATCAGGTGACAGGCGCCCTGTCGCGGTTCGCCGATGCGGCGGCGCAGGCGGCCTTGCGCTGCGTGGCGCACGACCAGAGACGGCGCGGCAAGCTGATTTCGGCGGCGGATGATCCGCGCGGACCGGCGCCCGGCCTCTTCGTCCTGGCCATGGGCAAGGGCGGGGCGTTCGAGCTCAACTATTCCTCGGACATTGACCTGTCGCTCTTCTTCGAGCCGGAGGTGCTGGAAAGCGCCCTGGCCGAGGGCGTGGAAGCGCAGGGCTTTGTGAACCGGCTGGCGCAGGGTCTGGCCAGTCTGCTGACCGAGCGGACGGCGGACGGCTATGTCTTCCGGGTGGACCTGAGGCTGCGGCCCGATCCGTCCTCGACCCCGCCGGTGGTCGCGGCGCCCATGGCCTTGGCCTATTACGAATCCGTCGGCCAGAACTGGGAGCGGGCGGCCTTCATCAAGGCGCGGGTCTGCGCCGGGGACGCGGCCGAGGGGGCGGCGTTCCTGAAGGCGCTGGTCCCCTACATCTGGCGGCGCAGTCTGGACTATCAGGCGGTGCTGGACATCCAGTCGATCAAGAAACAGATCCACGTCCACAAGACCGGCGAGGGGCTGGAGGCCGCGGGAGCCAATCTGAAGCTGGGCCGCGGCGGCATCCGCGAGATCGAATTCTATGTCCAGACGCAGCAGCTGATCCTGGGCGGGCGCGACAAGGGCCTGCGGTCGTCGCGCACGCTCGAGGCGCTGGACGCCCTGACCGAGCGGGGCCATGTGGCGCCCGAGGCGCGCGACGAACTGGCCGCCGCCTATGTGACCTTACGCGGGCTGGAGCATCGGGTGCAGATGCTGGCCGACGAGCAGAGCCACGTCCTGCCGGTCGATCCCGAGCGCCGGGGCGATGTGGCGGCGCTGGCGGGGCAGGGGGATCTGGCGGCCTTCGACGCCGGGGTCGAGGCGGTGCTGGTCGGGGTCAACCGGCGCTATGGCGAGCTGTTCGAGGGCGGCGAGGAGCTGTCGTCGCCCTATGGCAGCCTGGTCTTCACCGGGGTCGAGAATGATCCGGGGACGCTGGAGACGCTGAAGCGGATGGGCTTCTCCGAGCCCGTCACCGTGTCCGACACGATCCGCAGCTGGCACCATGGCCGCATCCCGGCGACGCGGACGGCGCGGGGGCGTGAACTGTTCACCCGACTGGCCCCGCAACTGCTGACGGCGGTGGCCAAGACAGGGGCGCCCGACGCGGCCTTCCGGCGGTTCGCGGTCTTCTTTTCCGGCCTGAGCGCCGGGGTGCAGGTCCAGGCCCTGTTCCTGAACCAGCCGAAGCTGTTCGACCTAGTGGTCGGGGTCATGGCCTTTGCGCCGCGTCTGGCGCGGGCGCTGGGGCGCCAGCCGCAGGCCCTGGACGGAATCCTGGACGCCCGTTTCCTGACGGCGCTGGGCACGGACACGGGCCTAGCCGATCAGGTGGTGCGCGAGGCGCACGAGGCCGGGGACTTCGAAGGGGCGATGAACGCCGTGCGCCGCCTGCACCGCGAACAGACCTTCCGCATCGGCATGCATGTCATCACCGGCCGGACCACGGCCGAGCAGGCCGGGCTGACCAACACCTCTCTGGCCGACGCCTGCATGCGGGGGCTGGCGCCGGCGGCCCTGGCCGAGGCCGAGCGGATGGGCGGAGCGTTCGAGGGGGCGGTGGCTGTGGTGGCCTTGGGCAAGGCCGGATCGCGCGAGATGACGGCGGGGTCGGACCTGGACCTGATGACCGTCTATGCGGCGCCGCCCGAGGCCGTGTCGGCGCTCAAGGGCTGGAGCGCGGACCTCTTCTACGGACGTTTCACCCAGAGGTTCATCGCGGCCCTGTCGGCCCACACCGCCGAGGGCGGGCTGTACGAGGTGGACATGCGGCTGCGGCCCACGGGCTCGAAGGGGCCGGTGTCGGTGCGGCTGGAGGCGCTGGACGACTACTACGCCGAGGAGGCCGAGACCTGGGAGTTCATGGCCCTGACGCGCGGGCGGCTGGTCTGGGCCAGCGACGAGGCCTTCGGCGCGCGGGTCGAGGCGACGCTGGAGGCGGCGCTGCGGCGGCCGAGGCCGGGCGTGGACGTGGCGCATGATGTTCGGGCGATGCGCGACCTGATGGACCGCGAGCGGCGGCCCAAAGGCTTCTGGGACCTGAAGCTGTCGGCGGGGGCGCAGGTCGACGCCGAGTTCGCCGCCCAGTATCGCCAGTTGTGCGCGGCGGCGGCGGGGGAGCCGCTGACCGTCTCGACGCTGGAGGCGCTGAAGGACGACCCCATCCTGGCCGACAGCTGGCGCACGCATCAGCAGCTGGGGCAGATGATGGCCTGCGCCTTCGACGGGCGGGGCGACCCGGACGCCGAGCCTGCGGGCTTCCAGCAGCGGCTGGCGGAAACGGTGGGGGCGCCGGATTTCGAGACGCTGAAGGCGCGGCTGATCGATCTGCGCCTGCGCGCGCGGCGGGCGTTTGAAGAGGCCTTGCCGGGCGCAGAAGGCTGAGCTTTGTCTTCCCTCTCCCGGCGGGAGAGGGCTTGAGCCTCGGAGAGCCGAAGGCGATCCGCGAAGGCGAAAGGGTGAGGGGCGATGCGTTCAGTCGGCGTAAGCCGTGCCGTGTTTGCGAGACGTCGGCTTTTCCCGAACACCGAGGACGGTTGCGGCGGCTCGCGCCGACTGAGGGCCGGGAACCCTCACCCTTTCGCCTTGCCAATCGCTTCGCTCTTGGAGGCTCAAGCCCTCTCCCATTGGGAGAGGGGAGAATGGCGTTGCGACGGAAACTGATCCGGGCGGCGTTCCATATCTCGACAGGGCGTTTTTCGGGCCTCGGCCCGTGGAGACCATCGAGATGAACAAGACCCTTGGCGGCGTCGCCGCCATCGCCTTTCTGACCGTGTTCAGCGGCGTCGCCGTGGCCCAGACGGCCGCGCCCGCCGCCATGGCCCAGCCGGTCACGCAGGCCGATTTCGTGGCGCATCGCGTGGCGCGCCTGCAGGCCGCCGACGCGAACCGCGACGGCACGGTCACGGCCGAGGAAATGCGCGCCGCCGGTCAGGCCAGGCGCGCCGAGCGTCGCGCCGCCATGTTCGAACGTCTGGACGCGAACAAGGACGGCTCGATCAGCCGCGCCGAGTTCGACGCGCCGCGCGCGGACGGCCAGCGGGCGGGTCGGGGCGAGCACGCTGGTCGCGGCCATCGCGGCGGAATGCATCGGGGGGCCGAACGCATGGGGCGGCGCGGCGAGGGTCGTTTCCCCATCGTGATCGCCGAGGCCGAGCAAAGGGCCGCCGAAGCCTTCACGCGGCTGGACGCTGACCGCGACGGGAGGCTGGCCGTCGAGGAGCGCCGGGCGGGCATGCAGGCGCGTCGCGCGGCGTCGCCTTCGACGCCCGCTTCGGAGTAAGGAAGATGTCGGGGAAGGCGGTGCAGCCGTCGGCCCGTTTCGTGAACGGCGAAAGAGGCTGGATTGGCGAAGACCGCCGACCCCGACGAGGATCTGGTGCGGCGCGTGGGTCAGGGCGACCCCGCGGCGATCCAGGCCATGGTCGCCAGGAAGCTGCCGCGCATGCTGATGCTGGCGCAGCGTATGCTGGGCGACGCGACGGAGGCTGAAGACGTGGCGCAGGAGGCGATGCTGAGGGCCTGGCGACAGGCGCCGCGCTGGGCGCCGGGACAGGCCAAGTTCGACACCTGGCTGCACCGGGTGGGGCTGAACCTCTGCTACGACCGGCTGCGGCGACGGCGCGAGATCGCGACGGACGCGCCGCCGGATCGGCCCGACGACGGCCCGGCGCCGGACCGGGGCCTGCTGGCGATGGAGACGGGTGTGAGGGTCGAGGCGGCCCTGGCCAAGTTGCCCGAGCGGCAGCGCGAGGCCATCGTCCTGTGTCACTATCAGGAACTGGGAAACATCGAGGCGGCGAGGCTGATGAACGTCAGCGTCGAGGCCCTGGAGAGCCTGCTGTCGCGCGGACGGCGGGCGTTGCGGACGGCGCTGGCCGATATGGCGCCGAACGCGCCGAATGCGGCAAGAGCGGCGAATGGGTAAGGCGGGGGCTGGAACCATGACGATGACGTACGAGCGGTTTGAACACCTGGCCGACGCCTATGGCGGCGACCTGCGGCGCTGGCCCGAGGTCGAGCGCGAGGCCGGGCGCGCCCTGCTGGAAAGCGATCCGCGCGCGGCGGTCCTGCTGCGCGAGGCCGACGGGCTGGACGCCCTGCTGGACGCCGCGCCGCGTCCGGTCGCGACGCACGCCCTGCGCGAGCAGGTGATCGCCAGCGCGGCGGGGGCGGGGCTGAAGGCGCGTCGTCGCGGTCCCGGGCCTCTGGCCTGGCTGTCGGGCGCCGGATGGGCGGCGGCGGCCTGCGCCGGGGTGGTGTTCGGCATTACTCTGACCAGCCACCTGACCGCCGACGTCCAGGCGGACGCGGTGCTCTATCAGGCCAGTCTGACCAGTGCAGACGACACGGAGGTTCTGGGCGGATGACATCGCGCAGTTTGAAGATCGCCCTGGCCGTATCGGTCGCCCTGAACGTCTTTGCGGCGGCCGCTGTCGGCGCCGTCTGGGTGGCGCGCGACAAGATCGAGCACCGGATCGCCGAGGCGCACAAGCCGGGGCGCAGCGAGCCGGTCTGGGACGTGATCGAGCGGATGGACCCGGCCGTGCGTGATCAGGTCAAGGCGCAGCTGCGGGCGGCGGCCATGCAGGCGCGACCGGACTTCGAGGAGGCGCGGGCGGCGCGGCGCGAGGCCATCGCCCTGACCGGAGCGGACAGGTTTGATCCGGTGGCGGTCGCGGCCCTGCTGGAACGCTCGCGGGCGTCCGAGGCGCGCGGTCGATCGCGGCTGGAGACCGGGGCGGTCGAGACGCTGAACCAGTTGAGCCCGGCGGACCGCAAGGCCCTGGCCCCCATCCTGTCGCGACACAGGGCGCGTCGGGACGCGCGCAAGCCCGAGAAGGCCGCGAAGCCGGTCGCACCCGCAGCCCCCGCGTCGGCCGAGGCGCCGGCCCGCTAATCTTCTCCGTCATCCCGGACGGCCGTGAGGTCTATCCGGGGCCCTGGCGCCGAAGGTTGAAGATGACGGCAGCTTAACTTGATCACTTGGCGATCCGGGTTATCAGAAACAGCGCTTTTCGCTGTTCGGACGCTGTCTTCATGAAAATCTGGTCCCTGCCCCTGGTCGTTCTGGCCTTGGGCCTTTCGCAGGCCGCGACCGCTCAGGATCGTGCGTCGCTGGAGACCTATGTCGGGGCTCTGGCGCGGACCTTTGTGGATGATCCTGACGGGTTCGTCGCGCTCTATGGCGCCGCCTCCTCCGCCGAAGAGTTGGTGCGGGCCGACATTCCACGAACTTCGGGCGAGCCCCGGATCATCCGGCTGGACGAACGGACGGGAACGGCGACGGTGCTTTTGTCCGGTCAGGCCGATCTGGACGACAGCGGCAACGAGACGTCGCTGTCGATGGACTATTCCGGCCTGCATCGTCTGCGTTGGGAGGGTGGACGTTGGAAGGTCGAGAGCCGGGTTCCCTTCCAGGTCAATCGCATCCTGTCGCACGATCTGACGGTCGATCTGGACCCGGCGCAGGGCTTTTCAGCGACTGACCAGATGGAAGTCGTCGCCGATGGCGATCAGGGCTTCTTCTTCGGCCTGAACGTCGGGGCCAAGGTCCGGGCGGTGCAACTGGACGGTCGTCCGATCCCCTTCGTCTTTCAGGACGGTTTCCTGTGGCTGGACGCGTCGCCCGGACGGCATCGCCTGCAGATCGACTACGACATCGCGGTCGAGCGAGAGGCGGGCGGCAACTCGGCGATGTTCTCGGACGCCTATGGGCACATTCGAAACCAGTACTGGTGGCACCCCTTCTTCGGCTTCGGCGTCGATCAGGGGCTGGCCGATTTCCGCATATCCATTCGCGCGCCCGAACGGGTGAAGATCGCCGTGGACCTGCCGCAGACCGAGGCGGTCGTGGACGGTCAGCGGCGTGTGATCGCCACCTCGTCGGTTCCGACCGGGGCGGTGACCTGGGCCTATGACGAAGCGTGGTCGCCGAGCGCCCACAGGTTCGGCGACATGACGCTGGAGCTCTACGCCACGTCGGAATACGCGCCCAAGCCGGACACACTGGTCGCCGCAGCCGAGCGGACCTGGTCCCTGCTGGCCGCGCGCTTCGGTGAGCCCGAACAGAACCGGATCGCGGTGGTTCAGGCGCGCGGTCGCGACGGCGGCGGGTGGCACTTCTTGTCCAACCAGGGGATCTTCACAGGCGCGACCGGCGGGGCGCCGTCGCGGGGAGGCGGCTTCCCCGTGCGCGCCTTCTTCGACCATGAGGTCGCCCACATGTGGACCCGTCCGTCCGGTCCGACACGCAACTTCCTGTCCGAAGGCTGGGCCACCTATGCCGAGAGCCTGGTGATCGCCGACCGCCACGGGGCCGAGGCGGCGCGCTGGTTCTGGAGCGACCAGGCCCGGCTGTTCCTGACCAATCTCGACGCAATGGCGGGGGCGATAGCCGATGACGCCGCCAATTCGGGCGTGTCCTACGCCAAGGGCGCCTGGACCCTGGCGATGCTGGAGCGGGCGCTGGGTCGCGAAGCCTTTGATCAGGGCATGCGCGCCTTCATGGCGGCGCCTCTGGGCAAGACGGACTACGCCGACTTCGTCCGGGGCTTCGGGCCAGACGCCGACAAGGCCCGGCGCTTCCTGACGCCATGGGTCGAGGGACGCGGCGCGCCCAGGATCACGGTTGAACGCAGCGGCGAGGGTCTGGTGCTGGTCCAGAACGGCGGGACCTATTGGTTGCCCGGTTTCGCTGTCGCTCTGGAGCGGGCCGACGGATCGGTCGACTGGGCCCGCGTCGATCTGGAAGGGGAGAGAACCGACATCCCGTCCGGGGCCGGCGTGGTCCGCGTCCGACTGGACCCGGCCGGCGAGTTTCTGCTGCTGGGCGACCGGGTGGCGGAGGTGGCGAAGGTCCCCGCGTCCTGACGTCTCGCGTCCGGAATGACGGCGAGGCCGTGCTAGCGCCTCAGGCCGCCTGCGACTGAACCCGCTGGGGCGCGGCGCCGGCGGGGGCCATGGCGCCTTCGGGGGCGCGGATGGGGAGGTCGAACCAGACGGTGGTGCCGTGGCCGGGTTCGCTCTCGATGGTCATCTGGCCGCGATGCAGTTCGATCAGGGACTTGGTCAGGGCCAGGCCGAGGCCGGTGCCCTGCGTGGTCTTGGAGTGCTGGCCCTCGACCTGTTCGAAGGGCTGGGCCAGGCGGTCCAGGTCGGCGGCGGCGATGCCGATGCCGGTGTCGGTCACCGAGACGCGGACATGGTCGGCGTCGCGGGCCGCGACCGTCACCGTGACGGCGCCGCCCTCGGGCGTGAACTTCACCGCGTTGGAGATCAGGTTCAGCATCACCTGTTTCAGGCCGCGATGATCGGCCTCGATCTGAACCGCGTCGGGGGCGACCAGGCCGAGGGTCAAGCCGGCCTCCATCGCCTTGCCGCGCATCAGGCGGATGGCGTCGTTGCACAGGCTGTTCAGCGACACGGCCTCGTAGTGCAGGGTCAGCTTGCCGGCCTCGATCTTGGCCATGTCGAGGATGTCGTTGATCAGGCTGAGCAGGTGCTGGCCGGACTGGTGGATGTCGGCGGCGTAGCCCTTGTAGCGGCGGTCGCCGAGGGGGCCGAACATCTCGCCGGCCATGATCTCGGAGAAGCCGTTGATGGCGTTTAGCGGGGTGCGCAGTTCATGGCTCATATTGGCCAGGAACTCGGACTTGGTCTGGTTGGCGGCCTCGGCGCGGGTCATGGCGACCTCGTACTTGCGGGCCAGCAGCGACAGCTTGGCCTCGCGGTCCTCCAACTCGACGACCATGGCGCGCAGTTCGTCGGCGGCGCGGCGGCGCTCGGCTTCCTGACGGCGGATGACGGTGATGTCGGCGCAGATGACTACCGTGCCGCCGTCGCCGGTGAAGCGCTCGGCCATCTGCAGCCAGCGGCCGTCCTTCAGCTCGACCTCGCGCACGCCCGCGCGCCCGCTGGCCGAGGGGTGTTCGGCCTTGATGGCCTCGGCGGCGATCTGGTTCAGGGCGTCCTTCTGGGCGCCGCGCGCGACCACGCCGGCGGGGAAGGCGAAGGCGTCCTGGAAGGCCTGGTTCCACAGGATCAGTCGGCCCTGGCGGTCGAACAGGACGAAGGCGTCGGACACGCTCTCGATGCCGTCGCGCAGGCGGTTCTCGGCGGCCTGGGCCTGGGCCTTGGAGCGACGGGCCTCGGTGATGTCCAGCGCCACGCCGAGCAGGCTGGTGAAGCCCGCGTCGCGGCGCGGCTGGCGCGACTGGCCGCGGGCGTCGATCCAGCGGACGCCGCCGGACTTCAGCGGCACGGGGAAGGTGACGTCGAAGACGCCGTCGGCGGCGGCGCGGTCGAGGGCGTCGACCAGGGTTTCGCGATAGCGGGGGTGGACCTTTTCGATCAGGCTCTGGGTGGTCAGGGCCTGGCCGGGTTCGACCTCCAGCATGGCGGCCATGTAGTCGGACAGGACCACCTCGCCGCGCGCCAGATCCCATTCCCAGACGCCGCAGCGGGCGGCCTCGACGGCGACGCGGAAGCGGCGCTCGGTGTCGGCCCACTGACGCCCGGCGCGGGCCTGACGCCAGTTCTGCACGGCGAGGACGCACAGCATCAGCAGGACCAGCAGCAGGGGAACGGCCAGCATCCAGGCGTCGTCCAGCCAGGCGGTCATGCCGCCGGTCGCCGGCATGGCGGCGACGACGGCGTGGCCGGAAGCGCCCACGGGAGCCGAGGCGGTCAGGCGCAGATGGCCGTCGGCGCCCTTGACCGGACGTCCTGCGTCAGCGGGCGCCTGACCAGCGGGGACGAGGCTGAGGCTGGCGCCGCCGAGTTCGGCCTTGAGGGCGGGCAGGGGCGTGCGGGCGCTGACGGCGCGGCCGTCCTTGAGCAGGCGGCGGATCGAAAGCGCGTCGTCGTGCAGGGCATAGGCCGACGAGGAGCGGGCTTCGGTCTTGCCGCCGACGGCGGCCAGGACCTGACCGGCCTTGTCGGTGACGACGAA
>Ga0247827_10001266_pt1 | contig 10782 bp, 10 predicted proteins | sample 12C_Control_Day2_FD_194414 | JGI IMG/M metagenome (GOLD analysis project Ga0247827, IMG submission 194414) | Soil microbial communities from agricultural site in Penn Yan, New York, United States - 12C_Control_Day2 | ecosystem: Environmental > Terrestrial > Soil > Agricultural land | place...
GCCCGGTCCTGCGGGCACTTGCCGCGGCATCCGTCACGCTCGGAGTGCGACGGCCGCGGCGCGTCGGAGCCTGGACCGCGCCCGGGAAGGCCGAGTCATGCGTCCTCCGATTCGCGCAGGGCGACCAGGCGGCGGCCCGGGCCGGAACGAGCACCGGCGCGAAGGACGCGACGCAACGACCGCGGCGCGGCGGAGGCATCGCGCGCGACGGAGGAACCGCAAGGGACCGCAGGAACCGCAGCGCAACGCACGGACCGCGACGCAATGCGGGACCCGCAGCGCACCGCAGGGATCGCAGCGCACCGCACGGACCGCACGGACCGCAGGGCATCGGACGGACCGCAGCGCGGCGGACGGACCGCAGCGCGGCGGACGGAACCGCAGCGCGGCGGACGGAACCGCAGCGCGGCGGACGGAACCGCAGCGCGCGTACCTGCCCGTGCCGCACCGGCCTCTATGGAGGGAGGCGCCGCGGCCCTCCCGGGCGCGGCCGCCTCGCACCGGTCGCCCGGGCGGGCGACCGGCCGGGCCTCACTTGACCAGCGTGTAGAGGGCGGCGTGCGCCAGTTCGCCGTAGGCCGAGCTGGACAGCGTCAGCCAGCCCTGCGCCTCGCCGCGCGGCGCTCCCTTGGCCGCGCTGACGCTCACGCGCAGCACGCCGCTCGCGCCGCCCGCCAGGGTGAGGCTGGACGCGTCGACCGAGAAGGCGATGCCGTTGCCGCCGCCGGCGGCCTGGGCGCTGACGGTCAGCGGCGCGTTGGTCGTGTTGCGCACCGTGACCTCGAGCGTGCGCGTCTGCCCGCTGCCGGCAGGCAGCGCGCCGAAGCTCACGCTGACCGGGTCGAGCGCCAGGCGTGCGCCGGTCGCGGCGACCAGGTCCTCCAGGCCCGCGCCCATCCTGGTGACGCTGGTGACGGGCGTGACCTTGCTGCCGTCGGTCTCCTTCAGCACGTCGCGCACCGCCGTGTTGACGATCGCCGAGCGGATCTCCGCTGCGCTCAACGTGGGGCGCTGCTGCTTGACGATGGCCGCCGAGCCGGCCAGGTGCGGCGAGGCCATCGAGGTGCCGCTCAGGAAGGCGAAGCAGGGCGGCGTGGCGCAGGCGTGGGCGGGGAAGGCGGACAGCACGGAGTCCCCGGGCGCCACCACGTCCGGCTTGACGCGGAAGTCGACGTCGGTCGGGCCGCGGCTGGAGAAGTCGGCCAGGATGTTGGCCTTGGCCGGGTCGTACTGGTAGACGCCGGTGTCGGGCAGGCGCGCGGGGGCGCCGTTCTTGGTCAGCAGCGTCGCGCGCGCGTCCAGCCCCACCATGAACGCCGGAATGGTGGGCTGCACCGGCGCGTCGTTGGTGCCCATCGGGATCGGCTCGCCCGGTTCGCGGTTCACCACGATCACGCCGGCGGCGCCGGCGTTCTGCGCGTTCAGGACCTTGGCGGTGAAGTCGCAGGTGCCGCGCGACAGCAGCGCGATGCGATCCGTGAGGCTGCCGGCCGCGAGCGGCGTGCAGCCGAGCGACAGGCCCGCCTCGGCGCTCGCCGGGTCCGTGACGACGGCCAGCGGCCGGGTCAGGCCGCCGGCCGGCACGCGGCCGAACTCGCCAGGGAAGCTGAGGTAGGAGGCGCCGTCGACCTGTGTGAAGTAGATGACGCGGTGCCCCACGCTGCTGGCGCCGGCCGTCAGCGCGCGCGGCGCGATGCCCGGCGAGCCGACGGTGAAGCCGTCCGGACCGTCGTTGCCGGCCGACACGGCCACCACCATGTTGGCGCGGTCCATGTTGTCGACCGCCTTGCTGACCAGGTCCTGCTTGCCGTGCGATCCGCCGCCCAGGCTCATGTTGGCGATATCGAAGCCGTCGGCATAGGCGGCCTCGAGCGCGTTCAGGATGTCCTCGCTGCGGGCATCGACGACCGGGCCCGGGAAGACGTTGTAGTTGCCGAGCAGCGCGCGCGGCGCGACGCCGGAGATCCCGTAGGGCGCGGTCGCGCCGTCCACCGTGGCCGTCGTGCCGAAGTTGCAGGCCACCGTGCCGGCCACGTGCGTGCCGTGCGTGTCGACCGCCTCGGGTGTATAGCCGCCCTTCTTCGCCTTGTTGTTGAACACCTTGGCGGCGATCACCTTGTTGTTGGTGTAGGCCTTGACGCCGAGCTGCGCCGTCGCGGGATAGCCGGCGTCGGCGAAGCAGGGGTGGAGCACGTCGATGCCGGAGTCGATGACCGCCACCTTCACGCCCTCGCCGGCGTCGGCCGCACCGCCGGCCTGGTTCCAGGCCTCCACCGCGCGGATCAGCGACAGGTCGGGGTCCGTCGCGGACCGGCGGTACAGCCCCTGGTACTCGGCGCGCTTGACCATCGGCGCGGACGCGAGCTGCGCGGGCGTGGCGCCGTTGAGCTGGACCGCGACCGCGTTGAGCGAGATGTCGTACTCGCCGGTCACCTTGACGCCCGGCAGGTGGGCCTTCAGCCAGGCCTTGAAGTCGTTGCGCTGCGCGGCCAGCACGGCGCGATGGGACTTCACGCCGCCGTTGTTGAAGTCGAGCTTCTTGCCGTTGGCGGGCTGGGTCTTGCCGGCGGTCGCGAGCGGCTCGGTGCTGAGCTCCACCAGCGCGTAGCCGGTGTCCGCGGTCTGCGGGCTGGCGCTGCTGTCGCTGCGGCTCGGCGCGGCCGATGCCGCGGGCAGCACGGCGGCGCTCAGGACAGCGGCCAGGACGAGAGCGGCCGACGACACGGCGCTGCGGCGCGGAAGGGGATGCGTCTTCAAGGGGATCTCCGTTGGGCGGGTCGGCGCCGGTGCCGCTCGTGGCGGCGCGGCAGGAAGCGGCAGCCTATGCAGGCGGCCCGGAGGTGTCGATTCCCAGAATTAAGGACCGGGTTAGTCCCGTGGCATGCCGGCCGCGCGCCGGTCTAGACGCCCACTCCCCGGTTCGCGGGGTCGGCGTGCGACCGCTCCGAGGCGCCCCGCCGCGTATGCCAGATCGAGGGGCGGCAGCCGCCGCCCGACGCCGAGGAGAGGTCCATGAGCCGCCACGAGCACCAAGAAGCGCAACGCCCCGCCCGCAAGCCCAGCCGCGGGGTGGTCGGCAGCTATTTCGGCGTGCTAATCGTGCTGCTGCTGGTCCTGATCGGACTGTCGCCGCGCCCGGACGCGCCGCCCTGGCCCGAGGCGGCCCCGACGGGCGGCGCGTCGTCCGTGCCGCTCCCCGCAGTCGACCTGCCGGCCTATCCGCCGCCGGCCGGCGACGAGCCGCCCGGTGAGCCGCCGCCCAGCTTCTGAGACTCAGTCGCGCAGGCGCGCCTGCATCCAGTCGATCACCCCGTGCCAGGAGCGGAAGTCGGCCACCGAGCGCACCACGATCTCCGGCTGCGACTCCTCGATCAGCCTGGCCAGCGAGCGGCCGGGCCCCAGCTCGAGCACGACCCGCACGCCGCTCTCGGTGAGCTCGCGCATGCAGTCGGTCCAGCGGATCGGCTCGGCGATGGCGCGCGCCAGCGCCGCCAGGCCGGCCGGGGCGGCGAAGCTGCGCCGGCCGTCGAGGCCGCGCAGCACCGGCGCGGCCGGCGGGCGCGCCGGCAGTTCAGCGAGGAAGGCGGCGAAGCGCTGGGCCGCCGGCGCCAGCAGCGGCGTGTGCGAGGGCACCGGCACCTCGAGCCGGCGCAGCGTCGCGCCGCGCGCGCGCAGCGCGTCCTCGGCCTGCACCAGCGCCGTCTCGGCGCCGGCGAGCACGACATGGTCCTCGTCGTCGTTGACGATCGCCACGTGCAGGCCCAGCGCGGCCGCCGGCTGCGTGAGCGCGCGCAGCGGCAGGCCGCGCACCGCCAGCATGGCGCAGCCCGGCGGGCTGGCGTCGTCCATCATGCGCGCCCGCGTCGCGGCGACGCGCGCGGTGGTGGCGAGGTCCCAGGCGCCGGCGCAGCTCCAGGCCGACAGCTCGCCGACGCTGTAGCCGGCAAAGGCGATCGGCGGCGGCAGCTCGGGCGCCAGCACCTCCCAGGTGGCGCGCGCCAGGCCGACCAGCGCCGGCTGCGCCCAGGCATTCGGCCGCAGGTCGCCGCCGGCGCGTGCCTCGGTCACGAGGTCGCGGCCCAGCTCGGCCTGGAAGGCGTCGAGCGCCGCGCGGCCGCGCGGGTGCGTGACGACCAGCTCGAACATGTCGGGCGACTGCGCCCCCTGGCCCGGGCAGACGACGGCGTACTCGCGCACGGCTCAGCCCTCCAGCGCCGCCACGAAGATCGTGGCGGCCAGCAGGTCGGCGCTGCCGCCCGGGCTGAGCCAGCGGGCGACCAGCCGGCGGTGCACCTGCACCGCCCGTGCGTGCCAGCACGGCCGGCGCACGCCGCCGGCGTCGAGGAATCGGCGCGCCTGCGCCTGCGCGCAGGCCAGCCCGTCCGGCCCGCCGCGGTGCAGCAGGTTGGTGTCGACCAGCCGCGCCATCAGCTCGAAGAAGGCCTGCACCCGCGCCTGCCGCGGCGAGCCGCCCTCGCGCAGCACGGCCCGGTAGGCCGGCAGCGCCAGGCCGTAGACCGAGGCGAAGCCGCCCGCCGCCTCGGCCTGCGCGCCGCCGGCGCCGTAGCGCGCGCTGGTGCGGCTGCCGTGGCTGGCGGCGTCGCGCCGGTGCGCGGCGATGTCCGGGCCCCAGCGGCGCACGACGAGCTCGCCGAGCGGGGCGCGCTCGCCCGCGCCGCGCGCGCCGGCCGCGGCGGCCAGCAGGCCGAGGTTGAAGACGGCGCCGCGGTGCGTGTTGACGCCGCCCGTGGCGCGCAGCATGCGCGCCTCGGCGTCGCGGCCCAGCTGGTTCAGCACGGCGAAGGGCGCGCCGGCGGCACCCGCGGCCGCCGCCTGCTCGAAGTAGCGGCGCAGCGCCAGGCTGCTGCGGATGAAGGTGGTGGCGTCCATGTCGCGGTGGCTGCCGCTGTCGCACAGGCTCACCAGCCCGGGCTTGGGATAGGTCACCAGCTCCGCGAGGAGGGCGCGCACGGCGGCGTTGCGGATGATGCGCGCGTCCGGCGCCGGCGCCGCCGCGTCCGTCGGGCGCTGCGGGGTCGGTTCGCGGTGCCGCGGGATCCGTTCGCGCTGTCGCGGGGGAGCACCGGCGCCGCCCGCGTCGGCGCCGGGCCGGGGCGCGAAGGGCGTGCCGACGAGGCGGGCGGCCTGCGCGCCGTCCGCGGTCTGCGCGCAGGCGAGGCCGTCCGCCCCGCTCAGCATGCCTCTTCCTCGGCGTCCCAGGCGCCCCACACCGCGGCGCGCGGCCGCAGGCAGGGCCCGCCGTCGGACTTCACCAGCAGCGTGACGGGCTCGGCGGCCAGCTCGCGCCACGCCACCGCCTCGCCGCCCGGCAGCTCGACCTCGCCGTCGAGGCGCACGCCGGTCTCGAGCTGCACGTCGGCCAGCAGGTGCAGCCAGGCCCGCGCGGCCGCGGCGCTGGCGGGCCGCGCCAGCAGGTCGAGGTCGGAGTCCTCGCGCAGGTAGGGCAGGCCGCTGGCCTGCTGCCAGAACGCCGAGCCGTAGACGTGCACCGGCGTCGCGCCCGCGCGGGCCGTGAGCCGCGCCCCCGCCCGCCACAGGCGCGGCGGCAGGCCGCCCAGCGCCTCCTGCAGCGTCGGCGGCGGGGCGACCTCGCGCACCGACGCGGCCGCGACGGTGAAGCTCAGCCGGCGCTTGCGCGGCTGGGGCGGGAGCGCGAGGCCGAGCGGCAGGCCGGGCGGCGCGTCGCCGGGGAGCACGCCGCGGCCGATGAAGGGCCGGCCGGCCTGCGCCCAGTCGAGCACCGCCCGGCGGTCGGCCGCATCGTCCAGGCCGGCGAGCGCCGCCGGGCGCAGCGCGGGCACGAGCCAGACGCGGCGGTGGCGCCACGGTCCGGGGCTCGGCCGTCCGTCCATCGTCGCCGTGCCGTTCAGTCCGCGTCCAGCACGGCCTGCACGACCCCGTGCGCCAGAGTCCGTCCGCCGCGTTCGCGACCGAGCGCGGCGCGCCGGTCGCCGCCGGCCGGAAGCCGGAGCGCCTCGACCAGCGCGTCTGCCAGGCTGCCGCTCCACACCGCCTCGACCGCGCCGAGGCGCTCGTAGTGCTGCACCCCGGGACCGAAGATCGGCGAGCTGCGGCACAGCGACTCGAGCTCCTCGACCGGGATCTGCGTGATGCGCGCCATCGCCGGCAGCGCCATCACGCGGATCTGCGCGTCGGCGAGCGCGTAGGTGCGGTCGGCGATCATGCCGAGCGCCAGGAAGCCGCCGCTCACCGCCTCGCCGTGCACCAGCGTCAGCAGCCGGTGGCCGCGGCGGCGCGCCACCTCGAAGCACTTGGCCAGGTGCGCCAGGAAGCCGCCGTTGCCCAGCAGCTCGTCGCGGCGCGACAGCCGCTGGCCCTGGGTGTCGACCAGCATCAGGATCGGCCGGCCGGGGTGCTCGCGCACCACCTTCAGCACGTCGTCGGCCAGCGCGTAGGCGAGATCGACGCCGATCGCCGCATGGCCGTGGGTGCCCACCACGGCGACCGGGCCGTCGAGCGTGCGGCCGGTGCCGTGCACCCGCTCGCCGTCGGCGCGCACGTCGTGGCCGGCCGGGAACAGGGCGTCGCAGAGGGTGCCGATCTCAGGCATCGCTGCGCTCCTTCACACGCTCGGCGAGCGCCAGGAAGTCGTCCTTGCCGAGCAGCGGCAGGGCCTTGGGATCCTCCACGCCGAGCGCGGACCAGATCTCGGTGGCGTCGGCGGCGCGACCGAAGCGCTCCAGCCGGCGGCCGAGCGCGGCGTGCTCGGCCTCCATCGCCTCCAGCGTGAGCGGCACCGGGCGGTCGAACCAGGCGGCGACGGCGCGGCGCAGGTCCTCCATGTCGTCGAGCGCGTAGCCGTCGGCCTCGCCGAGCAGGTAGCGGTGCTTGCCGCCCATCGTGCGCCACACCAGCGCGCGGTCGCGCGCGTCGAACTCCTCCACGCCCTTCTGCGACTCGATCACCTCGGGGCCGGAGACCGACAGCCGGCCTTCCTCGGTCATGACGACATGGTCGCAGCAGCGCGCCACGATGCCCAGTCCGCCGTAGCAGCCGTTGGCGCCGGCCGACACCACGACGACCGGCACGCCCGCCGCGCGCGCGGCGAACACCGCACGCTGGATCTCGGAGATGGCGATCAGCCCGGCGTTCGCCTCGTGCAGCCGCACGCCGCCGGTGTCGAGCAGCAGCACCGCGGCCGCGGGCTTGTCGCGCGCGGCGCGCTCCAGCAGGCCGGTCAGCTTGGCGCCGTGCACCTCGCCGACCGAGCCGCCCATGAAGCCCGGCTCCTCGGCGGCGAACAGCACCGGGCGGCCCTGCAGCGTCGCGCGGCCGATCACGATGCCGTCGTCGAGCGCGCGCGGCAGCCCGAGCTGCTCGAGGTGCGGGCTGACGACGCGCGCGCTGGGCGGCAGCCACTCGGCCACGGAGCCGGCATCGAACAGGCCGCGCACGCGCTGGCGCGCGGTGGCCTCGTAGAAGCTGTGGCGCGGCGCTTCGGCGTCGGGGGCGGGCGCGGCGCTCATCGCTGCAGCTCTTCCATCGCCTGCGCCAGGCGCAGCGTGACGACCGAGGGCGTGGCGCCGGCGTCGTTGATCGTGACGAGCAGGTCGCCGACGCGGTGCCGCTCGGCGAAGTCGGCCGCCACCGCGCGCCAGGTGTCGGCGTAGCCCTCGATCGCGGTGTCGATCACCAGGCGCAGCCGGCCCTCGAGCGGGCGCGCCTCGAGCAGCACCTCCATGTTGCCGGAGCTCACCACGCCGGCCAGGGCCGCCGCGGTGGCCGCCGGCAGCGGCGGGTAGGGCCCGAATTCGTAGACCAGATGTTCCATGCGCTCACCAGTTGCGGAAGCGGTTGGGCGGCTCGTAGAGACCGCCCGACCAGCGGACCAGATCCTTGATCGACTTGGCGGCCAGCAGGTCGCGCGTGGCCATGCGCGGGTCGATGCCGAGGTCCTCCGGCCGCTGGAGGATGCCGCGCGCCTGCAGCGCCGCCACGGCGCCGCGGTCGCGGCGCAGCCCGACCGGGGTGTAGCCGGCCACGCCGCGGATCGCCTGCTCGCGCTCGGCGAGGGTGGTGCAGCGGTGCAGGTGCGCGATGCCCTCCTCGGTGACGAGATGCGTCACGTCGTCGCCGTAGACCATGACCGGCGGCAGCTCGAGGCCGAAGTCCTCCTGCAGCTGCCAGGCGTCGAGGCGTTCGACGAAGGTGGGCTGCATCTTCTCGCGGAAGGTCTCGACCAGCTGCACCACCAGCTTGCGGCCGCGCGGCATCTTCGACATGCGCGAGGCCGCGCTCTCCTCGCCGGCCTTCAGCCAGCCGGGGCTGACGTGGCGCCGCCCGCGCGACTCGCAGCCGAAGTTCGGCGCGCCGCCGAAGCCGGCGATGCGGTTGAGCGTGGCGGTGGAGGAGTTGCCCTCCAGGTCGATCTGCAGCGTCGAGCCGATGAACAGGTCGACGTAGTGGCCGGCCAGCTGGCAGAAGACGCGGTTGGAGCGCATCGAGCCGTCCGGGCCGTTGAAGAACACGTCGGAGCGCTGCTCGACGTAGCGCTCCATGCCGAGCTCGGAGCCGGCGCAGTGGATGCCCTTGACGATGCCGGACTCGATGGCCGGGATCAGCGTCGGGCAGGGGTTGACCGTCATGTACTGGCAGATGCGGTCCTTGAGCCCGAGCGAGGCGCCGTAGGTCGGCAGGATCAGCTCGATGGCGGCGGTGTCGAAGCCGATGCCGTGGTTCAGGCGCGTCACCTGGTAGGGCGCGTACAGGCCCTTGATGACCATCATCGCCATCAGCACCTGGATCTCGCTGATCTGCGCCGGGTCGCGCGTGAAGATCGGCTCGATGTAGTGCGGCTTCGGTGCCTGCACGACGAAGCCGACCCAGTCGGCCGGCACGTCGACGCGCGGCACGCGCTCCACGATCTCGTTGACCTGGGCGATCACGATGCCATTCTTGAACGCCGTGCCCTCGACCACCGCGGGCGTGTCCTCGGTGTTGGGGCCGGTGTAGAGGTTGCCCTGGGCGTCGGCGCTCTGCGCGGCGACGAAGGCCACCTGCGGGGTGAGGTCGACGAAGTAGCGGCTGTAGAGCTCGAGGTAGGTGTGGATCGCGCCGAGCTCGATGCGGCCCTCCTTGACGAGGCGCGCCATCCGCACCCCCTGCTCGCCGGAGTAGCAGAAGTCGAGCCGCGCCGCGATGCCGCGCTCGAAGACGTCGAGGTGCTGCGGCAGCGCGAGATTGGACTGCACGACGTGCAGCCCGTGCACGCGCGCCGGGTCGACCTGCGCGAGGCAGGCCGAGAGGAAGTCGGCGTGCTTCTGGTTGTTGCCTTCGACGCACAGGCGGTCGCCCGGTGCGAGCAGCGTCTCCAGCAGCTCGACCGCGCGCTCGGCCGGCACCAGCTTGCCGAGGCCGCGTTCCCGCGCGGCCTCCAGGCGCCGCCGCCGCTGCTCCGCGCCGCGGTTCCAGTCTGTCGTCATCCGACTTCCCTCCATGGCGCGTTCGGCTCGGGCAGCGGCATCAGCTGTCGACCGTGATGTTGGCCTCCTTGATCACGCGGCGCCATTTCTCGTTCTCCGCCTTGATCAGCGCCGCCACCTCCTTCGGGGTGCGCGGCCCGATGTCGTCGTTGCCGAGCTTCTCCAGTTCCTCGATCACCTTCGGATCGACCAGCACCGCCTGCAGCTCCTTCTGCAGCCGCGTGGCGACCGGCGCAGGCAGGCCGGGCGGCGCGACCATCGAGAACCACAGCACCGCCTCGTAGCCCTTCAGACCCTGCTCGGCGACGGTCGGCACGTCGGGCAGGGCCTTGGAGCGCTTCGACGACGTGACGCCGAGCGCCTTGACCTTGCCGGCCGCGATCATCTGCAGCGAGGGGCCGATGGTGGCGAACATCACCGGGATCTGGCCGCCGACCAGGTCGGTCAGCGCCGGGCCGGCGCCGCGGTAGGGCACGTGCGCGATCCTCACGCCGGTCTGCGACTTGAACAGCTCGCCCGCCAGGTGGTGCACCGAGCCGACACCCGAGCTGGCGTAGTTGTACTTCTCCGGCTCGGCCTTGGCCAGCGCGATCAGTTCCTTGATGTTGTTGGCCGGCACGCTGGGATGCACCAGCACCGCGAGGCCGGTGGCGCAGACGTAGGACAGCAGCGTGAAGTCCTTGGCCGGGTCGTAGGCGAGCTTGCGCAGGTGCGGCACGATCGCCATCGGGCCGGCGTCGGTCAGGCCGATGGTGTAGCCGTCGGCCGGGGACTTGGAGACGAACTCGGCGCCCATCGAGGCGCCCGCGCCGGGCTTGTACTCGAACACCATCGGCTGGCCGAGGCGCTGCTCGAGCCCGCGGCCGATGATGCGCGCCGTGGCGTCGGTGGAACCGCCGGTGCTGTAGCCGATGACCAGCTTGAGCGGCTTGCTGGGCCAGTCCTCGGCGCGCGCCAGGGCGGGCGACAGGCCGCCGGCGGCGCCGGCACAGAAGAGGGCGAGCGCCTCGCGACGGTTCAGGTTCATCCGTGCCTCCTTGGGCATCGACGGGGAGGGGCGGCCGGTCCGGCAGGTCTTCGATGCCCTTGCCGACCACGTTGCATTCCAATTGCACACGAAAGATATATCAGTTTGACGGACGGACCATCCGGGTAAGTCCCAGGACCCTTCAAGCCATCCCGGCTGGCGCCATGCCGCCGTTCGGCACTGGCACTGGCACTGGCACTGGCACTGGCACTGGCACTGGCACTGGCACTGGCACTGGCCTGGGCGGGCCTGACCTGAGCCTGAGCCTGCGCCTGCGCCTGCGCCTGACCC
>Ga0247827_10001268_pt1 | contig 10774 bp, 8 predicted proteins | sample 12C_Control_Day2_FD_194414 | JGI IMG/M metagenome (GOLD analysis project Ga0247827, IMG submission 194414) | Soil microbial communities from agricultural site in Penn Yan, New York, United States - 12C_Control_Day2 | ecosystem: Environmental > Terrestrial > Soil > Agricultural land | place: USA...
GGCGTCATTGGTCGCCAGTCCGCCGGTGGTGGTGGCCTGATACCAGCCCGACTTTTCCTCATTGGTGTAGCGAAGGCCCGGCGTCAGGTGCAGGCGATCGGTGATGTTCCAGGTGAACTGGCCGAAAACGGCGTAGGAATCCGTCTCGATCCGGCTGTCGTTGAACACCTTGTAGCCGTCCAGCAGAGCGTCGGGCAGGCTGGGGCTGAGCAGCCAGTAGGTGGCGTCGGCGCCGTACTCCGTGACGCCATGCGTTTCGACCGCCTGATGGAAGGCGTAGAGGCCGACGGTCCAGTCGAGGCGGTTCGCCCCGGTGGAGGACAGGCGCAATTCCTGGCTCCACTGATCCTGCCATGACGGGTTGGCCGACTGGCGGGTGATGTCCAGGGCGGTGTAGTCGCGGTCGTTTTTCGGTCCCCAGTCCCAGGCGCGCCAGGCCGAAACCGAGGTCAGCACGCCCCAGCCCAGGTCATAGTCCACGACCGCGGAGACACCCCGGTGGATCTGGTCGGCCTGGATGGCGCTGTCGACGTCGGCGAGACGGTCATAGGGATTGGTTCTGGGCGGGGCGTAGCCGCGACCGGCGGCCATGGCTGCGAACTGCTGGGCGAGTGGCTTCTGCGTCTGGCCCGCGGTCACATAGACCTGGGTGCAGCAGTCGGGCGTCAGGTCGGCATAGTCGGCGAACAGGCGGACGCTCAGCCGGTCATCGGGCTGGAACAGCAGTTGCCCGCGCAGGCTGATGGAGTCCTGCGAGTTCTGCTTTTCGCCAGTGGTGACGTTGTCCAGCACGCCGTCGCGGCGGGTGGACACTACCGAAAAACGTCCCGCCAGCCTGTCGTCGACGAGGGGGCCGGAGAAGGTGGCCTTGGCCTGCAGGAAGCCGTAGTCGCCGATGCTGAGTTCGGCCTGACCCTCGGGCGTGAAGGACGGCGCGCGGGTCGTGATGTTCAGAGCCCCGGCCGTGGTGTTCTTGCCGAACAGGGTGCCCTGGGGGCCGCGCAGGATCTCGATCCGCTCCAGATCAACGAAGTCCAGCGTCGCCGTCGCCGGACGGCCGTAGTAGACCTGATCGACATAGATGCCGACGCCCTGTTCCAGCCCGTCATTGGCCAGACCGTAGCTGGCCCCCAGTCCGCGAATGGTGATGGCGGTGTTGCGCGGGTTCGAGGTCAGCAACTGGACGCTGGGCGCCAGCTGGGTGATCTGGCCGACGTTATAGGCGCCGGTGCGGTCCAGAAGCTCCTCGTTCACCACCGTCAGGGCGATGGGCACGTCCTGGGCCCGCTCGTCGCGACGGCGAGCGGTGACGACGATGTCGCCGACGCTGGCGACGCCGGGCGTGATGGCTGGGCGGGCCTGCTCGTCCGCTGCTGCCCAGCCGGCTGCAGGCGCGCCCAGGCAGGCCGCGGCGCAGGCGGCGGGCGCCGAAGCGGCCAGAAGTCGGCGAACAAGCGGTTGAATGACTGCGGACATGATCCCCTCCCGAGCGAATGCTGCGGACGGAGATGTGTCGTCGGCAGGTGCATTTCAGCAAACGATGATCCTTCGCATTTGCTGATAGATTTTCTATCTACATCCGACGTGAGTTGCTGTGACATTGTTTGTGTGTCTGGGCAGGATTTTCAGTCTGCCAGTAATTCTATTGAGTGAAGCGTCAGGTCGCCCCCATCCGGCAGCCCGGCCCCCAGCCGATCAAGGCGAACAGGACCGTCAGCCGGAAGGATGCTGGTACTCGAATAGGGCACCCGTCGTTTCATACCCCGCTCAACAGCCGGATCAGGGCGGGCTCGAACGCCCTGGTCTCGGGCCCGGGCAGGGTTTCGGCCATCGTCGCGGCGGCGAAGGCCTCCAGCACGCGTGGATGGACATAGGCTGCGCGGCAGACGGCGGGCGTGTTGCCCAGCAGGCCCGCGACGGCCCTGATGCAGGCGGTGGTCTTGCGTCTGGCATCCGCCGCAGAGGTCGGCGGCTCCGTGTCGCGCAGGGCTCGCGCCGCAGAGACGGTGCCCGCCCAGGTTCGGAAATCCTTGGCTGAGAACTGCTCGCCCATGGCGTCGCGAATATAGGCGTTCACATCGTCCGACGTGACGGGATGCAGGTCGCCCTCGGCATCGCGGTATTTGAAAAGGTGCTGGCCGGGCAGGCCCTCCAGGGTCCGCATGGCGCGGGCCAGGCGACGGTCGTGAACGCTGACGCGGTGGTCTTTACCGCTCTTGCCGCGAAACTCGAAAGTCAGGGCGGCGCCGTCCACCTCCAGATGCCGCTTGTTCAGGGTGGTCAGGCCGAAGCTGCGATTCTGGCGGGCGTACTCGGTGTTTCCGACACGGATCAGGGTGATCTCGAGCAGACGCACGGCGGTCGCCAGCACCTTGTCCCGACAGGGACCGCGACGCGACAGGTCATGGTCAACGCGCGCGCGCAGTTTCGGCAGCCGGCGGGCGAAGTCGGGCAGCCGGTCGAACTTGTGACCGGCCGCATGGCGGGTCCAGTCGGCGTGATAGCGGTACTGCTTGCGCCCTCGCGCATCCCTGCCCGTGGCCTGGATATGGCCGTTGGCGCGCGGGCAGATCCAGACCTCTGTCCAGGCGGGGGGAATGGCCAGGGCGCGAATCCGGTCCAGCGTCCTCGCGTCCCGGATCGGCTGTCCGTCGCGCCCGCGATAGGAAAAGCCCCTGCCCGAACGACGGCGGCTGAGGCCCGGACTGTCATCGTTGCACCAGCTGAGCCCCTGGGGGATGTCCGGAACGGAGTGAGGGCCGGCGGCGCCGTCGGGCATGGTGCGTGATCCTGAACGTGGGACGCCAACGGTTGCAGCCGGAGCGGGTTCCTCTTGACCGGAGCGACCGGGCGAGAGACGGAACGGCATGAACTATCGCCACAGCTTTCACGCCGGAAACTTCGCGGACCTGGTCAAGCACGCCCTGGTGCTGTGGCTGCTGAAGCAGCGGCAGGAGCGGGGGCCGGTCACGGTCATCGACACCCATGCGGGCGCGGGTCTGTATGACCTGTCCGGCGACGGTGCGCGATCGCGGGAGGCCGAGGCGGGTGTGGCGCGGCTGATGACGGCCGAAGATCGACCGCCGCTGATCGAGGCTTTGGCAAGCGAGGTCGCGGCCCTGAACCCGGACGGCGGCACGCGCTTCTATCCGGGCTCGCCCCTGCTGATCGCCCGGGCCCTTAAGGACGGCGACCGCTATCTGGGGTTCGAGTTCCATCCGCCGGTCCAGGAAATGCTGGCCGAGGCCCTGGCTGACTGGCCCGCCGCAGAGGGACTTGCAGGCGATGGCTATGCCGAGGCGCTGAAGGCGGCGCGGACGATCAAGGGGCCGCTGGTCCTGATCGATCCGCCGTTCGAGCGGCCTGACGACTATGTGCGCTCGGCCGAAACCGTCGCCGCTATCCTGCGTCATGACCGCACCGCGACGGTCGCAGTCTGGACGCCCTTGAAAGACATGGAGACCTTCGACGGCTTCGTTCGCCGTCTGGAGGAGGCCCGGGTGGGGCGGGTGATGGTGGCCGAGGCGCGGCTGAGGCCGCTGAACAATCCAATGAAGATGAACGGCTGCACCATGACGGTGATCAACCCGCCCTCGGGCGCGGAGGCGGCAGCCGCCGAAATCTGCGGCTGGGTGGCGGCGACGCTGGGCGAGGCGGGCGCCAGGGCCGAGGTTTGGCGTGCGGGCTGAGACAGCGGGATAGTGCGGCGACCCGAACTGGGCGGGTCAATCCAATGGCGGGTCGGATCCGCAACGCCAGCAGGGTGAGTTCGCGTTTCATTATGGGCGGGGGACGCCACGGCTCCGTTTGCGTTGGCGGAACTTCTCACGCATTTGTTGAGGCCGCCTCCCCGACGGAAACGACATGACGCGTATCGCCATTCTGGAAACCGGTCACCCGCCCGAGCATCTGCGGGACGCTTTTGATGACTATCCGGCCCGCTTTCGCGCCCTGCTGGGCGAGAACGTGCCGACGGTGCGGTTCGACGTGCAGTCGGGGCATCTGCCGGACGATCCCTCCATTTATACGGGCGCGATCGTCACCGGCTCGGCGGCGGGAGTGTATGATGATCTGCCGTGGATCTCGCCGCTGGTGGACTGGCTGAGGGCGGCGCGGGGCAGGACGCGGCTTCTGGGCATCTGCTTCGGCCACCAGGTGCTGGCGCATGCTTTCGGCGGCAAGGTGGAAAAGTCGCACAAGGGGTGGGGCGTCGGCCTGCATCGCTATGATGTCGTCGGCCACGAGCCGTGGATGCATCCGCGCGCGTCCTCCATCGCTATTCCGGTCTCGCATCAGGATCAGGTGGTCGCCGTCGCACCGGATGCGCGGGTGATCGCTTCCAGCCCCTTTACGCCTTACGCCGGTCTGGCATGGGGCGAGGACGCCATCAGCTTCCAGTGCCACCCGGAGTTCCAGCCTGCCTATGCCGCGGCGTTGATTGAAGGGCGGCGAGGCGATCGCATTCCGCACGATCTGGCGGACGAGGCCTTGTTGAGTCTGGAGGGCGCCAACGACCGGGCGGTGCTCACGGCCTGGATCAGGGCCTATCTGTTGCTCACTCCTCCGCCGGTGGAGGCGGACGGCAGCGGCATCTGACGGCGGCGCTGGACGCGTTCGCTGAACGCTAACTTCTGGTGTGCCAGTCTGAGGCTTCAGTCCGGAAGTGTTATGTCGCCAATCAAAGCTGCGGTCCTTGCGATCGCCCTCCTACTGTCGCCGGGTCTGGCCCAGGCTCAGGACCTGGCCCCGGCACAAGGCGAAGGCCCGCCGGCCGACCTGCTGCGCGCCGTGGAGCAGCGCGCCTCGCAGACCAGCTTTGCCCAACTGGAGGCCTTTGGCGAGGCGGCTTACCGGCGTCGTGACCGTGAGGGGCTGAACCGGATCTATCACGTCGTCTGGATTGTCCAGAACCAGGGGGAATTCGAGCGGGCCGCATTCTGGAACGGTCGACTGACGGAGCGGGCGCGTGCGCAACGTGACCAGCGCTTCATCCAGATCGCGCATCTGAACGACCTCAGCGCCCGGTATGACCAGGGCGATCTGAACGTTGATGAGGAAATGAGCAGGCTGGCCGTCAATGGCGTCGACTGGTTCGTGCGCGCCCATGCCGCCCGCCTGACCGCCCTGACCCTGATGGATCAGGACAGGGTCGGTGAGGGGCTGAAGCTGCTTAATCAGGCTGAGGCCGACATCCCGGACGAAGACGTCTATGCCGACACGGCCCATGCAGGTCTGTGGGAAATGACCGGCATGGGACTGATGAAACTGAACGACGTGGTGGGGTCCACGATCGCCTTTCGCCGGTTCGAGATTGACTACGCCAACCCCGTCTATCCCCGTCCGGACTTCGACAGCCTCTACAATCTGACAAAGATGGCGGTGCAGGTCGGCGATCTGCCGCGGGCGCAGGAATACTACGCCGCTCACCGTCGACTGAGCATGCGAACCGGGTTGGAAAACCTGATGGTCTATGACGCAGCCCTGTGCGCCCAGGTGGCGGACGCGAGAGACGAGGCGCTGGAGACCCTGGGATGTCTCGCCCCCTATGGCGAGAACCTGGGAGCGGCGGCGTTCCTGAGGCTGGAAATCCTGCCCTTGCGCGCCGTGGCGCGGGCGCGGACCGGCGATCTGGACGGCGCGCGACGCGATCTGGACCAGCTGCGCCATTTCGACGGCCACGGCGGGGTGGATTCCCACGTCGCCCTGGTCGAGGCGGAGCTTCTTTTTGCACAGGGGCGAGCGACCGAGGCGTATCAGGTGCTGCGCACCTATCAACGCGACCGCAATGTCCAGACCGCCCAGAGGTTCAGTGCAGGCATCCGTCAGGTGACGGGCGACATTCAGGAACAGCTGGATCGGCGCCGCCAGCAACTGGACACCGCACGCGCCAACACCGAACTGCAGCGCACCGTCATCCGCTGGCAGAACTGGATCGTCGGCATCGGCGTGGTCTTCATGCTGTCGGCCTTGCTGACCCTGATCTGGCAGTGGCGGCAGGCGACGGAACTGCGTAACGCCCGGCGCCGCGCCGAGGACGCCAACCGATCCAAGAGCGAGTTCCTGGCCAATATGAGCCATGAAATTCGTACGCCTTTGAACGGCGTCGTGGCCATGGCCGACGCCCTGGGGCAGCGCGAGCTGAACCCTGACGAGCATGACATGGTCGAGGTCATTCGCTCGTCAGGCGCGACCCTGGAGCGCCTGTTGTCCGACATTCTGGACAGCGCCCGCATCGAGTCCGGTCAGGTCACGATCGAGCCCGCGCCCTTCCATCTGGGACGGGCGGTGCAGGACGTGGCGGCCCTGTGGCGTATCCCGGCAGAAGCCAAGGGGGTGGCGGTGGCGGCCCATGTCGATCCCGCCCTTGACCGTCTGGTCGAGGGTGACGCTGTGCGGGTGCGGCAGGTTCTGACCAACCTTGTCAGCAACGCCCTGAAGTTCACCGCCGAGGGCCGGGTCACGCTGGCGGTCGAACACGGCGTGGAAGGCGATGTGCGCTTCGTCGTCACCGACACCGGCGTGGGCTTCGACGAAGATCAGAAGGCCCGCATCTTCGGCCGGTTCCAGCAGGCCGACGGCTCGATCACCCGCCGCTTCGGCGGCACCGGGCTGGGATTGGCGATTTCACGCGAGCTGGTGGAACTGATGGGCGGCTGGCTGGAGTGCGACAGCACGCCGGGCGAGGGCTCGCGCTTCTGGTTCGAGATTCCCCTGCCGCCGGTCGAGGAGGTGATCGAAGCCGCCGAACCGGTCAAGCCGGTCGGCGACGTGCGCGAACGGCCCTTGCGCGTCCTGCTGGCCGACGACCATCCGGCCAACCGCAAGGTCATCGAGATCATGCTGGGCGCGACGGCGATGGAACTGGTCGCGGTCGAGGACGGAGCGCAGGCGCATGACGTCTTCAGGCGCGAGACCTTTGACCTGGTGTTGATGGACATGCAGATGCCGGTGATGGACGGCCTGACCGCCACGGCGGCCATTCGCGCCTTCGAGGTGCAGGCGGGGCGCGCGCCGACGCCGATCCTGATGCTGACCGCCAACGCCATGGCCGAACACGTCGAGGCGGGTCGGGCGGCGGGGGCTGACGGCCATCTGACCAAGCCGCTGACCCTGGCCGCCCTGTTTGACGGGATCGCCCGCGTCATGGCGCTGAATGAGCGGGCGAAGGTCGCCTGATGCTCAGGTTCTGATCAGGTTCTGATCAGGGCCACTTCACCACGGGCGGCATGGAACTGAGGATCGATTCAACGTTCCCGCCGGTCTTCAGTCCGAACATGGTGCCGCGGTCGTACAGCAGGTTGAACTCGACGTAGCGGCCCCGACGGATCAGTTGCTCCTCGCGCTCCCCGGGCGTCCAGGCCTCGGTCATGCGCCCGGCCACGATTTTCGAATAGACCTCAAGGAAGGCCGTGCCGACGTCCCGGGTGAAGGCGAAGTCCTTCTCCCAGTCGCCGCTGTCGTGGTGGTCGTAGAAGATCCCGCCCGTGCCGCGCGGTTCGTTGCGGTGGGGCAGGAAGAAGTACTCGTCGCACCACTGCTTGTACTTGGCGTGCCATGACGGGTCATGAGCGTCGCAGGCGCCCTTCATGGCTGCGTGGAAGGCGAGGGTGTCGGGGTGGTCGTCGCGACGGTCGGTGACCAGCACGGGAGTCAGGTCGCCGCCACCGCCGAACCAGGTCCTGGTGGTCGAGATCAGTCGGGTGTTCATGTGCACGGCGGGCACGCGCGGGCTGACCGGGTGGCAGATCAGACTGATGCCGGTGGCGTAGAAGCGCGGGTCTTCCTCGGCGCCGGGGACGTTCTTCGCGTAGTCGGCGGGGAAGGTTCCGTGGACGGTCGAACAGTGGACGCCCACCTTTTCGAACAGGCGGCCGCTCATCATGCCCATGACGCCGCCGCCGCCTTCCTTGCGGTCCCAGGGCGTGCGCACGAAGCGGCCGGGCTCGCCGGGGAAGAGGTCGGCCGGCGCGGCGTCTTCCAGGGCCTCGAAACCGGCGTGAATCTGATCACGCAGGGTCTCGAACCAGACGCGGGCGCGCTCGCGGTGCTCGACCATCAGGGTAGGGGTGTCTTGGATCATCAGGGCTTCAACCATGACGGGCGGCCTTTGTGAACAGTGTGCGGTGCGTGCTTCATGCGCTCTCGCCTGAAAGAAGGCCTTGATCCAGATCAGACCCGGTTCCCATGCGGCGCCGCCTGTGCCAGCGTGGCCGCAACAGTTTTGAGGGACATCATGATCCGCACCGCCCTGCTTGCCGCCGTTTCGCTCACCGTTCTGGCCGGGCCCGCTCTGGCCCAGTCGTCAGGGGGAGGAGACGCCGCCGGGCAGGAGCGGGTGCTGCAGATCCTGCGCCGCACCCCCCTGATCGACGGCCACAACGACCTGCCCTGGGCCTTGCGGCAGGAATTCGGCAACGATCCCTATCGCGTTGATCTGGCGACCAATCTGTCGGCCACGACCCGGCTGCACACCGACATTCCGCGTTTGCGCGCGGGCGGAGTAGGGGCCCAGTTCTGGTCCGTTTACGTGCCTGCCAGCCTGGAACCGGTCGAGGCGGCCAAGGCCACATTCGAGCAGATCGACACGGTCAAGCGCATCGTCGCCGCCCATCCGTCTGTATTTGAGATCGCCACGACCGCTGACGACATCAGCCGCATTCACAAGGCGGGCCGCATCGCCAGCCTGATCGGCATGGAGGGCGGATATTCGATCGACGATTCGCTGGGGCTGCTGCGCGAGTTCTATGATTCCGGCGCGCGCTACATGACGCTGACCCACTCCAGGACCACGACCTGGGCCGACAGCGCCACCGACGCGCCCCGGTGGACCGGCCTGTCGCCCTTCGGCGAACAGGTGGTCAAGGAGATGAACCGCATCGGCATGATGGTGGACCTGAGCCACGTCTCGGAAGAGACCATGTACGACGCCATCCGTGTCTCGACGGCCCCGGTGATCTTCTCGCACTCGTCGGCGCGCGCTGTGACGGGTCACCCGCGCAACGTACCCGACACTGTGCTGCGGATGATGCCGGCCAACGGCGGCATCGTCATGGTGACCTTCGTGCCGGGCTTCATCAGCGAGGCCGTGCGCGCCTCGGGAGCCGCACGTTCGGCCGAGATGTCGAGGCTGACGTCTCTGAACCCCGGCGACCCGGATGCGGTCAAGGCGGGCATGGAGGCCTGGAACGCGGCCAATCCCGCGCCCAGGGCCACGATCGACGACGTAGTCGCCCATATCCAGCATGTTCGCGACGTTGCGGGTATCGACCATGTCGGCCTGGGCGGCGATTTCGACGGGGTCGACAGCCTGCCCGAGGGTGTCGAGAGCGTGGAGGCCTATCCGCGGATCCTGGCCGAACTGATGCGTCGCGGCTGGTCCGAGGCCGACATTCGCAAGATTTCGGGTGAGAACCTGTTGCGGACCATGCGCGCCGTCGAACGCGCCGCCACCGCGCAGCGCGGCGAGCGTCCGAACCTGGCGCAGCTGCCGAACGACGGCGCGCCGGAGTAGGCGCTCAGGCAGGTTGCGGCGACGACGGCGCTTTCAGGCGAACCAGACGAGCGATCTCGAACGCGAGGTCCTCGTCAGAGTGGTCTGGTTTCACCTCGATGAAGTCGACGCCGGCGCGTCGCAGCGCCTCTCGTTTGACTGCGTCACGTGCAGCGGCCGTGCCGAGATAATGTCCGGCGCCCTGGAACTCCACGGCCGCCAGCGGGTGGCCGTCGCGGGCGATGATCAGCATGTCCACGCGTTTGCTGTTCACCGCGGCGAAGGCTTGGGCGTCGGCAGAGGTCAGGACCTCGCCCAGCGACACCTGAGCCATCACGCGCCAGCCCATCTGGTGACCGCGCAGCAGGCGTTCAATCTGCAAAAAGGCGCGCGCCTCGCTTCTGGACATCAGGCGCTTGGGGCGGAACTCGGCGTTCATGACGGTGATGAGTTGCGCCGCGGGATCAGTTCGGTCGTTACGCGCTGTTGTGGCGTCAGGGTTCACGAGCTTCATTCCCGCGCGCCATCGCCCCTGGCCGGAGCGGCGGCCCCAACGGCTTTTGGCGCCGACCTTCAGGCCAGCGAGGAACCCCAGAAGCGCGACCAGGGCCAGCAGCAGCGGCAGGTTGTCGGCTGATGTCAGTTCCCGCAGGAAGGCTTGCAATGTCATGGTTCCGCTCGCGTGAGGGACCAGTCTGCCATTCACCATTTGGCGTTCGATGAATTGGCGTGGTTAAGTTTCAGGCTTTCAGGGCCGCGTCGGCAGTTCGCCCAACTGCCTTAACCCCTCCCACAGGGCGATGCCCGCGCTGACCGACAGGTTCAGCGAGCGTGTCTCGGCGTGGATAGGGATGAAGACACGGGCGTCGGCGGCGGTGTGAACGTAATCCGGCGCGCCGGCGCTTTCCTTGCCGAACAAAAGCACGTCGTCTGGCCGGAACTCGAACTCGGGCAGGGGTGTCGCGCCACGCGTGGTGAACAGGACCAGGCGTCCGGGAGGGCGGTCGCGCTGGAAGGCGTCCCAGTCGGCGTGGCGGGTCATGTGGCTGAGCGGGCCGTAATCGAGGGCCGCGCGCTTCATGGCGCGATCGTCGAAACGGAAGCCCGTGGGCTCGATGACGTGCAATTCGACGTCGAAACAGGCGCTCTGGCGGATGCAGGCGCCCACATTCTGCGGGATGTCAGGTTGAAAAAGGGCGAGACGCATTCTAAGGCCGTCATACGCGCGGGGCGGGGTCTTGTCGCGGTCTTTGTTGCGACCGTTTCGCAAGTTGTGTCAGCAAC
>Ga0247827_10001269_pt1 | contig 10762 bp, 11 predicted proteins | sample 12C_Control_Day2_FD_194414 | JGI IMG/M metagenome (GOLD analysis project Ga0247827, IMG submission 194414) | Soil microbial communities from agricultural site in Penn Yan, New York, United States - 12C_Control_Day2 | ecosystem: Environmental > Terrestrial > Soil > Agricultural land | place...
GCGCGACATCGTGGACTTCATCGCCTCCCGCGACAACGCCGAGCCGGGGACCGGACCGGCGCCGGCTCAGGCGCCCGGGCCCGGGTCCTGAGGGTCCGTTCCGAGGCGGTCCGGTCCCAGGGCGGTGGCCGGGTCGGGCTCCGGGCGATGGTTGCTGCGGGCGCGCTCGACCATGCGCTCCAGGCGGCGGATGGCCTGGAGCAGGACGGCCTGGGGCACCTTGACGTGGTCGGGGACGCAGCCGGCGTGGAGGACGCGGGCGTCGTTGGTCATGAACACCACGCGGTGGTCGACCGGGCGGTCGCAGATCATGCACCTGACGCGGTGGTGGACCATCGTCGAGGAGGCGATGATCGTGATCCGCCCCGCGTGGTCGTCCATGCGCGTCTCCTCGTAAGAGCCGGTACGCGCAGTTTGCCAGGCTTTTGCGGATCAGGCCCGGGGAACCGCCCCGGTGCCGGGGGTCATGGCGCGGAGGTGGGCGGCTGACGCGATCCGCTCCTCGGCGATCCGGTCGGCGACCTCGGCGGTGGGCGCACCCTCGGCCCGGGCCCGGCGGAAGATGAGCCGCAGGGCCTCGGCCACCCCCAGGACCGACACGTCCAGCCGGTCGGGGGAGTAGCGCAGCTCGCCGGCGCCGATCACGGCGTACGGCGCGGCCGAGTTGATGACGTAGTCGGGCGCGTACAGGATCCCCCGTTCCAGCAGCCGCCGGCCGTCGGCCGCGGTGGCCAGCTGGTTGTTGGCCCCGCCGGCCACGATCCGGCAGCGCAGCCGGGGGATGGTGTGCTCGTTCAGGAGGCCGCCGATGGCGCACGGGCTGAACACGTCGCAGTCGACGTCGTAGATGGCTTCGGGGTCCTCGAGGGTGATGTCGAGCCGGTCGGCCAGCTCCTTGGCCCGGCCCGGGTCGACGTCCGAGCCGCTCACCACGGCCCCGCTGGCCACCAGCAGCTCGGCCAGGTGCCCGCCGACCCCGCCGAGACCCTGGATAGCCACCCGGCGCCCGGCCACGTCGGGGGTGCCGTAGACGTCGTCGAGGGCGGCGCCGATACCGGCGAACACGCCCCGCGCGGTCAGCGGGGTCGAGTCGCCGGTGCCCCCGAACCGCTGGTCGATCGCCCACACGAAGTCTGTCTCGCGGGCGATGTCGATCATCTCCTGGGCCGAGGTGCCCAGGTCGGGGCCGGTGCCGAAGCGGCCGGCGAGCAGCTGCACGAACCGCCCGAAGGACCGCAGCAGCACCCGCTTGTCGGCCACGCCGTCCTGCTTGAGCAGCACCGCCTTGCCGCCCCCGCGGGGCAGGTCGGTGAAGGCGAACTTGTAGGTCATGCCCTTGGAGAGCCGCAGGGCGTCCTCGAGCGCGTCCTCCTCGGAGGCGTACTCCTTGTACCGGGTGCCGCCGCGCGCCGGGCCGAGGGCGGTGTCGTGGATGGCGATGATCGCCCGCATCCCGGTCTGCCGGTCGAAGCAGAAGACCACCTGCTCGTGGCCGTGCTCGGCCATCTTGTCGAAGACGCCCACATCGCCCTCCTGCGCTCGCGGTCACTTGGGCAGGGGGGGACCCGCCCAGCGCCGTTGCCGGGTCGTCGGCGGCGGGTCACCCCGCCACCCCCTCACGATACCCCTCGGACGCGGCGACAGTCGGACGAGCCCCGGGGACCCAGGGATAGGATCGGGTGGCGGCAGGACCGCATCGCCGGGGAGGTCGATCGGTGGACACCATGTGGGACCCACAGGCCGAGCGGATGTCGGCCGACGAACGGGCCGCTCTTCAGGCCCGACGCCTGGACGACCTGCTCGGGCGGCTGGCCGAGGGCAGCCCCCTGTACCGCGAGCGCCTGGCCGGCGCCGGTGTCGGGCCTGGAGCCCGGGTCGGTCTCGAGGGCCTCGCCGGCCTGCCGTTCACCATCAAGCAGGACCTCTGGGACAACTACCCGTGGGGCCTGCTGGCCGTCCCCCGGGAGCAGGTCCTGCGCGTCCACGGCTCCTCCGGCACCGGTGGGCGCCCCACCCTGGTCGCCTACTCCCGCGCCGACCTGGACGTCTGGGCCCAGGTCTGCGCCCGCGCCCTCGGCTGCGCCGGCGCGGTCCCGGGCACCCTGGTGCACAACGGCTACGGGTATGGCCTGTTCACCGGGGGCCTGGGGATGCACGCCGGGGCCGAGCTGATGGGCTGCACCCTGGTGCCGATGTCCGGCGGCCAGACCCAGCGCCAGGTCACCATGATCCGCGACCTCCGGCCCGAGGTGCTGTGCTGCACCCCCTCCTATGCGGCCCGGCTGGGGGAGGCGCTGGGCGAGGCGGGCGTGGCCCGGGACGAGATCTCGCTGCGGGTCGGGATCTTCGGGGCCGAACCCTGGAGCGACGCCATGCGTGCCCAGATCCAGGACCTGCTGCCGCTGAAGGCGCTCGACATCTACGGCCTTTCGGAGGTCATCGGCCCCGGGGTGGCCTGTGAGTGCGTGGAGGCCCAGGCCGGCCTGCACGTCAACGAGGACCACTTCCTGGTCGAGGTGGTCGACCCGGACTCGGGGCGGCCGCTCGGGCCGGGGGAGCGGGGCGAGCTGGTCTTCACCACCCTGACCAAGGAGGCCATGCCGCTGCTGCGCTACCGCACCGGCGACATCGCCGCCCTGGACCCGTCCCCCTGTGACTGCGGCCGGACCCTGGCCCGGATGTCCAAGGTGGCCGGGCGGCGCGACGACATGCTGGTCATCAGGGGCGTGAACGTCTACCCGAGCGAGGTCGAGGCGGTGCTGGTCGCCGAGCGGGCCGTCGCCCCGCACTACCTGCTGGTCGTCGACCGCACCCAGACCCTGCCGAAGCTGGTGGTGGCCTGCGAGCTGGCCGCCGGCTGGTCGATCTGCGAGGAGACCGAGGAGGCCGAGCGCGACCGGGTGGCCACCGAGGTCGGCGCCGCCCTCCAGGCCCGGCTCGGCCTGACCACCGAGGTCCGGGTCCTGCCCGGCGGGACGATCCCCCGGGTCGAGCTGGGCAAGGCGGTGCGGGTCGCCGAGCGGACCGCCGACCACGACCCGCTGCCCGTCTGGCCCTGACGGCTGTGGATGACGGGGTGGAACCGTCGGGGGGGTATGGCAGACTCGGCAGCCGTGCACCCCAAGTTCCTGACCCATGACCTGAACCCGGCGCAACGGGAGGCGGTCGAGGCGACCGTTGGGCCGTTGTGCATCCTGGCCGGGGCGGGGACAGGCAAGACCAGGGTGATCTCCCGGCGGGTGGCCTACGCGATCGCCACCGGGGTCGTCCACCCGGGGCACGTGCTGGTCGTGACCTTCACCGACAAGGCGGCGACCGAGATGCGCGAGCGGCTGGCCGCCCTCGGGTTCCCCGGGGTGCAGGCCAAGACGTTCCATGCCGCCGCCTTCGGCCAGCTGCGCTTCTTCTGGTCGCGGCTGTCCGACGCCCGGCTGCCCGAGGTGCTCGGCTCCAAGGTCCCGCTGCTGGCCCCGCTCCAGCGCAGCCTCCCCGGCGGGTACAAGTTCACCGCCGTCAAGGACCTGGCCGACGAGGTGGAATGGGCCAAGGCGCGCCGGCTCGACCCCTCCAGCTATCAGGCGGCTGCCGAGGCCATTGGCCGCACCCCGCCCATCCCCGGCGACCTGTTCGCCGGGGTGTTCCGGCGCTACGAGCGGGCCAAGGAGCGGGCCGGGCGGATCGACTTCGAGGACATGCTCGTCCGCATGCTGGAGGGGTTCGAGTCCCGCGAGGACGTGGCCGAGGAGTTCCGCGGCCAGTACCGGTGGTTCTCGGTGGACGAGTACCAGGACACCAACCCGCTGCAGCAGGCGCTGCTCGAGGCCTGGCTGGGGGAGCGGCGCGACCTGGCCGTGGTCGGCGACGAGGACCAGACCATCTACACCTTCACCGGGGCCACCTCCGAGTACCTGACCGGGTTCGCCCGCCGGTTCCCCGACGCCCAGGTGGTCCGGCTGGAGGACAACTACCGCTCCAGCCCGGAGGTCCTGGCCCTGGCCAACCGGCTGCTGGCCGCCACCCCGGGCCGCCGCCCGGACCGGGGCAAGCGGCTGGTCGCGACCCGGCCCTCGGGGCCGGAGCCGACCGTGGCCGCCTTCGAGAACGCCGAGCGGGAGGTCAGGGCGGTGGTGGGTGAGGTCGGCCGCCTGGCCGGGGCCGGGGTCGACCCGGACGAGGTGGCCGTGCTGGTCCGGACCAACGCCCAGATCCCCCCGTTCGAGGAGGTGCTGGCCTCGGCCGGCATCCGCTACCAGGTCAGGGGCGAGCTGTTCTTCCGCCGGACCGAGGTGCTGCGGGCGATCGGGGTGCTGCGCTCACGCACCGCCAGGTCGGCCGGCGGCGGGCTGGTCGACGCCCTCGAGGGGATCTGGTTCGAGCGCTTCGGGTTCCGCCGCGACGAGGAGCCCGACGGCGAGGAGGCCCGCCAGCGCCACGCCAGCCTGGTCACCCTGCTCGGCATCGCCGAGCGGGTCGGGGACGAGGCCGGCATCGCCGGGTTCCTTGAGGAGATGGGCCGGCGGGCCGCCCAGGAGGCCGAGGGCACCGGGGGCGGCGTGAACCTGCTCACCTACCACCGGGCCAAGGGGCTGGAGTTCGACGCGGTGCTGCTGCCGGCGGTCGAGGAGGGGCTCCTGCCGATCCGCCAGGCGAGCACGCCCGCGGAGGTGGCCGAGGAGCGGCGCCTGCTGTATGTGGGGCTGACCAGGGCCCGGGTCCACCTGTGGCTGTCCTGGGCGGCCCGCCGGGCCGGGGCGTCAGGCCGCGAGCAGCCCCGCAAGCCCTCCCGGTTCCTCGACGACCTGGTCCCGCCGGGCGCCGGCCGGGTCCGGCCCCGGGCGGTGGCCAGCGGGATGACCCGGGGCGGCCGGGCCAGTGTGCGGGCCGACGGCCCCCTGGCCGACCAGCTGCGGGCCTGGCGGCGCAAGCGGGCCGAGGCCGACGGCGTGCCCGCCTACGTGGTCTTCAACGACCGCACCCTGGCCGCCCTGAGCGAGCGGCAGCCCCGCAGCCGGGGCGAGCTGCTCGCGGTCGAGGGCATCGGCCCGAGCAAGCTGGACAAGTACGGCGACGAGCTGCTCGCCCTGCTCGCTCCTGGCGAGGGAGGGTAGGGAAGGCCGCGCCGTTGGCAGCGAGGCGAGCAAACGCGGCACAATGCGCCGATGGTCCGACAGAAGGAACGGGAGCGAGGGGCGCGGCCGCCGGTGTGCCAGTACTGCGCCGCGATCGCCGACACCGCCGGGCCGGGGCTGCCGCCGGGCTGGACCATCCAGTCGGGAGTCCGCGGCTGGACCTACCTCTGCGCGGCCTGCACCCGCTCCAACCTGCGCTCGATCGAGCCGCACCTGTTCGACCGGGGCACCCTGGGGTTCGGCACCGTCAACTGAGCTCGACCTGAACCTCAGGCGAGGTGGGCGGGACATTCCAACGGTGCCCACAACCCCGCCGGCTCCTCGAACAGGTGTGGACAGCCGTTCCCGGGACCGGGCCGACGGCGATAGGGTGGGGTCGAAGCCGCTGCTCGTCACAAGGAGGACGATCGATGACCGACGCCGTGCCCGAGGCCGACGCCCTGGAGCAGCGCCAGCCGCTGCTGGAGCGGGACACCCCCGACCTGATCCCCGAGATCGACATCGAGGTGCCCGAGGAGGACGCGCTGGAGCAGGCCATGTCCGTCCCCTTCGACGAAGACGACGCGCCGCGCTGACGCGCAGCGACGAGGCGGGCCACCGCCGTGGCGAGGACGATGTTCCGCGACCGGGTCGAGGCCGGCGACGTCCTGGCCGGCCGGCTCGGCCACTATGCCGGCCGGGACGACGTGCTCGTGCTCGGCCTGCCCCGGGGCGGGGTCCCGGTGGCGGCGCGGGTCGCCCGGGCCCTGGCGGCGCCGCTCGACGTGTTCGTCGTGCGCAAGCTGGGCGTTCCCGGCCGCGAGGAGCTGGCGATGGGAGCGATCGCGTCCGGCGGGGTCCAGGTGGTCAACGAGCAGGTGGTCGACCGGCTCGGGCTGAGCGAGGCCGTCCTGCGCCAGGCCGCCGAGGCCGAGGGTCGCGAGCTCACCCGCCGCGAGCGGCGCTACCGCGAGGGCCGGGATCCACCCGACCTCGCCGGTCGGGTCGTGATCCTGGTCGACGACGGCCTGGCCACCGGCTCCACCATGCGAGCGGCGGTGGCGGCCGCCCGGCTGCTTGACCCCACCCGCGTGGTGGTGGCGGTCCCGACCGCGCCCGCCTCCACCTGCCAGCGCCTCGGGAAGGAGGCCGACGAGGTGGTGTGCGCCACCACCCCACGCCCGTTCCGGGCGGTCGGCTACTCCTACCGCTCGTTCCCCCAGACCTCCGACGAGGAGGTGAGAAGCCTGCTCCGGGCGGCCTGGGCGCCCGACCCGGGGTCGCGGTGGCCCAACGGGCCATCCCCGGCCCGAGAACCCTGAACCCGACACGAGAACCCTCAGTCCGACCGAGTCGAGGGGAGAGACCGTGCACCACGCCGAGATCGCCCGCGTGTTCGATGCCGACGAGCCCTTCACCTCCGCGTACATGGACACCGAGGGCGACGTCGAGCAGGCCGCCGACCGGGTGGCGCTGCGCTGGAAGAACCTGCGCGGGGCCATGCTCGTGGCCGGTGTGCCCGAGGCGACCGTCGCCGCCATCGACCCGCTGGTCGAGGGCAGCCACACCGCCGGGGCGACCCTGGCCGTGATCGCCGCCGTGGACGGCCCGCGCTACTCGGCCAACCTGCCCGACCCGCCGCCGCGGGACACACTCCTGCGCGTGGGCGCCCTCCCCGACGTCGTGCTGCTGCTGGCCGCCGATCAGGCCGCCGTGCCGCATGTGGCCGTGCTGACCGACCGGACCGGGGCCGACATGGCGGCGCGGGTGGCCGACGACGTCGCCCGGACCGAGCGGGTCGACGGCCGCGTCACCCCCCACATCCACAAGGCGCAGGCCGGCGGCTGGTCGCAGCCGCGCCACCACCACCGGGCCGAGGCCCTGTGGGAGTCCAACGCCGGCGAGGTCGCCGCGGCCCTCACCCGGCTGGTCGACCAGGTCCGGCCCCGGTTCGTCGCCGTCGCCGGCGACGTGCGCGCCCTCAAGCTGCTCCGCGAGCACGCCCCCAAGCGGGTGCGGGAGCTGCTGCAGGTGGTCGGGGGCGAGCTCGGCTCCCTGGACGAGGTCTTCGTCGAGGCCGACCGGCTGGTCAGGGACACCGTGGAGGCCGACAACCAGGCGCTGCTGGAGCGCTTCGCCGAGGAGCGGGGCCAGGCCGACCGGGCGGTGGAGGGAGCCGCCGCGACCCTGGCCGCGCTCGCCCGCGGCCAGGTCGACACACTGCTGCTCACCGGCCTGTTCCTCGACGACGAGCGGACGGCCTGGTTCGGGCCGGCCCCGACCGACGTCGCCGCCGAGCCCGGCACCCTGATCGACCTCGCCGTCGCCGACCCGGTCGAGGGCCGGCTGGTCGACGTGGCCGTCCGCGCCGCCCTAGGCACCGGCGCCGACGTGAGCGTGCTCGACCCGGCCGACCAGACACGCCCCGCCGAGGGCCGGGGCGAGATCCACGACGCCCCTCCGCCGCCCAAGGCCGCACCCGCCGAGGGCCTGGGCGCCCTACTGCGCTTCGCGGTCCCGTCGTAGCCCGGGGCCGGGACCGGGGTCGGTTCCGAGGAGGGCGGAGGCGGCAGGCTCGGCGTAGGTGACCCTGGTGAGGGTGTCGTCGGTGAAGGTGAGGGTGGTGACGCTGGCCAGGGTGCAGCGCCGCCAGCCGGGCCAGTGGGCGAGGCGGCGGCGTTCGAAGGCCAGGCGGGCGACCCAGATAGGGGCCTGATGGGAGACGAGGACGACCTGGCGGCCGGCGAACTCGGCTCGGGCGGCGTCGACGACGGCGTGGACCCGCTCGGCCATGTCGACGTTGCGCTCGCCCCAGGAGGGGGCGCGGAGGTCGCGGAGCTTCCACCACAGCCGGGGATGGCGGAGGATGTACCAGGCGACGTTGCCGGCGACGCCCTCGAAGATGTTGCTGGTCTCGATCAGGCGCAGGTCGGTGCGGACCTCGAGGCCGTGGGCGGCGGCGATCGGGGTGGCGGTCTGCTGGGCCCGCTCAAGGGGGCTGGCCAGGACCGCGGCCAGGGGCGCGCCGGCGAAGTGGCCGGCCAGCAGGTCGGCCTGGGCCTGGCCGCGGCGTGACAGGTGGTAGCCGGGCAGCCGGCCGTAGAGCACCCGGCGAGGATTCTCCACCTGCCCGTGTCGGACCAGGTGGACGACGGTCTCGGGCACGCACAGGTCCTCGGAGGTCTGGGGATGGCGGCTGCGATGGTAGCAGCGGGCCCGAGCGGCGGTTCGGTGCAGCGGCCCGAGCGGCGCTCGCGGTGGGCCCCGCCTATCCTGCGAGTATGGCCAGTCCCTCAGATCGGGGCGCGCACCGGTGAGCCGGGTGCGCCGGCCTCCGCGCACCCACCCGACCGACGCGCCGCCTCCCGAGGCCCCGCGCCGGCCAGGCTGGATCCCCCGCCGAGACCTCACCGGGAACGGGTCCGCCCCCACCGGCGGTCCGGGCGATGGCGGCGGGCTCGAGGAGCTCGGCCCGGAGACCCCGGTGCCGGAACGGCCGGCCACGTCCGCTCGGCCGGGGTGGGCGTTGCCGGCCGCGCTCGCTGCGATGGCTGTGGTCTATCCGGCGGCGTTCTGGTTGCGGGTGGTGCCGTTCTGGTCGGCGATGGTGGTGCTCTCGGCGTTCTCGTGGTGGGCGGCCTGGCACCCGTACCTCTGGACCCGGCTGCGGCCGGACCGGCGGCTGGTGGTGATGGGGGTCGTCTCCGGCCTTGGGCTGTACCTGCTGTTCTGCGCCGGGGCGCTGGTGGTCCGCCAGACACCGCTGGCGCCGCGGATCCAGGAGGTGGTGGACCTGGCGCGGGCCACCGCCCCGGCGGGGCTGGCCGCCCTGGTGATCGTGTTCGCGACCTCGCCGAGTGAGGAGGTGCTGTGGCGGGGGGCGGTGTTCGCCCGGATGACCAGGCGCTATGGGCCCGGGTGGCGCCCGGTGGTCGCCACCACCGTGCTGTACGCGCTGTTCGTCGGCCTGTCAGGGAGCGTGGTCCTGTCCCTGGCCGCGCTGGTCTGCGGGACCGTGTGGGCGAGGCAGCGCCAGGTCACGGGGAGCCTCGTGCCCGGCATGGTCTCCCACGCCCTGTGGTCGCTGCTGATGTTCCTCTGGATCCCCGGCGTCAGTTCTTGAACGCGTCCGGGGAGTAGTTCCAGGGCTGACCGCGGGCGATCTGGAAGCGGCTGCCGACCTCGGGGTCGCGGTCGATGCCGACGACCTGCTGGCACTTCGGGCACTTCCAGCGCTCGAACCCATAGGCCGAGCTCTCCAGCTCCATGCGCGAGCCACACTTGTCGCAGACCTCGCGCTGCAGGGTCGGCGTGGCGGTGCCGCTGTCGTCGGTGCCCATAGTCGTCGTCTCCTTGCTCCCCCCGGTCGACGCCGGGACGCACCACCAGGATGGCCTAACTCAGATGATCTTGCATCCCTTCGGAGGCAACTTCCGCATACCGATCTGGGATCCGGCGGGTCGGCTACGGCGATTACCTAGGCAAGCTCGAGTCGTGTTCTTCCTGATTACCCAGGTGGGCCGCGCGGCAATCACGGTGGGCCACCTTCCGGGCCGGGTCGGGAATCGTCCCGCCAAGAACTATCACGAGGGCGTGACGGGGCGTCCGGGCCCGACCTACGATGCGGGCATGATGCGACGTGGCGATGGAGCGGCCGGCCCCGGCCGGGTGGTGCTGACCGGCGGCCCGCTGGGCGTGGGCCAGGTGGTGGCCGTGGCCCGCGGCCGGGTCCCGGTGGAGCTCGGCGAGGAGGGCCGCAAGCGCATGGCCGCGGCCCGCGACGTGGTCGAGCGGGCGGTGACCGAAGGGCGGCAGGTGTACGGCGTCTCGACCGGGTTCGGGCTGCTCGCCAACACCGCCGTGGCCCCGGCCGACCTGGAGGAGCTGCAGCGCCGGATCGTCCTGTCGCACGCCACCGCCATCGGCGACCCGCTGGAGACCGAGGTGGTCAGGGGCATGCAGCTCCTGCGGGCCCGCACCCTCACCCAGGGCTACTCCGGGGTCAGGCCCCTGGTGGTGGAGGCGCTGCTCGCCCTGCTGGCCGCCGGGATCACCCCGGTGATCCCCGAGCACGGCTCGGTCGGCGCCTCCGGCGACCTGGCCCAGCTCGCCCACCTGGCCCTGCCCCTGCTCGGCGAGGGCGAGGTCCTGGTCGACGGCCGCCGCCTGCCCGCCGCCGAGGGGCTGCGGCAGGCCGGGCTGGAGCCACTCAGGCTCTCCTTCAAGGAGGGCCTGTCGCTGGTCAACGGGACCGAGGGGATGCTCGCCCTTGCCTGCCTGGCCGTGGCCGACGCCGAGGCCCTGGCCGCCATGGCCGATGTGGCCTGCGCCATGTCGATCGAGGGCCTCCTCGGCACCGACCGGCCCTTCCAGGCCCGCCTCCACGAGCTCCGCCCCCATCCCGGCCAGGTGGCCAGCGCGGCCAACCTCCGGACCATGCTCGCCGGGTCGCCCATCCTGGCCAGCCACCGCCACTCCGACCACGCCATCCAGGACGCCTACTCGCTGCGCTGCGCCCCCCAGGTCCACGGGGCCTGCCGGGACGTGATCGCCTTCGCCCGCCAGGTGGTGGAGCGCGAGCTGGGCTCGGTCACCGACAACCCGGTGGTGTTCGCCGAGACCGGCGAGGTGATCTCGGTCGGCAACTTCCATGG
>Ga0247827_10001271_pt1 | contig 10754 bp, 10 predicted proteins | sample 12C_Control_Day2_FD_194414 | JGI IMG/M metagenome (GOLD analysis project Ga0247827, IMG submission 194414) | Soil microbial communities from agricultural site in Penn Yan, New York, United States - 12C_Control_Day2 | ecosystem: Environmental > Terrestrial > Soil > Agricultural land | place...
GAGATGCGCACCGCGTCGCCCATGACGATGACGCCGTTGACCTCGTCGATGATGACCTTGGCGGGGGCGTCGACGCGCACGGGCAGGTTCTCGACCTGACTGACGAAGCCGGCCATGCCCATGGTCTGGGGCGCGCGGATGGCGACCACGGTGCCGTTCTCGGCGAAGGCGCTGTTGGGATAGGACTGGTTGATGGCGGCGGCGACGCGCTGGGCCGTGGTGAAGTCGGGATTGCGCAGGGTCAGGCGCACGATCGGCATGGCCGAGAGGTCGAAGCCGGTCTCACGCTCGACCACCCCGCCCGAGGCGATGCGGCCGGCGGTCGGCACGCCGCGCGTCACCGAGGAGCCGGAACCGCCCGAGGCCGAGACGGCGCCGGTCTGAACGGAGCCCTGCGCCACCGCATAGATTTCGCCGTCGGCGCCTTGCAGGGCCGTGACCAGAAGCGTGCCGCCCAGCAGGCTCTTGGCGTCGCCCATGGCCGAGACGGCGACATCCAGGCGCGAGCCCGGCGTGGCGAAGGGCGGCAGGTCGGCGGTGATCATGACCGCCGCGACGTTCTTGGTGTTCAGGTTGGCGCCGCGGATGTTGACGCCCTGACGTTCCATCATCCCTTCCAGCGACTGGCGGGTGAAGGGCGAGTTGCGAAGGCTGTCGCCCGTGCCGTTCAGGCCGACCACCAGGCCGTAGCCGACCAGCTGGTTGGTGCGGACGCCTTCGACAGAGACGATGTCCTTGATGCGCGACTGGGCCTCAGCCGCATTCGGCGCCGCCGCCAGAATCAGGGCGGCGGAAGCGGAGGCGAGGAGGGCGGTGAGCAACTTCTGCATACGACAGACGTCCTGTTGAGGCGTTCGCGATTAACCATGCGAAGTTTGTGCCGGAAGAAATGTTGTTTAATTTCAGTGCATGGATTGGGCTGCACGGCGCCTTGGCGGCAGAATCTGCCGGGGCGTTAACCAAGCGGTGACGCTCGTGGCCGATGGTCCAGGCTGATCGGGAGCATGGATCATGAAGGTCACCGGCCCCTCGGGCGCTACATCGACGCAAGGCTCGCGCCCCACGAAGGCGGCGGGCGGTTTCAGCCTGCCGGCCAGCGGCGGGGCGTCTGGTCCGGCGTCGGCCGCCGCGACCAGCGCGGCGTCCAGCTTGGCGGGGGTTTCCGCCCTGATGGCCCTGCAGGGGGTCGAGGATGCGACTGAACGTCGGCGTCGGGCGATCCGGCGCGGCGGAGGGCTGCTGGACCGTCTGGATGAGCTGAAATTGGCGATGTTGAACGGTCAGGACGGCGCCCCGGCGCTGGAGCGGCTGGCGCGCAGCCTGCGTGAGGAGCGGCCGGATGACGCTGATCCCGGCCTGAAGGGCGTCCTGGATCAAATCGACCTGCGCGCGGCCGTGGAAATGGCCAAGGCGGAAGCGGCCAGAGCGCGCGTCTAGAAGTCACGGGAAACACTGGCGAAATTTCAGGTTTTCAACGGTAAGTGAGGGCAATTTGCCACACTGACCCGACGTTAATGCAGCTTAACAAGAACGCAGACTCGCGAACGCCATTGCCGCGACTCTCCGCCTTGCCTATACGGCCCATGCGCCGCAGGGGGGCGCAGACAACTTGAGCGTGAGTGCGATGAACGCATTAGCGTCTGTGATCGAGGAGGGTTCGGTCATGTACCGTCCCACCGACGACGAGCCGTTTATGAACGAGCGGCAGCTGGCCTATTTCAAGGCCAAGCTCCTGGCGTGGAAGGATGACATCCTCCGCGAATCCAAGGGCACTGTCGTAAATCTGAAAGCCGAAACCGAGAACCACCCGGATCTGGTGGACCGGGCCTCGTCGGAATCCGACCGGGCGCTGGAGCTTCGGACCCGCGACCGGCAACGCAAGCTGATCTCCAAGATCGACGACGCGCTGCGGCGGATCGAGGACGGTTCCTACGGTTATTGCGAGGACACCGGCGAACCGATCGGCCTGGGCCGACTGGAAGCCCGCCCGACGGCGACCCTGTCGGTCGAGGCCCAGGAGCGGCACGAGCGTCGTGAGCGGGTTCACCGCGACGATTGATCGTCAGGTTCGGCGACTGATTGGCCGGATCGACTTGACTTGAGTGGACGGCGGCGCGACCAAGCCGCCTTCCTATCGAGGTCGTTGATCCCCCATGTCCGTCAAGGTTCGTTTCGCTCCGTCTCCCACGGGTAGGCTGCACGTCGGCAATGTCCGCACCGCTCTGGTGAACTGGCTGTTCGCCAAGGGGCAGGGCGGCTCGTTCGTTCTGCGCATCGACGACACCGACCTGGCCCGCTCGACCCAGGAGTTCGAGGACGGCATCGAGACCGACCTGACCTGGCTGGGTCTGGTCTGGGACGAGCGCTACAATCAGTCCAAGCGGTTCGACCGCTATGAGGAGGCCGCCGAGCGCCTCAAGGCCTCGGGCCGTCTCTACGCCTGCTATGAAACCGCCGAAGAGCTGGATCGCCGTCGCAAGGTGCAGCTGTCGCGCGGCCTGCCGCCCATCTATGACCGCGCCGCGCTGGATCTGACCGACGCCGAGAAGGCCGCCTATGAGGCCGAGGGCCGTCGTCCGCACTGGCGCTTCAAGCTGGAAGGCAAGCGCGTCGCCTGGGAAGATCTGGCGCGCGGCCACGCCGAGGTGGACACCGCCTCGATGTCGGACCCTGTGCTGATCCGCGAGGACGGCCTGTTCCTCTATACCCTGCCGTCGGTGGTCGACGACATCGACATGGACATCACCCACATCATCCGGGGCGAGGACCACGTCACCAACACCGGCGCGCAGATCGAGATCTTCGAAGCCCTGGGCGCCAAGGTTCCGGGCTTCGCCCACATGCCGCTGCTGGTCGGCGCGGACGGCGCGGCCCTGTCGAAGCGTCTGGGCTCGCTGTCGATCAGCGACATGCGCGAGCAGGGCTATGAGCCGATCGCCATCACCAGCCACCTGGGCAAGATCGGCACCTCGGACAATCTGGAGATCGCGGCCTCGGTCGAGGCCCTGGGCCAGGCCTTCGCCTTCTCCAAGATGGGCCGCTCGCCGGCGCGCTATGACACGGCCGATCTGGACCGTCTGAACGCCCAGGCCCTGCACGGCCTGAGCTATGCCGAGGCGCAGCCGCGCCTGGCGGCGCTGGGCGTCGATCTGGGCGAGGGCTTCTGGGAGGCCGTGAAGCCCAACCTCAACAAGTTCGCCGACGCGGCCGAGATGGCGAAGATCGTCACCGGCCCGGTGACGCCGGTGATCGAGGACGCCGCCTTCGCCGCCGCGGCGCTGGAGGTTCTGCCCGAGGTTATCGACGCGGGCGCCTGGTCGGCGTGGACGACGGCGGTGAAGGAAAAGACCGGGGCCAAGGGCAAGGGTCTGTTCATGCCGCTGCGTCTGGCCCTGACCGGACAGGCGCACGGCCCGGACATGGCGGCCATGGCGCCCCTGATCGGTCGTGACGTCATCGTGCGCCGCCTGAAGGGCGAGGCGGGCTGAGCCTTTAGTTCCCGTTGGATACAAGAAAGGCCGCCTTCCTGCGAAGGCGGCCTTTTTCGTTTCAGCGCATTTTTAGTGCAACTGGGGCTGGATCAGCCGGCGTTGCAGGTCGCCAGGGCCTGCTCGTCCAGGGCTTCGCCCTTGTAGCTGAAGGCCGTGACCGGGCCGAGCTTGGCGACCACGCGGCGGCAGGCGCGGGCGGCGGGCTGGTTGGTTCCGCCCGAGGCGGTGCAGGAGGCGCCTTCGCAACGCCAGGCGGCGCCGTCGACAATGACGCGGCCGGTCGGGGCCTTGGCGGCGTCCGCCAGGGTCAGGCTGGTGGCCGGGGCGTTGGCGAAGGCAGGAGTAGCCGCGAACAGAAGGGCGGCGGCGAGAAGAGCACGCATGGACAGGTCTCCAGTATGGGCAGGGCGCTCGCCCTTATGACGCCATAGTCCGTTTTCTTTTGAAACTGTCAATGCGGTTTCAGGATAACGGATCGACGTTTAGTGACCCACGTTTACTTACCGACGATCATGTTTCAAGTGCGGCGTATTCTCCGCCAATTTCATGGCGGTCACGGCTTCCTCGACCGTGTCGACGCTGATGTAGGCTTCCAGGAAGCTGGCGGGCGTCATGCCTTCGCGCACGCTGTGACGGATCAGGGCGAAGTAGTTTTCCCAGAAGCCGTTCAGGTTCAGGAAGATGACCGGCTTGGCGTGCAGGTCCAGACGTTTCCACGACAGCAGCTCGATGGCTTCTTCCAGGGTGCCGATGCCGCCGGGCGCCACGACGAAGACGTCGGATTGATCGTACATCAACTGCTTGCGCTCGTGCATCGAGGTGACGACCACGGTCTCGACGTCGTCGAACAGGCGTTCGCGGCTGCGCAGGAAGGCCGGCATGATGCCGACCACGCGACCGCCGGCCTCGTGCGCCGCGCGTGCCGAGGCGCCCATCAGGCCCACGCCGCCGCCGCCATAGACCAGACGCCAGCCCGCCTCGGCCGTCGCCTTGCCGAAGGCGCTGGCGGCCTGGACGTACTGCGGATCAGCCCCGTCGGACGAACCGCAGAACAGGCAGACCGAGCGGCCGTCGAAGGGGGCGATGGTGGCGGGCGGCAAAGACATGGGGCCTCGATACAGGAAGGAAGACAGGGCGGCGTCGGCCGCGCTATCTGAGAGGAACAGGCATATCGCTACGCGGGTCAGGATGAAACGTCGGATTGTCGTCGCAGGGATCGGCGCTGCATTGCTTCTGGCCGGGTGCGGGGCGCCTGCTGAGGGCGTCAAGGACGAGGAAGCCCGCCAGGAAGGCGGCTGGACGGCCTCGCCGCGCATCCGCGTCGTGGAGCGCCAGGGCGATGGGGTGGTGGTGCGCGGCGACGCGTCGCCGGGCGCGCGGGTCGTCCTGCGCGGCGGTCAGGACCTGGCCTTTGCGGTGGGCGCCGACGACGCCGGTCGATTCGAGCTGCATGTCGGCCAACTGCCTGGCGCCGTCATCATGACGCCCGAGGTTCAGATCGGTCAGTTTCCGGCTTTTGGCCCAGAGCGGCTTCTGCTGGCCGGGGAGGGCGCACCCCTGGCGGCCCTGTTGGTCGAGGGCGGCGCGAGTCGGCGTCTGTCACGCGGGCCTGTGCTGGATTCGGTGGATGGGGATGGTCGAGGACTGGTGGCGTCCGGTCGCGCCAAGCCGGGGGAATCGGTCAGGGTCGTCGTGGATGGCGGGGGCGAGGTCACCGCGGGGGCTGATTCCAAGGGTCGCTGGGTCGCCGCACTGCCGGGCCTTTCGGATCGCTCCGCGACCGTCAGCGTCGGCGGGACGAGCTTCGCCTATCCGGGGCCGGGGCCCGCGGAAGGCGACGTGTCGGGCCGTATCGAACGCGTGGGCGAAGGATGGCGCGTGACACGCAGTCTGTCCGGTCGCGCGCGACAGACGAGCTGGTTTCCGGACGCATAAACGTCTCGAAATGACACATTTAACTTTTGATTAACCAAACCGGTCGATCAACGGGTCTGTCTTCATTTCTTCGAGGACACCCACCATCACCGAACGACTTTGGCCCGACGCGAAATGCGCCGGGCCTTTTTTCTGTCAGCCGGAAGGCGAGGTCAGTCGTGGCGGGCGAGGAAGCGGGGCAGGAGACCGGCCACCACCTTGCGCCCGGCGTCGTCGGGCTGGTCCAGCATGTTGCGCAGGGGCGGGCCGATCAGGGCTTCGCCGAAGGCGCTGAGGGCGATGAAGAGGACGGCCGAGCCGATCCGCTCGCGCGCCTCGCCGTCGTCGCCCATTTTTTCGGCTATGGCTTCGACCAGATCGCCCACGGCGGCGCGAACCGGCTCCAGATGCGACAGGTCGCCGGACAGGGCGATCCATGCCGCCAGTCGGCCGGCCCCGCCCTCGGCGAAGGCGTCGAACACGGCGTTGACCAGGTCCAGCGGCGCGCCCTCGTCAGTGCGAAGGCGGGCGACCGCCGTGTCCAGCGCCTTGCTCAGGTCTGCCACCATCGAGCCCATCAGCGCCGACTGAAGGCCGGCGGCCGAGCCGAAGTGGTGGATCAGGTTGGCGTGGGTGACACCGATGTCCGCCGCGACCGCCGACAGGGTCACCGCATTGGGGCCGCCCGACAGCAGCAGGGCGCGGGCGGCGTCCACGGCCTCGCGGCGGGCCTCTTCAGGCGAGCGGCGACGGCGGCGCGGTTTTTCGAGCGAGGCAATTGACATATGTGTAAATGACATTCATGTAGATAGTTAGTCGTCTTAGGCTTCCCTGAAGGAACCCGCAAGTGCAAGCCGCCTCAACCCTTTCCGCTTTCGAGCTTTCCATCGGCGGGCGTCAACCGTCGCAGGTGAACGCCCATCGCGTGCAACCGATCCGGGCTCTGCGCGCCATGCGCCGCCTGGTGGCCGACAAGGACGACACCGAGCAGGTGTTCGAGATCATGAACGCCCTGTCCGGGCGTTCGCCGGAGTGGGGCTACGGGCGGCTGCTCAAGACGCCGGAAGGCGGGCTTCAGGCCTATCGTCGACTGGAGTTGGCCGACCGTCTGCAGGACCGGAACTGGCTGGACCAGTTCGGGGCGGGATCGGTCGGCGCGGCCTATCGCGACTTCATCGACGCCCAGAACTTCTCGGCCTACGGTCTGGCCGACGAGAGCCGCAAGGTGGCCGACAGCGAGATCGAGGCGGCGCACCCCAGGGCCTGGTTCGCGCGGCGCATGCGCGACGTGCATGACATCTGGCACGTCCTGACCGGCTATCAGGCGGACGCGCTGGGCGAGGCCTGTCTGGTGGCCTTTTCCTTGCCGCAGACGCGCAGCGCGGGCTTCGGCCTGATCGCCTCCAGTATCGCCGTCCAGTTCATGCGGGCGCGCACGGGCTATCCGTGCGCGCGGGCGGTGTTTCAGGCCTGGCGCGACGGGCGTCGCGCCGCCTGGCTGCCGGGCGAGGATTATGAACGCCTGTTCGCCGAGCCGCTGGATGTCGCGCGTCGCCGTCTGAAGATTCCGACGCCGATCATTTATCAGCGCGTCCCGCCGTCGGTGCGCAACGCCTATCAGGGCGGCAAGGGGTGAGGCGGGGCCTGTGGGCGATCCCGGCGGCCTGGCTGGCGGTCCTGGCGGCGTCGCCCGCCATGGCGCAGGACGAGGCCCTGCTGGGGCGCTGGCGCACGCCGGCCCAGAACGGAGTGGTCGTGATCGAGCGCTGCGGGACGGGCCTGTGCGCCAGGGTGGCGGACGCCGCCGCCCTGAGGGCCGACCCGGACCAGCGCGACGTGCGCAATCGCGATCCGGCGCTGCGGTCGCGTCCGATCAAGGGGCTGACGGTGGTCCGGGCGGCCTCCGGCGGGCCGAGAGTCTGGACCGCGGGGCCGCTCTATGACCCGGACAGCGGGCAGGGGGCGGCGACGGGGACGCTGACCCTGATCGAGCCGAACCGGCTGGCCGTGCGGGGCTGTATCGCCCGAATGCTGTGCCGGACCCAGACCTGGACGCGGGCGCGCTGAGCGCAACTCGGTCCGACCGACGACGCTTGTAACGAGAGAGGCCGCCGGGGGGGACCGTGTCGGTCATGAGGAAAGAACCATGCTGATCTGGATTGGCGTTCTGGCCCTGGGGGCCTTCATTCTGACCTTCGTGCAGGCGCGGATGGCCGTGTGGGCGCTGGCCGTCGTCGCCTGGATCGCGGCGGGTTGGGGGGCGCAGGTGATCGCGCCGACGACGGCGGGGATCGTGGCGGCGGTGCTCGCTCCGGTGCTGGTGCTGCTGACCGTCACGCCGCTGCGTCGCGCCATTCTGTCGCGTCCGGCCATGGCGGGCTTCCGCCGGATCATGCCGAGGATGAGCCCGACCGAACAGGCGGCGGTCGAGGCGGGCAATGTCTGGTGGGACGCCGAACTGTTCGCGGGCAGGCCAGACTGGAAGCGGCTGCTGGCCACGCCGGCGCCGAGGCTGACCGCCGAGGAGCAGAGCTTCCTCGACAATGAGGCCGAGCATCTGTGCGATCTGGCCAACGACTGGGAGACCACCTCGGTCTGGCAGGACCTGTCGCCCGAGGCCTGGGCCTACGCCAAGGACAAGGGCTTCCTGGGCATGATCATTCCCAAGGCCTACGGCGGCCTGGGTTTCTCGGCCTATGGCCACAGTCAGGTGATCCAGAAGCTGTCGACGCGCTGCTCGGCGGCGGCGGTCTCGGTCATGGTGCCCAACTCGCTGGGCCCGGCGGAACTGCTGCTGCACTACGGCACGGAAGACCAGAAGAACCACTATCTGCCGCGTCTGGCGCGCGGCGAGGAGATTCCCTGCTTCGCCCTGACCAACCCCTATGCCGGGTCCGACGCCGCCTCGATCACCGATACGGGCGTGGTCTGCAAGGGGATGTGGAACGGCCGGGAGACTCTGGGTTTCCGCATCAGCTGGCGCAAGCGCTACATCACCCTGGCGCCGGTCGCGACGGTGCTGGGTCTGGCCTTCCGGGCCGCCGATCCCGACGGCCTGCTGGGCGGCGAGGTCGAGCCGGGCATCACCTGCGTCCTGATCCCGCGCGAGCATCCGGGGGTGAACATCGGGCGGCGTCACTGGCCGCTGAACGCGGTCTTCCAGAACGGCCCGACCACGGGAGACGACGTCTTCGTGCCGATGGAGATGGTCATCGGCGGACGCGAGCAGGTCGGCAACGGCTGGCGGATGCTGATGGAATGTCTGGCCGCGGGCCGGGCCATTTCGCTGCCGTCGTCCAATGTCGGCATGTCCAAGCTGGCCGTGGGCATGGTCGGGGCCTATGTCGCCATCCGCCGCCAGTTCAACCAGCCCATCGGCGCCTTCGAGGGCGTACAGGAGGCCCTGGCCCGGATGGCGGGCCACCTCTACGCCTCGGATTCGGTGCGGCGGCTGGCGGCGGCGGCGCTGGATCAGGGCGAGAAGCCCTCGGTCGTCTCGGCCATCGCCAAGTATCACGTCACCGAGCGCGCCCGCATCATCATCAATGACGGCATGGACGTGGTCGGCGGCAAGGGCGTCTGCATGGGGCCGGGCAACTTCCTGGCCCGCGCCTACCAGCAGATCCCGGTCGCCATCACCGTCGAGGGCGCCAACATCATGACCCGGACCCTGATCATCTATGGTCAGGGCGCCATCCGCTGCCATCCCTATGTCCTGACCCTGATGCGGTCGGCGGGGGCGGGCGAACTCAAGACGTTCGACAAGGCCCTGTTCGGCTATGTGGGCTTCCTGTTCCGCAACATGGCGCGCGCCTTCGCCTTCAGCCTGACCGGCGGGCAGTTGATCGCCGCGCCGTGGAACGCGGCGCCGCAGCTGAGGGGCTATTACCGGTCGGCGACGCGGTTCTCGACCTTGCTGGCCCTGGCGTCGGACCTGTCGATGGCCACGGTCGGCGGCGCCTTGAAGCGCAAGGGGGCGATGACGGGGCGGATGGGCGATATCCTGTCCCAGCTCTTCATCCTGTCCAGCGTGCTGAAACGCTTCGAGGACGAGGGCCGTCCGGCCGAGGACCTGCCCTTCGTCCACTGGGCGGCGCAGGACGCCCTGGCGCGGGCAGGGACGGCATGGCGCGATCTTCTGGCCAACCACCCGAACCGGGGCGCGGCCCTGTTCCTGAAGCTGGTCGGGGCGCCGTTCGGGTTGCGGACGCCCGCACCGGACGACCGGTGCGCCGCCGCCGTGGCCGGACTGATCCAGACGCATGGACCGGCGCGCGACCGTCTGACCGCCGGGTCCTGGTCGGCGCGGATCGAGGTCGATCCCATCGCGGCCACCATCGTCGCCTTTGATCTGTATCCTCAGGTCGAGGCCATCGAGCGGCGGTTGAAGGACGCCATCCGGGCGGGCCGCATCGCCCGCGCGCCGCAGAACCTGACCCTGCTGAACGCCTGGGCCGCCCAGGCCGAGGGGTTGGATCTGATCGACGCCGAGGAGCGCGCCGTCATCGCCCGCTTCGCCGCCTATGCCGATCAGGCGATCCAGGTCGACGATTTCGCGCCGGACTTCGACATGGCCGCCGGGCTGGAGCGGCGGCAGGCGGCGGAAGCCGCGCCGCGCAAGACGAGCAAGAAGGCGGCCTGATGAGCGACCGGTATCTGGACTTCGCCAACTCGGGCGTTGGAGGTTGGCTGACGGGGGCATTGGGCCTGCCGCCCCCGACGCCGCTGCGTCGCCGCGACGAGGCGGGGGCGGGTCTGGTCGGGCCCCTGCTGCTCGGCCCGGATGGCGGCGGTCGCATGACGGCGGTCGTGTCGCATCTGGCCGGGTCGGCGGGGCAGACGACCCACGCCGAATGGTCGCCCGACGTGCGCTATGGCGGGCTGGTGTTCGACGCCTCGGGCTGCATCGACGTGGCCTCGGCCCAGGGACTCTATCGCTTCTTCCATCAGGCGATCCGTTCGGTGGCCGAGCATGGCCGCATCGTGGTGGTCGGCATGCCGCCTGATCTGATGACCGACGCCGGGGGCGAGGCGATCCAGCGCGGGCTGGAGGGCTTTGTCCGCTCGCTGGCCAAGGAGGCGCGGCGGAGCATCGCCGTGCATATGCTCTATGTCGCGCCGGGAGCGGAGGAGGCTGCGGAGAGCACGCTGGCCTTCCTGCTGTCGCCGCGCTCGGCCTATGTCTCGGGGCAGCCGATCCGGGTGACAAGGCCGGTCGTGAAGGGCGACGTCGGGGCGGGTCACAAGGGGCGACGGGTTCTGGTCACCGGCGCCTCGCGCGGCATCGGCGAGGCCATCGCGCGCCTGTTCGTGGCGGAGGGGGCGCAGGTCGTGGCTCTGGACGTGGCG
>Ga0247827_10001274_pt1 | contig 10743 bp, 9 predicted proteins | sample 12C_Control_Day2_FD_194414 | JGI IMG/M metagenome (GOLD analysis project Ga0247827, IMG submission 194414) | Soil microbial communities from agricultural site in Penn Yan, New York, United States - 12C_Control_Day2 | ecosystem: Environmental > Terrestrial > Soil > Agricultural land | place: USA...
GCTTCTACGGCCCGACCTGCGACAGCATCGACCACATGCCCGGCCCGTTCTGGCTGCCGGCCGATGTGCAGGAAGGCGACTTCATCGAGATCGGCATGCTGGGCGCCTATGGCGTGGCCATGACGACCGGCTTCAACGGCTATGGCGAGCACGAGATCGCCGTGGTCGAGGACGCGCCGATGGCTTCGCTCTACGGCCTGGCTCCGCGTTCGATCCCCACGGTCCGCACCTCGGCCGAGGAAGCCGCCCGCAAGGTCGTCCGCCTGTCGCGCCCCAAGGGCAAGGCCGGCGTGCGCAAGCGCAAGCGCTGATCGCCTGACTGAAAAACGTCTTCGGACGTTGGTATGAGATCCGCAGCGGCCCGTCGCTCCGTCCGGGCCGCTGTGTTTGCTTGACGACGGGCGCTCATATCTCAGGGAAACCGCCGAAATGAACGCTCCCGTTCAGTCGAACCAGAAGGCTGCGCTGCTTCAGAACACTGTCGAGCACGTCGACATGACCAGCTTCGACGCGCGTCCGATCATCGACAGCATGCGCAAGATGTCCTTCAGCTCGCGCGACACCGCTCGCGCCGCCGACATCTTCAACATGGCCCTCGAGGACAAGGACTGCTCGCCCTGGCTGATCCTGGCCGGTTCGACCTCGGCCGGCGGCTGCATGCACGTCTACCGCGACATGGTGAAGTTCGGGATGGTCGACGCCATCGTCGCCACCGGCGCCTCGATCGTGGACATGGATTTCTTCGAGGCCCTGGGCTTCAAGCACTATCAGGCCGCCGGCGAGGTGGACGACAACGTCCTGCGCGACAACTACATCGACCGGATCTACGACACCTATATCGACGAGGAAGAGCTTCAGGCCTGCGACCACACCATCCTGGAGATCGCCAACCGTCTGGAGCCGCGCGGCTATTCCAGCCGTGAGTTCATCTGGGAGATGGGCAAGTGGCTGTCGGAAGGTAATGCGAAAAAGCCCGGCTCGCTGATCCAGACCGCCTATGAAGAAGGCGTGCCGATCTTCTGCCCGGCCTTCGTCGACTCGTCGGCCGGCTTCGGCCTGGTCAAGCACCAGAAGGAACGCGCCGCCGCAGGCAAACCCTATCTGATGCTGGACGCCATCGCCGACTTCCGCGAACTGACTGACATCAAGATCGCCGCCGGGGTCACCGGCCTGTTCATGGTCGGCGGCGGCGTGCCGAAGAACTTTGCGCAGGACACCGTCGTCTGCGCCGAGATTCTGGGCGTGGAAGCCGAGATGCACCGCTATGCGGTCCAGATCACGGTCGCCGACGTCCGCGACGGCGCCTGCTCGTCCTCAACGCTGAAAGAAGCCGCCTCCTGGGGCAAGGTTCAGACCACCCACGAGCAGATGGTCTTCGCCGAGGCCACGACCGTCGTGCCGCTGATCGGCTCGGACGCCTGGCACCGCGGCGCCTGGAAGACCCGCGAGAAGCGCCGCTGGAACAAGCTGTTCGGGAAATAGGCGCATCAGGCCGCGTCGGGTCGAGAAGGCGGAGCCTTCTGACCGCGGCCGACAAGAATGACCTCAAGCAGCGCGAAGCGCGTTAGGCGCAAAAAGAATGGGGCCGGCGGAGCGATCCGCCGGCCTTTTTCTTGGGGGAACCATCGCCCCGCTGCTTCGCGTTGTTCCTGCAACAAGGAGACGACGATGGCCGATCCCAGAACCGACACCGAGGAAGCCCGCGAAGCCGCCGCCATGGGCGAGAAGCCCGATCTGGGCCACACCGAAGACGCGCTGAAGAAGGCTCTGGAGGGTACGGATTCAGGCTCCGACACCCGCGCGGGCTCATTGCGCGGCGGCTCGGCTTCCGGCTCCGATATTGATCCTGACCAGGATGCAATCAACGCGGCCCTGGCCGCCGAAGGCCGACGCGTCAAGGGCGAGGGCTCCAAACCGGCGGGCGGCCCGGCCGAAGCGCGCAAGTCGACCGGACAGCCCGACGACGATGAGGACGCCTCGACGGGTTGAAGCGCCTTGCTGCCGCCGCACGGATAGGCCACGGTGTTCATCAAGTTGAACAGTCTCAAGGACGTAGGCGGGATGAAGCGTAGCGTGGCAGCCGTCGCCGTGGCCCTCACGGTCGGTCTCGTCGGGTGCGATGGGCGCAGCGAAGCTGCGCCGGAAGCCAGCCTGCCTCCGCCCGCCGATGCGCCCGCCGAAATGGCGTCGGTCGCCGCCGCAGTCCCTGCAGCCGAAGCCGCCGCCGCGCCGGCCAGCGCGCCGATCGACGGCGCCCCGGTCTTCGCCGCCCTCTATCCCGGCGCCCAGGCCGATGGCCCCGCCACCGTCGCCACCGGCCCGACGGGGCCCGGCGGCCTTATCACCTTCACGACCGACGCCGACCCCGACGCCGTCGTCGCCTTCTATCGCCAGCGCGCCGAGGCCGCCGGTCTGGCCCCCGTCATGGCCATGAATCAGGGCGAGGCCCGCGCCTATGGCGCCGCCGCCCGCAAGGATAATGGCGCCACCCTGCAGGTCGTGGCCTCGCCGGGCGAAGGCGGGCTGACCTCGGTCCAGCTGACCTGGAGCGCCGGGGCCTGATGAACCGCCGCGGGGCCTTCATCATCGCCGCCGTCGCCGCCGGGCTCTCGGCCTGCGCGGGCACCCCCGCCGCCCTGAGGCCCCAAGCGGTTCAAGCCGCCGCGCCTGAAGCCAAGGGCTACCTCAGCGGATCGCTGATCCAGGCCCTGGCCGACGCTGTGCCCCCGCCGCCCGCCGCCGGTTCGCCGACCGACCTGGCCGACAAGGCGCGCTCCGCCCGTTTCAAGACGCTTGAGGACAGCGACCGCTGGCTGCTGGCCACCGCCCACGCCGAGCTGCGCCCGCCGCTGGCCCTGCAGCATTTCGACTGCGCCCTGAGCGTGCGGCTGGGTTCGGCGGCGACGCCGAACCTGAACCGGCTGATGCAGCGGCTGTTCGATGATGCCGACGCCGCCGCCGAACTGGTCAAGGCGCGCGGCTTTCGCCCCCGCCCCGTCGGCGACGACGCCGAGCGCCGCCCCTGCCAGCGCGTCAGCGAAGCGGGGCGCAAGAGCGCCTCCTACCCCTCGGGCAGCTCCACGGTCGCCACCGTCTATGGCGAGGCCTTCGCCGCCCTGGACCCGCAACACGCGGCCGAGGCGCGCCGCACCGCCCACGAAATGGGCCTCAGCCGACTGGTCTGCGGCATGCACTACCCCAGTGATGTCGCCGCCGGGGAAGTGCTGGGCAAGGCCGTGTTCGAGGCCGCCGCCGGAACGCCAGGCTTTGACGCCGATCTGGCCGCCGCCCGCGCCGAACTGGCCGCCGTGCGCGCCACCGGCCTGACCAGCCCCGGCTGCGCCTCCGAGCGCGTCGCTCTGGCCACGCCCCTGCCCTGATGACGGCGCTGCTGGCGGCCTTGTGGCTGGGCGCCGCGCCCGACGCCTGGGCCTTGCCTGCCGCCCGTCCCTGCACCGCAGCCGAACTTGGCGAGCTGACGGCCGAGGCGACCACTCCCTACCGCCTGACCTGCCGCGCCGTCCTGACGCCGGGTCAGAGCATTCGTCGCCCCCTGCTGATCGAAGGCGCCGAGGCCTCGGGCGCGGGCCTCGACTGCAATGGCGGCGCGGTCGAACGCCCCGGCGTCGCGACCACCACCCACCAGCCCAGCATCGCCATCTGGTCCCGCCGCGTCTCCGCGTCGCGCTGGAGCCGCCCCACCGACATCCGCATCGAGAACTGCGTCATCCACGGCGCGGTGCGGGTCTGGGGCATGGGGGCGGACGGAAGCTATGACGACCTGCGCGCCGCGTCGCGCACCGCCGACCACACGGCGACGACGCAGGGCGCGGCGCCCTCGCACATCGAGCTGGACCGGGTGACCATCGTGGGAACCGGCTCCATCCCCCTCTATGTCGGACCGGGGGTGACGCGGCTCAGCCTCGCCAAATCAACGCTGACGGGCCGCAGCGACGCCACCGCCCTCTATCTGGACGCCGAAAGCGCCGACAACCGCATCGAGAACAACAGCATCACCGTTCAGACCCGCCGGGAAGCCCTGGCCATCGACGGCTCGGCCCGCAACCGCATCACCGGCAATCGGTTCCAGCTCGGCGGAAACGGCGGCGTCTTCCTCTATCGCAACTGTGGCGAGCGCGGCGTGATCCGGCATCAGACGCCGTCGGACAACCAGATCACAGACAATGTCTTCCGCGGCGCCGCGCGACTGCGGCCCCGACTGGTCGTCGTCGGCTCACGCGAAGGCCGACGTTCCTATTGCAGCGCGGATCGCGGCTATCCCTGGGGCAGCAGCGCCGACGACGGCGACCGCGCCACGGGCAATGTCGTGGCGCGGAACGTCAGCCGCTGACGCCCCCTGCCGTCATCCCGAGGCCGCACAGCGGAACCCGGGACCCAGGCGGTAGAGTTCACGCGGCCATTTCCCTGACAGGAGCAAGCGTCTGGGTCCCGGATCGGCCTGACGGCCGTCCGGGATGATGGATGGTGGGGCGACCTAGACCGGGCGGCCCGTCGCCAGGGCCCCGTACAGTTCCGGGCGACGGTCGCGGAAGAAGCCCCAGGCGGCGCGGTACTGATCCAGGAAGTCGAGGTCGAAGGTGTGGACCAGCACGCCCTCCTCGCCCGTCAGGCTCTCGACCAGGTCGCCGCGATGGTCGGCGATGAAGGAGTGGCCATAGAAGCTCTGCCCCATCTCGGTCAGGGTCTCGTGGCCGATGCGGTTCGAGGCGATGACCGGCATGGCGTTGGACACGGCGTGGCCCTGCATGGCGCGCTGCCACGGCACGGCGGTGTCCAGGGTCTCGTCATGCGGCTCCGAGCCGATGGCGGTCGGGTACATCAGGATGTCGGCGCCCTGCAGCGCCATGGCGCGGGCGCTCTCGGGGTACCACTGGTCCCAGCAGATGCCGACGCCGATACGGCCGAAGCGGGTGCTCCAGACCTTGAAACCGGTGTCGCCGGGACGGAAGTAGTACTTCTCCTGATAGCCGGGGCCGTCGGGGATATGGCTCTTGCGATAGACGCCCAGGGCCTCGCCGTCGGCGTCCAGCATAAACATCGAGTTGAAGTAGTGCGGCCCCTCCTTCTCGAAGATCGAGACGGGGATGACCACGCCCAGCTCCTTGGCCACCGGCTGCAGCTGGACCACGGCCGGATGCTCGCGCCACGGATAGGCGGTCGCGAACCAGTGCTCCTCCTGCGTCACGCAGAAGTAGGGCCCCTGGAACAGCTCGGACGGCAAGATGACCTGCGCGCCCTTGGCCGCGGCCTGACGGATCAGCCCGATGGTCTTGTCGATGTTCGCCTGCATGTCCTCGCCGTACGAGGTCTGGAGGGCGGCGACGGTGACGGTGCGGGTCATCTTTACGCGGGCTCCTGCTGGCTGATGCAGTGGAAGGATCCGCCGCCGGTCAGGACGGCGTTCGACGGCGACAGGACGATCTCGCGGTCGGGGAAGACCGTGGCCAGGGCCTCGCCCGCCAGACGCGCGGCCGTGTCGTCGCCATAGGTCGGCACGACGATGGCGCCGTTGGCGATCAGGAAGTTCATGTGGCTGGCCGGGACCGGGCGCTCGTCGGCGTCCAGCACCAGACCCGGCGACGGGACGCGCAGCACCTTGAGCTTGCGGCCCATGGCGTCGGTCGTTTCCGACAGCAGGCGGGCGGTCTCGTCATAGACCTCGGCGTTGGGGTCCTTGCGGCCAAAGGCGATAGGGCAGGCTGCCACGCCCGGTGCGACGAAGCGAGCCAGGTTGTCGACGTGGCCGTCGGTGTGGTCGTTCAGCAGGCCGTCGCCCAGCCAGACCACGACCTTGGCGCCGACCGATTCCGCAAGCGCGGCCTCGGCGTCGGCCTGGGTCCAGCCCGTGTTGCGGTTCCTGTTCAGCAGGCACTGACGCGTGGTCAGGACCGTGCCCTCGCCGTCATGGTCCAGGGCGCCGCCCTCGAGGATGAAGGCATGACGCGTCGTCGACACGCCGGAAAACTCGGCGATCTGGTCGGCGACCTCGTCGTCGTGCGGATAGTCGTACTTGCCGCCCCAGCCGTTGAAGCTGAAGGCCTGGGCCGTCTTCGAGCCAGCGTTGAAAATCGGGCCGGTGTCGCGCAGCCAGATGTCGCCGAAGCGAGCGGCCACGACCTCGACGCCGTCGACGCCGTCCAGACGCGCGCGAGCGCCGGGCAGGGCCTCGTCATTGCCGACCATCAGCTTGACCTGCTCGCGACCCGGGCCGGCCAGGGCGCGCACCAGGGCTTCGACCTCGTCCTGGGCCTGCGCGAAATACTCGCCCCACAGTTCATCATGGCTGGGCCAGCCCACCCACATGGCCCGGTGCGGCGTCCATTCGGCGGGGATGGCCAAAGTCTGGGGCGGGGTCATGGGCGAAGTCGATCCGAATGCAGGGAAGTCAGCCGCGCCAGATAGGCCGAGACGCCCCCGGGTTCAATGTTTGCGGGTCATAGGCCGCACCCAGGCCCGCCGCGGCCTCAAGCAGCGCGAACGCGTGGTAGGCCCACTAACAAAGAAAGGGCGGCCCGTTTCCGGACCGCCCTTCCCTGTCTCGAATGCGCCTGACCTTAGAAGGTCATACGCAGGGTGGCCATGGCCGTGCGGGGCGAACCCAGGGCGGCGCTACGCTTGCCCGAGATTTCCGTCGAGATGTTGCCGAGGTATTCCTCGTCGAACAGGTTCAGGACGTTAACCTGGAAGTACATGCCCTCGTTGATGAAATCGAGGTCGTAGCGAGCGTCCAGATCAACGACCGTATAGGCCGGGGTCTGTTCGTCGTTGACCAGGTTGGTCCAACGCTCGTCGACATACTTGCCCTGGACGCCCAGTGTGAACGGACCACGCTTGTATTCAGCGCGCAGGGCGTACTGCCATTCCGGAACCTCGAACAGTTCCTTGCCAGCCGTCTTGTAGGGTTCCGGGTCGTTCGGGATATCTTCCTTGACTTCACTGCCCAGGTAAGACGCCGAGGCGTAGAGCGAGAAGTTGTCGTTGAACATGTAGCCGATCTGGCCGTCAGCGCCCCAACGGTCCACGTCGCCGGCGTTGATGTTGGTGACGATGGTTTCACCGGTCGGCTGGCCGTTTTCGTCCAGAACATCCGTGATGGCGCGCGCGATGTAGTTCTGGAACTTCGACAGATAGACCGAGCCCGAAGCGATCAGGCGGCCCGACTGGTAACGGTAGCCCAGATCGATGTTGGTGCTGGTTTCCGGCTCCGGGGTCGCCGGGATCCGGTCATACAGGTCATCCGTACGCGGCGCCGACAGGGTTTCCGAATAGGAGCCGAAGATCTGCTGGTTGGGGGCGAAACGCCAGGTCACGCCCACGTTCGGCAGGATGTCGTCATACTTGCGCGAGAACTTCACCGGAGCGCCGGCCGTGGCGTTCGAACCCGTGGGGGTCTGGGCCGAGCAGTAGGCGTCGAAGGTGTTGATCTGATAGCAGTAGTTCTGCAGATCACGCGAGAAGCGCGGCGCGCGCAGACCGACATCCAGGGTCACGGCGTCGTTGAACAGGTTGCCGATGTACTGGACCGAGAACTGGCTCAGCTCAGCCGTCGAGCGACGGTTGCGCTTCTGGAAGGGCGTGCCGTCCAGCGTCAGGATCGGATCAGCGCCGCCGTTCTTGTAACCGCCGAAGGGGTTCACCGGATCGCCGTTCTGACGCAGCAGACCATACTCACCCGTCTGACGGTGGTTCGAGGTGTCGAAGGTGTAGGACAGACGCAGACGGTGGTTGTCGGTCAGCGCATAGATCAGCGACGAGTTGACGCTGTAGCGGTTGGTGTTGGTGTTGGACGGCGAATAGAGCTTGATCCGGTCCATCGTGTCGCCGTCGCCGTTCAGGTCGACGCCCTTGGCGTTCGGGTTCAGCGGATCGAACTGCGACCCCTGAAGACGCTGGTCGTTTTCCCAGATGTTCTGGGTGCCGCCGCCGTTGGCCAGGGTGTACTGGTAGGTGGGGTCAACCGTCAGGGTCAGCTTGTCCGTCAGCGTGAAACGCGACTGGCCGCGCAGGCTGAAGGTGTTCGACGGGTTCTGGAAGTAGTTGTAATAGCTACCGCAGCCGACATTGGTCGTAGCATTCGAGACCTGTTGATCCTGTTTCGTGCCGTTCACGCCCGGATCGAACAGGCAGGTCGAAGTGTTGCCAGCGCCGATCACACCCTTGTTAAAGTCCTCGACCCTCTTGTTGCCGTAGGTGTTGTTGCGGTTGCGCACATAGCTGCCGGCCAGCGACAGGAAGTCGCCGTTGTCGCGCAGCGGCTGATAGATGCGGCCGTTGTAGGTCTGCTTCTTCAGGTCGCCGGGGTTGTCGCCGTATTGGTCGTAGGTGGTGGCCGAAGCGGCGAACCAGGCGGTGGTGCCCCAGGGGCCGATTTCGCCGGTGTCGATCAGGCCGAAGATACGCTGATAGTTTTCACCGCCGAAGGACGGCTGGACGATGGCGCCAAATTCCTTGGACGGACGGCGCGTCGTCATGTTGATCGTGCCGCCGGTGGCCGAGGCGGTCGGGCTGTCGACGTCGGTCGTGCCCTGGTTGACGCTGGCGCGTTCAACCAGCTCAGGCTCGAGCTGCTGGTTGGAGTAGATCTGATAGTTGCCCGAGTCGTTCAGCTGAACGCCGTCGAGGTTCAGCGAGATGCGCTGAGCGTCGAAACCGCGGATCGTGATGTCGCCGCCCGAGTTGCCATAGGCGTCGGTGTTGGTGAAGTTCACGCCTGGTTGCAGGTTCAGCGATTGCAGAACGGTTTGACCGGCGGCCTGGGTCGACAGGTATTCCTGCGTGATGGTCGAACGCGACTTGCCGACCTGTTCAGCGACGATAGCGCCGTTGATGTTACGCGGGCCGCGCTGACCCGTGACGACGACGTCGCCGACCTGCGAGGCGCGTTCTTCAACGGCTTGCGACGCGGTCGACTGGGCCGAAGCGGCGCCTGCCATGAGAACGCCGCTCATGAGGGCGGTGGTCGCCCAGAACAGCTGTTTGCGGGTGGTCATCTGTCTGTATCCCCAGTGATGAAGGCGTAAGCCGTGCGCGTCAGGCCAATACGCCTGTCGAGATGGGCTGGGCCTTAAGGCTCCTGCGGGAAGGTTGGACGACAGTCGTGTGACAGTGATATGACAGCCCTCGGGGGTGGCCATAACGTCACACCCCTGTGGATTATCGGAATCAGCCCCGCGGCATGCCTGGCTGACCGAAGACGTCCGCGATGGCCGAAGCGGTCCAGATCATGGCGCGCGGCTCATGATAATTGCCATTGATCTGGCTGCGCGCGATCACATGGGCGCGGAAGCGCTTGAACAGCTGGGCGTCGGCGGCCACGGGACGACGCCAGAAGCCGTCCAGCGACTGCTGGTCCGTCAACCCTTCAAAATCGAAGAAGGCCTGGCCCAGCACCTTGACCGGCGTGTGAAAGCCGAGAGCTGACAGGGCCGCGCTGGAATTATTGACCACCATGCCGCACGAGGCCCTGCACAGTTGCGCCAGATTGCCGCCGTCAATGAAATCGACCCGACCCGCAAGGCCCCGCTCAGCCGCCAGCCGGCGCGTGACGGCCGCCAGATTGATCAAACCCGGATCCAGGGGATGATTCTTGACGACCAGACGCCGATCTGAGGGCGCGTGACGCGCGAAGCTGTCCATGACCTCGGCCAGGAAGCCCGCGTTGTCGGCGAAGCGCGAGTAGCGGAGCAGCTGGGCGTCTCCTTCGCGTTGAAGGCAGGCGATGAAGAAATCTCCCCGCGCCCTGATGACCTCGGTGTTCAACTGATGCCGCGGCTGGAAGATCAGACTGAAATACCGGCCGATATGGCCAGCGCACTGGCGCCAAGCCGGGGTCGTGTAAGGCGAGCGATAGCGGGGATAGAGAGACCCGGCGAGCCAGGTCACGAGGTGATAAAGGCTGATATTGATCACATGATGCGGCAGGATCTTGCCGATCGCGCGCGTCACAGGAAGGATCGGAGTCGGCTCAGCATAGCCGTCCGCGTCTCGTGGCAGGCCGCTTGAGGCGTTCACGCCATTGCGTTCCACTGTCACCCAGTCGGGGCGGAAGTAACCATTTTCCAAAACCCAGACGGCGGCATCCAGCCGATCTACCTGGGTCAATACGCCCTGATTATAGGGACCGCCCTCTCCGAACACGATGATGTCGGTGTACTCGCGGGACAGTTCGGCCAGCCGCTCGGGCCAGCGGCTCACGCTCTCGTTGAAGATCACGCCGCCAGGCTGTCGCCAGTTCGCCGCGTCGCCGGCGTTGAAGATCATGCGACCTACGGTAGCGCCCCGAAGCGTCAACGCCTGCGCCAGAACCCGCCCGAATCGGCCAAAGGGCGCCGAGACGATCAGGAACCGCCGATCACGCAAATCGGCTTTGCTCCGCTGGTCGACGTCAGACTGATCAGGATCAAAAGGCGCAAGCAAACGCTAGGGTTCTTTCAGAAGGAGCAAGCGCTCTCATAGAGCCAGGGTTGCGCGAATGACAAGGTGAACTCGCAGAGGCGACCCCATCCACAAGCAAAGAATCGCCGGATTGTAGACATCCGGCGATTCTTCTTTTCGACGCTTCAGGGAGGCGAGACCTGAACGGGACTTTCAATCCCCGCCCAGGTCCCTCCGAGCCTTAGAAGTTGATGTCGATGGTGGCGCGACGGTTGAGCGGCTCACGCACGCCGTCGGCCGTCGGCTTGGCCAGGTTGGTTTCACCCTTGCCGTCGAGGGCGATGACGC
>Ga0247827_10001277_pt1 | contig 10738 bp, 9 predicted proteins | sample 12C_Control_Day2_FD_194414 | JGI IMG/M metagenome (GOLD analysis project Ga0247827, IMG submission 194414) | Soil microbial communities from agricultural site in Penn Yan, New York, United States - 12C_Control_Day2 | ecosystem: Environmental > Terrestrial > Soil > Agricultural land | place: USA...
GGGTACGGCCGAGGGCACGGGAGAGGGCGTCCAGGGGGAGGGTGCGGGCGTCGCCCTCCCACTCGGAGAGTTCCACGCCGACGAAGAGGACCGGCTCGGCCGTCTCGATCGCGGCGAGGCAGCGCCGGGCGGTGGTCACCACGCCGATGTCCGCGAACTCCGCCGAGGCCGCCGCGAGGAAGTCCACCGGGTCCTGCTGCCAGTCGGGTTCGAACAGCCGGACCCGGCCGCCGCCCGCCGGGCCGTCCAGCATGGTGCGGCCGGCCCGGCACAGTTCGGCCACGGCCGCCGGCGGCAGCGGGATGCCGACCACTCCGCCGGGGTTCACCACGATGCCGGCCTGCGGCGGCAGACCGCGGGCGAACTCCACGGCGGGCGCGATCGTGTACGACATGTGGGCGCCGACGACCTGGCGGAACTGCTCCTCGGAGGTGAAGACAGGGACGAAGGCCTGGCCGTCGAGCTCCATCGTGGGCAGGTCCAGCGGACCGCTGTGCGGACCTCCGCCGTTGGGCAGCGGGACCCAGACGAAGCTGCGGCCCAGCACCTCGACGATCCGGCCGCCCGCCGAGGGGACGCCGAGGGAGGCGGAGAGCACCTCCTCCAGTTCGTTGCCGGGCCATCCACCGTGCGGATGGGGGTGTGCCTGCGCCGGGAAGTCCGCCGGGAAGTCCATCTGCCTACCGCCTGCTGCCTGTGACCACTGACCACTCACCACTGCTGTGGCTGGAAAGGCTATCCGGTCAGCCGGTGAAGCCGATCCGGCGCAGGGCGTCCGCCGCCTCCCGGTCGATGAGGACCGCCGATCCGCAGCCCGCCGGCAGTCCGCCGCGCTCCACCGCGTGCAGCAGCCGGTCGCTCGCCGCGCGGTGGCGCAGGAACGCGTACCGGGAGACCCCGCGTCCGCGTGCCCGCTGGCCGGCCAGGGCCTGTTGCGGGGTGACGTCCAGCAGCAGCAGATGCAGGCTCGCGTCCCGGCGGCGTGCCTCGCGGGCCAGCCAGCGGCGCACCCAGGCCTGCGTGCCGCAGTCGTGCACCACGACCGGTCCGCCGGAGCGCAGGGTGCGGCGCAGCCCGGCGTAGTGGGCGAGGCGGACCAGCGGGCGGTAGACCGCGTACGGCAGCAGGCGCGGCATCCGGCCGTCCCAGCGGTCGCGGGTGTCCTGGGAGTCGACGCGGGCGCCGCGCACCGCGCGCCGCATCAGCGTGGACTTGCCGCTGCCGGGCAGGCCGGTGACCACGACGAGGTCGCGGGGCCCGAAGAGCAGGGCGCGCGGGCTGCGGCCGTCCCGCGCGCGCAGATCGCGGACGACGGGCGCCGGCAGCGCGCCGCGGGCCTCCCTGGCCTGAGCGGCCGGTTGTTGAGGCAGCGCGACGCCCGTGGTGGTGGCGCACGCCGTGGTCCTGTTCACCGTGATCGTCCTCCCCTGGGGCCAGGTACGGATACCGATCCCCGCCGAGTGTAAAGAGAAGGTAATGCCGGGGTCTCGCGATTCCGTCCGTTTCCTGAAACAGGCCTGTCACAGCCCCCTGTGACCGTGCCCGTACCTCCCGTGCACCCCCTGAGAAGGGTCCCCCTGCCGCACCCGGACAATGCGTGCAATGATGTGCGCGCCAACTGCATACCGGCCGTTTGAATCCGCGCGGGAGAGTCCCCGGCACCTGTTGCCGCCGGGGCGCCGAAGGAGCAAGTCCCTCCCTTGAATCTCTCAGGCCCCGTTACCGCGCGGGCGAGGCACATCTGAAAAGCGGGCCGCCGAAGGCACGGGCAGTGCTGCGGCGGCTCCACCCAAGGTGCAAGCCAGGACCGTCCCCTGCGTGGGCAGTCATGGCGAACCTCTCAGGTTCCGATGACAGATGGGGAGGAATTGTCCTCGCCATCCCCCACGCCCGAGTGAACCCGAGTGAACTCGCGCGGGAGGGACCCCCATCGCCTCTGGGAGACCGACCGATGAGCAGCACCGAACCCCGTCGGACCGCGCTCGATGCACTGCATCGCGCGCTCGGCGCGACGATGACCGACTTCGCCGGCTGGGACATGCCCCTGCGCTACGGCTCCGAGCGCGACGAGCACAACGCCGTGCGCACCAGGGCCGGCCTGTTCGACCTCTCGCACATGGGCGAGATCGCCGTCACCGGCCCTCAGGCCGCCGCGCTCCTCGACCACGCCCTGGTCGGCAACATCGGCAGCGTCAAGCCGGGCCGCGCCCGCTACACCATGATCTGCCGCGAGGACGGCGGCATCCTGGACGACCTGATCGTCTACCGGCTGGGCGACACCGAGTACCTGGTGGTCGCCAACGCCTCCAACGCCCAGGTGGTGCTGGACGCCCTGCGGGAGCGCGCCGCCGGCTTCGACGCCGAGGTCCGCGACGACCGCGACGCCTACGCGCTGCTCGCCGTGCAGGGCCCCGAGTCCCCGGCGATCCTGAAGAGCCTCACCGACGCCGACCTGGACGGCCTGAAGTACTACGCCGGCCTGCCCGGCACCGTCGCCGGCGTCCCCGCGCTGATCGCCCGTACGGGATACACCGGCGAGGACGGCTTCGAGCTGTTCGTGAAGCCGGAGCACGCGGTGGAGCTGTGGCAGGCGCTGACCAAGGCGGGCGAGGGCGCCGGGCTGGTCCCCTGCGGGCTGTCCTGCCGGGACACCCTCCGCCTGGAGGCTGGCATGCCGCTGTACGGCAACGAGCTGAGCACCTCGCTCACGCCCTTCGACGCCGGTCTCGGCCGGGTGGTGAAGTTCGAGAAGGAGGGCGACTTCGTGGGCCGTGCGGCGCTCGCCGAGGCCGCCGAGCGCGCCGCCTCCGAGCCCCCGCGGGTCCTGGTCGGCCTGGTCGCCGAGGGCCGCCGGATCCCGCGCTCCGGGTACGCGGTCGTGGCCGGCGGCGAGGTGATCGGCGAGGTCACCTCCGGCGCCCCCTCCCCCACCCTGGGCAAGCCGATCGCGATGGCGTACGTCGACGCGGCGCACGCGGCGCCGGGCACCGAGGGCGTCGGCGTGGACATCCGCGGCAGCCACGAACCGTACGAGGTCGTGGCGCTGCCGTTCTACAAGCGGCAGAAGTGACACCGTCGGAAGACGGCTTCCCGCGATCGTGAGGTGAGCACGTCGTGCCTGCTCACGGACGCCGCACGCAGTCCCCTCAGTCATCCGCCATCCCCCCGTACAGGAGAATTCAGGCCATGAGCAACCCCACGCAGCTGCGTTACAGCAAGGAGCACGAGTGGCTGTCGGCCGCCGAGGACGGCGTGTCGACGGTCGGCATCACGGAGCACGCCGCCAACGCGCTCGGCGACGTGGTCTTCGTCCAGCTTCCCGAGGTCGGTGACGGCGTGACCGCGGGCGAGACCTGCGGCGAGCTGGAGTCCACCAAGTCGGTCAGCGACCTGTACTGCCCGGTCACCGGCGAGGTCACCGAGATCAACGAGGACGTCGTGAACGACCCGTCGCTGGTGAACTCGGCCCCCTTCGAGGGCGGCTGGCTGTTCAAGGTGCGGATCACCGACGAGCCGGCCGACCTGCTGACCGCCGCCGAGTACGACGCCCACATCGCGGGCTGAGGAGCCGTAGCCGCATGTCGCTTCTGAACACTCCCCTGCACGAGCTCGACCCGGCGGTGGCCGCCGCTGTCGACGCCGAACTGCACCGCCAGCAGTCCACCCTCGAGATGATCGCCTCGGAGAACTTCGCCCCGGTCGCGGTCATGGAGGCCCAGGGCTCGGTCCTCACCAACAAGTACGCCGAGGGCTACCCCGGCCGCCGCTACTACGGCGGCTGCGAGCACGTCGACGTGATCGAGCAGATCGCCATCGACCGGGTCAAGGAACTCTTCGGCGCCGAGCACGCCAACGTCCAGCCGCACTCGGGCGCGCAGGCCAACGCGGCCGCGATGTTCGCGCTGCTCAAGCCCGGTGACACGATCATGGGCCTGAACCTCGCGCACGGCGGGCACCTGACCCACGGCATGAAGATCAACTTCTCCGGCAAGCTCTACAACGTGGTCGCGTACCACGTCGGCGACGACGGCCAGGTCGACATGGCCGAGGTCGAGCGGCTCGCCAAGGAGAACAAGCCGAAGCTGATCGTGGCCGGCTGGTCGGCGTACCCGCGTCAGCTGGACTTCGCCGCGTTCCGCCGGATCGCGGACGAGGTCGGCGCGTACCTCATGGTCGACATGGCGCACTTCGCCGGTCTGGTCGCCGCGGGCCTGCACCCGAACCCGGTCCCGCACGCCCACGTGGTGACGACGACCACCCACAAGACCCTCGGCGGCCCGCGCGGCGGTGTGATCCTCTCCACGGCCGAGCTGGCCAAGAAGATCAACTCCGCGGTCTTCCCCGGCCAGCAGGGCGGTCCGCTGGAGCACGTGGTCGCCGCCAAGGCGGTCGCGTTCAAGGTCTGCGCCTCCGAGGAGTTCAAGGAGCGTCAGCGCCGCACCCTGGAGGGCGCCCGCATCCTGGCCGAGCGCCTGGTGCGGGACGACGTCAGGGCCGTGGGCGTGGACGTGCTGTCCGGCGGCACGGACGTGCACCTCGTCCTGGTGGACCTGCGGAACTCCGAGCTGGACGGCCAGCAGGCCGAGGACCGGCTGCACGAGGTCGGCATCACGGTCAACCGCAACGCGATCCCGAACGACCCGCGGCCGCCGATGGTCACCTCGGGTCTGCGCATCGGCACGCCCGCCCTGGCCACCCGCGGCTTCACCGCCGAGGACTTCACCGAGGTCGCGGACGTGATCGCCGAGACGCTGAAGCCGTCCTACGACGCCGAGGCGCTCCGGGCCCGGGTGACGGCGCTCGCCGAGAAGCACCCGCTCTATCCCGGTCTGTAGTCGTTCCGTACGCTTTCACGCGTACGGACATCAGGGGCATCGCGCACACTGGGTCAGTGGGCGCGGTGCCCCGCACCATGCACCCCGCATAAACGTTCCGCCGTCTTCGTACCACCTCTTCCCCGGTGGACAGCGCCGTCCGCCGAACCCTTAGGAGTCCTCCCGTGGCCATCTCGGTCTTCGATCTCTTCTCGATCGGCATCGGCCCGTCCAGCTCGCACACGGTCGGCCCGATGCGGGCCGCCCGCATGTTCGCCCGGCGGCTGCGCAACGAGGACCTGCTGGACTCGGTCGCCTCGGTCCGGGCGGAGCTGTACGGCTCGCTCGGCGCCACCGGCCACGGCCACGGCACGCCCAAGGCGGTGCTGCTCGGCCTGGAGGGCGGCCTGATCCGCCTCCTCGGTGAGCACGAGATCGCGTTCTCCTTCGACGACGACATGGTGCTGCACCGCCGCAAGGCCCTCCCCTACCACGCCAACGGCATGACCCTCTGGGCGTTCGACGCCTCCGGCGCGGAGCTGCTGACCAAGACGTACTACTCGGTGGGCGGCGGCTTCGTCGTCGACGAGGACGCGGTGGGCGCGGACCGCATCGTGCTGGACGACACGGTCCTGAAGTACCCCTTCCGCACCGGCGACGAGCTGCTGCGCCTCACCCGGGAGACCGGCCTGTCCATCTCCGCCCTGATGCTGGAGAACGAGCGGGCCTGGCGGACCGAGGAGGAGATCCGCGAGGGCCTGCTGGAGATCTGGCGCGTGATGCGGGCCTGCGTCGACCGGGGCATGTCCCGCGAGGGCATCCTGCCGGGCGGCCTGAAGGTGCGCCGCCGCGCCGCGAACACCGCGCGCAAGCTGCGCTCCGAGGGCGACCCGGGGGCCCTGGCCATGGAGTGGATCACCCTCTACGCGATGGCCGTGAACGAGGAGAACGCGGCCGGCGGCCGGGTCGTCACGGCCCCCACGAACGGCGCCGCGGGCATCATCCCGGCGGTCCTGCACTACTACGTGAACTTCGTGCCCGGCGCCGACGAGGAGGGCGTGGTCCGCTTCCTGCTGGCGGCCGGTGCGATCGGCATGCTGTTCAAGGAGAACGCCTCCATCTCCGGCGCCGAGGTCGGCTGCCAGGGCGAGGTCGGCTCCGCCTGCTCGATGGCGGCGGGCGCCCTCGCGGAGGTGCTGGGCGGCAGCCCGGAGCAGGTGGAGAACGCGGCCGAGATCGGCATGGAGCACAACCTCGGCCTGACCTGCGACCCGGTCGGCGGCCTGGTCCAGATCCCGTGCATCGAGCGCAACGGCATGGCCGCGGTGAAGGCGGTCACGGCGGCCCGGATGGCGATGCGCGGCGACGGCTCCCACAAGGTGTCCCTGGACAAGGTCATCAAGACGATGAAGGAGACCGGCGCGGACATGTCGGTCAAGTACAAGGAGACGGCCCGCGGCGGGCTCGCGGTGAACATCATCGAGTGCTAGGCGGATGCGCCCTGACCAGCGCGTTCGTATCTTTCAGCGCTGTCAGGGCCTTCCCTGCCTACGCGGCGGAAAGTCTCTGGAACCTCCCCGGGACAGACGTGAAAGTCCCTGGGGTACCCCCCTGGAAGAGGCTGTTGAACTGCGGGTTCGCGGCACGTGATCAACGCTGGATGCGCCGCTCACCCACCAGCTGATGTATCAAATCGATCCCTCATCTCCACCCAAGGGGTATCATTCGATACATGAACGATGCGGGAAACCCGCGCTTGGAGCAGCGGCTGGCCGGCCTCTCTCCCACATTTACGACGGCGCAGGCGCGACGAGCCCTGCTCTCCCCTCGCGATCTGGCGCACTTGGTCACGGAGGGGGATATAGACGAACTGTCCCGCGGGGTGTACCGGCGGGCAGACGCCCCGGAAACGGCGCACGCGGATTTGCTGGCCGTGTGCGCACGGGCCCCTCGCGCCGTCGTGTGCGGTGAATCCGCCCTGGCCCTGCATGAACTGATCGACGACATCCCCGCAGCAGTACACATCGCCGTGCCGCGCGGTTCACGCCGCCCGACGATTTCTTACCCGCCGACCGTGGTGGCGCAGTACGCCGCTAGGACCTTCGAGCTCGGTATCGAACGGTTCGAAGCAGCTCCGGGAGAGACCATCCCCATGTACAACGCGGCCCGCAGCGTCGTCGACGCGATGCGCCACCGCAGCCGCCTCGGCGAGACCCTCGCCCTGTCCGCGCTCGGCCGCTACCTGCGCCGAAGCGGACGCGGCGGGGTTGGCGAACTCCAGCACATCGCACGCGAGCTGGACGCCCTCTCCGTCGTCCGCCCCGCCGTAGAGGCGGTGCTCGCCTGATGGCCAACCCCACCCGCGACACCACCGCCGGCCGCGTCTACAACGACCTGCGCAACCTGGCGCGCCGCAACAGCCGGTCCACGGACGAAGTCATGGTCGAGTACGTCCTCGAACGGTTCCTCTACCGCCTGGCCTCATCACCCCTGGGCCGGGAGCACTTCGTCCTCAAAGGTGGCCTGCTGCTCGCCCAGTACGGCGCACGTCGAATGACCCGGGACATCGACATCCTCGGTCGATCTTTCCCAGGCACAGAAACAGAGATCATCCACAGAATCGCGTCCATCGCCGCGACCGAGAGCGACGACGGCGTCGTATTCGATCCCACGACACTCAAGACCGTCCCTATTCGTGAGGAGGACGAGTACCACGGTCTACGCCTGTCGATGGCTGCCTCCATCGCCCGGGCCCTACTCAAGCTCCAATTGGACGTCAGCTTCGGCGACCCCGTCACGCCCGGCCCCCGGCTCATCGACTACCCACAACAGCTCGAGGAGGAAAGCTTTCAGATCTTCGGCTATCCACTGACCACCGTCATCGCCGAGAAACTCTCCACCACCGTCTCACTCGGCGACCTCAACACCCGCGACCGCGACTACGGCGACCTCTACCGCTTGATGACCCTCAACGATCTGGACGGCCAGGAACTCACCGCAGCACTGACCGCCACCGCCACACACCGCGGCATCACCCTGAAAGCCCTCAGCACCACCATCACCGACCTCGGCGAACGCCGCCAGACCTCCTACACCGCCTGGCGCCGCCGACAAGGCCCCGCCGCAACCAGCTACCCCGAACGCTTCACCGACGTCGTCCGACAGGTCACCGTATTCGCGGATCCGGTCCTCAACGGCGACGCCGCCACACGCACATGGAATGCGGCGACTCTCACATGGTCGTGAACCAGGCCTGGCCAACCGACCGGGTCTCAGAGGGTCGGAACCGCAGAGCATGCGGCCCTGGCGTCCGCGTAGTCAAGGTCTGACGCAGCGCGATACCGAACCGGCTGCGCCGCTCAGCTCGTTGCCGCGAGCACAGTAATCGACCGCATCTGCCGCTACTGCATCCCGGTCCCTATTCACACTCCGCTCATCTGAGTGCGTGAGTTACATTAGCCCGCCGAATGCTCACCCTTCTCGGCAGAGTTAAGGGGTCACACGCTCGCGCCGGCGCTCCGTCGCAGGGCTCGTCCGATCCGGCTGACCGCGGTGGTGGGTTTCAGTCCGCGTTCGATGCGCAGGAGGAAGCTGACCGGAGAGGCTGCGAGTGCTGCGTCGCGCTGCCTCCGGGCTCCGCCCAGGATGCCCACGGCTGTCGCGCCGACGCCGGCCACGATGCCCGCCGCGCTACCCGCCACCGTGCCGCCGACCGTGCCGAACAGCCCGCTCGCCAGGGCCGCCGAAGTGGGTGTGTCGAACGTGGTGCTGACGGAGGTGGTGATCGTCTGGAGGCCGACGCCCTTCATGGCCTCGCGCAGCTTCACCAACTCGACTTCGAAGTCCTTGTGCACCGCCTGCCGCACGTAAAGGTCCAGTGCCTGCCGGCTGCGGATGCCGGCCAGTTCCTCGCGCAGGTCCGCCGTCGTCCGGGCGATGGCGTCCATGTAGGCGAAGAACTCCGGCTCGTACTTCTTGCGGAGTTCCACGATCTTCTCGGCGGGCACCCCGGCAAGTCGTGCGGGGAGCACGCACCGCACCGACAGCACCCCGACCCGCCCTGCCAGGTCGCCGGTTCCGACCGGGGCCGGGGCACCGCCCAGGAGGACCGCCGCCATCCGCTCGGCGTCCCAGGGGTCGATGGCCGTGTGGGCGGCCTCCTGGTCGGTGACGGGGAGGAAGGCGGTGCGGCCCGCGAGTTCGGCGGTCAGCGCGCACTTGTAGACCCAGGCAAGTGCCGGGTCCATCCCCACCCACGCGTGGTGCGCGTCATGGCTGACCGCGTTGCGCACCCGCCGCACCGCCAGTCCGGTACCGAACAGGGTGTCCCTAAGTTCCGGCGACATCTCCCCCGGGTACAGGCCCGCCAACGGCCTCCCCCTGGGCGAGAAGAAGCGCTCTCTGTTGCCCACGGGTGCCGGTGTGCCGGGCGGCGAGGGCTCGGCATTCACCACGTCCATGGCGTCCGGTCCGCCGGTGCCGTGGACACCGAAGCGGCTCCGCACCTCCTCACCGCGCTCGTCCACGAGTCGCAGCAGGTGCCGTGACGCCGCCTCGACGGCGTCGGCGGGGTCGATGTTCTGGATGAAGTCGAGGTCGTCCCGCAGGACACGGACGTGGTCCGGGTCCGATACGTGGAAGCCTTCGGGCACCACGCGGGCCACCCCCGGTAAGTACAGCGCGGCGGCTTTGATCCACGCCGGATCACGGAAATGGACGTACGGGTAGTACAGGCCGGTGCGCTGCACGAACACGCTCCTTCGCGGAAGTCCCCGAGCCCTGCGGGCCGTCACCCGGTGATGCTAGGGGGTCCGGGGGGCGTCCGGTCGTGTTCCGCCCGCGATCGTCTCCCCGAGCTGATCGGGCTCCAGCACGCTGCCCGCGGGGCGGGCCGGGTTGACGTAGAGCGCGTGGCCGGGGGGGCCGGCAGGGCCAGCACCGCCACCTCGGCAGTGGCCAGGGCGCGCAGGCCGTCCTGGGGCGGTCCGTAACCGGTGACGGCGAGCTGGAGAGCGGCGTCGAAGTCGTCGGTGGGCTCGGGCCAGCCGAGCGATTGCGGGGAGGGAGGGTACGCCTCGTTGTCCTCCCACTCTCGATCTCGCCGGTCGCCCCCGTGCACCAGCGGCCGACCACGACCCTGTGGAGCGGCACGCCCTCGCCGTCCCAGCCGGGGTCGATCACGCTGATCCAGTGGTCGGCGCGAGCCGTGCGGCCTCGACGATGTCGTCGGGGGGCGTGGGCATCACCGCTGTCCCGTTCCGGTCACTCGGCTCGTCGGCTGTCATCCGTCCTCCTGCTTCGCCTACTGGGCATCCGGATCACCTGTCCCGAGGGGCGGCAGTCCGAGGATCTCCCGGTACCGGGCGGCGAGGCGCTCGGCCGTCCGGGGGTCCGTTCCTTCCGCCGACAGCAGGTCGGCGAGCCGGCGCACCGCGTCGCGGTACGCCTCCGCCGCGTACCGCCAGTCCGCGAGCACGGAGTCCGCATCGCCCGGCAGGAGCAGCCCGAGGGCCGTGTCCCACGCCCGGACGGCGTTCGGGTCCGGGCTCGCGGTCTCGAAGGCCGTGAACGCCGAGCGCCAGATCCGGCGCGACACCGCGGCCGCGACGGCGTCGAGGGCGTCCGGCCACGGGCCGGGGCGGGCCAGCAGCAGCCGTACCTGGTCGAGCGGGGGCAGGCCGCTGCCGCGTACGCCTCCGCCGAGCTGTGCCTCGACTTCCAGGCCGGGGGTCACCTCGACGCCCGCGTCCCTCAGTGCGTCCAGGGTGACGGTCTCGGCGCCGGTGAATCCCGGCGGGTCGTCGGGCAGGTCGTCCGCGCCCACCTGGCCGGCGATCCACCGGCGCAGGGCCTCCTCGGACGGCGGCGACTGGAGCGGGGTGTCGGCACCGGCCGTGATGACGTCGGGAGCGGCGGGGCCGGAG
>Ga0247827_10001287_pt1 | contig 10705 bp, 8 predicted proteins | sample 12C_Control_Day2_FD_194414 | JGI IMG/M metagenome (GOLD analysis project Ga0247827, IMG submission 194414) | Soil microbial communities from agricultural site in Penn Yan, New York, United States - 12C_Control_Day2 | ecosystem: Environmental > Terrestrial > Soil > Agricultural land | place: USA...
TGTATAAACTGCGGTACATATGTATTGCAAACTAATTAACCAAGCCACATCGCGACTCCACGTAGCAGCTGCCGAAGGCTGCGTTCGGCTGCGCAGGTGGTCTATCTGACAGACCGCGAGTTTTGACTTTGCGCCTGCTTCGCAGCCGAACGCAGCCTTCGGCAGCTGCTACAGGTTGCATTTCTGCTCAAGGGCCACGTGGTGGACCGAAAAAATCGGTGACAGCCATCGAATAAAAATTTTGATACAGGTGTTGTCTGTTTTGTATTCACTTTTTTTCACAATTTCGGCTTTAATCTTTCCTTAACTTGCTTGCTGCAGGGTCTTGATCGCATTTATCGATATTTCAAAGCGAAATTTTCGGCTTTAATTCGATAGATAAATCGATAGTCTTGGGCCAGCACTTACAGGATCTAGGCAATGCAGCTACGAAACTCTACCTCCCGTTACGGCTGGGTCAGCATCTTCATGCACTGGGGTGTGGCACTGGCGGTCGTCGGTTTGTTCGCGCTCGGGTTGTGGATGGTCGGGCTCGACTACTACAGCACTTGGCGTAAAGACGCGCCGGACCTGCACAAGAGTATCGGCCTGGTGTTGCTGGGTGTGATGGTGCTGCGGGTGTTGTGGCGTTTTATCAGTCCGCCGCCACCGACCCTGTCCAGCTACAGCCGCATGACGCGCCTCGGCGCCAAGTTCGGTCATGGCTTTCTGTATCTCAGTCTGTTTGCTGTGATGGTTGCCGGTTACCTGATTTCCACCGCAGACGGTGTCGGTATCCCGGTGTTTGGCTTGTTTGAAGTCCCTGCGCTGGTATCCGGACTGCCGGACCAGGCAGATACCGCTGGCGTGATTCACTTCTACCTGGCGTGGGCGTTGGTAATTTTTTCCGGCCTCCATGCGTTGGCAGCATTGAAGCACCACTTTATCGACCGTGATGTGACCCTCAAACGAATGCTGGGTCGCAAAGCCTGAAGTTCAACCTCGACTCCAAAGGAAAACAAAGTATGTTGAAAAAGACTCTGGCCGCTCTGGCAATCGGCTCCGCCCTGTTGTCCGCCGGTAACGTAATGGCCGCTGACTACGTGGTCGACAAAGAAGGCCAGCACGCCTTCGTTGACTTCAAGATCAGCCACCTGGGCTACAGCTTCATCACCGGTACTTTCAAGGACATCGACGGCAAGTTCAGCTTCGACGCTGCCAAGCCTGAAGACAGCAAGATCGAGTTCAACGTGAACACCGCCAGCGTGTTCACCAATCATGCCGAGCGCGATAAGCACATCGCCAGTGGTGATTTCCTCAACGCAGGCAAGTTCGCCAAAGCTACTTTCGTTTCCACCAGCGTCAAATCCACCGGCAAGAACGCCGCTGGCAAAGACACTGCCGACGTGGCTGGCGACCTGACCATCGCAGGCGTGACCAAGCCAGTCGTGGTCAAGGCCACTTTCCTGGGTGAAGGCAAGGATCCATGGGGCGGCTACCGTGCCGGTTTCGAAGGCACTACCACCATCAAGCGTTCCGATTTCGGCAAGCAGAAAGACCTGGGCCCAGCGTCCGATGCCGTTGAGCTGTACGTATCCTTTGAAGGTGTGAAGGCGAAGTAATGCTGAGACTGTAGGAGCTGCCGCAGGCTGCGATCTTTTGATCGTTTAAAAGATCGCAGCTTGCGGCAGCTCCTACAAAAGCACTTTGCGGCCATAAAAAAATGCCCCGACTCTCACGAGCCGGGGCATTTTTTATGGCAGCGTTAAATCAGCGATTGCGGGTCAGCAACGCCGGTTTTTCACCACGAGGACGGCTTGGCAGTTGATCCAGTTGCTCAGGTGTCGGGAAGCGGTCAGCCTTCGACTCCTTGTGCATGATCTTCGGTGCCGGACCGCGCGGGTTCTGCACGGCCGGTTCCGAACGCGGCTGGTCGTCACGTGCCGGGCGACGGTTGCGCGAATCTTCGCGACGGGCCTGGCCGTCACGTGGCGCACCATTGCGTGGGCCACTGCGCTTGGCCGGTGGAGTGCCGGTGGTGGCGCCATCGCTGTTGCGTGGACCGTTCTGACGACCACCCTGTGGCTTGCCGCCACGCGGTGCGCCTGCACCAGCAGCCGTGCCTTGTGCCGGAGCACCCGGACGACGGCCACGGCCCTGAGCCGGCTTTTGCTGCGGAACGTAGTCGACGCGGTTACCGAAGTTATCGATATCGTCGTCCAGGAACTCGTCCGGTGCACGGTCAGCAGCGGCACGAGGCGGCTGCGACGGACGCTGTTCGCGGGCCGGGGTGCCTTCGCGTGGCTTCTGCTGACGGGCAGGACGCTCGCCGCGTTCGCCCGACGCCGGTTTTTCCTTGCCCTTGTCCTTGCCTTTGTCTTTACGGCCGCCACCGCCGCCACCGCCATTCGGACCGTCGCCGCGCGGGCCACGTGGGTTGCGCGGGTTGCGCATGTCCGGACGCTCGCGCACTTCAGGCTTTTCGGCCTCAATGGTGCTGGCATCGAAACCCATCAGGTCGCCATCGGCGATTTTCTGCTTGGTCATGCGCTCGATGCTTTTCAGCAGTTTTTCTTCATCCGGGGCGACCAGCGAAATCGCCTCGCCCGAACGACCGGCACGGCCGGTACGACCGATGCGGTGCACGTAGTCTTCATCGACGTTTGGCAGTTCGAAGTTGACCACGTGTGGCAACTGGTCGATGTCCAGGCCGCGAGCGGCGATGTCGGTGGCGACCAGGATGCGCACGGTGCCGGCCTTGAAGTCGGCCAGGGCTTTGGTGCGGGCGTTCTGGCTCTTGTTACCGTGGATCGCGACGGCGCTCAGGCCGTGCTTGTCCAGGTACTCGGCCAGGCGGTTGGCGCCGTGCTTGGTGCGGGTGAAGACCAGCACTTGTTCCCAGGCGCCTGCGGTGATCAGGTGCGCCAGCAGCGAACGCTTGTGGCTGGCCGGCAGGCGGAATACGCGCTGTTCGATACGCTCGACCGTGGTGTTCGGTGGCGTGACTTCGATGCGTTCCGGGTTGTGCAGCAGTTTGCCGGCGAGGTCGGTGATGTCTTTGGAGAACGTCGCCGAGAACAGCAGGTTCTGACGTTTGGCAGGCAGGCGCGCCAGGACTTTCTTCACGTCATGGACGAAGCCCATGTCGAGCATGCGGTCGGCTTCGTCCAGTACGAGGATTTCCACGTGGGACAGGTCGACGCTGCCTTGGCCGGCGAGGTCGAGCAAGCGACCAGGGCAGGCCACGAGCACGTCTACGCCACGGGACATGGCCTGAACCTGAGGGTTCATGCCGACGCCGCCGAAGATGCAGGCGCTGACGAATTTCAGGTCACGGGCATAGACCTTGAAGCTTTCGTGTACTTGCGCCGCGAGTTCGCGAGTCGGGGTCAGGACCAGTACGCGTGGCTGGCGCGGGCCGTGACGCTGGGATTTGTCCGGGTGACCGTTGGGGAACAACCGCTCCAGGATCGGAAGGGCGAAACCGCCGGTTTTACCGGTACCTGTCTGTGCCGCGACCATCAGATCGCGACCTTGCAACACGGCGGGAATGGCCCGCTGTTGCACCGGAGTAGGCTCGGTATAGCCCGCTGCCTCGATGGCGCGGACTAAAGCCTCGGAGAGACCGAGGGAAGCAAAGGACATGAGTAATCCTGTTCTAAGTTAGGGCTTGGCCCAATGGGAGTCTTGCCTGGCGCGAATAGCGTTTAAGAGGACGCAATCCCGTCCGGTCCTGCTTCGGTCACGAAAGCTCGTCTGGAGCGCTCGCGCGGGCTGCAAAGCTGCGCTGTAGCGGGGTCGAGATGCCTTTACGATTCCGAGCGTCCGGGCGTGAGCCTGGCGGGAACGCCGGAGTATAACAGAGCAATCACTGCGCGCCGCTTTCCTGCTGCTCAACGGTTTTTGCGGTGGTGGCCGTGGCCCTTGCAGAACTCAAGGCGTTTGGCGGCGCGGCACCATACCGCGCACTCAGCTCCGCGTAGGCGGGCTCACGTTTGAACCGCTTGAGTTCGGCCCCGAAACGCTGCACCAGCAAATCCATGCCGGCATTGCGGCGCACCGCCAGGAACTGGCTTTGCTGGCTGATGATTGCCGGGTTTTCGGTGATCTTGTCGCGTATGTTCAGTTCGTCGAGCAAGTGCTGGCCGACTCGGCGATCGGTGATCAGCAGGTCGATTCGGCCACGGACCAACTTGCCGAAATTCGCTTCATGGCTCGGCGCCGGTTCGCGGGTGAACAGCGTCGAGTCGCGGAAATCCTGGCTGTACAGGTAACCGGGCGAGGTGCCGATGGTCAGGCCGCGCAGTTCGTCGAGGGTACGGAATGGATGGGGCCGGTCGTTGGCGTAGAACATCACGAACTGCACTTCCGACAGCGGTTCGCTGGGGTAGAGCAGGGTCGCATCGCGTTCGTCGCTGTGGAAAATATCCAGCGCGCCGTCCGCCTGACCCGATTCGAGCATCGACAGGCAGCGCTTCCACGGCAGGAATTGCCATTCCACTTCGATGCCCAGGCGCTTGAAGACAATCGCGGTAGTTTCGTAGTCCAGCCCCAGGGCGTTGCCATTCTCTTCGTAGACGTAAGGTGCCCACGGTTCCGTGACAATGCGCAGCTTCTCGCCCCGAGCGGCGAAGCTCAGGCAAGTGAAAACAAGCAGGGCGAATAACTGCGTGATCAAAGGCATGGGATTGAGATTACGACGAGAAACAGGAAAGAGCCAGAACCGGGAACCAGAAGCTCTATCTCCGAGTGTTGCGTCACAATAAATGCAAAAGATCGCAGCCTTCGGCAGCTCCTGCATGGGGACGTGTAACCCCTGTAGGAGCTGCCGAAGGCTGCGATCTTTTGCTCTTGCCTTTACCGCTTTTGCTTAACGCGGCAACTTCAGGTTGTTCCACACCGCCAGGCTCGCTTCAGCCTGATTCAGTGTGTAGAAGTGCAGGCCCGGGGCGCCACCTTCGAGCAGTCGTTCGCACATCTCGGTGATGACTTGCTCGCCGAAACGCTGAATGCTCGCGGTGTCGTCGCCGTACGCTTCCAGCTGCTTGCGGATCCAGCGCGGGATTTCCGCACCGCAGGCATCGGAGAAGCGCGCCAGCTTGCTGTAGTTGGTGATCGGCATGATGCCCGGCACGATCGGGATGTTCACGCCCAACGCCCGCACACGCTCGACAAAGTAGAAGTAGCTGTCGGCGTTGAAGAAGTACTGGGTGATCGCACTGTCGGCGCCGGCGTTGGCCTTGCGCACGAAATTAGCGATATCGTCTTCGAAGTTGCGCGCTTGCGGATGCATTTCCGGGTAAGCGGCGACTTCGATGTGGAAATGGTCGCCGGTCTCTTCACGAATGAATTCAACCAGGTCATTGGCGTGGCGCATTTCGCCGCTGGCCATGCCCATGCCGGAAGGCAGGTCACCGCGCAGGGCAACGATACGCTTGATGCCGGCCGCTTTGTATTGGCTCAGCAGGCCGCGCAGGTCGTCCTTGCTGTCGCCCACACAAGACAGGTGCGGTGCGGCAGGAACTTTGACTTCGCTTTCAAGCTGCAAAACGGTGTTCAGCGTGCGATCACGGGTCGAACCGCCGGCGCCGTAGGTGCAGGAGAAGAAATCAGGATTGTAAGTGGCCAACTGGCGAGCAGTGGCGAGCAGCTTTTCATGCCCAGCATCGGTCTTCGTAGGGAAGAACTCGAAGCTGTAGCGACGATCTTGGGACATGGTCATATCCTTGGAAACACGTAAGCCTGACGCAAGCTCCATGCAGGAGCTGCCGCAGGCTGCGATCTTTTAAGATCAAAGGATCGCAGGCTTCGCCAGCTCCTGCAAAGAGCGTTTACACAGCGCCGATCAGTAGCGGTAAGCGTGCGGCTTGAACGGACCTTCGACGGTCACGCCGATGTACTCGGCCTGGGTCTTGGTCAGTTGAGTCACGACGCCGCCGAAGCCACGGACCATTTCCAGGGCCACTTCTTCGTCGAGTTTCTTCGGCAGTACTTCTACGGTCAGACGCTCGGCTTTCTGGGCTGGCGACAGGTCGGCGTACTTCTGGCCGAACAGGAAGATCTGTGCCAGAACCTGGTTGGCGAACGAACCGTCCATGATACGGCTTGGGTGACCGGTAGCATTGCCCAGGTTAACCAGACGGCCTTCAGCCAGCAGGATCAGGTAGTCATCGTTCTGCGGGTCGAAATCGCCAGCGCCGGTACGGTGAATTTTGTGAACCTGTGGCTTCACTTCTTCCCATGCCCAGTTCTTGCGCATGAAAGCGGTGTCGATTTCGTTGTCGAAGTGGCCGATGTTGCAGACAACAGCGCGCTTCTTCAGGGCTTTGAGCATGTTCGAGTCGCAAACATTGACGTTGCCCGTGGTGGTCACGATCAGGTCGATCTTGCCCAGCAGTGCTTTGTCGATGCTGGCTTCGGTACCGTTGTTGATACCGTCGATGAACGGCGATACCACTTCGAAACCGTCCATGCAGGCTTGCATGGCGCAGATCGGGTCGACTTCGGAGACTTTAACGATCATGCCTTCCTGACGCAGGGACTGAGCGGAGCCCTTGCCCACGTCGCCGTAACCGATGACCAGCGCTTGCTTGCCGGACAGCAGGTGGTCGGTGCCGCGCTTGATCGCATCGTTCAGGCTGTGACGGCAGCCGTACTTGTTGTCGTTCTTGCTTTTGGTCACCGAGTCGTTGACGTTGATGGCCGGGATCTTCAGCTCGCCCTTGGCCAGCATGTCCAGCAGGCGGTGCACGCCGGTGGTGGTCTCTTCGGTCACGCCGTGGACGCGATCCAGAACCTGCGGGTACTTCTTGTGCAGCAGCTCGGTCAGGTCGCCGCCGTCGTCGAGGATCATGTTGGCATCCCAAGGCGCGCCATCTTTGAGGATGGTTTGCTCCAGGCACCACTCGTACTCTTCTTCGGTTTCACCTTTCCAGGCGAAAACCGGGATGCCGGCAGCAGCGATGGCAGCAGCGGCCTGGTCCTGAGTCGAGAAAATGTTGCAGGACGACCAGCGTACTTCGGCACCCAGGGCAACCAGGGTTTCGATCAGCACGGCAGTCTGAATGGTCATGTGGATGCAGCCAAGGATCTTCGCGCCCTTGAGCGGTTGCTCGGCGGAGTACTTGTTACGCAGACCCATCAGTGCCGGCATTTCGGATTCGGCGATGATGGTTTCGCGACGGCCCCAGGCAGCCAGGGACATGTCGGCGACTTTGTAATCGTTAAAATCTGCAGGCGTGATAACAGCGCTCATGAAGAGCCTCCATTCGTAATGTATGCGAATGGGCGCCGTTGTGCGTTTAGTGTCCAGCCAGTAAAGGCCGGGCAACGCCCCATCCGAGCCTGACAGGTCGAACCTGCTGCAGCGCCCCTCGGACAGGTGGCGGGAAAACGGTATCAAGTGATGATGACCGTTTTGAAACGGAGGCGATTATAGCGGGCTATGCTGATCTTCCAAAGCGTTTCTGTTGGTCAATGTCCGAACGGTAATCGAGGCCATAGGCGATGCCTGATAGAGCTCTAGGCCGGGCTCTGCCATGATGGTCAGCATCATTCGGCAAGACGCTCAGGAGTGAATATGAATTTCCACACCCGCAAATGGGTTAAACCCGAAGACCTCAACCCCAACGGCACGCTGTTTGGCGGCAGTCTTCTGCGCTGGATCGACGAAGAAGCGGCCATTTACGCCATTGTCCAGTTGGGCAACCAGCGCGTGGTCACCAAGTACATTTCAGAAATCAATTTCGTCAGCGCTTCGCGTCAGGGCGACATCATCGAGCTGGGCATCACCGCCACCGAATTCGGTCGCACCTCGATCACCCTGACCTGCGAAGTGCGCAACAAGATCACTCGCAAGAGCATTCTCACCGTTGAAAAAATGGTGTTTGTGAACCTCGGTGAAGACGGCTTGCCGGCGCCCCATGGCCGAACCGAGATCAAGTACGTCAAAGATCAGTTCAAGGAAGATGAAGCCGTCGAATAATTCGAGGATGACGAACGGAATCTGAACCGCGCGGGTCGTAACTACATCGCACGCCAGCGGTTCAGGAGTTCTATGGACACTCGTAAAGACGGCAAGACCCCCGACCTCTCCGCCAAAGAACAGCATGAGGTCGAAAAAAACCAGCCACCGCGCGCGGCGGTGCTGCACGAAATCATCCGCACCCAGGGCGATCAGGAACTCGAACGCAGCATCGCCGCGCTGTGGTGGTCGGCGCTGGCGGCCGGGTTGACCATGGGCTTGTCACTGATGGCCATGGGATTGCTCAATTCCCGATTGCCGGACGACGAAGGCTTCAAGGTGATTGCCAGTTTCGGCTACTGCGCCGGTTTTCTTGCGGTGATCCTTGCCCGCCAGCAACTGTTCACCGAAAACACCCTGACCGCCGTGCTGCCAATCATGAGCAAACCCACACTGGGCAATTTCGGTCGATTGCTGCGGCTGTGGGGGGTGGTGCTGTTCGGTAACCTCTGCGGCACCTTGCTGGTGGCCTACGTCATGCTGGAGTTGCCGATTTTCGACAGCAAGACCGACGAGGCCTTCCTCGACATCGGCCGCAAGGTCATGGAAAACCACACCAGCCAGATGTTCGCCAAGGGCATCATTTCGGGCTGGATGATTGCGACCATGGTCTGGATGATCCCGTCCATGGAGAGCGCCAAGATGTGGATCATCATTCTCATCACCTACTTCATGGCGCTGGGTGATTTCACTCACATTGTGGTTGGCTCGTTGGAGGTCTCGTACCTGGTGTTCGCCGGTGAACTGCCATGGCAGGATTTTTTTCTGGTGTTCGCAGGCCCGACGCTGGCGGGCAACATCATTGGTGGCAGCTTTATTTTTGCGCTGATCAGTCATGCGCAAATCCGTAGCGAAAGCGGTGCGCCGAAGGAAAAAAATGGTGGCAAGGCCGACACGGACTCTCCCGAAGAAACCAGCCGGCGGTCATGACGAGCGAGCAGGGTGAATTGCTCGCCCGAGCCAGTCCGGCGGTTGTGTTTATCGGTCTGGAATCAACCATGCCCGAGCTTGATCGACGGTGGTCGAGTTGAATGTGCGTGACAACGATGGAAGGCTGCGCGAGACGTACTGATCGGCAATTTGGTTGAGCGCAGCGTTGAAGTCTGTGGGATTTTTCGACTCGCGCAGTAGGCTGATCGCCCGAGTCAGCAGCTTGACGTTGGAATCTGGCTGGCCGAGGCGGTATAGCGAGGGGTAGATCACTTCGCGGATGAAGTTTTCGCTTTTGGTTTTAATATCGCGTACGCCCATTTCCTCGATCGCTTTGGTCAGCACGGCGGATTTCGGCCCTGCGTTCTGGGCATCGATGCGTTTAACGGCTTGAAGCAACTCCATGTAGTCCGGAGCATTTCCATGGTTCAGTTTGAGTGCCAGCCATTCAATTTTACCCGGTGTGTCGCCCAGTTGATCAAGACGGTTGATGGCCTCTATCAGTGACGCCGTAAGGCCTAGCAGGTCGGGGTACTTGGCTTTCGCCTCGATCAGGCCCTGGCTTAAATCGGCCATTAGCTGTTGAGCTTGCTGGCGGAACTGGATGATTTTTACGCTCGACTCATCGTTTTGCAGCTCGTTCGCAGCAGCGTCGAACAAAGAGTCATCGAGGGCCAAGAGTGCGCCACCGATTGAGTTGAATGTATAGGTTTCGCTGCCTTCACCGTTTTTCAGGTGATCGCTGACTTCAACTTCCAGTTTTTGCTGCAGGTGGTTCTTGAACACCAGTTGCATGCTGAAATTTACGGTGCCGTTGAGCGTGCCCCTGAAGTCACCTTTTTCAGTTTTCAGTGGAACGACGACAGTCTGCTTTTCAAAGGCTTTGAGGCTGCGCGTTTCCTGCGCGTTCCGAGCCGCATAGCTCACGCCAACGACTTTATCGGTCAAGTTCGAGATTAACGTTCCACGATCTTTTTGCAGCTCTCCATCTCCGTTCTCAAACTTGAGAATCAACTGAGCCTGTTCGCAAATCGGGCTCATCGGGAACTGAGGTTCGTAGAGGTCCACGACAGGGGTATTGAGCATGATTCCGCCATCCTGGAAGGTGGTTGACTCTCCGTCAGACTGAAAGGGCAAACTTTGTTCCGAAGGCTGCTGGAACACGAAGGGCAACGAACCTGAAATATGAGCGGCGCGGGCGACGTCCATTTCCGGGGTCAGGCTGGCGTTGAACACGACCATTTGGGGGCGTCCGTCGAACATGGCTGTTCCGGTGATATGCAGTTGCTTGATTTGCGGCATGTCCTTGCTCAGTGTCGCCAGATCACCGAATGTCACATAGCCTTTGTTTTTAATCTGGTCTACGCAGTCTTTGGTTTCTGTCGAAAGATTTTTTTGCTTTTCGAAGTGCGACTGAATCGATTCGACCATTTTCTCGTGAAGCAAATTTTCCAGCGGCACGGCTTTGGATTGAAGGCGAGGCATCAGATCGAGCAGCAGCCGTCCAATGGTGCCAGCCTTCCCCGGTGCCTTTGCGATGACCTTGCCAATCCTGGAGCTGGCTTGCTGTATCAGTCCCAGAATTTCGCTGGAACTGTTGAGCAACTCTACGAGGTTGGTCTCGTCCGACATCTTGTCGAAGTCGGCATGCACCATGCCGCTGGCCAGAAAAGCCGCCGAAATAGCGCCGGCCGAAGAACCGGAAATGCTTTGGATGTTGTCCAGCGTCTGATAATCCCCCAGTGCTTTGACCATCCCCGAAAACGCCACGCC
>Ga0247827_10001288_pt1 | contig 10700 bp, 14 predicted proteins | sample 12C_Control_Day2_FD_194414 | JGI IMG/M metagenome (GOLD analysis project Ga0247827, IMG submission 194414) | Soil microbial communities from agricultural site in Penn Yan, New York, United States - 12C_Control_Day2 | ecosystem: Environmental > Terrestrial > Soil > Agricultural land | place...
GCTGCCCGCCAGCGCGAAGGCCGTACGCGCCGGCGTCCCCGAAGCGGTGCTGCCTGTCGCGGCACAGCCCGCGAGGCCCGTGACGGCCGCCGCCGCCGATCCCTGGAAGAAATCACGCCTGTCCATGGTTGTCGTCTCCTTGTGTGGGTTCTCCTCGAGATATCCCAGCTCTTGCAACTCAAGTCAATCGGTGGATGAACTTTGTGTTTTACAGAGCTGTTGAAAGGTCCTCGAAAGAATCTGAAAGGTGAGAATGAACCTCGAAGGAGTGGCCATCCCTGCCCGATGTGCCTGTCCGCCCTGGTGCTCGCGCGAGTCGACGCGGTCTACCACGCGTTCGACGACGACGACGCTGCGCCTTGCGGCCTGTCGAGCGGCGCCGCGTACCAGGCGCTGCGCGTGCCGCTCGATCCGCCACCGCTTCCGCTCACCAAACTCGCGATCGGAATGGACGCGGCGGAGCTCTACGGCCCCTAGGACTTCACGAACACCAGCAGCAGGTTGTTCGCCGGCATCGGATGCCGCTGCGTCAACGCGAGCCCGTTGCGGCCCGCCTCTTTCATCACGGCATCCAGTTCACGGATGCCCCACGAGGGATCGCGCGCACGCAAGTTTTCATCGAAGGCGAGATTGCTGGGCGCCGTCGGCACGTCCTTCTCGAGATACGGACCGTAGGTGATCAGCTTCCCTCCGGGCGCGAATTGCCGCGCGGCGCCGGCCATGAGTCCCACGCAAGCGTCCCACGGCGCGATGTGCAGCATGTTGGCGCAGAACATCGCATCGAACTTCCGCGCGGACGATGGCCACGGATGCGACGTCACGTCGAGTCGTTGGGGCGGCAGCAGGTTGGAGAGGCCGGACCGCGCGATGCGCTCGGCGATCACAGGCAGCATGGCCGCATCGAAGTCCGTCGGCTGCCAGGTCCAGCCCGGCAGGGCTGCCGCGAACCCCACCGCGTGCTGCCCCGTTCCGGACGCGATCTCCAGCATCGTTCCGCGCGCGCCCAGGATCTCCGTGAGGTGCGCGAGGATAGCTTCCTGGTTGCGGTCGGCGGCGGGGCTGTGAGGCAGGTCGGGCATGGGCGCGAGTGTGCACCTCAGCGCAATTGCACGACGCGGCCGATCGAAGGCACGCCGTTGGTGTCGACCAGGAACAGCATGTAGAAGCCCGGCGGCGCCAGGTTGGCGTTGGCCGGCGCCGTGATGTCGAGCACGCCCGCGCCCGGGCTGAACGGCAGCACGTTCAGGCGCTGGTCCATGTTGAACGCGTGCGTGACGGTCGAGAGGCGGATCAGCGTGACCTGCCCGATCCCGCCCGCCTGCGCGCTCTGCACCGTGAACCGCTGGCCGTACGCCAGTTGCGCCGGCGCGCCGTCCAGGGCCGGCCGCGGACCCTTGAAGAGGTACGGCGGCGAGAAGATCTCGACGTCGGGGAAGACGTCGGCGGCGCTGCGCTCGCCGCCCATCACGGCCACGCGCCCGTCGGCCAGCAGCAGCGCCGCCGAGTGGTACAGCCGGGGCACGCTGCCGCTGGCCAGCGTGGTCCAGGTTTCGGTGAGCGGGTCCCACAGCTCCGCGGACAGCGTCGGCGTGTCGGGGTTGTTGTGGCCCGGCCCCGAGGTTCCGCCGGTCACCAGCACCTTGCCGTCGGGCAGGAGGGTGCCGGTGTGGTGGCGCCGCTCGACGGACATCGGCGCGACGGTGCGCCACCTGGGGTTGGCCGCGTTCATGTCGATGACCTCGGCCGAGGCCTGCGGCGGATCGCCGCCCCCGACCACCAGGATCTTGCCGGGCGCGTACATGGCCGCCGTGCCGTAGTCGCGGAAGCCGCCGTTGCGCTCGGCCACGAACGACCAGTTGCCGGTGCCGCGCGTGTCCAGCAATCGCGTCGTCGTGGCCGGCCCCACGTCGACCACCCGCCCGTCGGGAACCACGAACATCATCGGGTACATCGGCTGGTCCAGCTGCGCGCTGGTCAGGTTGCGCCAGGTGTTGCTGGCGGGCTGATAGACCTGCGGCAGCGTGTTCATGCCCATCGAGGTGTCCATCGATCCCGAGACCACGAGCGATTCGCCGTTGGGAAGCGCGGTCACCGTCGGGTACCAGCGCCCCGCGTTCATGTCGGGGGCGGGGGTCCAGCTGTTGGTGCGGGGGTCGTAGACCGAGGCCCTGGCCAGGCCGACGAAATCGGCGAGGTGGCCGCCGGCCAGCAGCACGCGGCCGTCGGGCAGCAGGCCGTGGCCGGAGCAGAACAGGTCGTAGCCGGGATTCGGCAGGTTGCCGGCGGTCTGGGTCGCGGGATCCCAGAGCGTCTGGTTGAAGAAGCGCCCCATCATCATGATCCTGCCGTTGGGCAGGTAGACGTTGTGGACCGGCGAGATCGGCAGGTTCGGCACCCGGGCCCACTGGCCGGTGGTGGCGGCTTCCCCGAACACCACGCCCGCGCCGACGGGCGAAGTGGCGGGAGATGAAGGACCGCTTGCAGGCGGCCCCCCGCCGGTGCTCGCCGCGGTCGGCGGCGAACCCCCGCCGCCCCCGCCGCCACAACGGGCCAGGAGCAGGATGGATGCAACGACCCCCGCCATCACCAGCGCCACTCTCATAGCGCCTCCGTCTAGAACTTCGTGGAGGCAACGGTAAGCCGCGGCGGGGTTTTGTGGAGTAGCCCCTCCGGACTACCGATAACTGGTTGGCCGTGGCGGGCCAGGCCCGGTCAGTTCCTGACCAGATAGATCTCGCTCTGTTTCGGGAACATGCTCCCGTGGTAGCGGAAGTCCTCCACGCGCATTCCGTTGCGCTGGAAGCTCGAGAAGAGCCAGGGCTTGCTGTACCGCACGACGGTCAGCGGGCCGTCGCAGGCGTAGGGCACGTAATCGGACGGGTTGATCGAGACGTCCTCCACGCCGTCTTCGGCGAAGGCCGTGAGGAAGCACCGGCCTCCGGGGCGAAGGATTCTTCCGATCTCGCGGTTGTACGCCTCGACGTCCTCGGGCTTCATGTTCGTGTACAGGCCCCAGAGGAAGGCGATGTCGGCCGACCCGTCCTCCAGCGGCAACCGCAGCTGGCTGCCGTCGAAACTTCCGTCCGGGTTGTAGTGCGCGTTGGCCATGTCCAGGTGGACGAACCGGAAGCTCGGATGCTGCTTCTCGATGTTGTCCTTGCACCAGCGCACGAAGGGCTCGTTGGCGTCGATCCCGAGGTACTGCACGTCGCCGAACTCCGCCAGCAGTCCGGTGGCCAGCCGCCCGAGTCCCGACCCGATGTCGACGACGCGCGAGCTCTTCGTGTAGCCGAGGCGGTCCGGGAACTTCGTGGCTTCGAGCACCGCCGACAGGAAGAAGAAGCTGTCGGTGCGGAAGGCGTCGCCGCACATCCTGCCGCGCATGCTCTTGGGCGGCAGCCGGTAGCCGCGATGGAGCACGTACCCCCTGGCTTCGGCGCCCTTGTCTTCGAGCAGGGGCGCGAGCCTTTCCAGGCGCAGGCCCACGCTTCTCAGCTTCTTGACGACGAACTCCAGGACCGGCTGCCGCAGCCGCCGTGTGGCGGGCTTCACGAATGTGGTGTTCATGGCCGAGCAGTCTAGGACTGCGCCCTACAACGACGTGGCTACCACGAACAGGGTAGCTCTATCGAGTGCTGCGCAACGTAACGGGCTGCTGCCGGTCCAGCGTGGTCATCAATCGAGCCAGCTTTTCCGGGTTGCGCTGCACATGGATGCGCGCGATCCGTTCGCCCTCCAGCTCCAGCGACTGCGCGGACTCGAGCCGGCCGTCGATGAACCTCAGCAGCCCCCACTGGCCGTTGATACGTGCCAGTTCCATCCGCACTTCGGCGCCGAAACGCAGGTGCGTCGCGTAGTAGAGCTGCGCGATGCGCGGGCCGCCGCGCAGCGGGTGGCCGAAGCTGGGCACGCGGCCGCCACCGTCGCCGACCAGCACCGCGTCCTCGTCCAGCAGCGTCCTGAGCGCGGCGAAGTCGCCCTGCGTGGCCGCCGTCGCGAACCGGCTGAGCAGCTGGTGGTGCACGTCGGGCGACACGCGCTGCCGCGGCCGCCCTTCGCGCAACTGCTCCCTGGCGCGATGCACGAGCTGCCGGCACGCGGCCTCGCTCTTGCCGATCACCTGCGCCACCTCCGCGTAGCTGGCGTCGAACACCTCGCGCATCAGGAACGCGGCGCGAGCTTCCGGCGCCAGCTGCTCGAGCAGCACGAGGAAGGCCATCGAGATGTCGTCGGCGCGCTCCAGCACGTCCTGCGGCGTGGGCGGCGACTCGTCCAGCAGCGGCTCCGGCAGCCACAGGCCCGGATAGTTCTCGCGCCGCACCTTGGCGGCACGCAGCCGGTCGAGCGCCAGGCGGCTGGTGGTGGTCACCAGCCAGGCTTCGGGGCTGTCCAGCTCGCGCGGGTGCTCGACCTCGTTCCAGCGCAGCCAGGCGTCCTGCACCACCTCCTCGGCGTCGTGCACCGAGCCGAGCATGCGATAAGCGATGCCCTGCAGCTTGCGCCGCGAGCCCTCGAACACCTGGGTTGCGTCCATCAAAGCCTCGAAGGCGGGATTCTCGGCGCTCACGTGCGCGCCGACAACCAGCTCTCGAAGCGCACGGCGCCCAGGCGCGCCTCGCCCGCCGGCACCAGCGTGCCGGGCTCGAGCACCGCGCCGAAGTACGGCGCCTTCGCGTCGCTCATCACCTCGCGCTTGTCGCCCCGGGCGCGCAGGAAGCGGCCGACCAGCTGGTCGAGCTGGAAGCGTTCCGGCCCCGCGATCTCCACCGTGCCGTTGACGGGCGGCGCCAGCGCGGCGTCGTGCACGGCCGCGGCCACGTCGTCCGAGGAGATCGGCTGCACCCAGGCGGGCGACAGGTGCAGCACCGGCCCTTCGCCGGCCGAGCGGGCGATGCCGTCCACGAACTCGAAGAACTGCGTGGACTGCACGATGGTGAACGGGATGCCGCCGGCACGCACCAGCTGTTCCTGCGCCTGCTTGGCGCGGAAGTAGCCGCTCTGCTGCAGCCGTTCGGTGCCGACCACCGACAGCGCGACGTGGTGGCGCACGCCGGCCTTGCGCTCGGCGGCCAGCAGGTGGTTGCCCGACCGCTGGAAGAAGTCCATCACCGCGTCGTCCGCGAAGCTGGGCGAGTTGGCCACGTCGACCACGACGTCGGCGCCGGCCAGCGCGGCATCGAGGCCCTCGCCGGTGAGCGTGTTCACGCCCGTGTTGGGGGCGGCCGCGAAGGCCTGGTGCCCGCTGGACTGCAGGCGCTGGACGAGCTTGGAACCGATCAGTCCGGTCCCGCCGATGACGACGATCTTCATGGGGTCTCTCCGTGGATCGGCAGGCCGGGTGCCTGCCACTCCAGCGAAGACGGCCCGCGCGGCGTCCTGTGACAGGCCGGGCACGGCAGCCGACGAACGGTCGTTGTCACAACGCGCGGGGCTCGCCCGTCTAGTGGGCAGGAGCAGGACGATCCCGCTCTACCCCAGACGAAAGGAAACCCATGATGTCCCACGGTCCCCGCCTCGACTACCACGCCCTCGACCCCAAGAGCACCCGCGCCCTGTCCCAGCTGTCGCATGCCGCCGGCAGCGGCCTGGACCGCAAGCTGCACGAGATGGTCAACCTGCGCGTCAGCCAGATCAACGGCTGCGCCTTCTGCATCGACATGCACTGGGCCGACCTGATGAAGCAGGGCGTGGAGCCGCGCGAGATCAACGCCGTCGCCGGCTGGCGCGAGGCGCCCCGGTTCTTCGGCGAGCGCGAGCGCGCCGCGTTCGCGTGGGCCGAAGCGGTGAACGCGATCCCGCACCGCTCGCCCAGCGACGAGGAGTTCGATGCGATCAAGCGCCACTTCAGCGACGCCCAGATCGCGAGCCTGACCTACGCCGTCGGCGCCATCCGCGCATGGAACATGCTCAACGCGAGCTTCCACACGCCGATGCCCGACACGCCGTACACGGTGGGCTGAGGCCCGGCTTCAGCGCCGGACCGGCGGGCGCTTCGGCGGCCCGCCGTCCCTGCGCTCGGGCAGGTGGCGGAACATGATGCGACCCTTGGTCAGGTCGTAGGGCGACATCTCGAGCGTGACGTCGTCGCCGGCAATGATGCGGATGCGGTGCTTCTTCATCTTGCCGCCGGTGTAGGCCACCAGCTCATGCCCGTTCTGCAGCACGACGCGGCAACGCGAGTCGGGCAGGATCTCGGCCACGCGGCCGCGCATTTCGATCAGGTCTTCTTTGGCCAAAGGATCTCCTTTTGCCGCCGGAGCTCAATAGCCGCGCGAGCCGCCGAAGCGGGGCGTGCGCGGTTCCATCGGACGGGCTTCGTTGACCACGAGGCCGCGGCCGCCCAGCTGGTGGCCGTTCATGCCCTCGATGGCGGCCTTGGCCTCGACGTCCGTGGACATCTCGACGAAGCCGAAGCCCTTGGAACGGCCGCTGTCGCGGTCCATGACGATCTTGGCGCTCTGCACGGAGCCGAAGGCGCTGAACGCCTGCTCCATGTCGCTGTCGCTGAAGGTGTAGGGCAGGTTGCCCACGTAGAGTTTGTTGCCCATTCGGACTCCATGAGAAAGGAAAGATCCACGATGGAGCCGGGATGCAATCACAAACTCATGGGAAAGGGTTCGGGAAGGCGAGGCAGACTGGTCACCGCAGGAGGGGTGCCCCGGCAGCGTCTGGCGGGGGACCAACATTATGCCCTTCGGGCCGGCGCGGCGGGAAAGAGGCGCCTGTAAAGCCGCGCCCTACGAAAGGTCTCCCCCGTCGCCGGCCAGCATCGCCCTCGCCTCTTCCGTCAGCGCCTCGACCGCTTCGCTGAAGGCGAGGTACCGGTCTTCCCCCAGCCGCTCGCGCAGGCGCCGCTCGCGCGCCATCGAATCCGGCACGCCGCGGCGCAGCATCTCGACGGCCGCGGGCGTGAGCGACAGCACCTGCTTGCGGCGGTCCTTGCTGTCGCTGCCCTGCTTCAGCAAGCCCAGCTCCGCCAGCTCGAACGCGACCCGGCTGACCTGGCTGTGGTCGAAGCTGGCGAGCCGCGCGACCTCGGGCGAGGTCGACGGGCCCAGGCGGTTGACGATCACCAGCACGCGCCACTGGCGGCTGGTCAGTCCCAGGGTCTCGCGCACCGAAGCGTCCACCAGCCGGGACAGCAGCTGCGACAGAACCTGCACGCGGAAGGTGATCAGCGCCTCCGGCGTGTGCCCCTTCAGCTGGGCCAGCGTGGCCGCCTTCTTGTTTGCAGATGCAATAGTTGCCATAGCACGGATTATGTTGGTATGCTGCGCTCGAACAGGAGACAAGCATGCATTTTGCGATCCGCCGCCGCGCCCTCGCCGCGGCCCTGGCCACGATGATGGCCGCGCCCCTGGCGTTCGCGGCCGACTTCCCCGCGAAACCGGTCACGCTGGTCGTGCCGCAGGGCCCCGGCTCCGGCAGCGACGTGGTCGCCCGCCTGCTCGGCGTGCACCTGGGCAACGCGCTGGGCCAGCCGGTGGTGATCGAGAACCGCACCGGCGGCGGCGGCATCATCGCCCACCAGTCGGTGATGCGTGCTCCGGCGGACGGCTACACGCTGCTCTTCACCTCCACCGCCCAGCTGCTGGTGGTTCCCGCCATCAACGCCTCGGCCCGCTATTCGCTGGACGACTTCGTGCCGGTGGCGCCCGTGCTGCGCGCTCCGTTCGCGGTGCTGGTGGCGAACACGCCCGCCGCCCCGAAGACGCTCAAGGACCTGGTCGAGCAGCTGCGTACTCAGCCCTCGGCCTACGCATCCGCCGGCACCGGCACGATGACGCACCTGGGCTCCGAGATCTTCCTGCGCCGCGCCGGCGTGAAGGCCACGCACGTGCCCTACAAGGGCAGCGGCGCGGCGCTCACCGACCTGATGAGCGGCCAGGTGCTCTTCGCCACCGATTCGCTGACCGCCTCGCTGACGCACGTGCGCTCCGGGCGCCTGCGCGTGCTGGCCGTCACCGGCGACAAGCGCGAGGCCTCTCTGCCCGACGTGCCCACGCTCGCCGAAGCCGGCCTGCCGGGCGAGCCGATCGCGGTGATCGGCGGCATCTTCGCGCCCAAGGGCGTGCCGCGCGAGGTGGCGCAGCGCATCGAGAAGGCGGTGGACGAGACGATGAAGAACCCGGAGGTGGTCTCGCGCTTCGCCGCCATGGAAACCGGCCAGCTGCGCGTGTCCAACGACGCGTTCCTCGCCCAGCTGCGCAAGGAAGCGCCGACCTGGCAGGCCCTGGTGCGCCAGCTCGAGCTGAAGGCGGACTGAGCGGATGGCCGAGCAGGACCTGCCCCGCGTCGCCCTCCAGCCGAAGGCGCGCGGCCCGCTGGAAGGCGTGCGCGTCGTCGACCTGTCGCGCCTGGTCGCCGGCAACATGCTCTCGCTGCAGCTGGCCGATTTCGGCGCCGACGTGGTGAAGCTGGAATCGCCCGCGGGCGGCGACACGCTGCGCCAGTGGCAGGGCGAGGACGGCGAAGGCCGGCCCTTCGACGGCTGGTGGCGGGTGTACGGCCGCAACAAGCGCAGCCTGGCGCTGGACCTGCGCGATGCGCAGGCGATGGCGCTGCTGCGGCGGCTGCTCGCGACCGCGAACGTGCTGATCGAGAGCTTCCGCCCCGGCACGCTCGAGAAGATGGGCCTCGCGCCCGAGTCGCTGCACCAGGACAACCCGCGGCTGGTGATCGTGCGCCTCTCCGGCTGGGGCCAGAGCGGGCCCTATCGCACCCTGCCCGGCTTCGGCAGCCTGGTCGAGGGCTTCTCGGGCTTCGCTCACAAGCATTCCGAGAGCGGACGTCCCGGCCTTCCCAACATGGCGCTCGCCGACATGGTCGCGGGCCTCACCGGCGCCTACGCGACGATGGCCGCGCTGCGCGAAGTGGAGGTGCGCGGCGGCAAGGGCCAGGTGGTGGACCTGTCGCTGCTGGAGCCGATGCTGGCCATCATGGGTCCCGACGTCACGCTGCATGCGGCCGGCGGCCCCGAGCCCGAGCCCGGCCTCAAGATCGCTTCGCCGCGCGGGGTCTACCGCTGCCGCGACGGCGGCTGGGTGGCGCTGTCCGGCTCGACCGACGCGATGGCGCGCCGCGTGCTGGAGGCCATCGGGCGGCCGGAGCTGGTGAACGACGCACGCTTCATCACCAACGCGGACCGGCTCGCCCACGACGGCGAGCTGGACGCGCTGATCGGCGACTTCATCGCGGCTCGCGACCAGGAGGAGTGCCTCGCCCTCTTCCGCGCCAAGGGCGTGACGGTGGGACCGATCCACGACTCGGCCCGCCTGCTGCGCGACGAGCACGTGCGCGAGCGGGGCTGCTACGTCGAGGTCGAAGGGACGGTGATGCACCACGTCACGCCGCGGCTGTCGGACACGCCGGGGACGCTGCGCCGCGCCGCGCCGGCGCTGGGCCAGCACACCGCGGAGCTGCTCGCGGAGCTCGGCTTCACCGAGGGCGATCTCCAGCCGCTGATCGAACGGGGAGCCGCGCGATGCGCATGAACGGGTGGCGATCGCTCCTCTTCGTGCCGGCGACCTCGCCGCAGCTGCTGGCCAAGGCGATGCGCAGCGGAGCGGACGCGGTCATCGTGGACCTGGAGGATTCCGTCGCGCCGGAGCGCAAGGCCGAAGCGCGTCGTCTCGCACACGAAGCGATCACGGCCGGCGGCAACGATGTGCCGCTGCTTCTGCGCGTGAACTCGCAGCCCGAGTGGCTGCAAGAGGACCTGGCGCAGGCACCGCTGGATCGCCTGCAGGGCGTGATGCTGCCCAAGGTGGAGTCCGCGCAGCAGGTGCTCGACGTCCACGCCGCGCTGGCCCGCCTCGGCGCGCCGCAGTTGACCATCGCCGTGCTGATCGAAACCGCGCGCGGCGTGTTGAACGCCGAACGCATCGCCGCCGCCAGCCCGAACCTGGCCGCGCTGGGCTTCGGCGCCGAGGACTACGCGTCCGAGATGGGCGTGGCGCCGCAACCGCCCTCGCTGCTGTGGCCCGCGCAGCAGGTCGCGACCTGCGCCCGCGCCTTCGGCCAGGCCTGCTGGGGCCTGCCGGGCAGCATCGCGGAGATCGCCGACATGGAAGCGTTCGGCGCTCTCGTCTCGCAAGCGCGCGCCGTGGGATTCACCGGCACCGTGTGCATCCATCCGAAGCAGGTGACCGTGGCCAACCAGGGCTTCGGGCCTTCGGCCGCGGAGCTCGAATGGGCCGCGAAGGTCGTGGCCGCCGACGAGGACGCGCAACGCAGCGGGCTCGGCGCGGTCCAGCTGGAAGGCCGGATGATCGACCGGCCGATCGTGGAACGCGCGCGGAGCTGGCTGCGGTTCGCGGCGCGCTGACCGGAGGGGGATCTCATGGGCTTCGCTTCGCAGAACATCCGGACGGAGTGGTCCCAGCACGAGACGCACAGCGCCGTGCAGGTCAGCGGCGCCCCCGCCCTCCACGAGTTCTTCTCCTTCCTCTCCTGGCTCTCGATCCAGACCGAGAGCTGGTCGGTGCAGCGGTTGCTGCTGGACCTGCGCGGGGTGCAGTCGATGCACGACCCGCAGGACCGGTTCCTCGCGGGCAACGCCCTGGGGCTGGCGCTCCGCCATGTGGACAAGGTCGCCGCCATCGTCCCCGGGCACGCGGATACCGACGATGGCGGCTGCGATTCGGTGTTCACCGACGAGCGTCGCGCCCTGGACTGGCTGCTGGCGAACTGAGCTCGCA
>Ga0247827_10001293_pt1 | contig 10678 bp, 3 predicted proteins | sample 12C_Control_Day2_FD_194414 | JGI IMG/M metagenome (GOLD analysis project Ga0247827, IMG submission 194414) | Soil microbial communities from agricultural site in Penn Yan, New York, United States - 12C_Control_Day2 | ecosystem: Environmental > Terrestrial > Soil > Agricultural land | place: USA...
TCCAGACCTATGGCCTGGACCTGAGCCCGCCGCCCGCGCCGGTCATCACCTCGGCCAACGGCGCCGGCGTCTCCGGCACCGCCGAGGCCAACGCCACCATCACCCTCCTCGACGAAAACGGAGCGCCGGTTCGTGACGCGAGCGGCGCGCCCGTGATGGTTACGGCAGGGGCCAACGGCGCCTGGGTCTTGCCCGCGACGGCCATACAAGGCGGGCTTGACGGTTTTACGGGCGCAATCCGCGCGACCGATGCCTCAGGAAACGCCAGCCCTTCCCAACCGCTGGGGCCAATCGACGGCGCGACGCCAACGCCGACAATCACGGCCGCCAACGGCGCAGGACTGGAAGGCGTAGCTGAGGCTGGCGCGCAGATCACTCTGGTCGACCCGAACGGAGCGCCCGTGATCGGCGCCGGCGGTGTTCCTGTCACCACGACAGCGGACGGCGATGGCGACTGGTCGATTCCGGCGACGGACGTTCCCGGCGGCCTGGACGGATTTGAAGGCGCCGTCGTCGCGACCGACGCTGCGGGCAACAGCGCCTCCGGGGCGGTCGGCCCCGTGGACGGGGGCACGCCGGTCCCGATCATCAATGCGGCCAACGGCGCTGTCCTGTCTGGCTCGGCCGAACCCGGCGCGACCATCACCCTGCTGGACGCGGCGGGAAATCCGGTCACCGGCGTCAATGGCGCGCCCGTCACGACGGTCGCCAATGGCGGGGGCGTCTGGAGCATTCCTGCCTCTGTCGTGCCCGGAGGGCTTAACGGGTTTGAAGGTTCGGTTCAGGCGAGCGATCCTGCAGGCAACACGGCGCAGGCAGGGGTCGGGCCCATCGACGGCACCGTCAATCTTACCCTCACGGTAGACCTGGTTACGGCTGACAATGTCCTGAACGGCGCCGAGGCGGCCCAGGCCAACGTGACCATCACAGGCGCGGTCACGGGCGAGTTCTCGGCCGGCGACCTTGTTCGCGTAGAGCTGACGGGGGGTGTGTTCCAGCAGGTCGCCGTCGATTCCAACGGGGTCTGGTCAGCCAGCTTCTCGGGCGCCCAGCTGGCGGCAGGCACCGCCGTCACCGCGTCGATCACAGTCCAGGACAACGCCAACAACACGGTCTCCGTGACCGAGGTCCAGCCCTATACCGTTGATCTGGGCACGCCGGCTCCGGTTGTCACCAGTGCTAACGGCGGCGGCCTCTCCGGCACGGCGGAAGGGGGGGCTGTCATCGTCGTGCGCAACGCCGCCGGAGCGGTCGTGGGCTCAACGACGGCGGACGCGGGCGGCGTCTGGTCTATTTCGAGTTCGGCCTTCACGGTTGGACTGAACGGTCTCTCCGGGTCGATCCAGGCGACGGATGTGGCCGGCAATTCTGCTGTTACGCCGCTCACCCCTGTGGATGGCGCGGTCAATCTGGGCATCGGCGTCAACGCTGTCACCAGTGATGATGTGATCAACATCGCCGAGGCGGGGCAGGGCGCCGTTGCGGTTGGCGGGACGGTGACAGGCGAGTTCACGTCGGGGGACGCCGTCGTGGTCACCCTGGCCAATGGGGCAACCCAAACCACGACATTGAGCCCCGCCGGCGCCTGGAGCGTCAACTTCTCCGGCGCCGATCTGGCGGCCTCGGCGGGATTGATCGTCGCCGTGACGAGCACCGACGCCGCCGGCAACACAGCGACGGTCAGCGTGCAGAAGGCGTTTGGAGTCGATACCACGGCGCCGAATGCGCCTGTGGTGACGGCGGCGGGCGCAACGGGTCTTTCCGGTACGGCGGAAGGCGGCGCTACTATCCAGTTGCTTGATGCATCGGGAGCGCCCGTCACCGGCGCCTCGGGTCAACCGATCACCGTCCAGACCACGGCGGGCGGGATATGGAATGTACCGGCTTCGGCCTTTGTCGGCGGCGCTGTACCGCCTAGCTTTACGGGCCAGGTGAGAGCCGTCGATGCAGCGGGCAACAACTCGCCGCTAACGGGCGTGCCTGCTATCGACCTGACGCCGCCTGACAGCACGACGACCACGTTAAGCATCGGCGTCATCGCAGGGGATGATGTGGTCAATCTGGCGGAGTCACAGGGCTCCGTCGTCATTGGCGGTCAGGTCTCCGGGGAATTCCGGGCCGGCGACCTGGTCACAGTCACGGCGGGATCCGTCACGGCGACCGGAGCGGTCGGCGCCGATGGAAGGTGGACGGCCGTATTGGCAGGGTCAGCGCTCACTGGCGGCGTTGTGCAGGCGACGGTTCAGGCCAGCGACGCCGCTGGAAACGTCGGCGCGATCTCGGCCACGCGTCCCTATTCCGTAGATCTGGTCAGCCCCGGCGGAGCGAACGGGACCTCGGCGCCGGTGCTGTCGATTGCAGCGGCGGCTGACGGGCTGGTGAGTCCGGCCGAGTTGTCGGCCGGCGTGTCTGCGGTAGTCGCGCTGACGCCGACGGCCCAGGCGGGCGACACTGTGACCCTGACCTTGACTACCGGCGGAGTCGCCCAGACCCTTACGCTTGTTCTGACCCCTGCCGATGTGGCTGCGGGACAGGCTGTCTTTGCGCTCAGCCCGTCGTTGATCGATGGCGCCTATTCAGCGGTGGCCGTTATCCGCGATCCGGCAGGTAACGTCTCGGCGCCCTCGGCGACGCTCAACTTTGCAGTCGATGTCACACCTCTGGCGGTCGGGGGCGCCAGCGCCTCGGTGGCGGAAATCGCTCTGGGCGTCCCCGCTGTCGGAACCCTGGACGTCACGGGGGCCACCGGCGCGGTGACCTTCAGTCTTCAGGCGCCCACGTCCCTCATCACCTCGCGTGGCGCGGCGGTGACCTGGTCGACCTTGCCCGACGGCACGCTCCTCGGCGCGGCGGCGGGGCGCGAGGTTGTTCGCGTCACTGTCAACGCCTCGGGCGGTTACAGCGTGACCCTTCTGGACGCGATCGATCATGCCGGCGCTGGTGCGGATACCGTTCAACTCCCTATCCGCGTGGTGGCGACCGACAGCGACGGCTCGGTGTCTACGACGATCACGGTCGGCATTGTGGACGGCGTGCCGCAGTTGAACGGCCCTGTCACACTATCACCGACCGAGCCCGGAATCGTGGTCGGCAGCCTGGTCCAGAGCTTCGGGCCAGACGGAGGACACCTGACGTCGGTCACCATCGACGGACGGGTCTTCAGCTATAATGCCGCGAACGGGACGGTGACGGCCAGCGGTCCGGCCGGGTCTGTGTTGGCCTATTCGGTCAAGGACGGCGTCCTGTCCGCGACGACGCTTCGGGGGGAAGCGATCACAGTGGACTTCGCTACCGGAGCCTATCAGGTAGGCGTGACGGGACAGGAGTCCCGGCCGGCAACCCAGGTGGCGCCGCAGGTGGCGCTGGGCGGCGGTTCCGGTCTTCTGGGCCTGATCGATGCGGACGTACTGGGTCTGATACAGCTGGACCAGCAGCAGTTCTTCACCGCCTCTGACGCCAACAACGATATCAGTCAGGTCGTGGTCCGATATTCGTCGCTCGTCAGCATCGGCAACCGGTTCTTCGGCTTCTCGTCAGCCCTGGCGACCGAGCTGGGGCTTGTGGTGACCCCCAACAACGTCAACTCGCTGTTGCTCACCTCATCGCAGTTGACGATCCGGTCGGCCGACGGCGGGCCCATCGACAATCTGAAGCTCAACGAGTTCCTGGGCTCGATCACCTTCACCGGCGGTCTGGCCAGCCTGTTGAGCCTGAATATCGGTCAGTCTCTCAGCATCCAGGCGACGGATTCGGGCGGGCGCACCGTGCAGGAGGCCGAGACCAACCTGGCGGATCTGGGGGTGCTGGCCGGTCTTCTGGGCGCCAATCCGCCAAGCCAGATCATCAACGGCACCGCGGGGAATGACCCGCTGACTGCTTCCGACGTCGGTACGGGCGCTACGCAGGATAACCGGATGTATGGGTACGGCGGCGCCGACACCCTGAACGGCGGTCTGGGCAACGACCTGCTGCGTGGCGGTTCTGGCAACGACACGCTGAACGGCGGCGCCGGCAATGACCTTCTTGTCGGGGGAACCGGCAACGACACCCTCACCGGCGGCGCCGGACAGGATGTCTTCCGATGGGAACGCGGCGATCAGGGTACGCCCGCCGCGCCTGCGGCTGACATCGTCACGGACTTCAGTCTCTCCAGTCTGGCTTTGGGCGGAGACGTGCTGGACCTGTCCAGCCTGCTGCAGGGCGAGGGGCGTATCGGCGTCAACCCCGGCAATCTCACCAATTTCATTCATTTCCAGCAGACCGCGAACGGCACTCTCGTTCACATCAGCACCACGGGCGGCTTCACGGGCGGCTTCGGATCGGCCACCGCCTCCGCGGCCGACCAGACCATCCTGCTGCGCAACGTAAACCTGACGGCTGGCTTTTCGTCCGATCAGGCCATTCTCGCTGACCTTCTGGAACGCGGGAAGCTGATCGTGGATGAACTGACGACCCCGGCGCCGGGGTCGGACGTTCTGACTATTGGCGGCTCGGTGATGGATGGAGATGGGGACAGCGGATCGACGACGCTTACCATCGACAGCGCCGCAGTGGAGCCGGCCCCACCGACGCCGGGCAATGTCGCGCCTGTAGTCGGCGCACAGGCCGAAGCCCTGCTGGGAGTTCTGGGACTGGGCGTGCTGGGGTTAAATCTTGGCGAGCAGGATCTGCTGGCGGCCGACGCCAACAACAACCTGAGTCGGGTGGAGGTCGAATATGCGCCCCTGCTCGCGGTGAACCTGTCGCCCCTGACCTTCGGCTATGCCGGGGATCTTGCAGCCAGCTTTGGTTACCGTGTGCAGGTCACCACTTCGCCCGGACTGCTGGGCGTGGTCGCGCCGACGGCGCGGATTACGATCACCGCCCTGGACGGCGGTCCCCTGGACAATGTCGAGATCAATCGCTTCCTCGAGACGGTTCATCTGACCGACACGTCCGGGGCGCTGCTGAGCAGCACCCTGCTGAGCGCGCAACTGCTGAACGCGCTCACGCTGACGGCCGAAGATGCACAGGGCCTGGGAAGCAGCGTGACGGTCGGCTCGGTGGTGAACGTCAACGCCTTGAACAGCCTGGACGGGCCGGATCCTGTCCTTCCCGCCGCGTCCGCCCTGTTGGCGGATGACGCGGCCGGCTCGGGCCTTGAGGTAGGCTGGGGGCAGGAAGACCTTGTCCGTTTGCCGATGGTAGAGGCTCATGCGGGTGTCGATCGCCCTCCCGCGACGTTCGAGGGAGTGGTGCAAACCGGCTGGATCGACGACGGACGGATCGCAGAGGGCGGATCCGACCTGATCGCGGCCTTCACGGAGTCCAGCGACGGCGTCTATCTTCCGGGGGGCGAGAACAACGCTCTGGCGCCTGTCGCGGGCACGGCCTTCTCGACTGACAGCATGGCCATCGACCTCGTTTCGGCGCCCCCTCCGCCCCTGATTTTCGACGAAGAGGCGAGCGCGGTCCACGCATGAGGCTGTGGGGGCGGAAGGCCCGGATGTCGGGCATAGGGGCTGTCCTCGCCGTCATGTCGGCGAGCCAGCCGGTCTGGGCGGAGACGAGCCTGGCCGAAGCGGTCCTGCGTGGTCTGGCGCGACACCCCGAGGTGCGTCTGGCCGAGGCGGAAGCCGCAGTTGCGGCCACGGAGGCGGAGATGGCGCGAAACGCCTATCTGCCGAGCCTGGGCGCGTCGGCAGGGCCTGCTGCGGCGGGGCTGGGCTACGATCTGACCCTGTCGCAAACCGTCTATGATTTCGGCGTGGCGGGCAGCCAGGTGGAGAAGGCGAGGTCCCTCTACGCACGGCAGCAGGCCAACCTCCAGATCGTACGCGACGACGTCGCATTGGAGATCGTGGAAGTCTATCTCGACATCGCCAGCCGGCGCGCCCAGCTGTCGCTGCTCGACGATCATTTCCAGCGACTGTCGACCCTGTCCGAAATGGCGCAGGCGCGGGTGACGGGGCGTTACTCCGACCAGGCCGAAACGGGACGTGTCGCGCTGGCGTTGGCGACCGCTGAAGGTACGCGCGCGCGCCTGCGCGGTGAGTTGGCGGACGCCGTCGATCACTACGCGCTTCTGGTCAACGCGCCGGCCGAGGGTCTGCTTTTGCCGACGCCGCCAACCTTCCTCGATGCGATGCGGGAGGAAGGCGCGCTCGAAGCAGCGATTGCTACTGCTCCTCTTTTCCAGCGAGCCGCTTTGGCCGTCCGGACTGCGGAGGCGGGGGTGAAAGAAGCTCGCGCAGCGCGTTTTCCGAGACTGGCGCTTGAGGGGTCTCTTCAACGCCGTGAAATCGGGGGGCGAATGGTGGATGACAGCGCGATCAGTCTGAGAGTCCGCTTCAATCCCCAGCCTGGCCTTGCCTCCCTTCAGCGGCCGAAACTGGAGGAACAACGGCGGGCGGCGGCGGCCATGGGGGTGGAAGTGGTCGGCCAGGATCTGAAGCGGATGGTGGAATCGCTCGCGGCGCAGGACGCCGCACTCGGTGCAAGGATAGGCGCCCTGTCCGATCAGGCCACGCAGGCGGAAGCGGTTCGAGAGACCTATCAGGAGCAGTTTCTGGTCGGGCGGAGAGATATCCAGGACCTGGTGATCATGCAGAACGAATATTTCGAAGCCGAGCGTCAGGTGGTGGAGCTGACTGTCGAACGGCTTCGTTCGCAATATCGGGCGGCGGCGCAACTGGGGCTGCTGACCCCCGCCATGGCTGGAGACGAGATGCAGGCGCCCGTGGAGATCCTGCCATGATGACATCGGGGCATCGCTTTGCGGACGGTCTGCTTGAGGGACTGAGCCTTCTGGCTTCCGAGCTGGGACGGCCATGCACGGCGGCGCAGCTGGCTGACGGCCTGCCGCTTCAGGACGGCCGGTTGCCGCGGGATCAGGTGCGAAAGGCCATGCGTCGCGCGGGAATGTCGGCGCGGGTCCTGCCCATGACGGTGCGGGCGGCGCCTCATGGCCTTTTGCCTGCGCTGCTGCTGCTCAGGAACGGTCAGACCTGCGTGCTGGCTTCCCGCGACGAGGCCACGGCCGTGGTGCTGTCGCCGGAGACAGGCGGCGGGCGCCAGACGGTGTCCCTTGCTGATCTTGAAGAAGCGCATGACGGCCAGATCGTCTTCGCCCGGCCGCAATATGAGGGCGACCAGCGCGCGGGCGCCTACGCTCGTCAGGCCCCGGGGCACTGGCTGCACAGCGTGGTGGCCGAGAACTGGCGTGCGTTTCTCGAAGTAGGGGTGGCGGCGGCCTTCGCAAACCTGCTGGCCATCGCCTCGTCTCTGTTCGCCATGCAGGTCTATGATCGGGTCGTGCCCACCTCCAACTTCGGCACCCTGTGGGTGCTGGCCAGCGGTGTGGCTCTGGCGGTAGGCGCCGAACTGCTGTTCCGCCTATTGCGGGCGCATCTGCTGGATGTGACCGGAAAACGGCTGGATCTTCAGCTTTCATCGCGCCTGTTCGAGCAGGTCATGGCCATTCGCCTGTCCGCCAAGCCCGGCTCGACCGGCGCCTTCAGCAGTCAGGTGCGCGAGTTTGAATCCGTGCGGGAGTTTTTCACCGCCTCGACCGTGGCGGCGATCAGCGATGCGCCGTTCATCCTGTTCTTCATCGGCGTCATCGCCTTGCTGGGAGGGCCGGTGGCGTTGGCGCCCGCGGCGGCCGTCATACTGATGGTGGCGCCAGCCTGGATGCTCCAACGGAAGCTGGGCGAACTGTCGCGCGCCAATTTACGGGAAGGGGCGGTCAAGCACGGACTTCTGCTGGAAACCGTCGACAATCTGGAGGCAGTGAAGGCCACGCGCGCGGAGGGACGAAATCTGCGGCTGTGGGATCAGCTCTCCGCGCAACTCGCGGACTCGGGGGCGCGTTCGCGCTGGATCTCCAGCACGCTGAGTTATTCGGCGGCGGCGGCGCAGCAAATGGCCTATGTCGGGGCCGTAGTGATCGGCGTTTATCAAATCGCAGCCGGCCACATGACCGTGGGCGCCCTGGTCGCCTGCTCCCTGCTGGTGTCACGAGCGATTTCCCCAACCGCTCAGTTCACCGGAATTCTGGCGCGCTGGCAGCACATCAAGGTGGCGCTGGAGGGGCTGGATCAATTGATGCAGGCGCCGGTCGAGCGGCCCGCCAATCGCCAGTTCACGCGCAAGCCGGATGTTGCGGGCCGTTACAGCCTGCAGTCGCTTGAGGTTCGTCCGGCGCCCGAGGCTGCGGCGATCCTGTCGATCCCGCGTCTGGACATCAAAGCCGGCGAACGGGTGGCGCTGATCGGGGGGAATGGGGCTGGCAAATCCACCCTGCTCAGAATGCTGTCCGGACTGGGCGATCCCACCGGAGGCTCGATCCTGCTGGACGATATCAGCCTGTCGCAGATCGATCCGGCTGACCGACGTGCGGCCATTGGATATCTGCCGCAGGATTCCGTCCTCTTCTACGGCACGCTGCGCGAGAACCTGACTTTGGACGGGGCCCGGCATGGCGACGGCGATTTGCTGGAGGCGCTGGATGCGGTCGGACTCGGCCCGTTCGTACGAGCGCATCCCAAGGGCCTGGATCTGCCGATCATAGGCTCGCAGGCTGTATCGGGGGGACAACGGCAGGCGATCGCACTGGCGCGCCTGCTGTTGCAGGATCCCCGGATCGTACTGATGGACGAGCCGACGGCCGCGTTTGATCAGGTCAGCGAGCGGCGGGTTGTCGAAACGCTCAAAGCCTGGGCATCCGGGCGAACCCTAGTTGTAGCCACGCACCGCCGCGCGGTTCTGGCGCTGGCGGATCGCGTCATCGCGCTCTCTAGCGGACGCGTGGCGGGCGACGGTCCGGCGGAATCGAAACTCGAGGTCGCCTCTGAATTTGCAACCGTGAGGAAGGTCCATGGCTGAAGCTTCGCACGTGGAGCGGCAGATCAGGCGAGCGTTGGCGGATGGCCGGGACGTGTCCTTCAATCCCGGCGCGCGACCTCTGCTGTGGGCCTGCGCGGGCCTCGTGGCGGCCTTTGTCGTCTGGTCGGCCTGGGCCACGGTCGACGAGGTGGCGCGGGGGGAAGGGCGAGTGGTGCCCAGCAGTCGTGTTCAGGTGATCCAGAGCCTTGAAGGCGGCATTCTTGGCGACCTGATGGTGAAGGAGGGCGACATCGTGCGAGCGGGCCAGCCTCTTGCACAACTGGACGACACGCGCTTCGCCGCCTCGACCATGGAGACCGGCGCCCAGGTCAAGGCGCTGACCGCCGCGATCGCCCGACTGGAAGCGGAGGTCCTGGGCAAGGGGGCGATCGAGTTCCCGGCGTCCATTCTCGCCGACGATCCCGTCGTCATCTCTGAACGTGCCCTGTTCAACGCGCGTCGCAACAATCTGAATCAGACCCTGGGTGCACTTCGTCAGGAGACAGCCTACGCCCAGCGGCAACTGGCCATGATCGAACCCCTGGCGGCGCGGGGCGTGGTCAGTGAGGTCGAGGCCCTGCGGCTTGGCAAGGACATCGCCGCCCTGACGGGCCGTCAGGCGGAGGTTCGCAACTCCTACATGCAGGAAGCCTACGCCGAACTGGCCGCCAAGAAGGCTGAACTCGCGGCCCAGACCCAGGTGTTCAATCAGCGGCGGGATCAGTTGAAACGCACGCTTCTGACCGCGCCGGTGCGCGCCAGGGTCAACGACATCAGGGTGACGACGCGGGGCGGGGTGGTGCAACCGGGGGAGGCCATCATGCAACTGACGCCGATTGACGACCAACTTCTGGTCGAGGCGCGCATTCTGCCGCGCGACGTCGCCTTCATTCGTCAGGGGATGGCCGCAAGGGTAAAGATCACGGCCTACGACTACACGGTGTATGGCGACCTTCCGGCCAAGGTCGAACAGATCAGCGAGGATACCCTCGAAGAGGACACGCCCCGTGGAAAGGTGGCCTATTACAGCGTTCTGGTCAGGACCGATCGCAGCCACCTTGAACGCAACGGTCGGAAGCTGCCTATTCGTCCTGGCATGGTGGCTGAGGTGGACATCCAGTCCGGCAACCGCTCGGTTCTGAGCTACATGCTCAAGCCTCTGCTCAAGGCCAGGTTGGTCTGACGTCGCGCCTACGACAGATTGCGCGGCGGCCAAGGTTGACAACCATCGCTTGTTGCCGAACCCTTGTTCGACAAAAGCGCGGAGACTGGCTTGCCGGAAACCATAGCGGAACAGGAAGCTCATTCGTGGCTCAGATCGGCCGAGGACTGCGGTCGCCTGATGGCTACGGGCGAAAGCGCTGACCTCATCCGTGAGCGGTGCTGGGATGACACGGCGCTCGGTCGTATCGAGGCTTGGGACCCTGCATTACTGACCGCACTGGACATCATTCTTGCGTCCCGGTTCCCTATGTTTCTGACATGGGGGGAGGACCACAAACTCTTTTACAACGATGCCTACCGGCCGATCCTCATGGGCAAGGGCGACTGTCTGGGACGACCGTTCAGCGCCGTCTTTCCAGAGGCCTGGTCGACGCTGAAGGCGGATTTCAGCCGTGCCGGCGCCGGGGAGGCCATCTACCGGGAAGATCTCGAAGTTCCCCTGCTCAGGAACATGCGTCTGTCGCGGACCTGGTGGTCCTTTTCCTATTCCCCGGTGCGGAGTTCGAAGGGCGATATCCAGGGGGTTCTGGGCGTCCTGTATGAGACGACGCGTCGCCTGCTGGCCGAACAGACCATGTGGCACAGTCAA
>Ga0247827_10001294_pt1 | contig 10663 bp, 9 predicted proteins | sample 12C_Control_Day2_FD_194414 | JGI IMG/M metagenome (GOLD analysis project Ga0247827, IMG submission 194414) | Soil microbial communities from agricultural site in Penn Yan, New York, United States - 12C_Control_Day2 | ecosystem: Environmental > Terrestrial > Soil > Agricultural land | place: USA...
GTGGTGGACGGCCGCGGCCACCCCGTGGCCCTGGAGGTGTTCACCCTCGGGGGCCGGGTCCTGGCCCGCCAGGAGCGGATCAGCGGCACCATCGAGCCCGGCCAGCGGGCTGACCTGACCGCCTTCGCCGGCGACGTCCTGGCCGCCGACCCGGCCGACCTGGAGGGCACCGAGGCGATCTTCACCATGGTCGCCGGCCGCCTCGCCCACGGCCCCGACGAGCTCCACCTCCCGGCCGCCCGGAGCTTCGGCGGCTGGACCTGAGCCTGGCCCGAACGCCCAGGTAGACTCGTCCCCGAACCGCACCGCACGGCCGCAGCCTTCCATCGAAGGGAGCCCCCATGGCCAACTTCCGCGTCACCTACGCCACCCTCTCGGCAGACAACGAGGAGCTGCACGCCGCCTTCGAGGAGGGCGTGAAGACCGCGCAGGCCTGGGTCGGCCAGACCGTCCCGACGGTGGTCGACGGCGAGGCCCGCTCCGACGGGGAGGCCTTCACCCTCCACAGTCCCAACGACGCCCAGCTCGAGCTGGCCACCGTGCACTCGGCCACCGAGCGCGACGTCGACGACGCCGTCGCCGCCGCCCGGCTCGCCTTCGGCGCCTGGGCGGCCACGCCCTGGCAGGAGCGCGTCGGCCTGCTGCGCCGGGCCGCCGACCTGATCAGCGAGCGTTCCAACGAGCTGGCCGCCCTGATGGCCATGGAGGTCGGCAAGAACCGGCTCGAGGCCCTCGGCGACGTCGAGGAGTCGGCCGACCTGATCCGCTACTACTGCCAGCAGCTGGAGGACAACGACGGCTTCGCCCACAAGATGGGCCAGCTGTCGGCCAACGAGCACACCCGCTCGGTGCTCAAGCCCTACGGCGTGTGGGCGGTCATCAGCCCGTTCAACTTCCCCATGGCCCTGGCCGCCGGGCCGGCCGGCGGCGCCCTGGTGGCCGGCAACACCGTCGTCCTCAAGCCGTCCCCCCAGGGCTCGTTCACCGGCTACAAGCTGTACGAGTGCCTGCGCGACGCCGGTCTGCCCGCCGGGGTGTTCCACTTCCTGCCCGGCGGGGACGAGGTCGGCAAGCTGGTCGTGGCCAACGACGGCGTCGACGGGATCACCTTCACCGGCAGCTACGCGGTCGGCACGAAGATCTACCGGGAGTTCTCCAAGGGCGTGCCCCGGCCGGCGGTGTGCGAGATGGGCGGCAAGAACCCGGCCATCGTCTCGGCCAAGGCCGACCTCGACCTGGCCGCCGAGGGCGTGCTCCGCTCGGCCTTCGGCTTCTCCGGGCAGAAGTGCTCGGCCTGCTCGCGGGTGTACGTGGAGCGGTCGGTGGCCGGGGAGTTCACCGGCCGCCTGGCCGACCGGGCGGCCCAGCTGCGGGTCGGCGACCCCCTGGACCGCGAGACCTATATGGGCCCGGTGATCGACGGCGAGGCCGTCGACCGGTTCAAGGAGGCGGTCAAGGAGGCTCGCAAGGAGGGCCGGGTCCTGGCCGGCGGCGAGGTGCTGAAGGACGGCCTGCCCAAGGGCAACTACGTCGCCCCCACGGTGGTCGGCGACCTGCCCGCCGGCCACCGGCTGTTCAAGGACGAGCTGTTCGTGCCGTTCGTGGCCGTGGCCCCCGTCGACTCCCTGGACGAGGCGCTCGAGCTGGCCAACGACACCGAGTACGGCCTGACCGCCGGGTTCTACTCGGCCGACCAGGCCGAGGTCGACCAGTTCCTTGACCGGATCGAGGCCGGGGTCGTCTACGTCAACCGCAAGGCCGGGGCCACCACCGGCGCCTGGCCGGGCGTGCAGCCGTTCGGCGGCTGGAAGGGGTCGGGCAGCTCGGGCAAGGCCGGCGGCGGCCTCTACTACGTCCAGCAGTTCATGCGGGAGCAGTCCCAGACGGTGATCTCTTGACCCAGACGACGGCCGGCCGGAGGGGTCCGGGGAACCCCAAGGGGGTGCCCTGGTGAATCAATGGCTCGACCCGGGCCGGCCGGTGCCGGACGTCAGGACCGAGCTGCCGGGGCCGGAGGGCCGCAAGGTGCTGGAGCGGGACGCGGCCGTGACCAGCCCGTCGCTGCCCCGCGCCTACGCCCTGGTGCCCAGGCGGGGGACCGGAGCGCTGATCGAGGACGTCGACGGCAACCTGTTCCTCGACTTCAACGCCGGCATCGCCGTCTGCTCGACCGGCCACGCCCACCCCCGGGTGGTCGAGGCGGTCGGCCGCCAGGCCGCCGACCTGCTCCACTACTCGGCCAGCGACTTCTACCTGCCCGTCTACTCCGAGTACGCCGAGGCCCTGGCCGCGACCGCCCCCATGGCCGGCCCGGTGCGGGCCTTCCTGACCAACTCCGGGACCGAGGCCGTCGAGGGGGCGCTGAAGCTGGCCCGGGCGGCCACCGGCCGCCAGTACGTGATCAGCTTCTACGGCGCCTTCCACGGCCGCAGCTACGGCTCGGTCAGCCTGACCGCCTCCAAGGCCAAGTACCACGCCGGGTTCGGGCCGTTGCTGCCCGGGGTGCTGCACGCCCCCTACGGCTACTGCCATCGCTGCCCGCTCAACCTGACCTTCCCCGAGTGCGGCCACGCCACCGTCGACTGGCTCACCGACACCCTGTTCCGCTACGAGGTCGACCCGGGCGAGGTCGCGGCCGTGTTCGTCGAGCCGATCCAGGGCGAGGGCGGCTACATCACCCCGCCCCCGGGCTGGCTGGCCAAGCTCAAGGCGGTCTGCGAGCGCCACGGCATCCTGTTCGTGGCCGACGAGGTCCAGTCGGGCATGGGCAGAACCGGGCGGATGTGGGCGATCGAGCACACCGGGGTCGAGCCGGACGTGCTGATCGCGGCCAAGGGGATCGCCTCGGGCCTGCCCCTCGGCGCCTTCATGGCCCGCGACGAGCTGTGGCGCTGGCCCAAGGGCGCCCACGGCTCCACCTACGGGGGCAGCCCCGTGCCCTGCGCCGCCGGCCTGGCCACCCTTGAGGTCCTGCGCACCGAGCAGCTGCTGGCAAACGCCACCGCCCAGGGGGAGCTGCTGCTCGAAGGGCTGGCGCGGCTGCGGCGCCGCTTCGCCTGGCTGGTCGAGGACGTCCGCGGGGTCGGGCTGATGCTCGGGGTCGAGTTCCCCAGCGGCCAGCTGGCCGAGGAGGTCCAGCTGGCCTGCTTCCGCCGCGGCCTGCTGGTCCTGGAGGCGGGTGAGAGCGCCGTGCGGCTGTCGCCGCCCCTGGTCGTGACCGCCGACCAGTGCCGCACCGCCCTGCGCCTGTTCACCGAGGCCGTCGAGGAGGTCGCTGGCTCCCTCCCGTCCCCCGACCCGGCCGCCCCGGCCGACGAGGTCGTCGGTGCCCGGAGGGGTTCGGGGAACCGCAGAGGGGTGCCCTGATGAGTCGGGAGGACAAGGTCGCCACCATGCGCGACGCCGTCGCCGAACTCGTCCGCGACGGCGACACCCTGGCCATCGAGGGGTTCACCCACCTCATCTCGTTCGCGGCCGGGCACGAGGTGATCCGCCAGCGCCGCCGCGACCTGACCCTGTGCCGGCTCACCCCCGACGTCGTCTACGACCAGATGATCGGGGCCGGGGTCGCGGCCAAGCTGGTCTTCTCCTGGATGGGCAACCCGGGCGTTGGGTCGCTGCACGCCATCCGGCGGCGGGTCGAGCACCACGACCCGGCCCCCCTGGAGCTGGAGGAGTACAGCCACTTCGGGATGGTCGGGCGGTACGCCGCCGGCGCCGCCAAGCTGCCGTTCTGGCCCCTGCGGTCGTACTTCGAGACCGACCTGCCCAAGGTCAACCCCAACATCCGCCCGGTCGCCTCCCCGTTCGGGGGCGAGCCGGTGTACGCCGTGCCGCCGCTCAACCCCGACGTGGCCGTCGTCCACGCCCAGCGGGCCGACGCCGCCGGCAACACCCAGATCTGGGGGCTGACCGGCTGCCAGAAGGAGGCGGCGTTCGCGGCCAGGCGGGTCATCGTGGTCGTCGAGGAGCTGGTCGACGCCGAGGTGGTGCGGGCCGACCCCAACCGGACCCTGATCCCGGGGATCAAGGTGGACGCGGTGGTCGTCTGCCCGCGCGGCGCCCACCCCTCCTACGCCCAGGGCTACTACGACCGTGACAACCGCTTCTACCTGGAGTGGGACCGGATCAGCCGCGACCCCCAGGTCCTGTCGGCGTGGCTGGACGAGTGGGTCCACGGCACCGCCACCCACGAGGAGTACGTGGACAAGCTGGGGGCCGAGCGCTGGGCCGAGCTCACCCCGGCCCCGGCGATGTCCGGCGCCGTCGACTACGGGGACTACCGGTGATGGGCGGCTGGTCCAAGAGCGAGATGCTGGTGGTGGCCGGGGCGCGGGCCCTGGCTGGCCGGCGGGTCTGCTTTGTCGGCATCGGCCTGCCCAACATCGCCGTCGCCCTGGCCCAGCGGACCGTCGCGCCCGACATCGAGCTGATCTACGAGTCGGGGGTGTACGGGGCCCGGCCGGCCCGGCTGCCCCTGTCGATCGGCGACCCCTGCCTGGTCACCGGGGCGACCGCCGCCATGAGCATGCTCGAGCTGTTCAGCTACTACCTGCAGGGCGGGCTGGTCGACGTCGGCTTCCTCGGCGCCGCCCAGCTGGACCGGTTCGGCAACATCAACACCACCGTGATCGGCGACTACCAGCAGCCCAAGGTGCGGCTGCCCGGGTCCGGCGGGGCCTGCGAGATCGCCATCAACGCCCGCGAGGTGTTCGTCCTCATGCGTCAGTCGGCCCGCTCGTTCGTGGAGCGGATCGACTTCCGGACCAGCCCGGGCAACCTCGGCGGGGCCGCCCTGCGGGCCGCCCAGGGCTGGCAGGGCCTGGGCCCGTCGGTGGTCGTCACCGACCTCGGCCGCTACGGCTTCGACCCCGACACCGGCGAGATGGTCCTGCTCGCCATCCACCCCGGGGTGACCGTCACCGACGCCCGGGCCGCCACCGGCTGGGACCTCCGCGTCGCCGACGACCTCCAGGTCACCCCCGACCCGACCGACACCGAGCTGCGGCTGATCCGCGACGAGCTCGACCCGGAAGGGGTGTACGTCAAGGGATGAGCCACGTGTTCGCCCGCGGGAGCGGGCTGCCCACGGTGGCCCGGGCCGAGGGCTGCCAGCTGTGGGACACCGAGGGGCGGCGGTACCTGGACGGGGCCGGCGGGGCGATCGTGGTCGGGATCGGCCACGGCGACGCCTCGGTGGCGGCGGCCATCGCCGAGCAGCTGGGGCGGGTCGCCTACGCCCACGGCACGATGTTCGCCTCCGAGCAGCTGGAGGCCTACGCCGACGAGCTGGCCCCGCTACTGCCCGTGGACGACCCGCGAATCTACCCGGTGTCGGGCGGCAGCGAGGCCGTCGAGACGGCCCTGAAGATGGCCCGCGCCTACCACCTGGCCCGGGGCGAGGACCGCTGGCGGGTGATCGGCCGCCAGGGCAGCTACCACGGCAACACCCGGGGGGCCCTGGACGTCGGCGGCCGCGAGCCGCTGCGCCGCCCGTACCTGCCCTGGCTCGGCCTGGCCGGCCACACCCTCGCCCCCTACGAGTACCGCTGCCGGTTCGGCGACACCCACCCGGCCGGCTGCGGGGCCCGCTACGCCGACGCCCTGGAGCAGGAGATCCTGGCCTCGCCGGCGGGCACGGTGGCCGCGTTCGTGGCCGAGCCGGTCGCCGGGGCCGGCCTCGGGGCGGCCGTCCCGCCCGACGACTACTGGCCGGCGGTCACCGAGGTCTGCCGCCGGCACGGGGTGCTGGTGATCGCCGACGAGGTCATGACCGGGTTCGGGCGCACCGGCCGCTGGTTCGCCTGCGACCACTGGGCGGTCCGGCCCGACATCCTGGTCCTGGCCAAGGGGGCCGCCTCCGGCTACTGGCCACTCGGGCTGGCCGTGGCCTCCGGGGCGGTCCACACCACCATCGGCGAGGGCGGCTTCACCCACGGCCTCACCTACTCCCACCACGTGGTCGGGGCCGCCGCCGGCCGAGCCGTCCTCCGCGTCCTGCGCGAACGCCACCTGGTCGAGGCGGCCGAGACCCAGGGCAAACGCCTCCGCGCCGGCCTCGAGGACCGCCTCGGCGACCACAGGTCGACCGGTGACATCCGCGGCCTCGGGCTGATGGTCGCCGTCGAGCTGGTCGCCGACCGGGCCACCAGGGCCCCGTTCCCGCGCCGGCGCCGGGTCGCCGAACGGGCCGTGGCCGCCGCCCGCGACCTCGGGCTGCTGCTGTACTCGTCCACCGGCTGCGCCGACGGCAGCGAAGGCGACCTGGTGATGCTCGGCCCACCCCTGGTCATCACCGACCCCGAGGTCGACGAGCTGGTCGAGCTCACCGCCCAGTCGGTGGAGGCCGCCACGAGAGCTTGAGGGGGCGGAGGATCCCGGAGTTGTGGGACGATGACCGGTGCCGGGGGTGGGACCAGCGGCGAGGGAGCAGGTGGCGCAGGACAGGCAGCCGGAGCGGCGGGAGCCGCCCGGGCACGGCTCGGCCAACCGGGGACGGGGACGGTGGGGACTGCTGCCGGCCTGGGTCGCGGTTGTCCTGGTGGGCCTGGTCGCGGTGGGGAGCCTGCGTGGGCCGCTCGGCACCGGGCGGGGGCGGCCCAGCTACCCGGCCGACCTGATCGACAGCCTGCTGCTGCTGCTGTTCCTGGCCATCGTGGCCGGGGCGGTGCTGGCGGTGGTCTCGCTGTGGCCAGGCCGGAACCTGGCCAGAGCCCGGCGGCGGGCCGGTGGCAACTGGAACCTGATCCTGCCCATGGCCGCGATCCTGCTCCTGTGGCTGTTCCGGGACCTGCTGGGCCTGGGCGCTGGCGACCGCGACCTGGACCCGACGACCACCATCCCCGGGGCCAGCACCCTGGAGGTGCCGGACCCGCCGCCCGATTCGGGGGTGGTGCCGCTGATCGTGGCCGGGGTGGCGCTCCTGGCCATGATCGGGATCGTGGTCGCCCAGCTGGTCGCCGACCGGCGCCGGCGGCGGCCGCCCCGGACCCCGGCCGAGCGGCTGGTCGAGCTGCTCGACGACACCCTGGAGGACCTGGAGCGCGAGCCCGACCCGCGCCGGGCGGTGATCGGCGCCTGGGCCCGCATGGAGACCGGCCTGGCCGCCGCCGGCCTGCCCCGCCACCCGTCCGAGGCCCCCTTCGAGTACGCCGCCCGCGTCCTCGAGACCGCGTTGGCGCGGCCTGCGTCCGTCCACCGGCTCACCGGGCTGTTCGAGCGGGCGAAATTCAGCCACCATGCCATCGGGCAGGCCGACCGCGACCAGGCAATCGCCGCCCTGCGGGCGGTCCGCCAGGAGCTGGCCGAGGCGGTCGAGCAAGCCGAGGCCGAGGCGCGGGCCGAGGCCGAGGGCGAGCCGGTGGCCGGTGGGGGGGAGGGCCGATGATCGGGGCGATCGTCAGGGCGGTCCTGGTGGCGGTCATCGCCACCCTCATCCTGGCCGGCGTGCTCCAGCTGGCCCCGACCCAACGCCCCCTCGCCCTGGCCATCTACCTGCTGGCCATGGGCGGGGTGGCCGTGCACCTGCTGGTCACCTGGCTGCGGCTGCTCTACCCGCGCCCGCCGGCCTCGCCGTTCGACACCGCCCTGGCGGCCCGGCCGGCCCCGCCGAGGCCGCCGGCCGAGCTGGACCGCCTGGCCCGGCTGCTCGCCCTGGCCAGCGCCAGCGCCCTCCACGCCCACACCCGGCTCCGGTCGGAGCTGCGGCCGGTCGCCGCCGACCTGCTGCGCTGGTCGCTGGCCGTCGACCTGGACCGCGACCCCGACGCCGCCCGGGCCGCCATCGGCGAGCCCGGGTGGGCGCTGCTCGCCCGCGACCAGCGCGACCTGCCCGCCCGGGAGGCGGCCGGCCTGCCCCCGGGCGACCTGGCCGGGCTGATCGCCAACCTGGAGCGGATCGGCGGCCTCGAGCCGGAGCGGCCCGGGGAACCCCGACGGGGTGCCCCGGGCGGTTGGGAGGGACGGCCATGACCGAGTCCCTGGACGAGCTGCGCCAGCTCGCCGGCCGGGTCCTGGACGAGGTCGAGCGGGCCGTGGTCGGCAAGCGCGGCGCGCTCGAGCTGGTCCTGCTCGGGCTGCTGGCCGACGGGCACGTGCTCCTGGACGACTACCCGGGGCTGGCCAAGACCCTGATCGCCCGGTCCTTCGCCCAGGCCACCTCGCTCAGCTTCGCCAGGGTCCAGTTCACCCCCGACCTGATGCCCTCGGACGTCACCGGCTCCTCCATCTACAGCCAGCGCCTCGGCGACTTCGAGTTCCGGCCCGGCCCGGTGTTCACCAACCTGCTGCTGGGCGACGAGATCAACCGCTCACCGCCCAAGACCCAGGCCGCCCTGCTGGAGGCGATGCAGGAGCGGCAGGTGACGACCGACGGCGTGACCCGGCCCCTGGAGCGGCCGTTCCTGGTCGTGGCCACCCAGAACCCGATCGAGTTCGAGGGCACCTACCCGCTGCCCGAGGCCCAGCTCGACCGGTTCCTGCTGCGGCTGTCGGTCGGCTACCCGTCGGCCGAGGCCGAGTGGCGGATGCTGGAGCGCCGCCTGGAGCGGGCCGCCGACGAGGTCGAGCTGGTCCCGGTGGCCACCCCGGCCGACGTGCTGGCCATGCAGCGGGCGATCGAGCAGGTGCACGTGGCCTCCAGCATCGGCCGCTACATCGTCGAGCTGGTCTCGGCGACCCGGACCAGCCCCCGGGTCCAGGTCGGCTCCAGCCCCCGGGGCAGCCTGGCCCTGCTCAAGGTGGCCAGGGCCAAGGCCGCCCTGGCCGGCCGCGACTTCGTCACCCCCGAGGACGTCAAGGCGGTCGCCGTGCCCACCCTGGCCCACCGGCTGATCCTGCGGCCGGAGCTGTGGGTGCGCCGGGTCCGGACCGAGGACGTGGTCGCCGAGCTGCTCGAGCAGGTCCCGACCCCGCCTCCAGAGGCCGAGCCGGCCCCCCTCCGGTCCGGCCAGAGCTGAGCTCCCGGCGATGACCCGGCGGCCGAGCGCCAAGATCGCCGCCTACGTGGGGGTGGCGGCCCTGGCCCTGCTGGCCGGGCTGGCCCTGGGCCGGCCCGAGCTGGTGGCCGTCGCCGCCCCCCTGGCTGTGCTGGTGGTGGCCGGCCTGGCCGGGGCCCGCGACCCCGAGCTGGCCGCCGAGGTCGCCGTCGACCGGGAACGGGCCCTGGTCGGCGACCAGGTCACCGTGACCGTGACCCTGCAGGCCGGCAGCCGGGTCGAGCGGCTGGAGGTGCTGCTGGTCGTGCCCCCGGGCATGGAGGGCCCCGACGGCGCCCCCCGGACCTGGGCCACGGCCGTCACCCTGGCCGCCGGGGAGGAGCGGGCCCTGCCGATCGCCGTCACCTGCCGCCGCTGGGGCGCCTACTGGCTCGGCGACGTCCACCTGCGGGCCCATGACCGGTTCCGGCTGTTCAGCTGGGAACGCCACCTGGACCGGCACGCCCCCCTCAAGGTCTTCCCCGTCCCCGACGCCCTCTGGGCCCTGGTCGCCCCCAGCGAGACCCAGCTGCCCACCGGCAGCCACGTCGCCCCCCAGCGCGGCGACGGCATCGAGTTCGCCGACCTGCGACCGTTCCTGCCCGGGGACCGGCCCCGCTCGATCAACTGGCGGGCCACCGCCCGCCGCGGCGGCCTGATGGTCAACCAGCGCCACCCCGAGCGGGCCACCGACGTGGTCCTGTTCCTGGACAGCTTCCTGGACGTCCGCGGGCCCACCGGCAGCACCCTGGACCAGGCCGTCGGGGCGGCGGCCTCGCTGGCCGCGGCCTACCTGCGCCAGCGCGACCGGGTCGGCCTGGTCAGCTTCGGCGGGTTCGTGCAGTGGCTCCAGCCCGGCAGCGGCCAGGCCGCCCTGTACCGGCTGCTCGACACGCTGATGGAGACCCAGGTGTTCGCCACCGTGGCCTGGAAGGGGATCCGGCACCTGCCGCCGCGGACCCTGCCGGCCAAGGCCCTGATCGTCGCCCTGACCCCGCTGGTCGACGAGCGCGGGGTCGCGGCCCTGTTCGACCTGCTGGCCAGGGGCTACGACCTGGCCGTTGTCGACATCTCCCCGCTGGCCCACGCCGGGGCGGCCGGCGGCGAGTGGGCCGAGCTGGCCGGGCGGCTGTGGGCCCTGGAGCGGGAGACGCTGCGCCACCGCTACCAGCGCCTGGGCGCGGCCGTGGTCGAGTGGCCCGACGCGCTGCACCTGCAGCAGGTGCTCCTGGAGGTGGAGGCATGCCGGCGCCGCGCCGGGCTCGCACCCCGCTAGCCTTCGGCCTGGCCGCCACCGCGGTCGCGGCCGCGGTCGCCGTCGCCCCCCTGGCCGAGGTCACCGGGCCATTGCGGGAGGCCCTGGCCTGGGTGGCCGGCCTTGGCCTGGTCCTGGCCGCCGCGGCCGCCCTGCGGGTCGGGTCGCTGCTCGGCCCCGCCCTCGTCGTGCTCCTGGCCGAGTACACGGTCGTCCTGGTCCGCCGGGGCGACCGCATCGACGCCGCCGCCCCCCTGGTCGGGGCCGGCCTGCTGCTCTACGCCGAGCTGGCCAGCTGGGCCAGGGAGGCCCGCCCGCGGGTCGCCGACGAGCGCCCGGTCCTGGTCGCCAGGGCGGTGGTGGTCGCGGCCAGCGCCCTGGCCGCCCTCGGCCTCGGCGTGCTGGTCCTGCTGGCCGCGGCCCTGCCGGCCGG
>Ga0247827_10001300_pt1 | contig 10646 bp, 8 predicted proteins | sample 12C_Control_Day2_FD_194414 | JGI IMG/M metagenome (GOLD analysis project Ga0247827, IMG submission 194414) | Soil microbial communities from agricultural site in Penn Yan, New York, United States - 12C_Control_Day2 | ecosystem: Environmental > Terrestrial > Soil > Agricultural land | place: USA...
CCCACGGCGGGCGGGTGCAGCTGGACGAGGGGCCGGGGGCCTATGGCGGACAGGGGCCGGGTCTGCGGGTGGCGCTGGTGCTGCCGCCTGCGAGCGGGACGGCGGGCTGATGAGCAATGCCTTGGGCGCTCTGCTGAAGCCATGCGGCCCGGTGCGCCATGCCGAGGCGGCGGGGCGTATTCACGAACGGCTGGTCGAGGCGGCCGAAGCAGGCGGCTGGCGCTCGACGCTGGACGAAGCCTGGGGCGCGCTGGAACCGGTGTTCGCGGCGTCGCCCTATCTGGCCGGGCTGGCGCGGCGGTGGCCCGAGCGGCTGCGGCAAATCCTTGCGACGGCGCCCGAGACGCGGCTGGCCGAGATTCTGGCTGCGACTGACGCCATTGACGGTCCGGCGGATGAGGCCAAGGCGCCGCTGCGCTGGCTGAAGGCGGAAGTGCATCTGCTGACGGCCCTGTCGGACCTCGGCGGGGTGTGGGATCTGGATGCGGTGACAGGGGCGCTGTCGCGGTTCGCCGATGCGGGGGCGCAGGCGGCCCTGCGCTGTCTGGCCCACGATCAGCGGCGGCGCGGCAAGCTGATCTCGACGGCGGACGACCCGCGCGGGCCCGTGCCGGGCCTGTTCGTCCTCGCCATGGGCAAGGGCGGAGCGTTCGAGCTCAACTATTCCTCGGACATCGACCTTTCGCTCTTCTTCGAGCCCGAAGTGCTGGACGGCGCGCTGGGCGAAGGCGTGGAGGCGCAAGGCTTCGTCAACAGGCTGGCCCAGGGGCTGACCGCCCTGCTGAGCGAGCGAACGGCGGACGGCTATGTCTTCCGCGTTGACCTGCGGCTGAGGCCCGACCCGTCCTCGACCCCTCCGGTGGTCGCGGCGCCCATGGCCCTGGCCTATTATGAGTCCGTCGGTCAGAACTGGGAGCGGGCGGCCTTTATCAAGGCGCGGGTCTGCGCCGGGGATGCGGCCGAGGGGGCGGACTTCCTGAAGGCCCTCGTCCCCTACATCTGGCGGCGCAGTCTGGATTATCAGGCGGTGCTCGACATCCAGTCGATCAAGAAACAGATCCACGTGCACAAGACCGGCGAGGGGCTGGAGGCTGCGGGCGCCAATCTGAAGCTGGGACGCGGCGGCATCCGCGAGATCGAATTCTACGTCCAGACCCAGCAACTGATCCTCGGCGGGCGCGACAAGGGGCTGAGGTCCTCGCGAACGCTGGAGGGGCTGGAGGCCCTGACCGAGCGCGGCCATGTGACGCTCGAGGCCCGCGACGAGCTAACGACGGCCTATCATGAGCTGCGGGGTCTGGAACACCGGGTGCAGATGCTGGCCGACGAGCAGAGCCACGTCCTGCCGGCCGATCCAGAGCGCCGCGCCGACGTGGCGGCGCTGGCGGGGCAGGGCGATCTGGCGGCGTTCGACGCGGGGGTCGAGACCGTTCTGGTCGGGGTCAATCAACGTTACGGCGAGCTGTTCGAGGGCGGCGAGGAGCTGTCTTCTCCCTACGGGAGTCTGGTCTTCACCGGGGTCGAGAACGATCCGGGGACGCTGGAGACCCTGAAGCGGATGGGCTTTTCCGAGCCCGCGATGGTGTCCGACACGATCCGCAGCTGGCACCACGGACGCATTCCGGCGACAAGGACGGCGCGGGGGCGCGAGCTGTTCACCCGGCTGGCCCCTCAACTGCTGACGGCGGTGGCGAAGACGGGGGCGCCGGATGCGGCCTTTCGCCGGTTCGCGGTCTTCTTCTCGGGCCTGAGCGCCGGGGTGCAGGTGCAGGCCCTGTTTCTGAACCAGCCGAAGCTGTTCGATCTGGTGGTGGGGGTCATGGCTTTCGCCCCCAGACTGGCGCGAGCCCTCGGGCGTCAGCCGCAGGCGCTGGACGGGGTGCTGGACGCGCGCTTCATGACGGCCCTGGGCACCGACACAGGGGTGGCCGACCAGATCGTGCGCGAGGCGCGCGAGGCCGGGGATTTCGAAAGCGCCATGAACGCCGTCCGCCGTCTGCACCGTGAGCAGGCTTTCCGCATCGGCATGCATGTGGTCACCGGGCGGACGACGGCCGAGCAGGCCGGGTTGACCAACACCTCCCTGGCCGACGCCTGCATGAAGGGCCTGGCGCCGGCAGCTCTCGCCGAGGCCGAGCGGATGGGCGGCGTCTTCCACGGCGCGGTCGCCGTGGTGGCTCTGGGCAAGGCCGGGTCGCGCGAGATGACGGCGGGCTCCGATCTGGACCTGATGACCGTCTATGCGGCGCCGCCCGAAGCGGTTTCGGCGGGCAAGGGGTGGAGCGCGGACCTGTTCTACGGCCGCTTTACCCAGCGGTTGATCGCCGCCCTGTCAGCTCACACCGCCGAGGGCGGACTGTACGAGGTGGACATGCGGCTGCGACCCACCGGGTCCAAGGGGCCGGTGTCGGTGCGGCTGGAGGCGCTGGAGGCCTATTACGCCGAGGAGGCCGAGACCTGGGAGTTCATGGCCCTGACGCGCGGACGGCTGGTCTGGGCCAGCGACGCGGCCTTTGGCGCGCGGGTCGAGGCGACGCTGGAAGCGGCGCTGCGGCGGCCGCGTCCGGGCGTGGACGTGGCCCATGATGTTCGGGCGATGCGCGACCTGATGGACCGCGAGCGGCGGCCCAAGGGCTTCTGGGATCTGAAGCTGTCGGCGGGGGCGCAGGTCGATGCGGAGTTCGTCGCCCAGTATCGCCAGCTGTGCGCGGCGGCGGCGGGGGAGCCGCTGACGGTGTCGACGCTGGAGGCGTTGAAGGACGATCCGGTTCTGGCGGAGACCTGGCGGACGCATCAGCAGCTGGGGCAGCTGATGGCCTGCGCCTTTGAAGGGCGGGGAGATCCCGATGCGGAACCGCCGGGCTTCCGCCAGCGGCTGGCGCAGACGGTGGATGCGCCGGACTTCGGGACGCTGAAGGCGCGGCTGGTCGACCTGCGTCTGCGGGCGCGGCGGGCGTTCGAAGAGGCGTTGCCGGCCGGGATAGACACAGGCCGCGACGGAAACTGATCCGGGCTGCGTTTGATTTCTCGACAGGGAGTTTTTCGGGCCCTGGCCCGTGGAGACCATCGAGATGAACAAGACCCTTGGCGGCGTGGCCGCCGTCGCCTTTCTGACCGCTTTCGGCGGCATGGCCGTCGCCCAGACCGCCGCGCCGCAACGGCCCGCGCGTGCGGCCATGGCCCAGCCGGTGACGCAGGCTGACTTTGTCCAGCGCCGCGTGGAGCGTCTGCGCGCCGCCGACGCCAACCGGGACGGCACGGTCACGGCCGAGGAAATGCGCGCCGCCGGTCAGGCCAGACGGGCCGAGCGCCGCACCGCCATGTTTGAGCGTCTGGATGCGAACAAGGACGGTTCGATCAGCCGCGCCGAGTTCGACGCGCCGCGCGCGGACGGTCAGCGGGCGGGACGCGGTGAAGGTGCTGCTCGCGCCGGACACCCCGGTCGCGGTCATCGCGGCGGCATGCATCGCGGGGCCGAGCGGAAGGGCCGGGGCGGCGAAGACCGTTTCCCGATCGTGATCGCTGAGGCCGAGCAGAAGGCGACGGAGGCCTTCGCCCGTCTGGACGCTGACCGCGACGGGACGCTGACGGTCGAGGAGCGCCGTGCGGGCATGGAGGCGCGTCGCGCCGAGATGCGCCAGAAGCGTACCGAGCGTGGGGCGCCGACAGCGTCGCCTTCGACGCCCGCTTCGGAGTAAGGAAGATGTCGGGGAAGGCGGTGCAGCCGTCGACCCGTTTCGTGAACGGCGAAAGAGGCTGGATTGGCGAAGACCGCCGACCCCGACGAGGAACTGGTGCGGCGCGTGGGTCAGGGCGACCCCGCGGCGATCCAGGCCATGGTCGCCCGCAAGCTGCCGCGCATGCTGACGCTGGCGCAGCGGATGCTGGGCGACGCAACGGAGGCTGAGGACGTGGCGCAGGAGGCGATGCTGAGAGCCTGGCGACAAGCGCCCCGGTGGACGCCGGGTCAGGCCAGGTTCGACACCTGGCTGCACCGGGTGGGGCTGAACCTCTGCTACGACCGGCTGCGGCGCCGACGCGAGATCGCGACGGATACGCCGCCGGATCGGCCCGACGACGGGCCGGCGCCTGATCGCGGCCTGCTGGCCATGGAGACGGGGGCGCGGGTCGAGGCGGCTCTGGCCAGGCTGCCCGAGCGGCAGCGGGAGGCCATCATCCTGTGTCACTATCAGGAACTGGGAAATATCGAGGCGGCGGGGCTGATGAACGTCAGCGTCGAGGCTTTGGAAAGCCTGCTGTCGCGCGGACGGCGGGCGTTGCGGACGGCGCTGGCCGATATGGCGCCGAATGCGGTGAGAGCGGCGAATGGGTAAGGCGGGGGCTGGAACCATGACGATGACGTACGAGCGGTTTGAGTATCTGGCCGACGCCTATGGCGGCGACCTGCGGCGGTGGCCGGAGCGCGAGCGCGAGGCGGCGCGCGCCCTGAGGGATGCGGACCCGCGGGCGGCGGCCCTGCTGCGCGAGGCCGACGGGCTGGACGCCCTGCTGGACGCCGCGCCGCGCCCGGTCGCGTCGCCCGCCCTGCGCGAGGCGGTGATCGCCAGCGCAGCGGGGGCGGGTCTGAAGGCGCGTCGTCGCGGCCCCGGGCCTCTGGCCTGGTTGTCGGGAGCCGGATGGGCGGCGGCGGCCTGCGCCGGGGTAGTGTTCGGGGTCAGTCTGACCAGCCATCTGACCGCCGACGTCCAGGCGGACGCGGTTCTCTATCAAGCCAGTCTGACCAGCGCGGACGACACGGAGGTTCTGGGCGGATGACGTCGCGGAGTTTGAAGATCGCCCTGGCCGTCTCGGTCGCCCTGAACGTTTTCGGCCTGGCGGCGGCCGGGGCGGTCTGGGTGGCCCGCGACAAGATCGAACACAAGGTGGCCGAGGCGCACAGGCCGGGCCGCGGCGAGTCAGTCTGGGACGTGGTCGAGCGGATGGACCCTGCGGTGCGTGATCAGGTGAAGGCGCAGCTGCGGGCCTCGGCCATGCAGGCGCGCCCGGACTTCGAGGAGGCGCGGGCGGCGCGGCGCGAGGCGATCGCTCAGACCGAGGGGGACAGGTTCGATCCCGTGGCGGTCGCCGCCTTGCTGGAACGCTCTCGGGCTTCAGAGGCGCGCGGCCGTTCGCGACTGGAAACCGGGGCGGTCGAGACCCTGAACCAGCTGACCGCGGCGGACCGCAAGGCGTTGGCCCCCATTCTGTCACGGCACAAGCCGAAACGGGACGCTCGTCCGCCGGAGAAGGCCGAGAAGCCCGTCGCGCCCGAGGCTGCTACGTCGGCTCGTCCGTGAAATCCGCCCGTCATCCCTGACAATTGTCAGGCCGGTCCGGCCCCGGGTCAGGCAGGATCCGGCTGTAAGGCTGGCCCCATGAACGTCGGGACCTCTGCAGGAGGGGTGATCTCCTCACGCCAGCCCATGCCCGGATCAATCGCCAGCCAGAACCCGGGTCTGTCCATTGGTCGCCGCCATTTCCGGCAGCGGAAATCCGGCTCTGTCGTGACCCTGTGGTCAGGCCGCTTGCGACTGAACCCGCTGGACAGGGGCGTCGGCCGGAGCCATGGCGCCCTCGGGGGCGCGGACGGGGAGGTCGAACCAGACGGTGGTGCCCTGGCCGGGCTCGCTTTCGATAGTCATCTGGCCGCGGTGCAGTTCGATCAATGACTTGGTCAGGGCCAGACCCAGGCCGGTGCCCTGGGTCGTCTTGGAGTGCTGTCCTTCGACCTGTTCGAAGGGCTGGGCGAGGCGCTCCAGATCGACGGCCGCTATGCCGATGCCGGTGTCAGTCACCGAGACGCGGACATGGTCGGCTTCGTGGGCCGCGACCGTGACGGTGACGGCGCCGCCTTCGGGCGTGAACTTCACGGCGTTGGAGATAAGGTTCAGCAGCACCTGTTTCAGGCCGCGATGGTCGGCCTCGATCTGCACGAGGTCGGGAGCGACCAGGCCGAGGGTCAGGCCGGACTCCAGCGCCCGACCGCGCATCAGGCGGATGGCGTCGTTGCACAGGCCGTTCAGCGACACCGCTTCGTAGTGCAGGGTCAGCTTGCCGGCCTCGATCTTGGCCATGTCGAGAATGTCGTTGATCAGGCTGAGCAGGTGCTGGCCCGACTGATGGATGTCGGCGGCGTAGCCCTTGTAGCGGCGGTCGCCGAGGGGCCCGAACATCTCGCCGGCCATGATCTCCGAGAAGCCGTTGATGGCGTTCAGCGGGGTGCGAAGTTCGTGGCTCATATTGGCCAGGAACTCGGACTTGGCCTGGTTGGCGGCCTCGGCGCGGGTCATGGCGACCTCGTACTTGCGGGCCAGCAACTGCAGTTTGGCCTCGCGGTCCTCCAGTTCGACCACCATGGCGCGCAGTTCGTCGGCGGCGCGGCGGCGTTCGGCTTCCTGACGGCGGATGACGGTGATGTCGGCGCAGATGACGACCGTGCCGCCGTCGCCGGTGAAGCGTTCGGCCATCTGCAGCCAGCGGCCGTCCTTCAGTTCGACTTCGCGAACGCCGGCGCGGCCGCTGGCGGAGGGATGTTCGGCCTTGATGGCCTCGGCGGCGATCCGGTTCAGGGCGTCTTTCTGCGCCCCGCGACGGACGACGCCCGCCGGGAAGGCGAAGGCGTCCTGGAAGGCCTGGTTCCACAGGATCAGGCGGCCCTGGCGGTCGAACAGGACGAAGGCGTCGGAGACGCTTTCGATGCCGTCGCGCAGGCGGTTCTCGGCGGCCTGGGCCTGGGCCTTGGAGCGACGCGCCTCGGTGATGTCGAGGGCGACGCCCAGAAGGTTTGTGAAGCCTGCGTCGCGACGCGGCTGACGCGACTGGCCGCGCGCATCGATCCACCGGACGCCGCCGCCCTTCAGCGGGACAGGGAAGGTGACGTCGAAGACGCCGTCGGCGGCGGCCTGGTCGAGGGCGTCGACCAGGGTCTCGCGATAGCGGGGGTGGACCTTCTCGATCAGGGCCTGGGTGGTCAGGGCCTGGCCGGGCTCGACCTCAAGCATGGCGGCCATGTAGTCGGACAGGACCACCTCGCCGCCCGCCAGATCCCATTCCCAGACGCCGCAGCGGGCGGCTTCGACGGCGACACGGAAGCGGCGCTCGGTGTCGGCCCAGTGGCGGCCCGCTCGGGTCTGACGCCAGTTTTGCACCGCCAGCACGGCCAGCATCAGCAGGACCAGCAGCAGGGGGACGGCCAGCATCCAGGCGTCGTCCAGCCAGGCGGACAGGCCGCCGGCCGCCGGCATGGCGGCGATGACGACGTGACCGGATGCGCCCGCAGGGGCGGAGGCGATCAGGCGCAAGCGCCCCTCGGCGTCCCTGACCGGGCGGGCGGCGTCGGCCGGCGCTTGCCCTGCAGGGACGACGCTCAGACTGACCCCGTCCAGTTCCGCCTTGAGCGGGGGCAGCGGCGTGCGGGCGACGACGGCGCGGCCGTCCCTGAGCGGGCGGCGGATCAGCAGGGCGTCGTCATGCAGGGCGTAGGCGGACGATGATCGGGCCGAGCCCTCGGTCTTGCCGCCGACGGCGGCCAGGACCTGTCCGCCGGCGTCGACGACGACGAAGCCGGCTTCGGGGGCGACAACGCGGGCGCGGTCAAGCGCCTCCACGGCCTGGGCCGGATGCTCGGCCAGGTCGCGGGCGACCAGGGCCAGGGCGCTGTCCGTCAGGGCGAGGCGGGCGGCGACCTGGCCGGCGGCGTTCCGGGCGTCGAGGGTCAGGGCCTCGATGCGGACAGTTTCGGCCTCGCGGCGGGGACGGCTGTCGTCGCGGATGACCAGCAGGGCGTAGGTGGTGATGACGAGGGCGACGGCGAGCAGCAGGGCGCGCACCCACGGCAGATGACCGCGCGGCGTGTGGTCCGTGGCCCGACGGCCCGGCTGATAGCTGCGGCGCTCCTTGCCCTGCAAGCCGACCCTCTCAATCCTGAACAGCAGGACGGAATCTAGGCTGCGTCGCGGATTCCTGTCGAGGCCCGGCGTGGATGGCGATTCACCTTGGGGGCGAACCGGTGCAGGAAAGACTCAGGCGGCGTCTTCTGCGGCGGCTGTCGGCGCCCGGGGCGCGTCGCCCGGAGCGGCCAGGGCGTCGGTGATCTGGCGCAGGACGTCGCGGGCGCGACGGGCCAGATGCAGGCTTTCCGGGGGCGCGTCGTCCGGGGCCTCCGACACCGTCTCGATCAGTTCACGGGCCAGGTCCATCAGGTCGGGCGCGGCGGCGATCAGGCGTGACTGGAATTCGATGCGCTCGGGATCGCGGTCATATTCGGCGCCGGGCACGCGCCAGCCGCCCCAGTCGGCCTTGTCTGTAACGACCACCGGATAGGAGCCCGGGAAGGGATGGTGGGCGCAGTCGGCCGGTTCCTGCCACTTGTTGCGGGCGCGCAGAACCCGCCAGTCGCCCAGCGCGGTGGCGGCGGCGTCCTCGGTCGGCAGTTGCAGTTCCGCCGCCTGGAACTCGCGACCCAGACCGACCTCGTAGGTGATGCGGACGGGCTCGTCGAAGCCCTTGGCCCAGACGGGCAGGACCTTTTCGATCTGCGCCCAGGCGCCGACGCTTTCGACCCAGACCTTCTGGCCCTTCTGGAACTGCGCGCGCGCCATGCCGATCTCTCCCCTGCGAAGGGGCAGCATGGCGCACCAGCCGTTATCGTCGGGTTCCGTGTCGTGGTTAGCGAGCGTTAAAGGCGGATCAGGACGAGCGCGAAATCTCTTCCAGAGCCTCGCCGGCGTATTTTTCCTTCACCCGCGTCGACAGGTCGCCCAGTGAGACGACGCCGACCAGGCGCCCGTCCTTGTCGACCACCGGCAGGCGGCGCACCTGACGAGAACTCATCAGGTCCAGCGCGACCTTCAGGTCGTCGTCGGCGCGCACCACCAGGGCGTCGCGGCTGAGGAACTCGACCACCCGCGCGTTGGGCGCAGCGCCCGTCGCCACGGCGCGGACGGTGATGTCGCGATCGGTGATGGCTCCGACGAGGATTTCGCCGTCGGCTACGGGGATGAAGCCGAAATCGCCCGCCGCCATGCGGGCGGCGACTTCCTGAAGGGTGTCGTTGGGACGGGCCACCTGCACGTCCTTGCTCATCACGTCGCGGATTTTCATGGGGATCTCCAACCGGTTCAGGCCTGGCCCTTGGAACCCCTCCGGAGGGGCCTGGTTCCGGCATGGCAGATCGAGGCTCGCAATCGCGACGCTTCGTCCCCACAATGGAGCTTCAGGTTTGAGACAAGGGTGAGCGATGGCCGAGGCGGCGACGGGACTGGATCTGGGCCATGTGGCGGCTCTGCTGGCGGCGGGGGTCGTGGCGGTGCCGGTCTTCCGCAAGATCGGGCTGGGCTCGGTGCTGGGTTATCTTGCGGCGGGCGCGGCCATCGGGCCGTTCGGTCTGGCCCTGTTCCGCGAGCCGGAAACCATCCTGCACGTCGCCGAGTTCGGCGTGGTCATCTTCCTGTTCATCATCGGCCTGGAGATGCGGCCCAAGCGTCTGTGGGGGATGCGGAACGAGATCTTCGGTCTGGGCGCGGCCCAGGTCGGGCTGGCCGGACTGGCGCTGACGCTCGTGGCCATGGCGGCCGGCGTGTCGGCGCCGGTGGCCTTTGTCGGCGCCATGGGCTTCGTCATGTCCTCGACCGCCGTCATCGTGCAGATGCTGGAGGAGCGGGGCGACCTGCCGACGCCGCAGGGACAGAGGGCGGTCAGCATCCTGCTGTTCGAAGACCTGGCCATCGTGCCGTTGCTGGCCATCGTCGCCATTCTGGCGGCCTCGGTCGGCACCGCGAGCGAGAGCGCCACACCCCTGTGGCAGACCATCGGACTGGCGGTCGCGGCGGTGGCCGGGGTGCTGGTCATCGGGCGCTATGCGATCAATCCGGCCTTCCGTTTCCTGGCGCGGAACGGCGGGCGCGAGGTGATGACGGCGGCCGCCTTGCTGGTGGTGGCCGGCACGGCCTGGATCATGAACGAGGTCGGCCTGTCGATGGCCATGGGCGCCTTCCTGGCCGGGGTGCTGCTGTCCGACTCGACTTTCCGGCATCAGCTGGAGGCGGACGTCGAGCCGTTCCGCGCCATCCTGCTGGGACTGTTCTTCCTGTCGGTCGGCATGGCGCTGGACATCGGGGTGGTGATCGCCGACTGGCGCGTCGTGGTGGCGGGGCTGATCGCCTTCATGGTGGTCAAGGCGCTGGTGATCTACATCGTGGCCCGGCTGTTCAAGGCGCGCCACCACGAGGCCGTTGAGCGCGCGGCCCTGTTCGCGCAGGGCGGCGAGTTCGCCTTTGTCCTGTACGGCGCGGCCGCAGCGGGCGGAGTGATCGACGGTCAGGCCAGCGCGGCCCTGACGGCCATCGTCATCCTGTCCATGGCCCTGACGCCGCTGACGACCCTGGCGATGAAGCGCTGGCTGCCGAAGGAAGCGGGTCTGTCTCCGGAAGACGCCGAGGGCGTGGATTCGGCGGAGGGCTTGCGCGGTCAGGTGCTGATCATCGGCTTCGGCCGCTTCGCACAGGTGGTGTCCCAGCCGCTGCTGGCGCGAGACGTCGACGTGTCGATCATCGAGAATGACGTCGAGATGATCCAGGCGGCCGGCAACTTCGGCTTCAAGGTCTATTACGGCGACGGGACGCGGCTGGACACGCTGCGGGCCTCGG
>Ga0247827_10001302_pt1 | contig 10637 bp, 10 predicted proteins | sample 12C_Control_Day2_FD_194414 | JGI IMG/M metagenome (GOLD analysis project Ga0247827, IMG submission 194414) | Soil microbial communities from agricultural site in Penn Yan, New York, United States - 12C_Control_Day2 | ecosystem: Environmental > Terrestrial > Soil > Agricultural land | place...
CCTCGGTGCCGTCCCAGCCGGCCTCCTCGGGGGTGAGTCCGGCGAGCCGCTGCAGCTGCTCGGCGACGACCTCGCCCTTCATGCGGCGCTGCGCGCCCGGCTTGGCGTGCTGCCAGTCGCAGCCGCCGCAGCGGCCGGGGCCCGCGAACGGGCAGGGGGCGTCGATGCGGTCCTTGGAGGCGTCCAGCACCCGCACCGCGTCCGCGCGCAGGAAGCGGGCCCCCTCCTCGCCCTCGGTGACCTGCGCGACGACCCGTTCACCGGGCAGCGCGTGGCGGACGAAGAGGACCTGGCCCTCCGACGTACGGGCGATGCAGTGGCCGCCGTGGGCGACGGGGCCGATCTCGACCTCGTACTCCTCCCCCACCAGTGATTTCCTCGGTTCTGCCTGCATGGCGGGGTGACTCCACAACATCGGGTACGGGCGGGACGGGCCCTGCGGCCCGTGACAACAGCCCACCAGTCTACGTGTGCGGGGAGGAGTCCCTCGACCGCTCCTTCGGGCCCCGGCGCACCGAGCCGGGAGCGGACCAGTCCTGCCGTCTGCGGGCCCGCCTCTTGGCGGCCTCGGAGGATTCCAGCTGGTACGGCACCGAGGTCACCATGACTCCCGGTGTGAACAGCAGCCGGCCCTTGAGCCGCAGCGCGCTCTGGTTGTGCAGCAGGTGCTCGTACCAGTGGCCGACCACGTACTCGGGGATGATCACGGAGACCACGTCGCGCGGCGACTCCTTGCGCAGTCCCTTGACGTACTCGATCACCGGGCGGGTGACCTCCCGGTACGGGGAGTCGAGCACCTTGAGGGGCACCTCGATGCCGCGCCGTTCCCACTCCTCGCGCAGTGCCCTGGTCTCGGCCGGGTCCACGTTGACGCTGAGCGCCTCCAGGGTGTCGGAGCGCAGCAGCCGGGCGTAGGCGAGCGCGCGCAGCGTGGGCCGGTGGATCTTGGAGATCAGGACGACCGAGTGGACGCGGGAGGGCCGCACCGTGCCGTCGTCCGGGGTCTCGGGGGCCGCGATCTCCTCGGCGACCCGGTCGTAGTGCCTGCGGATCGCCGTCATCGTCGCGTAGAAGATGCACATGCCGAGCAGCGCGACCCAGGCGCCGTGGCTGAACTTGGTGACGAGGACGACGACCAGGACCAGGCCGGTGAAGAAGGCGCCGAAGGTGTTGATGGCCCGCGAGCGGACCAAGTGACGGCGCTTGGCCTGGTCCTTCTCGGTGGCCAGCAGCCGGTTCCAGTGGCGGACCATGCCGGTCTGGCTGAGCGTGAAGGACACGAACACGCCGACGATGTACAGCTGGATCAGCCGTGTGGAGTCGGCGCCGTAGATCACGACCAGCAGTCCGGCGGCGCCGGCGAGCAGCACGATGCCGTTGGAGAAGGCGAGGCGGTCGCCGCGGGTGTGCAGCTGGCGGGGGAGGTAGCGGTCCTGGGCGAGGATCGAGCCCAGCAGCGGGAACCCGTTGTACGCGGTGTTCGCGGCGAGGAACAGCACCAGCGCGGTGGCGGCGGCGAGGATCACGAACAGGAGGCTGCCGTGGCCGAAGACGGCCTCGGCGACCTGGGAGATCACCGGGTCCTGGACGTAGCCCGCGCCGAGCGGCACGCCGTTGTGGACCAGGTCCTTGGCCGGGTTCTCGGCCATACGGACGTCGGTGGCCATGGCCAGCCCGATGATGCCGCAGAACATGGTGACGGCGAGCAGGCCCATCATGGCGAGGGTGGTCGCCGCGTTGCGCGACTTGGGCTTGCGGAAGGCCGGTACGCCGTTGGAGATCGCCTCGACACCGGTGAGCGCGGCGCAGCCGGAGGAGAAGGCGCGCAGCAGCAGGAAGACCAGGGCGAAGCCGGCCAGGCCCGGGTGCTCGGGTTTGATCTCGTAGTCCGCGGTCGGCGCCCGCATGTCGTCGCCGAGCACGATGCCGCGGAACGCCCCCCAGACGATCATGAGGAAGACGCCCGTGACGAAGACGTAGGTGGGGATCGAGAAGAGGGTGCCCGACTCCTTGACGCCCCGCAGGTTCATCAGCGTCAGCAGCACGATCACGCCGATCGCGCAGGCCACCTTGTTCTCGACGACGAAGGGCACCGCCGAACCCAGGTTCTCGATTCCGGAGGAGATCGACACGGCGACGGTGAGGACGTAGTCGACGAGCAGGGCGCTCGCGACGGTGAGGCCGGCCCTGGGGCCGAGGTTGACGGTGGCCACCTCGTAATCGCCGCCGCCGCTGGGGTAGGCGTGCACGTTCTGCCGGTAGGAGGCGACCACGGTGAACATCAGCACGACGACCGCGAGGGCGATCCAGGGGCTGAAGTGGTACGCCGACAGGCCCGCGATGGACAGGACCAGCAGCACCTCGCCGGGGGCGTACGCCACGGAGGAGAGCGGGTCGGAGGCGAACACGGGCAGCGCGACACGCTTCGGCAGGAGCGTTTCGCCGAGCCGGTCACTGCGCAGTGCGCGCCCGATCAGGATCCGTTTGGGCACGTCGGTCAATTTGGACACAGCAGAGGATCGTAAGCCTTCCGGCGAGGGGCGGGCCAACCACCACCCCACATCCATACGCCATCCATACGGGCTCTGCCCTCCGGGTGAAATCGGCGGGCGGCCGGGGTGCGGACCGGGCAGGCCGGGGGAGTTCCATGCCTATATGACTGCACCCCTGGATTCCCCTTCCCCGACGGCTCCGTGGAGGTCCCGTGCACACGACCGCAGAACTGATCGGCGCGGTGGCCTCCCTCGTCGGCCTCGGCATCCTCGCCGTGGCGAGCGTGCGGAGTTTCACGCGCCGCTGAGCGTCGCCGCCGCTCCGGCGAACAGCTCCTCCGGTCCGATGGCGGCCACCCGGGTCGAGGGCACCGTGCAGGCGTACGCCCCCGCCACCGCCCCGAGCCGGGCGCAGCGCAGGGGCGGTTCGCCGCCGAGCAGGCCGTGCAGGAAGGCGGCCGCGAAGGCGTCACCGGCGCCGTTGGAGTCCACGACCGGCGCCGGGGGCTCGGCCGCGGGGACGTGGGTCAGCTCGCCGTCGGCCAGCAGGTACGCGCCCTCGGCGCCCGCGGTGGCGACGGCGACCTCGGCCCGGCCGCGTGCGACGATCGCGCGCAGGGCGGCCCCGGGGTCGGTGAGGGCGGCGGCGGAGACGAAGACGACGTCCGCGGCGAGGGCGAAGGCCTCGTGGTAGGGATTGGCGCCGTCCCAGTCGTGCAGGTCGGTCGAGATCGTCACGCCGGCCTCCCGCAGCACGGGCAGGGCCTGGGCGCACGGCTGGGTGATGACGACATGGGCGTGCCGGCTGCGGGCCGCGAGGCCCCGCACCGTCTCCTCGGGCAGCCGGTCCGTCTCCGCCCAGCGGGTCGCGTCGTACAGGGAGAGCCGTCTGCCGTCGGGGCCGACGAGATTGACGGCCCGCTTGGTGCCGCACGGCCCCGGTACGGCGGTGAGCGCGATGCCGTGGTCCCGGTGCAGGGCGCGGACGAGGTCGCCCTCGTGGTCGTCGCCGATCAGGTCGAGGTGGTGGGTGCGCAGGCCGAGGGCGCTGGTGCCGAGGGCGACGAAGTCGCCGCTCTGTCCCGCGCGGGTGACGATGCCCGGCTGGATCATGTGGCTGTCGGCGAGTGGCACGGGCAGCTCGGGCACGTGCACGATCGTGTCCACGCCCGCGCCTCCCAGGACGAGGACGTCGATCTCGGCGGTCATGGCTGTTCCTCTCCTTGTCCGGGCGTCGGGCGTGCCCGGGCGGTGCGGATGCGTGGGACCCGGCGCGCGAAGGTGACGGCCGGACCCCGGAGGGCGTCGGCGCCGCGTTCCCCCGGCATGATGTTGCCTGGCGGCCCGCATTCAGGCCGCGTTGTTTGCCTGGCGAGCCGAAAGAGAGACATGAGCACGAAGGTCATGAAGGTCGAACGGCCTGCAGGAAGCGCGGTGTGACGCGATGCATATTGTCATCATGGGCTGCGGAAGGGTGGGTTCCGCCCTGGCCCAGACCCTGGAGGAACAGGGGCACACGGTCGCCGTGATCGACCAGGACCCCACCGCGTTCCGCCGGCTGGGCTCCTCGTTCAGCGGCCGCCGGGTCACCGGGATCGGCTTCGACCAGGACACCCTGCGTGAGGCGGGCATCGAGGACGCGGGGGCCTTCGCCGCCGTCTCCAGCGGCGACAACTCCAACATCATCGCCGCGCGGGTGGCCCGCGAGATGTTCGGCATCGAGAACGTCGCCGCCCGCATCTACGACCCCCGCCGCGCGGAGGTCTACCAGCGCCTGGGCATCCCCACCGTGGCGACCGTCCGCTGGACGGCCGACCAGATGCTGCGCCGGCTGCTCCCCTCGGGCGCCGAGCCGCTGTGGCGCGACCCCACCGGCGGGGTCCAGCTCGCCGAGGTGCACACCTCCACGGCCTGGGTGGGGCACCGGATCAGCAGGCTGCAGGACGAGACCGGTGTGCGCGTGGCCTTCCTGACCCGGCTCGGCGAGGCGATCCTGCCCAGCTCGCAGACGGTGCTGCAGGAGGGGGACCTGGTGCATGTGATGATGCGCAGCGACGAGATCGACCGGGTCGAGGCGGCGTTCGCCAAGGGTCCCGAAGAGGAGGGCGGTCACTGATGAGGGTCGCCATTGCCGGAGCCGGCGCGGTCGGCCGCTCGATCGCGGGCGAGCTGCTGGAGAACGGCCACGAGGTCCTGCTGATCGACAAGGCGCCGACCGCCATCTCGGTGGAGCGGGTGCCGCAGGCGGAGTGGCTGCTCGCCGACGCCTGCGAGATCACCTCCCTGGACGAGGCGGCGCTCCAGCGCTGCAACGTCGTCATCGCCGCCACCGGCGACGACAAGGTCAACCTGGTGGTCTCGCTGCTCGCGAAGACCGAGTACGGCGTTCCGCGCGTCGTCGCCCGGGTGAACAACCCGAAGAACGAGTGGCTGTTCAACGAGTCCTGGGGCGTGGACGTCGCCGTCTCCACCCCGCGGCTGATGTCGGCCCTGGTGGAGGAGGCGGTGAGCGTCGGCGACCTGGTCCGGCTGCTGCGCTTCAGCCACGGCGACGCCAACCTGGTCGAGCTGACCCTGCCCGAGGAGTCGGCGCTGGCCGGCACCCAGGTCGGGGACGTCCAGTGGCCGCAGGACACCTCGCTGGTCACCATCATCCGCGGCACCCGCGTCCTGACGCCGACCAGGGAGGACTCCCTGGAGGCGGGCGACGAACTCCTCTTCGTCGCCGCCCAGGCCCGCGAGGAACAACTGGAGGACCTGCTCTCCGTCCGCAAGGAGATGTAGAACCAGGGGCGCCCGCTGAACACGGGCGCCCCTGTCAGCCCGTCCGGCGTTTGAGGACGAGGCCCCTTCAGGGCCGAAGCGGGGGCCCGGGGGCGGCAGCCCCCGAAAGCCAAGGCGCGCCTACTCGGCCGCAGCCTTGCGCTCCTCCTCCGCCTCCATCTCGGCGAACACGTCGATCGGCGGCGGCGCCTTCGCCAGGAAGACCCACGTCAGATACACCGCGAGCAGGAACGGCGGGATCTTCAGCGCGATCAGCACCCAGCCCAGCTGGGTGGTGTCCGCCCACCAGTACAGCGGGAAGAGGATCGCGCTCTTGCCGAGCAGGATCAGCCCCCAGGCCCAGCTGGCCTTGGTGTACGCCTTCTTCCGGCCGGGGTTGCGGGTGCGCCAGGAGAGGTTCTCCTTGAAGACGGGGCCCAGCATCAGACCGATCAGCGGGACGCCCGCCATCGCCGTGACGATGTACGCCAGGGCCAGACCCAGGGTGTAGAGCATGCCCGGCAGGTAGAAGTCCTTGGCGTTGCCGGTCATCATCGCGAAGACCACACCGAACGCCACGCCGAAGACACCGCTGAAGGCGTGCTTGACGGTGTCCTTCCTCGCCAGCCGGACCACGACCATCACCAGCGACACGGCGAGCGCCGCGATCGCCGACATGTGCAGGTCCTTGTTGATCGTGTAGATGCTGACGAAGAGAAGTCCGGGCAGCACCGTCTCGACCATGCCCCGCACACCGCCGAACGCCTCGAACAGGGCGGCCTCGGTCACCGCCTTGGCGTCGTCCGCGGATGTGTCTTCGGTTGTCGGCTTGTCGAGCGACGTCACCGGCTACTCCCGTCCGAGGGGTCTCAGTTCGTATTTCGGATTGAACAGCACCCGGCGGCCCCGGCTCATCGAGATCCGGCCCGATGCGATCAGCCTGCGCCCCGGTTCGATCCCCACGATGGAGCGCCTGCCGAGCCACACCACGTCGACTGCGGCGGAACCGTCGAACAGCTCGGCCTCCAGGGCCGGGACCCCCGCGCGCGGCCGCAGCGTGACCGTGCGCAAGGTACCAGTAACCGTGACGATCTGCCGGTCACGGCAGTCGCCTATCCGCGTACAGCCGGCCGTCTCGGCGTCCTCACGCAGCTCCTCGGACTCCAGGTCCTCCTGAGACGAGGAGAGCCGGTCGAGCATGCGCCGGAACCGGCCTGCCGGCTTCTCGGATCGAGGAACAGCACTCATATCTGAAGCGTACCGGGGTGCACTGACGGTTACGTACCCCCCGCCGCCCCGGCCTACTTCTCGAAGCGGTAACCCATTCCCGGCTCGGTGATCAGGTGCTTCGGATGGGACGGATCCGCCTCCAGCTTCCGCCGCAGCTGCGCCATGTACACGCGCAGGTAGTTCGTCTCCGTGCCGTACGACGGCCCCCACACCTCACGCAGCAGCTGCTTCTGCGCCACCAGCCGGCCGCCGCCCCGCACCAGCACCTCCAGCAGGTGCCACTCGGTGGGCGTCAGCCGTACGTCCTTGCCGCCGCGGTTGACCTTCTTCGCTGCCAGGTCGACGGTGAACCCGGCGGTCTCCACCACCACGTCCGCGCCGTCCCCCGCCGGCTCCGCGCGGCGCACCGCGGCCCGCAGCCGGGCCAGCAGTTCGTCCATGCCGAAGGGCTTGGTCACGTAGTCGTCGGCGCCCGCGTCCAGCGCCTGGACCTTCTCGTCGGAGGCGTGCCGGGCGGACAGCACCAGGATCGGCACCCGGGTCCAGCCGCGCAGTTCCCTGATCACCTCGACGCCGTCCATGTCGGGCAGGCCGAGGTCGAGGACGACCACGTCGGGATGGCGGGCGCCCGCCGTGCGCAGGGCGCCGGCGCCGTCCTGGGCCGAGTCGACCTCGTACGAGCGTGCCTTGAGGTTGATCACGAGGGCGCGCACGATGGCCGGATCGTCGTCGACCACCAGCACACGGGTCATGAGGGCTGCCTTTCGGGTTCCGCGGCCGCTGGGGCCTGGGGAGTCTGCGGCCGCGCTCCCGCGGCACGCAGGGTGAGGGCCATGGTGAGGCCGCCGCCGGGGGTGTCCTCCGCGTTCAGGATGCCGCCCATGGCCTCGGCGAAGCCCCGGGCGACCGCCAGGCCGAGACCGACGCCTGCCCCGCGCGGGGCGTCACCGTGGCGCTGGAAGGGCTCGAAGATGCGGTCCTTGGCCTCGTCGGGGACGCCGGGTCCGCGGTCCACCACCCGCACCTCCACCCGGTCGGCGAGGGCGCTGGCGGCGACCAGGACGGGCAGGCCGGCGGGGCTGTACTTGACGGCGTTCTCGATCACGTTGGCCATCGCCCGCTCCAGCAGGCCCGGGTCCACGGCGACCATCGGCAGGGCCTCGGGGATGTCGAGCGCGACACTGCCCTCGGGCACCCCGCCGACCGCCATCGGCACCACCTCGTCCAGGTCGATCTCCCGGATCAGCGGGGTGACGGTGCCGGTGTGCAGCCGGGACATGTCCAGCAGGTTGCCCACCAGGTGGTCCAGCCGGTCGGCGCCGTCCTCGATGCCCTCCAGCAGCTCGGCCCGGTCCTCGGGCGACCACTCGACGTCCTCGGAGCGCAGCGAGGAGACGGCGGCCTTGATCCCGGCCAGCGGGGTGCGCAGGTCGTGGCTGACGGCGGCGAGCAGGGCGGTGCGGATGCGGTTGCCCTCGGCGAGGGCGAGCGCCCGGTCGGCCTGCTCGCGCAGCCTGCGGCGGTCCAGGACGACGGCGGCCTGCGCGGCGAACGCGGCCAGGACCCGGCGGTCCTCGGCGGGCGGCACCCGGCCGTTGAGCGCCAGCGCCATGTGGTCGCCGACCGGGACCTCCACGTCCGCGTCCTCGGGCCGTTCGACCGGGTGCCCCCGGCCCGCCCGGCCCGCACAGGTCCAGGGCTCCACGTCGCCGGCGCGTTCGAGGAGGGCGGCGGACTCCATGCCGAAGGTCTCCCGGACCCGCTCCAGCAGGTCCTCCAGGCCGGTCTCCCCGCGCAGCACGTTGCCGGCCAGGAAGGAGAGGATCTCCGACTCGGCGCGCAGCCGGGCCGCCTGATGGGTGCGCCGGGCCGCGAGGTCGACCACGGACGCCACCGCGGCGCCGACCGCGACGAAGATCACGATGGCGACGATGTTCTTGGGATCGGAGATGGTCCAGGTGTGCAGGGGCGGGGTGTAGAAGTAGTTCAGCAGCAGGGAGCCGGCCGCCGCGGAGGCCAGCGCCGGCCAGAGCCCGCCGAGCAGGGCCGCCGCCACCGTCAGCGCCAGGAACAGCAGCATGTCGTTGGCGAGACCGAGGTCCACCGTGCTGAGCAGCAGCGCCACCCCCGCGGGGCCGGCCACGCCGACGGCCCAGCCCCAGGCCAGCCGGGAGCGTCCCAGCCGGGCGCCGCGGGCGCCGGGCAGTCCGCGCCCCTTGGCGACCTCCTCGTGGGTGACGATGTGCACGTCCAGGTCGGGCCCGGAGTCCCGGGCGACGGTCGCGCCGACGCCGGGGCCGAAGACGTACTGCCAGGCCGGGCGGCGGGAGGAGCCGAGCACGATCTGGGTGGCGTTGGCCCCGCGGGCGAACGCCAGCAGCGCCGCCGGGATGTCGTCGCCGACGACGTGGTGGAAGGTGCCGCCGAGGTTCTCCACCAGGGTGCGCTGTTCGGCCAGTTCCCGCGGGGAGGCGGCGGTGAGGCCGTCGCTGCGGGAGATGTAGACGGCGAGCAGCTCTCCGCCGGCGCCCTTCTCGGCCAGCCGGGCCGCCCGGCGCAGCAGGGTGCGGCCCTCGGGCCCGCCGGTCAGGCCGACGACGATCCGCTCGCGCGAACCCCATATGGCGGAGACCTCGTGCTCGCTGCGGTAGCGCTGGAGGTACTCGTCGACCCGGTCGGCCACCCACAGCAGCGCCAGCTCCCGGAGCGCGGTGAGGTTGCCGGGGCGGAAGTAGTTCGACAGGGCGGCGTCGACCATGTCCGGCTGGTAGATGTTGCCGTGCGCCATGCGGCGGCGCAGCGCCTCGGGCGTCATGTCGACCAGTTCGACCTGGTCGGCCCGCCGCACCACCTCGTCCGGCACGGTCTCCCGCTCCCGTACGCCGGTGATCGACTCGACGACGTCGCCCAGCGACTCCAGGTGCTGGATGTTGACGGTCGAGAGCACGTCGATCCCGGCGGCCAGCAGCTCCTCCACGTCCTGCCAGCGCCTGGCGTTGCGGGAGCCGGGCGCGTTGGTGTGGGCGAGCTCGTCGACCACGGCCACTTCGGGGCGGCGGGCGAGGACGGCGTCGAGGTCCATCTCGGCCGCGACGGGGCCCGCGTGACCGGTCCGGCCGTTCTCCCGGTGCGGGATCAGCTCCAGTCCCCGCAGCAGGGCCTCGGTTCTGGGCCGGCCGTGCGGTTCGGCGAAGGCCACCACGCAGTCGGTGCCGCGTTGGGCCCGCCGGTGGGCCTCGGAGAGCATCGCGTACGTCTTGCCGACGCCCGGCGCCGCGCCGAGATGGATCCGAAGCTTGCCGCGTCCCATGGCCTCATTGTCTTCCGGTCACCCTTGTCACGCGGTTCGACCATACGGCCGTCATCTGCGGCGGGAGGACGCCGGGCGGGTGCGCGGCGGCTCCTTGACGGAACTCTGACGCGCCGGACGGGGAGGTCAGTGCTCGGTGATCTCGCCGTCGCTCAGCTCCAGGACGCGGTCGGCGAGGTCGAGCAGGGTGGTGTCGTGCGTGGCGACCAGGGCGGTGACGTGCTCGCTGCGGACGACCGCGCGGAGCAGTTCCATCACGGCGTGGCCGGTCTCGGCGTCCAGCTGGCCGGTCGGCTCGTCGGCGATGAGGAGGGCGGGGCTGTTGGCGAGGGCGCGGGCGATGGCGACCCGCTGCTGCTGGCCGCCGGACATCTCGCCGGGCCGCTGGGCCGCGTGGTCGGCGAGGCCGACCAGGGACAGCAGCAGGCCGACGCGTTCCTCGCGCTCGCGCGGGTCGGCGCGGCGCAGCCGCAGCGGGACGCCGACGTTCTCGGCGGCGGAGAGGATGGGGATGAGTCCGAAGGACTGGAAGACGAAGCCGACGTGGTCCCGGCGCAGGGCGAGCAGCCCGTCCTCGTCGAGGGCGGCGAGGTCGCGTCCGTCGACGGCGACCCGCCCCCGGTCGGGGGCGTCGAGGCCGCCGACGATGTTCAGCAGGGTGGTCTTGCCGGATCCGGAACGGCCCTTGAGGGCGACGAGTTCGCCCCGCGGGACCTCGAAGGAGACACCGCGCAGCGCGTGCACCGCGGCGGCTCCGGTGCCGTAGGACTTGTGCACGTCCTCGACGCGCACCATGGTCTCGGTGATCACCCGACTCATCCGACTCCCCTCCCCCCGTGAAC